>Ga0334889_1003152_pt1 | contig 16879 bp, 15 predicted proteins | sample GraSluR1_MG_2_FD_207222 | JGI IMG/M metagenome (GOLD analysis project Ga0334889, IMG submission 207222) | Sludge microbial communities from methane-producing bioreactor in Wageningen University, Netherlands - Granular Sludge_8_08-R1 | ecosystem: Engineered > Bioreactor > Anaerobic > Unclassified... | reverse complement strand
AATTTTCAGGACGCCACCGAGAGCGCACAGAACGCCCTGCTGAAAACCCTCGAAGAAGCCCCCTCGCGGGTGATCTTGTTCGTTACCGCCGATGCCGTCGAAAACCTGCTGCCGACTATCGTCTCGCGCTGCGAAGTGATGCGTCTGCGTCCGATGGCAATGCAGCAATTGGAAGAGACCCTGCAAAGCGGCTGGTCATTGCCAGCAGACGAAGCTCGCCATCTGGCCCACCTCTCTGGCGGGCGGACGGGCTATGCCCTGCGCCTGCACCAGGAGCCTGCCCTGCTGGATCAACGCCGCCAGTGGAGCGAGGAAATGCTCCAGTTGCTCACTTCCAATCGCCGCCAGCGTTTCACTTATGCTGCCCAATTTGCCAGCAAAGCCAAAAAGACCATCGAAAAACCGGAACAGCGCGACATCTTCCACACCTGGCTGACCCTGTGGCGAGATATTATGCTGACCGCCTCCGGCGCCGACCTGCCCCTGGTCAATCTGGAACACGCCGACCGGATATTGGAGATCGCATCCGCCCTCGGCTGGCAGACTGCCAGTGAACACACCGCCACCCTCGAAAACACCCTCGGTCTGCTGGAGCGCAATGCCAATCGTCAACTCCTCACCGAAGTATTATTGCTGGGCTGGCCGCGGGTGACGCTGTCGTAAAACCAAACCCCCATTATGATTTATAAATTCTAAATTATACATTTCAAAGCGTAGCTTTGAGCTTCTTCGCCATCTCCCCAAACTTGGCTGTGTAGCGCATCTCATTGCACCGCGGACGGGGCAGCGCCACCGGCAGATCCAGGCATACCCGGCCCGGACGTGGGGTGAGCACCAGCACGCGGTCCGAAAGCAGCAAGGCTTCCGAGATGGAGTGAGTGACCATTAGCACCGTCTGGCGCTGCGTGCCCCAGATGCGCAGCAATTCCTGCCACATCTGCTCGCGGGTGAGGGCATCCAACGCCCCAAAAGGCTCGTCCAGCAGGAGCAAATCCGGCTGCTGGATCAACGCCCGCGCGATGGCCACCCGCTGGGCCATGCCCCCTGAAAGCCCGCTCGGCCAGTTTTCCTCAAAGCCGTTCAGCCCGACCAGACTGATCAATGCGCGGGCTTTTTGGGCCGCCTCAGCGGGGGCAACCCCTTCCAATTCCAGCGGCAGGGTGATGTTCTCCAGCACGGTGCGCCACGGCATCAGGTTGGCATCCTGGAAGACCAGCCCTGTCCGCGGCTGACTGCCCGAGGCAAAGCGAATTTCTCCGCCTGTCAGCGGCTGCAAGCCGGCGATGGCGTTCAGCAGGGTGGTCTTCCCACTGCCGGATGACCCCAGCAGGCACACAAATTCATGCGGGCGCAAGCCAAAGCTGACCCCTTCCAGGGCATCCAGCTCACCGTTCTCATCGCGGAAAGTCACCGCCAGATCATCGGCTTCCAGGAAATATTCCGTGCCCGCGGTCATCGCTTACTCCGGCAGAAAATCATTGCTGAAGATCTGTGTCAGGTCTAATGGCTTGCTCATCAGTCCCATTTTCAACAGCAGTTCCTGCATATTTTCCCATGCTGCCAGATCAGAAACACCGCTGCCGTCCGGCGTCCATAATTTGATCGATTCGGCCAGCACCTGACGCTGCACGTCAGCTACTTGATCCAGATTTTCCACATATTTCGTGCTGATTTCAAAGGCCTCTTGCGGGTCCGCCTGGGCATCGCGCAGGCCGTGCAGGGTGGCCGCCACCATCGCCCGCACCAGCTCTGGATGCTCGCGGATCGTCTCCTCATTGGTGATCAGGCCGTTACCCACCAGATGTACATGCTCAGACACGGGGATCACGTTCACGTCATAGCCCTGGGCAGCCAACTGCACCGGCTCATTGGCCACATATACCACGATGGCATCTTCCCGGCCGGTGGTGAGCATCTCCACCTGGCTGAAACCGATCGTATCGAGGGTGATGTCTTTCTCGCTCAGGTTTCCTGCTTCCAGCAGGGCGCGCAGGCCGATATAACTGGCACCGGACAGCACTGGTGTGCCTATGGAACGCCCGCGCAGGTCATCCAGAGACTCAATGCCGCTGTCGGCGAGGGCGGCCACGCCTACGGGATACTCCTCATACCAGGTCATCACATACACGATCGGCAGGCCCTGTTCGCGGCCGAGGAGTACCTGCTCGCCGGAGGCAACCGCGAACTGCAACTGGTTGGCTCCCACCAGGGCCACCCCGTCCACCTCAAAGCTGTAATCGATCGTCACGTCCAAACCGGCATCAGTGTAATAGCCCTTGTCCATCGCCACATACAAGGGGGCGAATTGCACATTGGGAATATACCCCACCGGCAGACGGATGGCCGTCGGCCCATCTTGCGGCGCTGCAGCCGGAGCGCAGCCTGCCAGCAGCATCACGGCTAACAATCCAAGAATTGCTATTTTTTTCATCTCATACTCCTTATTACAAATGTACAAAAACACTTACGATTTGTCATCGCCACGGTCGTCTGCGGCTCCCTCGCGATGACATCAATTCGCGTTTTTCCGGTATTGCTATGCTCCCTCAATGCCCATTTTGCCGCCAGCGCAGCAAGCGCCGCTCCGCCAGGATCACCAGTCCGTATAAACTCAGTGCCATTACCACCAGGGTGAAAATGGTCACAAATACCAGGGCCGTGTCATATTGCCCGCGGCCAACGCTAATCAAAAAGCCCAACCCGCGGTCCGCACCGAGGAACTCGCCCACCACCGCGCCGGTGACCGAGAGAGTCGCCCCGACGCGCAGCCCGCCGAGGATCACCGGCAGGGCGGCCGGCAGTTCGAGATAACGCAGGGTCTGCCAGGGGGTGGCGCGCATGGCGCGCATCAGGTCGTGCAGCTTCTCCGGCACGGCCTGCAGGCCGACCAGAGTATTGATCAGGATCGGGAAGAAGACGATCAGGGCACACACCAGCACCTTCGAAAACATACCCGGCCCAAACCAGATCACCAGCAGCGGGGCCACGGCCACCACGGGGATCGCCTGACTGGCCACCAGATAGGGAGAGACCAATTGCTCCACCAGCCGCGAGCGCGCCAGGGCATAGCCCAGCACCGTCGCCACCAGGCTGCCCGCCAGCAGGCCAAGCACAACTTCCAGCAGGGTGATCCCCGCGTGGTAGAGCAAGGTGCCGTCCGTCAGCGCCTGCCAGCCGCGCATCGCCACCCGACCCGGCGAGGGCAAAATGAAAGCGGGCAGATCCCCGATGCGGATGACCAGCGTCCACAGCCCCAGCGCACCCGCGGCAGAACCTGCCAGCAGCCAGCGCCGGTAATGCCGGATGGGGTGTTTGGGGGCCTGTATTGGTTCTCGTGGTGTCAGTCGTTGGTCCATGTTCCTTGTTCTTTTCTCTCCCTCATTTTCGCAGAAAAGGGGGGAGCCGGTAGGGGTTTCTCCCCTAAAATCTGTAATTCTGGGGGAGATGCTGCCAAAGGCAGCAGAGGGGGTGGTGTCATTGCGAGAAGCGTAGCGACGAAGCAATCTCCTCGCCTGGTTGGCTATTACCGCTTCGACTTACTCAAGCCGTGCCCTGGCCTGCAATATAGTCCCCGAAGGGGGGCGCAGGGTACGGGGAACGGCTAAACACTCCATCCCTTCGCGCTCACCGCTCCGGCTTCGACAGGCTCAGCCTGCGCTATCTACACAAAAACCCCGAAGCAGTCTCTCTTCGGGGCAAGCGGTCTTTCAAAAAAACAAATCCCGAAAACGCAAAGGTTTTCGGGGCGGATGGCAATGACTGCCATTTTCCTTCTTCTATCCGGACTGTACCGTCGACCCTGGAATTGCACCAGATCACGCGCCATTTGGCGCTCGTGGGTTATCACCACCGATCGGGAATTGGGAGACCTGCTCCCTCACCCTGCCCCGAAGGAATATTTGATTGTGGGTGTAGTATAGCCTCGGTGGGGGGAGATGTCAAGAAAGGGGGCAGTTAGGGAAAAGTCAACCAGTCAATCAGGCAACCAGGGATCAGGAAAAACCACCCGTCAGGGGGTAGGGACAGGTTTCTAACCTGTCCGCCACCTGCGTAAAAAGACTGCTTGTCTATTCAGAAAATCCAGGCCCTGGGAGGCTATACAAACGATATCGGAACCTCCTGCAGGTTTCGGAGTGAAAACCAGGCGGCTTCATCAAGATGGCGGCTTCCGGGCATCGCCTTCAAACGCAAACCTGCGGGAGGTTTAATGCCAATCTCAAACACATCGCCAGTACGATTCGATAAATTTTCTATGTTTAATCATGCACTCGCTCGTCCATAGAACTTCACTCAGGCCCAACCTTGTAGTTATTTTTTTCTTCTACGCCTTATGAAAAGATGAAAAAGCAAGTATATACGAGATGATCTCGGCATGGAAATACGCAATAGCACGGCTGCCTGCAAGGCTATTGCTGTGCCAAGATGGTGAGCGTAACGTATGACCATTGTGGTTATCATGCAGGATCAGACAGAATGGAGAGCGAGGAATCTCAATTTACGAATATTCACGCTAACAGCTTGTCGGATAAAATCTTTCAACCAGCTTTTGCTCTCTTTGTCTTATATTTATGCCTTTAATCTGGCTCTTCCATCAAATTCGGCCCACTTACCAAGTCAAAACGAAATATTTTGGCAGCAGAATCGCTATTGCCGACAAGCTGCTAAGGAGCAAAAGCACCCCTGGAGAGCCGGCAAAGCTTCCCAGGGGTTTGATACTAAAATCGGAAACAAATCCAGGATTTGTTGATGTTTAGTTTAGCTGGCGAAACGGTGTGGTGGAAAAAGCGATTTGCTCATGCCAAAGTTATATTTTTCCCATCTATTGACTACTCTCTTTTTTTTGATTTTCCCATTCTTTATTACTGCTGCATTCTATCTACTCCGATTTTAAAATCTCTACTAGAGTTTTCCAGAGCAGAGTTCGGAATGCTTCTAGCACAAAGGTTTGTGGGTCATGCTTTGATTCTTCTAGCATGCCCTGGTGTAGCCCTGCGGCTCGGTTACCAACCTGAGAAATCCCTAATACTTCCATGCCCATATGGCGGGCAACAATGACTTCCGGTACTGAGGACATACCAACAAGGTCTCCTCCCATCCGGTAAGCCATCATGGTTTCTGCCGGGGTTTCATAGGTTGGTCCAATGTTCGCTACATATACACCTTCATGTAACCGAATACCTTCAATAGCGGCAATTCGTCTGGCGATAGCACGCAGACGCGGGCTGTAAGCGTCAGTCATATCCGGGAAGCGTGGACCAAGTTCCGGGTCATTTGGAACTGCGAGAGGGTTGCCCCACAGTAAATTTATGTGATCAGAAATGAGCATTAGGTCGCCAGTGCGATAAAGGGGATTAACCGAACCGCCACCATTACAACAAACAAAAGTTTTGACGCCGAGTTCATATGAGACTCGAATAGGAAAGGTGACATCTTGGAAACTATATCCTTCATAAAGATGCAGGCGTCCTTGCATAATCAGCACGGCTTTTCCATCAATGAGACCATACACGAGCTTTCCGACATGGTATGGTGCCGTAGAGAGTTTGTAGTAAGGAATATCTTTATAAGGTATTGTGCAAACCTCCTCCACCGCCTGAGTAAATCCGTTTTGACCAGTTCCAAGTTCAACCATGACAGTTGGTATTGAAGGTAGTTTATCGTTGAGGTATTCTGCTGCCTCTTTGCGCTGACGCCGTTGCTGCTTAATCAAATCCTCGTTCTCTTGTGTTAGTGACATCATTGGCTCCTTATAAAATATATTTGTCTTACGCGGTCTTGGCTATGTGCTGACCGCGATCAACTATCCATTGCACCATTTTTTGCACAGTAATGGCATTTCTGTCAGCTCCAATCTCTTTAGCCAATTGTGCCATTGGCGATGGTTTTACATAAGTGGTCATTAGGATTTCCGGCTGAGAAAACACCTCTGCTGTAGGACCGTCCAGGATAACTTCACCCTTACGCATTACAATTGTTCGTTCAAAAAATTCTGCAACAAAATCCATATCGTGTGTAATGGTAACTACTGTAATCCCACTTTTCTGTACTTGTTGAACAATGCTTCCTAGTTGTTGTACACCCAATTGATCTTGAGCGGTTGTAGGCTCGTCTAGCGCGATAACCTCGGGTCTAATAGCTAAAATCGAAGCCAGGCACAATAATTTGCGTTCAGTGATCGTTAAGTCATAAGGATGCAAATCTTTACAGGAAAGCAAATTCACTGTCTGCAAAGCTAATTCGACACGGTTTTTAATTTCTGCCTCACTACAACCCAAGTTTTTTGGCCCGAATGCAACTTCATCCCATACGCTGGTTGAAAATATTTGGTCGTCTGGGTTTTGAAATACTAACCCCACCTGCGTAGCCAGTTCAGACGGCTCCTTTTCACCTGTTGATTCACCGTTCACTAGCATTCGTCCTTGTGCAGGCTTTAACAAACCATTCATATGCTTCACTAAAGTTGTTTTTCCAGATCCATTACGTCCAATAATTGCAACGCTTTGACCTTTTTCAATCGATAGATTTACTCCGTTAAGCGCTTTGACTCCACCGGGGTAAAAAAAGTGGATGTTGTCAGCCTGTATGATTGCCATTGAGAATCTCCATCAAACCTAGTTTGGCTTCTTTAATCGAGAGAGGGTAATCTCCTACCCATATGTTTTCTTTTGCGAGCCGAATCGCCAACTCAGTACAACGAGGCGGGAGCACCCCTAATGACGCCAATGCGGGGTTAGTAAGAACATCTTTTGGCTTTCCCATCAGTTCAATGCGCCCGTCTTTCAAAACCACCACACGATCAGCCAAACCCGCAATAGCATCTACTTTATGTTCTGCTAGAATTATGGTCATACCTTCGCGATGTAAGCGGTCAATGACTTCAAAGACCTCATCCGTACCAACCGGGTCAAGTTGTGAAGTAGGTTCATCCATTACCATAATCGATGGGCGCATAGCCAAGATGGATGCTACTGCCACACGCTGCTGCTGCCCTCCAGAAAGCTGGTATGGAGCACGGTCTGCTAGTTCGGTAATGCCAGCCTCATCCAATGCCCGCTTAATTCTTTCTAACGATTCTTCGCGGGATAAGCCAAGATTTTCGGGGCCAATCGCCACCTCATCAAAGACCGTGTTCGCCGCTCCAGTTAATTGATCAAAAGGATTTTGAAAAACCACCCCTATGTCTTTCACCATATCTGCCACTTCTACTTCCGCGGTATTTTTATTATTTACGATTACCGCTCCTTTTAGCTGGCCTTTAAAGAAATGAGGGATCAGCCCGTTCATTAACATACATAAAGTAGATTTTCCAGAACCATTCCTGCCCAGTATAACCACCAACTCGCCATCTTCAATGTCGAGATCTATATGCGACAAGGCCCACAACCCTCGCGTTGATCCTTCTCTGACTTCTGCGGTTGGATATCGGTATGAGACATCTTTAATTTGTATGCCCACGAATTTACCTGCCTTGTTATGCGAAATATTTAAAGTAGACTGAAACGATTAAAATCATAATTGTAACGACGATAAACCCTCTTCGAAGGAATTGATCTCTTTGAGTGTCAAAAACCTCGCGAATATAAACTCGTTTAGTTTTTAAATTAAATCCACGCACTTCCAGCGCCATTGCTCTGATCTCAAGTGATGCGAAACTACCCATGACTACGGGTGCCATTAACGGTAGATAAGATTTAAACCGTTGTAATAAACCTCCTTTCAGGCTCAACCCTCTTGACTGCTGTGCTTCCAGAATACGCGCGGCAGTTTGTTGTATGTAAGGGATCAATTGGAGGGTGGACAAGATCAGATAGCCCACTTTCGGTGAAATTCCACGATTACCGAGAGCAATCATTAAATCTCTCGGATCAATTACCAGCACCATCAAGAAGTAAGCACTCAAAATTGCTAGCAATCTGGAAATCACCGTTGAGGCAAACATAAGTCCTTCATATCTGATCATCAATGGTCCGAGGGTGTATAGAATTGTTTTTGACCCGGGATAGAAGAGTGTGTTGATGATAAACATAGGAATAACAATTGGCAATGTCACCCTCAGAAACATTCCCATGAAATTTTTTATTACGCCCGCTTTAAGGATAAGAAGGATATTGAGAACAAACACCAGTAATAATACCCAGATTTGTCCAACTCCAATTCCTAGCAGGGTAATACATAGTGTATATGTTAGAACGGTAATGGGATTCAGTTTATGTATAAACGAATTCCCTTGCACGTAAGCCAAAGCACTTGTTGCCATACCTCTCTCCCGTCGAGTTAATACAACCTGAAAAGATGAGATGGAGGAGGACAGAAAGGCATTCTCCTCCATAACAGATGAAAGATTAAGTTTACGCTGGAACAGGTTCTTCCACGTTTTCTTCTGGTTTCTCACCCAATACCGTGAATGGCGCGCGGCTGAAACGATAAAGCGTTCTTTTTGGAAGAGCCTTAATAATTAAAAAGGCAATAGCTGCGGAAAGAACTTTGTCTGCGCCGTCAATCAGCAAGCTGGTAGAAATAACAGAACTCCAGATAGTGTTACCTGTTGCCATCATGAACGCGGTAAATGCGCTTGCGGCCCCGGTGGTAATGCCTCCAAACATGTATACGACAATAGGAGCGCCAACCGGGATGTCGCACAGCTTGCCAATAAAACCTGCAAGCATAGCCTTGGGTAGTGTGCGATAGAAACCTTTCCCAGCCAAAAATCCCGCCACCAGACCATGAACACCGTTAACGACCGCAAAAGCCAAGGCTGTCGGGCCCTCAATCGTGAAGGAGGCAACCACATTAGTCAGAACACCGGTAGCAAATCCTACCCAAGGACCAGCTACAACACCGGCCAGTATGGTGCCAATTATGTTTAACCAGAGCGGCAGCCGCAAGGATTGCGTGAAGAATTGTCCAACTATGTTGATGCCTACGCATAAGGGCATCATCACCAGGGCGGTTGTATTGAAGTCTTCTTTGAGTTGTTCCTTGAAAGTTTTTTTCATGCTTTATCTCCTTCATAATGAAATTGGATCCGTTTTTTTCTCAATATAAATTCGAATGCTTTAGCTAACATAACTTAATCGAGACCACCTCCTTTGGAAGAATAGGACGCTTGACCATTTACTTCTCGCGCTCGCATTTTTAATAGAACAGCACCAAGCACGAAAATTGTTCCAGCCAATAATAAATAAATCAATTGGATGGATCCAGTTTTGTCTATTACATTTCCGAGAAGGAATGGGAAGAATAAAGCGCCTGAGGATTTTGCTTGTTGAAAGAGGGAAAGACGCAACCCTCGTGATTCAGCTGGCCCAGCATTCATGGCATCATGGTCAAAAACTACTAACCAATATCCCAGGTTTACACCACTGAACACCAGACCGAGAGCAGTTATCCAGGGTGAGATAGCTGTTCCAATCAGTATAAGGCCAATCATCCCAATCGCCCCAGCCAATGCCATCCAACGTGTCTTTACAATAACATTCCCAGGATGTCTTCCTGCCAGAGCTGATCCTGTTGCCATAGCGAGCGGGGTTAACGCTAGCATTAATCCGGTTTTTGTGGCATCAAAACCAAAGTTCTTCAAGCAATAAGATCCAAGGAATGTGCTCGTCGAAACCAGAGTACCCATAATAAGACTACCACCCAGATAGCTAAAGTGAAATTTAAAATGTTTCTTTTCAGCCAGAGACTTTTGTTTATTTCGTTTTTCCAGCTTTGGCGGGGAAAAATTAGGAATGTAGATAGCCGCAATAAACAATGCGATCAGGCCAAACCCCGCGCTGGCAAAAAATGGCAATTCCAGCGCTACGGAGGTTAAAGCGCCACCAATAAGGGGGGCTAGTACTGATCCAAGACTAGTTAACATCTCCATTTTTCCCAACATATGCTGTCTATTAACCGAAGGCAGTTTTTCATGAATGATTGCGAGGTATTGTGCAAATGCACCCAGCTCCCCCAAACCTGAGAAAACCCGCCCTAGCAAAACCAATAGATAGCTCGACAGAGCACTTAGCAACACAATTCCAACAAAACTTCCACCAATTATGTATATGCATAAACCCAGCAAAACAATCCATTTGCGATTGACCCGATCTGAAATCCAACCGATCGCTGGTTGAAAAATCAAGCTCACCAGTGCAGGCAGCGATGATATTAAGCTTAACTGAGTGGAAGTTAGGCCATACTGCTCTTGGATAGCCGGCAGAGCAGGATAGATAATCGTGCCCATCAGAGTGTAATTAAACCCAAGGAACAACAGCACGTTACCGAGTTTATTGGCGGAAAAGACTTTATTTGACTGCTTGGCAGGTTGAGTGGCGGATGACGAGTTGAACATTCAAAACCTCTGTATTAGATTTCCGAGAAGGCTTTTCCAGACGTTTTATCAATAACTGCGCTCCTCGTTTCCCCAATTCATAAATCGGCACATGAATGGTTGTAAGACTAGGAGAAAAGTAAGAACTAAAAGGTAAGTCTTCACAGCCAACAACTGAAATATCTTCTGGAACTTTCCGATTATTTAAAACAAACTCCCCAATAGCTCCATAGGCCATCAGGTCACTACTAATGAATACTGCGGTGGGTGGGTCAGACAAAGCCAAAATTTTATGCGCTGCGGACACACCTCCTTCCAACTTGAAGTTGCTCTGGATAATGTATTCGTCTGGCAATGGAATGTCTGCTCGAACAAGTGTCTCTGCAAAGCCTTGAAAACGTTCCAGCCCCGTAACAGTATTCATTAAGCCTGTTATGATGGCAATTTTTTTGTGATTGAGTTTAAGCAAATGCTGTACGGCAAGATGGGCAGCGAGTCTATTGTCCAGATAAACAGCATCGATATTTGGTTCATCTGGTCTGCGTTCGATGTATACAGTTGGCAACTTATTAAAACTTAGATTCTGAATGGCTGTGGATACAGAAGCCGTCTCGCTAGTAACAATCAATCCATCAGCCTGCCTTTGATTAATTAAGCGTAACATGTAGTCTTCCCGCGAAGATTGTTCATCAGAGTTATATAGTGCAAGGGTAATTTGCTGTTTGTTCAACTCGTCCGAACACCCCCTGGAGATGTAAGCAAAATACGGATTTGTAATATCCGGGACAATTAGGCCCACCACCCCACTCTTGCCGCTCACTAAGCTTCGAGCAACCGAATTAGGTTGGTAGTTTAATTCCTCGGCTGCAGCTATCACTTTTTCGAGAGTCTCTTTTTTAACAATCTCTTGTTTATTGAATACTCGTGAAACAGTAGCAACAGAGACCCCTGCTCGCGCTGCGACTTCATGAATTCGTGCCACATTTAACCTCAGTTTATTTAGGAATGTATGTTCCTGAAAACGTTTTCTGAAAACGTTTTCAGGAACATTTTATACGATTTTATCCATTCTGTCAAGTAGGAACTTTGCCTTGACATTAGGAACTTTACCGAAATGGGTGAAATGTGGTCAATTAGAGATTAAGACGGTTGATCCAGCAACCAGGAATCAGGACCCCCGCGCCGACAAATTCTAGCACACGGGGGTCCTGATTCCTGGTTACCTGGTTGCCAAGTAGTTGCCTAACCCCTTTTTTCTACTCCCCCTAAATCATCGCCTGATCCAGATCCGCTACCAAATCCTCAATATTCTCCGTGCCCACCGAGAGGCGGATCATGCCGTCGCTGACGCCCATCTTGCGGCGCTCTTCGGGGGGCACGGGGGCATGCGTGGTGCTGGCGGGGTGGGTGACGAGGGTATCCACGTTGCCCAGGCTGACCGCCAGGGTGCATACCTTGACGCGGTCCATCATCGTGCGCCCGGCCTGCATGCCGCCTTTCAGGTCAAAGGACACCATCCCGCCGTATGTGCCCAGCATCTGGCGCCGGGCCATCTCGTGGTCGGCGTAGCTTTCCAGGCCGGGGTAGAAGACAGCCCGCACGCGCGGGTCGGCATCCAGGAACTTCGAAAGAGCGAGGGCGTTCTCGCAGTGGCGCTGCATGCGCAGCTCAAAGGTCTTCAGGCCCACGGCCGTCAGCCAGGCGTCAAAGGGACTGGCGCAGCCGCCCATGATCTTCAGGGCGCCGAACAGGCCGCCCATCACGTAGTCGGGGTGCGAGCTGATCACCGCGCCGCCCACCACCAGGCCGTGACCGGCCAGGTACTTGGTGGTCGAGTGCACCACCACGTCCGCACCCAGGCTGAGCGGGCGCTGGCAGTAGGGCGAAGCGAAGGTGTTGTCGACCATCAGCCAGGCGCCGTGCCGGTGGGCGATCTCGGCCACGCCGGCCAGGTCAACCATGTCCATGGTCGGGTTGGAGGGCGACTCGGCGTAGGCCAGGCTGGTATTGGGGTGCGCGGCAAAGGCCGCCTCCCAACCAGCCAGGGAAATGTCATTCAGCCACACCACTTCGATGCCGAAGCGCGGGGCGTAATCCGCCAGGAAGGCGAAGGTGCCCGCATACAGCGAGGTCTGCACGATGACCGCCTCGCCCTTCTTCACGCGTCCGATGATGGCCGAGGACACGGCCGCCATGCCGGAGGAGAACATCAGGGCGCGCACGATCTCGTCCGCGGGGGTATCAGGATTGGCGCGCAGCAGGTCGAGACCTTCCAGCACGGCGATCTTCCCGGCGGTCTGTTCCTGGTTGGGGTTGTTCAGGCGGGTGTAGGAGTAGCCCGGTACTTCCCCGGCGAACATGGCCGCCCCGCGGTCCACGTCCCCCAGGCCGAAGGTGGAGGTCTGGTAAATGGGGATCACATGAGCGTGATCGGCGTGATCGCCCTCGCCGACGTGGGTCATGAGTGTGCTCATTCCTTGTTTGGGGTGGTATGGTTTCATCTTGTCTCTGCCTTTCCTTGTCAGTTTACGTCATTGGCTGACGTACAAACGTATCCTGTACAATTTATAAATCAGGGATTAGGTGCGTGGTGATCAGTCCATCAGGCAACCCGTTGATCAGGGAATTGCTTCCTGATTTTCGGTTTTTCAGTGTGTATTGTACAGTTTGCCGATTTGAAATCGGCATTGATTCAGGCTGCCCCACCCTGATCCCAAGCTGCCTGGTCCCTGATTACCTGACTGCCTCATTATACATTCTAATCAATACTCCGGCGAAATCCCGCCCATTTTATGTTAAACTGAAAGAAGAACTTTCAGAAACTGACCAGGAGGACAGCGCATGTTCAAGAATTTATTTTTTAAACCATTTCCTTCGGAGAATAAGGCCGAGGTGGAGAAATTGCTGGCGGAGTTGATCAAGATTGGACAGCAGGACGATTATCTCTCCGAGCGCCCCGGGCCGCCTTTCAACGGCCACTGCCGCCATGTGCGCGCTCGCGAGATTGGCAAGCGCCTGGATGAAATCGGCGGGTTCGATTTGATGGAATATGTCTACCGGCGGGTAAAGAAAAAAATGGGTGCTTCGCTGGCCGCTCACCTGGAATACGCCTGGGCCGCGATCGGCAAGTGGATGAGTTAGTGTTTGCCCTGCCCTGATTTCCTGCGATGCAGGGATCTGAATTTTTTTGTTCCTTTGTTAATCAGGGTTATAAGCATCTATACCCTGATTAATTTTCTAACTCTTCCCACCGTTGATAGGCCGCGGCAAGTTCTGCTTCCATTTGCTTCAACCGGTTGGCGTCCGCGGTGATCGCGGCTTCGTCGCGCTGGTAAAATTCCGGCGAGGCCATTGCCGCAACAAGCTGGTGCTGTTCTTTCTCCAGGGCTTCAATGCGTTCCGGCAAGGCCGCCAGCTCGCGCTGCCGGGCCTCAAGGGCGCGTTTTTCATTATAGCTGAGCTTGCGAGGACCCTTTCCAACGGCGTTTTTTTCTTCTGCCCGCGCAACAGGTGTGCGTTTTTCCTCAGGGACGGCTTCCTCGGCCTGTGCCTGGCAGTAGCGCAGCCAGTCATCATAATCTCCGGCAAATTCTTCAACTTCCCCACTGTTATCCAGTACCAGCAGCTTGGTGACCAGATTGTTGAGGAAAGCGCGGTCATGGCTGACCAGGATCAACGTGCCGCTGAAATCCAGCAGCAGGTTCTCAAGCACTTCCAGGGTTTCAATATCCAGATCGTTGGTCGGCTCATCGAGGATGAGCAGGTTGGCCGGTTGGGCAAACAGACGCGCCAGCAACAGGCGGTTGCGCTCCCCGCCAGACAGCGCGCTGATCGGGGCATTGACGTGCTCCGGTTCAAACAGAAAACTTTGCAGGTAGCTGATGATGTTGCGCTCTTTGCCATTGATCGTGATCACATCCCGTCCCTGGCCGACATTTTCCAGCACGGATTTGTTCTCATCCAACTGCGAGCGAAGCTGGTCGAAGTAGGCAATTTCCAGATTGACGCCCAGACGCAGGCTGCCTTTGTCGGGGGTCAGTTCGCCCACCAGCAGGCGCAGCATGGTCGTCTTGCCGGTGCCATTCGGGCCGAGGATGCCGACCCGGTCGCCGCGTTGAATGATGGTAGAGAAGTCGTGCAGGACGGGCGCATCCTCATAGGTGTAGCTGACGTGTTCCGCTTCCACCACCAGCCGGCCGGAGCGCCGGTCAGCCTGGATCTGCATATTCACTTTGCCGGGCTGCTCGCGGCGTTCCCGGCGGATGTTGCGCAGCTGCTGCAGGGCGCGTACGCGGCCTTCGTTGCGCGTGCGGCGGGCTTCAATTCCCCGCCGGATCCAGGTTTCTTCCTGGGCCAGTTTCTTGTCAAACAGCTCGTTCTGAAGCTGCTCGGATTCCAGCATGGCGTCTTTGCGTTTGAGGAAAGTAGGGTAATCGCAATTCCAGTCGAATAACCGTCCGCGGTCTAACTCGATAATGCGCTTCGCCAGCTTTTGCAGGAAAACGCGGTCATGGGTCACAAATACCAGGCTGCCGCTCCAGCGGGAGAGGAATTCTTCCAGCCACTGGATTGATTCAATATCCAGGTGGTTGGTGGGTTCGTCCAGCAGGAGCAGTTCAGGGTGGATCACCAGCCCGCGGGCCAACAGTACGCGGCGCTTCATCCCCGCCGAGAGGGTATCAAACGTAGCGCCAGGGTCAAGAAGCATGCGCGAGATCATATTCTCGACCTGCAACTCGCGCTGCCAGGGTGCTTCCTCTTCTTCGTGGGTAAGGGGGATGCCTTCCAGCCCGCCAGCGACGATATCCTTTACCAGCCCGCCCATGCCCTGCGGCACTTCCTGGGGCAGATAGGCCAGACGCAGCCCTTGCTGGCGGGCAATGCTGCCGCTGTCCGGGTTGATCGCCCCGCTGAGCAGTTTCAGCAGGGTGGTCTTGCCCATGCCGTTGCGCCCCAACAGGCCCAGCGACTCGCCGCTTTCGATTTGCAGGTTAATGTCTTCCAGGAGCAGCGGCCCGCCAAAACCCAGGCTCACCTCCTGCATGCTGATCAATGCCATAAGTTATTCTTCCTTTGCGGTTGGAAATATACTACAAAAACAGGAAATCAGGGACTAGGGATCAGGAATTGGGAGCGCATATAATTTGTAGTAACCACTTTAGTGGTTACCCCCACAGGCAGCCCTGTGACTGTATAATCTATCTATCAGAGAAAGGATCGCATGATGCTCAAAAAGATTTCCGACACGCTCCAGACGATCTCAAAAGGCTGGGTGACGTTAACCGCGTTAGTGGTCTTCCTGCTATTCACCGCCCTGGTGCTGCCCCAACAATCGGCCAAGGCCGATCGGGAAACGGGCGACGTCGGTTCCCCCGATACGACCTTCTTCTATTCCACCAGTGACCTGTACCGCTTTGCCGAGGAATATGGCGCAGAAGGGCGGGCAGCCTACGTGCGCGCAAGGGTTACGTTTGATGTAGTCTGGCCGCTGGTGTACACTTTCTTTCTGGTGACAGGGGTCAGTTGGTTGTCAGCCCGTGCGTTTGCGCCGCACAGCCGCTGGCAGATGCTCAACCTGGTGCCGGTGCTGGCGATGGTCTTTGACTTCCTCGAAAACGGGTGTGCTTCGGTGGTCATGCTGCGCTACCCGCAGCTCTCCCCGCTGGCGGCTGCCCTTGCCCCGCCCGCATCGGTGATCAAATGGGCGCTGGTCATGGGCAGCTTCGTACTGCTGCTGGTGATTATGGGCCTGGCTGTGAGGAAGAAGTTCAGGAAATAGGCAGGACAGCATGAAAGCAGAGCATGCATTGCAATTTCGCAAGCTGTACGACGGCTTTGACGCCCCCATCACCGACGTCGACTGCGGACTGATGTGCGCCCCCCACAACCCCAGCGGCAAACCCTTCTGCTGTGACATCTGCCACGCGGTGCCCGCCGCCTACCGCGAGGAATGGAACTACCTCCAGCCGCGCACGGACCTGTGGCATACCTACCGCGGGGATGAATGTACGGCAAACCCGGCTGATCCGGCAGCCCTGCTGGCTGAAACCCCTGAACACATGCTGCTGTTGGCCTGCAAAGGTCCGGCACACTGTCAGCGCGACTACCGCGCCGTCAGTTGCCGCCAGTTCCCCTTCTTCCCCTACATCTCGGTTGATTACCGCTTCATCGGCCTGGCCTACGAATGGGAATTTGAGGATACCTGCTGGGTGATCAGCAACCTGGACCGGGTGACGGATGCCTACCGGCAGGAGTTCGTGGCGACGTATGATGTCCTGTTTGAGCAGTACCCGCGGGACTTTGACAGCTACGCTATCCTCTCAGACCAGATGCGGGCGCGCTTCATCGAGCAGCGCCGGCGCATCCCCCTGCTGCACCGCAACGGGGGCTACTACCTGGTCAGCCCGGCCAGCGGGCGCAGGCGGAAAGTGAAGGTGGAAGATTTGCCGAAGTTTGGGGTGTATTAGGTAAAAATTTTAAGTAAATCCCCATTAAGAACCTATCCGAAAAATAGTAAAAAGGGTTGAAAAAGGAGACGAAACCTGATAGAACTTGGTTTGCGAAAAT
>Ga0334889_1003150_pt1 | contig 16881 bp, 17 predicted proteins | sample GraSluR1_MG_2_FD_207222 | JGI IMG/M metagenome (GOLD analysis project Ga0334889, IMG submission 207222) | Sludge microbial communities from methane-producing bioreactor in Wageningen University, Netherlands - Granular Sludge_8_08-R1 | ecosystem: Engineered > Bioreactor > Anaerobic > Unclassified... | reverse complement strand
TTTTGTGTATAATTCATTTGGGGTTCCTCCTGTTTGTAAAATATTTTTGTATTTGTTCTACATCTTTATTTTACAGGGAGGTTCCCTTTTTTTCAACCCTTATCTTTTCTTATTACAGGAATGCTCCATTATAATAAATTTTTGTTTTCTTAATCAATTTCTTTTAAATCAAATAATTCTTCTATCGGTGTATTTAAAGCATTTGCAATTTTTTGAGCTGTATTAATTTTTGGAATTATTAATCCTTTTTCAATTCTCATTATTGTAGTATAATTTAATCCTGATTCATTCGCAACATCATTAAGTGTTTTCCCGTTTTTTTCTCTAATTCTTTTCATATTTGAATTCATTCTATTCCCCCTTTTTTGTATTTGCGAATTTGCAGTTGCAATCTTGCGATTCAATTAAATTATACTGCGTTTACGCAATAATTTCAATTGATAAAAAGTTAATTTTAAATTAATTTTTGCATACTCGCAGTAACTTTGGTATAATTCAATTATATTTAGAATGAGGTGGAATCATGCAAAACAATGAAAGATTTATTGGCAAAAAAATAAAAGAAATAAGAATTTCAAAAGAAATGTCTATTGAAAAACTAGCTCAAATTGTAGGCGTTAGCAACACAACTATATATAGAATAGAAAGAGGTCAAGAGCCAGGAGCTATTAATTTACTAAAAATAGCGAATGCTTTAGAAATAAGTTCAGATAAACTATTAGGAATAGAAAAAGACAATTTTTTTAATAAAATAAATTCAAATAAAGTAATTCCTATATATGATAAAAATATTGATGACTTAGAAAATTTTCCAGAACAAAATATTTTAGATTATATCTCTATTCCAAAAAATAAAAATGCAGATTTTGCATTAATTATTGAAGAAAATAGTATGAATCCAAAATTTAAAACAGGTGATATTGTTTTTTTTAAAAAACAATCTTTTCTTAAAAATGGAGAAATAGGAGCTATATCCTATAACGAAAAAAAAGTAGTAATCAAAAAATATTTACAAGTATCAGAAAATGAAGTTCAACTAATTTCTATTAATAGTAATTGCCCCACTATTGTAATTAAAGGAGATCTCCAAAAAACTTTAAAGTTTTTTGGAAAAGTTATTGGATATTTATGTTGGGAATAATTTTTTATTCATAATTTAAAAATAAAAACGACTTTTTATTTAAAAAGTCGTTTTTATTTAGTATATGCTATATTTATTTTTTAAAAAAACCGTAACCCACATTAGTTTTTGCTCCCAAACCCAAATCTAAGATTATTTTTTGGAAAAATTCTTCTTTTTCTTTAGCTGTTATTATTATTTCTTCATTGTATTTAAAATCATTAAGTATAAAATCAAACTTGAAAAATACATTTGGAAGAACTTTCAAAAATCTTATAGGAATTGGATTTTTAAAACAATCGCTATTATGAGGGGCTATATAATCTTCTCCAATATAATTTGATTCCTTTTTATTATCTATGGAATCCTTACCAACTATATACGCATCAAAAAAAACATCTCTATTTGAAGAAGCTATTTGATTCCCATTTAAATCAATACCTTCAAAAATGTTATTCTCAAAATGTTTTAAAAAATCCTCAATTTTTGACGAAAAATTTTTCTTAATAGACTCTTTAAAATATTCCTCAATAAACTTTTTTACTTCTGATTCTGATTCTGATTTTGAAACGGTAAAATATTTTCTAAAAACGCTCCTTAAAACCCCTTTTATAGAAGAACCGGGAATAACAGGTAATCCGCTCGTGTAATCAAATTCAAATCCTAATTTATATTCTGGCTTTTCATTATTATTAGGTTTTTTCCCTATTTCATGATTATATCCTGAACCTATTAATAATCCTGGATAAGTAGTTTTTAATTTAAAACCAAACAATTTTAAAGTTTTATCTCCGTTATTTCCAAAATTTCTTTTATTTTCATTAATTGATTCTTCTAAATTTCTGTTATTTTCATTAATTGATTCTTCTAAATTTCTGTTATTTTCATTAATTGATTCTTCTAAATTTATTTTTTCTAATTCATTATTCAATTTTATTATTGAATATATACTATTTTTATCTTTTAAATCTTTTAAATCTTCAAAATAATAATAATTTTTAAAATACTCAAATCCCAAATTAACATTTTTTTTATACATCACTATCACTACCAATTTTTGAGTCGTTGGTTTTAAAAACTTTTGTTAAGTTTTTAATTGCTAAATAACATAGCATTATATCTTCTTTATATTCTTTATCTATAAATCTATTGATTTCTTGATTTTTTAGTTCCTTATTTTCCTTAGCTTTTTTTAACAAAGGTAATAATAAGGATATTTCTTTGCTAGTATCTTTATTGACAAAAGAATATTTAGCTTCATTTAATCCTGACAAAGCCTCTTTTAATAATAAAATAAAATCTTTTTTTCCTTTTTCCCATGTATCAGAATTTTCATTTTCATATTGAATTAAAGTAATAAGCAACCCACTTTTTACAACAGTTGGTCCAAAAGAATTGATATAGCTTTTTTGTTCGCTTTTCATAGGCTTTTTTTCATAAATACATTTCATTTTTTCTAAAACATCAGGAATTATTTTCTCTAACTTTGATTTATTTATCATTTTATTTTACTTCCTCAAACAAACAATAACCATATCCGATAGTTGCATTAGCTCCTATTTGAATAATTTTATTATTAATTTCCTCTGAAAAATATTTGATAAGGCTTTCTTTATTATTATTATTATCTATTTCAGAGAAAAAAGTATAAAATATTGTTTCTCTCGGAACAAATTCTTCATACCAAAGATTTTTACTTAATCCATTTTCAAGATGATTTCTTGCAATTACAGGGAGTTCATTCACTACTTCTTTAAAATTTTCAAGTGTTTCTTTATAATTTTTTTCAAAGTCTTCTTTGCACTTTTCAAAGACTTTTTTGCATTTTTCTAAGTCTTCTTTGCAATTTTTTTCAAGTATTTTCATATATTGACATTTAATAATTTTATCATCAATATCATCAATATCCTTATTATTTTTAATTAACAATTTATACATTTCTTCTAATTCCATAGTTATTTGATCACAGGTTTTCATTGCATAATTTTTTCCATAAGTGTTTGAAACAAACGGATAAGCGAATAATTTCGCATCAAAAAAAATTATTCTTCCTCTTCCTTCGGTTTCACTACCAAAATAAGAATTAACTTTATTCTTTTCATCATTCTTTTCATTATTCTTAAAATATTCTCTTATAGCTCCTTTTAAACTAGAAGAATTTATAATTGGAAATTTTGTGATAGAATCTCTTTGAACACTATTTTCCACTAAATTCAATTCATTTTCTCCGCTTCCAACATGAAGGTTTGTTTTACATGTAATTTTAAATAATTTAATTATACTCATTAATTTCACCACCCTTATAATAATAATTAAATCCTATTTTTTTAGCATTTTCATAACTATTTAATTCTTTTTCTAACTTTTCAATATTTTGATTTTTCACATATAAAACTGTTCCTGAAGATAATAATTCTCTGTTTTCAAAATTAAAAGAGTTATTATTTGAGTTAAAATTTTTAAAATTTGTTGTTTTAGCAATAGCAAATTCTACATTTTCATTATAAATGTCTTTATCAATAAATGTACTGCTTATTAAATAAATTTTAGAAAAGTGCTCGTTGCAACCCATATATTTTTCTAGTTTAGATAACTTTTTATTTATTAATTCTTCAATTTCACTTTCTTCTTTTTCTTCAATAAAAGAAATTTTAAAATAACTGTTTTCACCACCTAAATATACTATATTTTCGTATTTATCGAAAGATTCTTCTGTTTCTAATTCTAAATAAAAAGCAAATTTTAATTTTTTACACATTTCATATTTTTGAATCATATAATAATTGTTATCTTCTTCTTTATTTACTCTATTTGTAGAATTTAAAAGATTAACATAACTTTTAATTTTTTCTTTAAAAATTTCATTTTCTTCTTTTTGTGACAAAGTTTTTAAATTAATATATGAATTATTTAATCCTTTTTTATCATCATATTTTTCTAACAAATAAAACTCTTTAGAATTATCTTTATCGTAATTAACTAAGAATTTTTTATTTTTATTTAATGAAAAAATTTCATTATTATTTCCTGTTTCACTATTTTCTTTTGAAGGTAAAAAATCTAAAGGTGTTTTTATATAAAGATTTTCGTCCATAATAAAAATTGGAGATATTTTTTTTATTTTTCCAAAATTTTGATCTTCTTTTTTAAAACAAAAACTTTCTTTTCCAATAATTTTTACAATGGCTTCTTTCTCTTCTTTACTATAATCATTCGAGTTTTTAAAAAGGTTATTTTTTATCAGCATTTCTTTCCTAATCATTCCTAACAAACTACTTTGTTGAGGGAATTTTTCAGATTTTACAAAATAATATTTTTCTTCTTTTTTAGAACTATTAATCTCATTTGAATTTTTCTTGAAAAATATCTTTTTTCCTCCAAAAAAATATTCACTTAAAGGTGTCAAGGTAACTAAATATATTTTATTCATATGAATCACCTTCGCAAAAAAATTTTAAGATGTTTAAAATAGAAATAAATTCACGTATCGTTTTTTCTTTTTCTTTTTTATTATCTTCATACATATTAATCAATAGAGATTTAAGAGATTCTAAAATTTCAGTTCTTTTAGAAATATCTTTAATTCTCGTTTTATTGATTTCACTAAGGAAATTATTTTCAAAATAATTATTCAATAAATTTTCATCGTCTAATATTTCTTTTAAATAATAATAATCATTCGCAATTTTTGTATTTATACCTTTTAATGATTCAAAAATATCTTCTTCAGACCCCACAATTTTTTTAATTAAGCATTGAAATTTTTTGTATATTTTAGATTCGTTTCCAAAATATATTTCATTAAAATTCCCGCTGTGTTTTGTTAATCTAATTGCTGTACAATTTTTTTCATTAATATTGAATTTTTTTGCTTTATCAAAAAGAAGGTTACGTGATTTTTCTAATGCTTCAAATAAAGGGTATCTTGAATATATAATATTCACTCCAAAAGATAAAGTTGTTTTTTTGATTTCTTTATCGCCACTACAAGGTATAGTTGTTTTTTCGCATTTATTAAAGTCACAAAATTTATTTTTATATATTTCTGACAACTTTCCTAATAACGAAAAAACTGTATTATTATCATGATTAACAAGAGGAGCTATAAACAATAAATCATCTCCACCTGCATAAATATTTAAAGCACCAAAACATTTTATTTCATTTATAGCTTCTTTTGAAAAATCACTTATTTCTTTTGATACATCTTTACAACACTCTAAATCTGTAATTAAATTCCCGAGATTATCTCCGTCAGCTTGGATAATAGCTACATAGTTATGATATTTTTTTAATTCTATAAGATTATTATTTTCTTTAGATTTTTCTTTATTTAACAAATCTTTATATGAATTTTTAAATTCTTTAGGGTCAAAGGCTATAGAATCTGTTAGTTCACTTGTTGGTTCATTATTAGAATGATAAATTTGCTCTAAACCAATATTCATTATTGATGGAAAGTTATAATTATTTTTTTCTTTTGAATAGTAAATGTCATTATATTCCCAAAATTTTGATCCTGATTTTTTTATAAAACATTTTATTTTTTCATTATTTAAAAACAATTGGAGAGCATTTTGAATTTTATTGTCTTCATTAGTAAAAGTCAATCCCGCCTTTTCTCTTAACTCAACCATACTTAAATAATTTGAAATAGCTATTAATGGTGACCAATTTTTTTCTTGCTTTTCTTCTTCTGAAAAAGAAGTTTCTACAATGTAAAGTTTTAAATAATTATCTATAAAATCATCTTTTACTTCTACTATTTCAGAAATTAATTTTTTGAAATTATCTTTTTCGCTATAAACAATTTCTTTTATTTTTTTTATTACAATACTATCATTTTTTTTAATCTTCAAAATAATTCTATCGTGAAATATTCCTACTCCCAAATCTTCACAATTATTAATCTCTATATTTGGCAAAAGAATTTCATATATTTCATTATTAAAATTTTCTTTTTTCAAATTAATATATATGTTTTTCATTATATAAGAAAAAATATAACTCGCTCCCCATAATCCTCCTGTATCTTTTACATATTCAAAAGTTTTAAGGATAGGTCCTATTGTAATTCCTATATATTTTTCATTTATCATTTTTCACCTCTTTTTCATTCAAATTTTTTATCGCTTCTTCAATTAAATTTATTATCGCTTCTATTTCTTCGATTTTTAATTTGTATAATTCTTTATAACAAGATTCTGTTTTATTTTGATTGATTGATAAATTAAAAGAATTATTAATAATTTCAAATAACTCTTTTAAAATTTTCTTTTTTAAGATTATGTTCAATTCATATTTTACTTTTTCTTTTTCTTTTACTTTTACTACCTTAAAAAACAAACAAGAAAGTATTCTTTCTATGTCTTTATAATTTTTTACTATCTCGTATTCTTTAAAAGCTTTATCTGGAAAGGCTAATTCTAAGATATTATATATCAAAGAAAATTTTTGATTAATTATATCTTCTATTTCTTCTTTTTTTATTTTTAAATCCTTGTTTTCTATTAATTTTTTTTGATTAATTATATCTTCTGTGTTTTCTGTTAAAATTTTTTTTATTTTTTCTTTTGTTTCATTATTTTTAAGTTTACCTAATATTTCAGTTTTTTTTATTTCTGATAATTTTTCTGATAATTTTTTAAAGTTTTTTAAATAAAATAAATTTTTAAAATTTATATCATCAATTTTTTTGATAACCTCTTTAGATTTTAAATCCTCTAAATCAAATTTATTAAAACTATTATTTTTGCCATCCACAATATAATCATAACAATTTTCAGCGATGTAAACTACTGAAAAAGAACCGTATCCCTTTGATTGTTTTGATCCAAAATTGTTAAGAAAAAGAAAGGCAGGTAAAGCTCTTAAAATTTTTCCGAATATTTCTCTTTTAAAACTTATCGAAACGTGGTTTAAATTCTGTTGCTCTTAGTGTTGCTCCATCTTGTGTATGTTGGAAATGAATTAAAGGTGTATGTTGTTCAAGCTTTACAATTAATTTCGCCATAGTTTTCACCTCATTCTGTTAAATAATTAATTTCACATTCAATAAATTCAACAGTTATTGTACTTTGTTCAAGTGTTTTTTTTATTTCTGTTGCTATTTCGATTACACACTTTTTCCATGTTTCAACATCTTTAGTAAATGTAGGGTTTATACTTCCGGTAAAAGTTAAAGTGTTTTCCCCCGCTTTTGGACATCCCCAATCTTCCGAATAAATTGCTTTTGATTTAAATGCTAAAGCTGAAATATATATTCCAGATTCATCAAATTTTTCTTGAGCTAATTTCTGCCATATAACTGTTATATCTTCAATATCAAAATTTTCATTCTCATGAAAATATCCTTTTGTAACTCCTGTAGTAAGAAAAAATTTTATACTTTTCAACATTAAAACCTCCAATTTAAAAAAGTTTTTATAAACACAATAAACAAAAAATCCGCTGCATTTTATTTATTAAATAATAATTTTATAATAAAATATATTACATAAACTGTTATTAGGATAATTGGCTTTATTATTTTCTCTAATTTCAACTTTTTAAAAAATATTTGGATGTTTTTATTTTTAATAAACATAGAAGCTATATATATTGAAATCCCTATTCCTAAAAAAATCAAATAACCAATCAATAAATTTTTTGTAGGTTCTGTTTTTATTCCTAAAACCCCTTCTAAAGTTAATATAGATGCCGCTAAAGTTAAATAAAACAAAATATTATTTTTCTTTCTTGTTTTTACTGCATTTGAAAATTCATATAACCCTTTAATTTTTTCATCTAAAATTTCAAAATTTTTTTCTATTTCCATAACTTCTCTCATTTTTCTATACATTTCAATTCCTTGTTCTTGAGGGGTTACTTCATTAAAATACATTCTATTTTTAAAATCAATAAATTCAATATTTAGTTTTTCATACTCTTTTTCAAAGTTTTTGTTAGATATAATAAAATTATTTGTCATATCTGTGATAAGATCGTAGAAATATAATATTGTAGATCTTTGAACAAGAACTAACAAAACCATATTCAAGTAAAGATTTTCAATGTGTGATGGAAGTAATTTATTTACAAAAAAATCTTCATTTTTTTCAGTCAATACTAATGTTGAATATCTTGTTAATCCATAAAAAGTTCCATAATCAGTCCATCTGTTATAAGTATGTTTTTTATTTGAATTTAAAATCATATCTTTATCTTGTATGGTGCAATCGTTAAAATTATCTATAAACATAAAACTATTCCAATCTACATCTTCTAAGTATTTATATTCATTTTTTATATTTTTATCAGATAGTTTTTTTGAAAAATAATTATTTTTATAATGGCAAATAACATACATTCTATCATCAATTATTGGTTCAATTTTTATTTTTCCAGCAGATGATTCGTTATTAAAGTAAAAAACATCTCCTAAAGTTTTTGTAATTATATTTGAAAGATAATTATCCTTTTCATATCCGTATTCAAATTTTTCAGTAATTTCTTCATGAATTTTACAAAAATTTATCGATACTTCTTCGGGAAGAATTTTATTTTTAGCCTCATCTATAGGTAAAAATTGAGGATATACTCTTCTTCCATAATTATTAATCTTAAAAACATCTTTCATTTCTTCGAATAAATCTTTAGATTCATTATAATTTTCTAAATTAAATATTAAAACACCTATTCCCGTTTTATAAATATTTAATCTTATATTTTTTATTTCTAACTCATAATAACTTTTTTCACTTTCATTATTTTTTATAGTAATGCAATATTTTCCGTTTCTGTATTTATAAATATAATTCAAAACAGTATTTTTCTTATCAGAAAAAATAACATCTCCAACATTATTATAATAATACTTTTTTAAATTATATGAGTCATATCCTTCAAAAGAATAATTTCCCCATTGATTTAACTTTTCTATTTCTTTAGCAATTTTTTCAATGTCTAATTTTTCTGAAATTTCTATATATTTGTCCTTAGAATTTGAACCTGTATATGCCCATTTAAACGGAAAAAGAAAAATATGCTTACTAATATAGTTTTTTTCGCTCATAAATCCTCCCTTTAAAAAAAGATAAATTATTAAAATAAAACTTTTTAACTTTTTTAAATTTAATTTTGTAATAATATTGAGAAGTTGCAAATCCTTATAGGTAGTATAAAAAAAGAAGTATTTTTTTGAAGATTACATAAGATGGCAAAATTAATAATCATTTGAAACAAATAGACTAAAAATAACTTATAAATTATTATATCATAAAAAATTAAAAAATCATAACCTAATAAAAATTTGTCGATGTGTAGTAGAGAAAAAAACACCGTAGTTCGACAAATGCACAAACCCTAATCAATAAAGCATTGTTAGAAATTTTTAACCTCTTATAAATAATTTGCAATAATCTTATTTTTCTGATATAATAGTAAGTGCAATGCATTTCCATACTACCTATAAGGAATTGAAACCTAACAACACAGAATATATACTTGATACGGAATTTTCATTTCCATACTACCTATAAGGAATTGAAACTTGATTTAAATGTTTATTCGAAACTTTCAGCCGTGCAGATTTCCATACTACCTATAAGGAATTGAAACTTTCCATTTTTTCTTTATCAGTGGCATTTTCTATATCATTTCCATACTACCTATAAGGAATTGAAACGGATTCTTTGGAGTAGTGCCGGTTATAAAATTTGAATTTCCATACTACCTATAAGGAATTGAAACCATTATCTCTGATTTGCGTTGAAATAATTGTTGGAGTATTTCCATACTACCTATAAGGAATTGAAACAACGTTGCCGACATGGATGGTTCGTCAGTTGTAAACAAATTTCCATACTACCTATAAGGAATTGAAACGTGAAACAACAGGCGATGTAGCTTTTGGAACAACAATATTTCCATACTACCTATAAGGAATTGAAACTATAATCCGCATAAGTAGTTGACCTATCAATTTTAACATTTCCATACTACCTATAAGGAATTGAAACTAGTTTCGATCATACAAATTTAATAAAAAGAACATGGATTTCCATACTACCTATAAGGAATTGAAACAAAGTATTTAAAGTTTCATCAGTTTGAGAAGCTAACCATTTCCATACTACCTATAAGGAATTGAAACTGTATTTTAATTTTAAAATTTGGTTGTTTTTTGTTCTGATTTCCATACTACCTATAAGGAATTGAAACTACCCTCAGGCATCGTTGTTCTGCTTGTGTATCTTTATTTCCATACTACCTATAAGGAATTGAAACTTTTGTAAACTGCCATAGAATAACCATCTGTAGTAAATTTCCATACTACCTATAAGGAATTGAAACAACGAAGAAGACGATGAAGGAAAAACAAGAGGCGATAATTTCCATACTACCTATAAGGAATTGAAACATGTTTCCATTTTTGTTCTTCTTGCCACGCGATGCGATTTCCATACTACCTATAAGGAATTGAAACCATGTATAAAATTTTAGAATCTCTTTGTTGTAAAGAATTTCCATACTACCTATAAGGAATTGAAACTGAAAACAACGCTTTTAAGCAACAAGAATTTATTAAATTTCCATACTACCTATAAGGAATTGAAACGAAATAACAATAAACAAAGGTCCTGGTTTTACAAAAATTTCCATACTACCTATAAGGAATTGAAACATTCAATCCTAAAAGAGTTTTTAAATAATGGTCACCATTTCCATACTACCTATAAGGAATTGAAACAGTGGTATCATACAATTATCGAAGCAAAAAAAAGCTCATTTCCATACTACCTATAAGGAATTGAAACGAACTTGGAGAAGAAGGAAGGGGAAGGTTATTAAAATTTCCATACTACCTATAAGGAATTGAAACTTTCTAAAATATGTTCGTTCCATGAACCTATGCTTCATTTCCATACTACCTATAAGGAATTGAAACGATGAAAATAAAATGTTTTGTAGTTTAAATCAAATAAAATTTCCATACTACCTATAAGGAATTGAAACAGAGAATAGAAGTATACGCAGACAAGTCTTTTGTTAATTTCCATACTACCTATAAGGAATTGAAACAGGTTTGAGATAGGAGATCAAAGGATGAAAGAGATAGATTTCCATACTACCTATAAGGAATTGAAACATATTTCTCTTTGTTCTCTTTCTGGTAAAGCGTCTTATTTCCATACTACCTATAAGGAATTGAAACTAATGCCCTGAAGTAGTTCCATCATAAACGTAAAGATTTCCATACTACCTATAAGGAATTGAAACGCAAGGCGTGTTCATCTTTGCTAATTTTTTGTTTTATTTCCATACTACCTATAAGGAATTGAAACTTGTATGTTTACAAGTATATGATATACTTGTAGTGTATTTCCATACTACCTATAAGGAATTGAAACTTATGTAATAAAAGATTATGCAATATATTTGTATAAATTTCCATACTACCTATAAGGAATTGAAACCTTGAACGCGGATACAAAGTTTCAACATACAACATAATTTCCATACTACCTATAAGGAATTGAAACAATTTTTCATTACATCGTTATCTATATACATATTAAAAATTTCCATACTACCTATAAGGAATTGAAACACATCAAAATCTATTGCTGGCGGACATACAACGTTAATTTCCATACTACCTATAAGGAATTGAAACACATCAAAATCTATTGCTGGCGGACATACAACGTTAATTTCCATACTACCTATAAGGAATTGAAACAACTTTATCCTAACGTAAATAAGTCATGGGATAGCAATTTCCATACTACCTATAAGGAATTGAAACTGAGTAGAGTAAAGAGCAACACATTAACGCTTGAGAATTTCCATACTACCTATAAGGAATTGAAACGTACAGTCACATCAGTAGGTAGTGGAAGGTAGAGGTATTTCCATACTACCTATAAGGAATTGAAACACTTCTATTGTCTGCCTAACTTTTGGAGGCAAGTCTAATTTCCATACTACCTATAAGGAATTGAAACATGTCACGACTATACGGGAATTTGAGAAATAAAATCATTTCCATACTACCTATAAGGAATTGAAACGGGGAGCGAATAAAAGCTTTGTTTTATGAAGCTAACATTTCCATACTACCTATAAGGAATTGAAACTGGAAAACATAAAAGTTTCTTCTGTGAATTGAAGCTAATTTCCATACTACCTATAAGGAATTGAAACTTTGTGAAAAGTCAATGGTATATCGACTTGAATCAGAATTTCCATACTACCTATAAGGAATTGAAACGCTTTCCTAATTCTTTAGATTCTTCAAGGCGAATAATTTCCATACTACCTATAAGGAATTGAAACTATTTTTTAGATAAATTATTAATAACAGTTGTTTTTCATTTCCATACTACCTATAAGGAATTGAAACTTTCCCTTTCAATCCTGAAAATTTTCGTTTTTTCAATATTTCCATACTACCTATAAGGAATTGAAACTCAACCCCTTTTGATGTTTTTATAACGCAAGAAGAATTTCCATACTACCTATAAGGAATTGAAACTATCAAAATGTTCAGATAATCCGCTTATAAATATCAAATTTCCATACTACCTATGAGGATTTTTTTAACTATTTTTCCATAATAAAATTTAATTTTATAAAAAAACAGATATAAACACTTTTTAATTCCAAAGTGTTTATATCTGTTTTTTTATTTAGGTTATAACAAATACATAAAATAAAAATTTTAGTCCTTCGAGTGTTTGTGATAAACTAAAAGCGAACCAGAATATCAACTGAAAAGTGAACCGGATTTAAAAATAAAATGATAATCTCCTCATAACTAAAGTTATGAGGAGGAAGAAAGGAATGATAAATCTGGAGATAAAACAAAAAATATATATAAAAAATAAAATTTTATAATCTAAAAAAATCTCTAATTCAAAATCATTAAAAGAGAAAATATTTTCTATTATGTTTTTAATTGTAATAAAAATTAATTTAAAATTAATCAAGCAAAATATAGCAATTTATGAGCTTAATCGATTATAATTCTTGATAATACTTTATTTTTTTTTTTTTTTTGCGGTTTGTGTTTATTAAAATCATATGATAATATTTTATTATAGTTATTCCTGAGCTCGGGATAAAATAAAAAGATAAAGGGAGTGAATTTTTGTGTATATCAACAGTTATAACTATTCAGACCATTATTCTAATCATTCAAATTCTCAAATCACAGAATTTAATTCTAGAACAGACAATGCTAATGCTCATATCAGCACACCTTCATACGATGGTTTTGGAGAAAAACTAGATCCAGGAATAGGGAATTTTGTTACAGTAGCTATGGGTGGAAATATTGGAGGAAGTTTTGGATTTGGTGGTTGGTGGGAATTTATGGAATAAAATAATAAAAAACCACAGAATTTTCTGTGGTTTTTTAGTTTATCTTAAGTATTAGGAGGATAATATAATGACAAAATTTATTGATTTAGAACAAATTTTATTAGAACATTTTAAGATAAAAACTATTTCTGGAAAAACGTATAATATATATGAATATAATATGATTAATGAATTTTATCGTATATGTTTTAATAAAAATAATTTTTTAGTCCCTTTAAAAAATGAGAAAATAGAATTTTTAAATAATGATTATTGGGTTAACCCTAATTCTATTTCAAAAGATTTTATTGAAATTATTGATACTAAAAACACTTTTTTAGGTGCTCAAAATTATAAAAATAAAGTTTATACAAACGAAAATAGATATACGATTGTCACAGAATCTTTTTTTGAATATTTAAATAATGAATTTTTTTCTATATTATATTTTTTATATGACGATAAATTCCATTTTTTATTTAAATATTATGATAAAAATTCTATAAATAATTTTTTTTTAGAAAAGTTCAAAAGGTTTTCAAATAAGTTTATTTTACTTCCAGATAAACCTTCTAATTATAATTTATGTGTAATAATAAATGGAAATATAGTATATAATAATAAATATGAAGTTTTTAAACAAAGTTATGGAAATAATAAATTTAATTATGGAGCAGCTTTTTCTGTTAAAGGATGAAGGAGGTCGAGAATGAAAAAAATATTTATTTTAATTTTGCTTGTTATGAGTATTTCTGTATATTCAACAAATTTTGCAGGAGGTTCAGGAACAATTGACGATCCTTACTTGATTTCTACTGCTGAACATTTAAATAACATCAGATATCATATGGATAAACATTTTAAACAGATAAATGACATTGATTTATCTGCTTTTGACAATTGGGAACCTATTGGTATATTTATTTTTGATAGAGGAAGAAGAATAGACGGATTTTATGGAACTTTTGATGGTAATGGTTATACTATTAAAAACCTTACAATAAATAGACCTAATGAAAATAGTGTAGGTTTGTTTGGCTGTTTGCAAAGAAAAGGAGTATTGAATAATGTAACTTATGGAGAGTTAAAAAATATAAGATTAGAAAATATTGATATTATTGGAAATACAATAATAGGCGGTTTAGTTGCCTATAATGAAGGAATTATATCTAACTCATATGTTCAAGGAACAATCTATGGAGAAAAAGCTGTTGGTGGTTTAGTTGGAACATCTTCAGGAATCATTAAAGACTCAAATGTTAACGCTGAAATATTTGGAAAAACAAATTTAGGGATACTTGCCGGAGAAAAATTCAAATGGCTTAGTTACACAGGGATTGTAGAAAATTCATATTCAACAGGAAAAGTTGATGGCGAAATAAATATTGGAGGTTTAATTGGTCATAATAACGGCGAAGTATCTAATTCATATTCGGATTCTACAGTTTCTGGAAAACAAAATATAGGCGGTTTAGTTGGTGTAAATTTTGATGACGGAATCATAAAAGGTTCGTATTCCTTAGGAAAAGCTGATGGCGAAATAAATATTGGGGGTTTAATTGGTTATAATAACGGCGAAGTGTCTAATTCATATTCGGATTCTACAGTTGTCGGAGGAGAAAATATAGGTGGTTTAGTTGGAGTAAATTTTGATGATGGAATCATAAAAGGTTCGTATTCCTTAGGAAAAGTTGATGGCGAGATTAGAGTTGGAGGAATAAGTGGTCACAATAACGGTAAAATTTTAAACTCTTTTTCAAAATCAAAAATTATAGGAGAAAAAAGAGTTGGAGGGTTATCAGGAAACAATTCAGGAGATATTTTTAATTCTTTTTCAATTAATATTATGGAAGGCGTTGAAGAAGTTGGAGGAATAAGTGGTCAGAATAGCGGCAAAATTTTTAACTCTTTTTCAAAAATGAAAATATACGGTGTTCAGTGGACAGGAGGAATAACGGGTTTTAATTATAAAACAGGCAAGATTTCAAATTCATACTCGGATATTGAAATTATAGGAAATGATATTTTAGGCGGATTAGTTGGTTATAATATTGGCGAAATAAAAGATTCATATTCGAAAGGTAAAGTTATCGGAAATACTAATATCGGCGGTTTAGTCGGATATAATGAATCGGGTATTATTAATTCATCTTTTTATTCTGAAAACATAACTAGAAATTCTTCTAGGTGGGGTTTTAAAAGGACAGATAAAGAAATGAAGTCAAAATCAACTTATTTTACTTGGGATTTTGAAAACATATGGGAAATAGACGAGGGTAAATCTTATCCTTTCTTTAAATGGCAAGTTGAGTAAGTTTTGTATAACTAATTTTATTTATACTCTTGAATTTAAACCTGTCAAAACCATAATAATAAACTATTCAAAAGAAAAAGCTAAAAAAGATCGCGAGAGATTAATAGAAAAAGCTAAAAAAATAAAATATTCACATGAAAAACTAAAAGACACATTAAAATCGTTGGAGGATTCAGAATTAAAAGAGTCTTCATCGTTTATGTCAGTGAAAACATTCAATAAAAAATATATTAAAAGATTAAAATGCTTATTTAGGGAAAATAAAAGAAGTTTGTAGTGGAAAAGCTGTTTTTAACTCCAACTTGTTTTTACTTTATAATAAGCATTTTATTTGTTTTTCGTTTTTTCAACTGACAAATCCAGAGGAATTGAAACTCTACTAACCATGTCTATAAATCAGGTGTTTCTAAAATTTCCATACTACCTATAAGGATTTAGCAAATCGTAAAATCTATTTTTTACTATTTTTGCATTTCAATAATTTTTACAAAAATATTTTTTCTTCCGCCATCTACAAAAAAGATTAAAAAGGTGAAATAAATTCGATTTTTTTCAAATGCTTTGATGGTAATAATGATTAAAATAAATTAGTGAGCAATTGAAAATTTTCGTACAAAAAACAATTGAGCGGATGATAAAATGCGTATGAAAATAGCATGTCTGAGCGTAGCGAGTTTGCTATTTTTAGAATTTTTTCACGGAGCAAAATTTGTTTTTTAGAAAATTTGATCTTGTGAGCGTTTATTTTAATCATTATTACCACATCATTCTTATCTTTCTTAAATATTGATTTAGGAGGTGAAATAATGTCTAAACCTACTCCAAAGCAAAATAATCATAAAGCTGATATTAAAAATTCTAACAACACTACTTTAAATCATAATAACAAAACTTACAAAGCTGCTACAGATAATCATGCAACTCAGAAAAATCCTAATCAACATTCTTCAAAAGGTAAAAAATAATAATTAAATAATCCTGGATTTGTCAGTTAAAACTTAAAAATCGGGGTCACGAAACGGAAAAATGCAGGTTTTGGAATAAATTTCATAGATTTTGAAAAAAACATGTAGTGGAATTATTATGTTGATTAATAATTTAT
>Ga0334889_1003143_pt1 | contig 16907 bp, 10 predicted proteins | sample GraSluR1_MG_2_FD_207222 | JGI IMG/M metagenome (GOLD analysis project Ga0334889, IMG submission 207222) | Sludge microbial communities from methane-producing bioreactor in Wageningen University, Netherlands - Granular Sludge_8_08-R1 | ecosystem: Engineered > Bioreactor > Anaerobic > Unclassified... | reverse complement strand
GGGGGGTTGCGATGGGGCGGCGCGGACCCGCCGTTGAAGCGAACGGGCTTTCCTCGGTCGGGCCTCCAGCCCTTCGGGGGCAGGTCGGGCCGCAGGGGCGAGGAGTTGGGTCAGGGCGCGGCACGCGGGAGTTGCAAGAGGGAATCGCTGAACACAGAGGGGATGGTGCGAACGCGAGAGGGGATCGGCCCCGCCGGGCGCATGCGGCGAGCATCGTCCGGATCCACTCGCATTACCAAGCTCTGCGCGGACGGGCCGGCCGTCGTCATCGCGGACATCGCCGTCATTCGACCTGGCCACGCGCCGCCGGCAGCGCGGTCGCTTCGCGTTCCACCGGATGCTCGGGTACTTGCCTTGCGGATACGGCGCCGTGGCACAAGAGGGCTTATCCTGCCGGACATGCGGTCGTCGCTGAGAACTCCGGCGCCCACTGCGGCGCCACGTCTCCGCGGAAGACGGCAAGGAGGCGGGCAACCCAGCACCTGGCGGCGCGACAGGGCGCGCACTGCTGCGTGGTCCACGACGCAGACCCTCTCCCGGCGAGCAGAACGCGCGAGCGCGCAGCGGGATATTGCGGCAGTCGACGAGGCATACGACTCTGCCGACTCAGTATCGCCGCACCACGCCGATAACGACGCCCTGAAGGTCGAGCCGGCCGGCGTCGACGTAGATGGGGGCGAAGTCCGGGTTCGCGGGCTGCAAGCGGACGCGGTTGCGCGTCTCGCGGTAGAATCGCTTGAGCGTGGCCTCCCCCGTGTCCAGCAGAGCGACGACGGTTTCTCCATCCCGGACGCGCGTTCGTTTCTCCACCACAACGTAATCGCCGTCGCGGATGTGGTCGTCCACCATGCTGTCGCCGGAGACCTTGAGCACGAACGTGTCGGTGCGGGAGGCGAAGACCTCCTCCAGGTCCAGCGTCTCGGCGTTTTCAATGGCCTCGATGGGGTGGCCCGCGGCGATCCGGCCCAGCAGGGGCAACGCCGAGGGCCGGCTTTCAGGGAACGTCACATGCGAGGTCAGTTCCAAAGAGCGAGCCTTGTACGGCAAGCGTCGCAGCAGCCCTTTCCTGACCAGCGCCCCGACGTGCTCGAACACGGTGACCTTGGTGACGCCCAGCTCGTCCGCGACCTCCTGCATGGTCGGAGAATAGCCGTGGCTGCGCTTGTAGTCGCGGATGAACCGCAGAATCGCCAGTTGTCGCGGCGTGAGCGTCCGCCCCTCGTGGCCCAGTCTCGATCCGGCCATCTGCATGCTCCTTTGTCAATCCCGGCCCCAGCCGCCCCCAGGCAACCAGGGGATACTCGATCTGTTGTGCCGACCAACTCCGAAACGCGACCTCCCCCGAATACTGTCCTGGAGCGCTACCGCCCAAACCCCGCGCCAACGGCACCGCCCGCAGGCTCGTGTGTCGCCACCGCCAGAAGCTCAGCGCGACCCGATGGGCGATCGCTTCCACAACCCGGGCCAATGCCCTGGCCGTACCTGGCTGACGCGACGGCCGATCTCCCCTGGCAATCAGGGCCTCCGCCAAAACGCTCCCCGCGCGGAGGCGTTGCGGCACGTGCAAGGAGCGACTTCCGTCTGGATTCAGCGGTCCGGGCCTGGAACTGGCCGGGCCGGGACCGGTTGGGCCGGTCGTTCTGCCGGGCCCAGTGCCCAGGCGCGCTGCCAGCCGGGTAGGGTCCGGGATCCAGGCGGTTCGATAATCGCCACCGGGACCGAGCACGCACAAGGGCTCCGCCGCGGGATTGGGTTGCCTGCTGCCCATGGTTTCGTCCGTCCTTGGCCGTCTCTCTGGCGGGCCCCTGCTGGCGCGGCGAGCAGGCCTCGCTCTTGCGTTTGCATTATGTTAGGTATCCCAAACTTATCCTAACAACATCCAAACGTCAAGCAGAAAATTCAGAAAAATCGTGCGGGGGCGGGCAGGCGACTGCGGGATACGGGCAGGAGTCGGGCGGCCGGGCAAAGCTGTGTTCCGCCAAAGACCGCGTGGAGCTGCGGTTTTTTGGGGGGGGGATTCGCGCCATCGCAGGGACCGCCTTCGGCGGGATCCTGGGCGGAGTTTGTGGCGGCGTCGGCGATGCGAGGCGGGAATCCGTCGGGGCGCCCGCAGCGGGCGACGAGGCTACTGGAGGATCTTGTGGGTGATGATTACGGTCTTCGATTGACCAGCCGAGTCCTGGAATCCGGCGAAGTCGAGCAGGTCCGTCCGTCCGTCGCCGTTGAGGTCCGCGCACTGGCACTCCGGCGAGACGGACTGCAAAGGCCCGGCCAGGCAACCTTCAAAAATCAGGTAATCCGCCTCGTCCACGAATCCGTCGCCCGTACAATCGCCGGGCCGGTCGCAGCCCGGCGGGGGCCCGGTGGGGGTGCCGATTCGGAGCTCCCAGGCGTTGAGCTTTCCGACGCAGCCCTGAATCGGATCCACGAGCGTGATGGTCCACGGTCCGTGCGCGTCCAGCCCGTTGAACACGGAGAGGGAGTCCGGATGGGGGCGGTACGTCCCCGTTACGGGGCCGAATCCTCCGGATGTGGCATACTCGATGGATTGGTCGGTCCAGTCATCAAGCACGACGTCGAAGCCTTTGTCGTTGTATCCAAAGTAGGGGTTGGGAAGCGGACAGCCGGGCCGATGGATGACGGTCGCGGTGACGCCTGCATGGGCCAGTTGTACGATCAGGTCGCCGTTCCACTCGTGCTCAATCTGCAGTGCCAGATCCACGTCCGCAACGACGTAGTAATCGTCGACGAACAGCGTCTGTGAGTCCTGGAAGGGGGGTGATTCCGGGATGACATTGCCCGGCGGCCCGGCATACGGGAAGACGCCCAATGGCACCTGGCATTCGTCCGGAATGCCGTCCGGCTGGCAATCGGCGCTGGAAAGGTGGAGCACGTCGCACGTGTCCGGAATCCCGTTGTAGTTGCAGTCGGGCAGGTCTTCGCACTCGTCCGGGATCCCGTTGTTGTTGCAGTCGAGGGCGGGCTCACACAAATCGGGGATTCCGTTCCCGTTGCAGTCCGGCAGGTCTTCGCATTCGTCCGGAATGCCGTTGCTGTTGCAGTCGGTCAGCGATTCGCATTCGTCCGGGATGCCGTTCGTCTGGCAGTCTGCGCTGAAGCCCGTGGCGATGTCCGTGGAATCGAGAACACCATTCCCGTTGCAATCCGGAAAGACCACCGGATCAACCACCGCGTCTCCGGAGATCACCAGGGCGAACCCCTGGGGCCCCGCGAACGTCTCCCCGCCGTGGATGGTCACGCCGTACGCGCCGGGCGCCGGGCTCAGCAGCAGGATCTGCTGGACGTTGTTCTGCGTGTCAGGGGTCCCACCGGAGACAGACTGCCCACCACTGAACCAGTTGCCGTGATACGTGGCGCTGCCGGTCCCCTGGGGCCCGGTCAGTTCCAGGTTCAGGTTGTTCACGACGGGATTGGAGGCCATCGGTGCGCCGGGCGGCTCGGTGAACACCAGCGTGATGCGCAACGGGGTGCCGCCGGACTGTACATGCACCGGCGGCGAGGACCATTGTTCGCCCGTCTGCAGGCCGGCGGCGTTCCGTCGCTCGTACACCCAGAGCTTTCGGGTGTCTCCGGGGAACTCCAGAGCGTGGTCCAGCACAAGCCGCCCCCAGCCTTCCTCGTCGCTGGGGTACTGGTTGCCGCCGGCCGGCGCTCCGGTCATGTCCACGGCCCCGTTCAGCAGGACGGCCTTCACCAGCGCGGCAGAGGGAAGAAACGGTTGGGGAGGTCCGCCGGCCGGGTAGCGACCTTCCACGAAGTACTGCCGGACGAGAAGACCCGCGCCGGCGATCGCGGGCGCCGCCACCGACGTTCCGAACCACGGGCTGAACTCGCAGTCGTGGATGCCGTCGTATCGGGCGGACCAGGTGCCGTATCCGGGCGCGAAGATCTCCGGCTTGCGCCTCCCGTCGGGCGTGGGGCCGGTCCCACCGCTGTAAAACAGGTGTTGGTTGGGGTCGTCCATGGAGGCCCCGACGGCCAGCACGTTTTTGGCGTTCTCAGGCGAACGGAGGGTGGGCAGGTTGGTTGCCGCGAAGATGAGCAGGCTGTCCTCGTGATCGTGCGCGAAGGCGTCGACCATGCTGCACAGCGCCGTGTACGCGGCGTTGCTGTCGTCGCCCCAACTGTTGCTGTGTACGCGAGCCCCGTCGGCGTGTGCGTCCGCGAACCAATCATACACGCTCATTGGTTGCGTCTGGACCAGGGCGAAATCCGTGAAGCTGATCCGGGCCCGCGGGGCCATGCCGTCGTATCCGTCCGGCTGTCCGACAACGTCCGCGTCGCCCGCCAGCGTGCCGGCCACGTACGTGCCGTGCGCGTCGGGCAGGGCCTCTCCGCGGATCGCTACGATCTTGCGGTTCTGGCGGCCGACGGGTGTCGGATCGCGGAACGCACAATGGTCGCGGTCGATGCCGGAGTCGATCAGCCCCGCGATCTGACCTTGTCCGAGCAACCCCCGCTCCCAGGCCGGTCGGCTGCCCGGCACGTTGCTCTGGAGAATCCAGGCGTTCGAGTCGTTTCGGGGCGCCAATACCGGCGCAACCTCAACAAACTGCACGCCGGGCAGCTCCACCACGGCCGGCACGGCCGACGGCGACACCGTCGCGCCGACGAACCGCCGGCCTCCGGCGCCGTACGAGGCTACGCTCTGCGCGGCGTGCGTGTGCAGCACCTGCAGAATCCCGGAATCACCTTCGCCCAGGAAGGTGGATATCACGAGGGGGATCGGGGCCGGGTTGCCCGGCGGATCATCGCCCGCAAGCATGTCCTGGAGGGTCGGGGCGATCTTCCATTCGGGGTGGATCGGGCCCAACCACGTTACGAAGTCGAGGGCGGCCAGTGACGCAACGCTTTGCCCGCTGAGCTTCACGACAAATCCGTCGGGCGGGATGAAGTCGCAAACCACGGCGCCGGCGCCGGCCAGTGCGGTTCGGCGCTGGGGCGTGATCGCGCCGTCCAGCCTCAGGAGGTACGGCACCGTGGTGTTCACCGGACTGTGCGGCTGTGCGAGGAGGTTGTCGCCCGGCAGAAGCAAGACCGATCCGACGCGGAGTTCCAGCGGCACGATCTCACCCGCATGGACGGGGGGTGTGAACATGGCTCCCGCGCACAACAGCAGCAGGCCGGCCCACCTGCAGCGCATGGTGGCCGGGCGGATCGCAATCGGTCTTCCTGAGACGATGGCCAAAATCCTGGTCCCCCGGCTGAAGAAACACACCGGTCCCTCACCGGTGAATGCCTGTGCTGGGCTCATGTCTAACGCCGGAGTCTCCCCCCCCAGCAGCGCCCTTCTGGCGGTAGGTCGATGTGCCGGCCGAATCGCGCAACGCCCGGCCGGGCTGGCGGCACTCCGGAGCCGATGGAGGCACTGAGCCCATCCCAACCATCTTCAGTGTACCCGAGATTGCCGGGGTTTTCCATATCCCGTGCGCTTCTCCCGCGTGCCGGGCGCAGGTTGCGGCTTTCTGGTATTGGCCGTGATCTGCCCGATCGCACGATTTGCGGACTCCGGCGCGGCAACACCCCCCGAAAGGGTGTTTTCCCGGGTGGTCAACGGCCGGTCAGTTCTGCGATCAGCCGGACGGCCTGGACCGTTTCCCGAACGTCATGCGCACGGATGATCCGGGCGCCGAAGAGTGCGGCGGCCGCCGCACAGGCGAGGGAACCGGCCAGTCGGCTCCGTGGGTCAGACAGGTCCAGGATTTTGCCAATAAAGGCTTTACGCGATACGCCCAAGAGCACGGGAAATCCGATGCGGACGATTTCCGGCAGGCGGCGGAGCAGTTCGAGGTTGTGATCGACGGTCTTCCCGAACCCGATGCCGGGGTCGAGGATGATCCGGTGGGGCTCGATTCCGACCGAGACGGCCACGGCTGCGCGATTTCGAAGAAATGCGGTAACTTCGGCGGTGACATCGCAATACGTCGGGTCGCGTTGCATCGTGGCGGGCGTGCCCTGCATATGCATCAGAATGACGACAGCGCGCCGATCCGCGACGACACCGGCCATGTCGGGATCGTGGCGCAGCGCAGAGATGTCGTTTACGGCATCGGCGCCGGCCTCCAAGGCCGCCCGTGCCACGACGGCCGACTGCGTGTCGATGGACAAGCCGACGTGCGGGTGCCTGCGGCGGATTTGGCGGATTACCGGGATGGAGCGGCGTATCTGCTCCGGCGGGTCGACGGGATGGGCGCCGGGGCGTGTGGACTCGGGTCCCACGTCGATGATGGCCACCCCGTCCGCGACCATGCGATCGGCATACGCTACGGCGGTATCCGCATCCGCGAACGCGCCGCCGTCGCTGAATGAGTCCGGCGTGACGTTCAGAATGCCCATCACGACGGGTCGTGAGAGGTCGTCCCAGACGGAGTGCGTGTTCGGTTGTGAAACCATGCACGGCGCAGCATACCGTGATGGCCGTGGTGGAGTCGATAGGCGAATCCGCCGGGGGTCACTCGCCTCCCTGGGACACCCGCGGGCAGCATTTTCGTCAGCCCTGCGGGGCGACGGAGCTATAACAAGCGGAGCATTCGGAAGCGACGCCTGAACCTTCCGCATGGGTCTGCAGCCCTTCCAGGGATGGAGGATTGATGCGGCACGATTCCCAGCGGCTTGCACCTATGGCTATCCATACCTTCACTCCTGCTATGTAGCGGAAAGTCAATCGCTTCGTCAGCACGATGAGCCGGCGTGTGTGTCACTGCTCTTGAGCAGCGCCCTGTCGCAAGAACATGTCAGGCGGACGGGAAAACGCAAGAACGCAGAAACAGCGGCCGCAGGCCAGCGCGAGGGTAGAACGGGCTTTCGCCCTGCCGGTCGCGCCGGCGCTGGCCGACGAGGACGGCCAGAGGTGAGGGGGAGTGTCGTAGCGGGAAGAACGAAAACTAGCTGCGTCCCCGTTTCGACTCCCGTCCCCGTTTCGATTTCTTTTCTTGCGCCGCGGGGCCCCTCACGGCACACCTGAGAGTCCCATCCCTCGCAGCCGGCCGGCAAACGGGATTCTGCACCCGCCCCATTGCAGTCTTTCGCATCACGTCGTGTAATCAGGCAGTCGTAACGGGCGGTTCTCACACCGACGGGAGGCACCTATGCAAGATTACGAGAAGCTCGGGGCTTTCTATCTCGGCCGGCTGTGCGACGAGCAGCAGGGCAAACCAACGGACGATCTGCTCCTGTACGACGCCAAGGACCTGACCACGCACGCCGTGTGCGTAGGCATGACCGGCAGCGGAAAGACCGGACTTTGCCTGGCCCTCCTCGAAGAGGCGGCCATCGACGGCATTCCCGCAATCGCCATCGACCCCAAGGGCGACCTCGGCAACCTCATGCTGACGTTCCCCGAACTGCGGCCCGAGGATTTCCGTCCCTGGATCGATGAAGGTGAGGCGGCACGCAAGGGGCTTACTCCCGACGCCTACGCGGCCGACCGCGCCCGTCTGTGGCGTGAGGGCCTGGCGCAATGGGCCCAGGACGGCACGCGCATCGCCCGCTTCCGCGACGCCGCCGACGTGGCCATCTATACGCCGGGCTCTAACGCGGGGCTGCCGCTGATGGTCCTGCGATCGCTGGCCGCGCCGCCCGCCGACCTCGTCGCCGACACCGACGCCATGCGGGAGCGCGTCTCGGCGATGGTGTCCGGGCTCCTGGCGCTGCTGGGCATCGAGGCCGACCCCGTCCAGAGCCGCGAACACATCCTGCTGAGCAGCGTGCTGGATCGCGCCTGGCGTGCCGGGCGGAACCTCGACATTGCCGCGCTCATCCACCAGATCCAGTCGCCGCCGTTCGACAAGATGGGGGTGATGGACCTCGAATCGTTCTTCCCCGCCAAGGACCGCTTCAAGCTGGCCATGTCGCTGAACAGCCTGCTCGCTTCACCGGGATTTGCCGCGTGGATGGAGGGCGAGCCGCTGGAAATCCCTCGCCTGCTCCACACCGCGCAGGGCAAGCCGCGCATCTCCATCCTCTCCATCGCGCACCTGTCCGACGCGGAGCGCATGTTCTTCGTCACGCTGCTGCTCAACGAGATCATCGCCTGGATGCGGATGCAGCCGGGCACGGGCAGCCTTCGCGCGGTCCTCTACATGGACGAGATCTTCGGATACTTCCCGCCGACGGCCAATCCACCGGCCAAGACGCCCATGCTTACGCTTTTGAAACAGGCCCGGGCGTACGGACTCGGCGTAGTGCTGGCCACACAGAACCCCGTGGACCTGGACTACAAGGGCCTGGCAAACACCGGCACGTGGTTCATCGGCCGGCTGCAGACCGAACGCGACAAGGCCCGGCTGCTCGACGGCCTTCAGGGCGCCGCGGCCGGCTCGGCGTTTGACCGCGGACGAACGGAGGCACTTCTGTCCGGCCTGGGCAGCCGGGTGTTTCTCATGAACAACGTGCACGAGGACGCACCCGTCCTCTTTCATACCCGATGGACGCTGTCGTATCTGCGCGGCCCGCTCACGCGAAGCCAGATTCAGAACCTGACGGCCTCAAGGAAGGAAGCGGTGCCGGGTGCGCCCGCGGCGCCGGCACCGGCTCCCGCGGCGCCGCCGACCATCGCCGCCGCGTCTGTGCCCGATTCGGCCCTGGCGACGACTCCCCCGCCGCTGCCGCCCGGCATCACCCAGGGGTTTCTGGCCGTCACCCGGTCGACCCCGGCCGGCGCGTACATCCGGTACGAGCCGTCTCTGGTCGGCGTGGGCAAGGTTCACTGGGAAAGCAAGCCGGCCGGCGTGGACGAATGGAAGGACGTGGCGCTGTGCGTGTTGCTGGATGACCAGGTGGGTCTCGATCCCTGGAGCGATGCGGAGCCGATCTCGATCGCGTCGCCCGACGTTGAATCACAGGCGGCCCCCGGCGGACGGTTCGCCGCCCTGCCGGCCCGGGCGGCCCGGGAGGCGAGCTACGCGGAATGGAGCAAGGCGTTTTCGAACCATCTCTATCGGAATCATGCCGCCACGCTCCTCAAAGCGAGCGAGTTGAAGCAGTTCTCGAAGCCCACCGAGAGCGAAGCGGACTTTCGCGGGCGATTGCGCCATCTTCTGCACGAGAAGCGCGACGCGCAGATCGAGGTGCTGCGCAAGCGTTACGCGCCGAAGCTCGCCGCCATCGAGGACCGCATCCGCCGCGCGGAGGAACGGGTCGACCGCGAGAAGTCCCAGGCGCGACAGCACGGGCTTCAGACCGCCATCTCCTTCGGCACGACCATCCTGGGCGCGTTGTTCGGGCGCAAGAAAGCGAGCGTCGGCAACGTCGGCCGGGCGGCATCCACGCTGCGCAGTGCCGGCCGGACCGCCCGCGAGCGCGGTGACGTCTCTCGCGCGGAGGAGAACGTGGAAGCTCTCCAGCAGCAGCTTGTCGATCTGAACGCGGAATTCGAGAGTGAGGTTGCGCAGATCCAAGGCAGCGCCGACGTGGAATCGCCGGCCCTGGAAGAGGTCACCGTGCGGCCGAAGAAGTCCGACATCACCGTCGCGAGCTGCGCCCTCATCTGGCGGCCGTACGTCGTCACCCGCGACGGCCAGGCGAACCCCGCGTACGATCTGTGATCCAGGCGTCCAGTTTCTTGCCTCTAGCTTGTGGTCGGCTTCAGCCGACCGGCCAGTGCCGCCACCTTCAGGTGGGGGTGGCGGAACCTTCAACACTCCCGTTCTTCTTCCTCTTCTGCGCGAGCCGGCTTCCAGCCGGTTTTTCGGATGTTTCTTGTGAGTCGCGTTCGCAGGAGAAAGCCGGCTGAAGCCGGCTGCGAGAGAGAAGAAAGACGAGGGGCCTGCCTTCCCTCGGCCGAAGCCGAGGGCACTGTCTGGCCGGCTGAAGCCGGCCGCGGCTTCCATCCCCGGACCGTCCGAGTCCCCAAAATGCTAGTGCCAGAAACTTGGCACTTGCACTCGTAATGGGTGACGGTCCCGAATGCCATTCCGCCCCCAAGCGGGGGCGGCGGATTGTAGCGGCGGGCGAAGCGCAGCGCAGCCCGTGGATCGCCGATCCCCCAAGAAACCCCCCTGCCCCGGCAGGGGCAGAGGAACCACTCGCCCGGCTCCTTCCGATTACCAGTCTCCGGCCTCTGGTGGGGCAGTGCTTGTTGGACCCCGGTACGCCGGGGCCGCCGGGGTCCAGCCGGTCGGGGAGCCTCGTCCGCTTCTCCGGCCCATCGTCCTCCGCCCCCATCCGGGGGCGGGATATGGGTGGGGAGTGCGCCTCCATCCACGGGTTCCGTCCCGATTGCCATCGGGACTTCCACTCGTGGCCACCAGCCTCGACCCCGCCGGGGTCGGATGCTCCGCGCCGCGCCGCGCAGTGTCGGCCCCGTTCACGGGGCTTCCCCACTGCAGGCGTGTCGCGTGCAAAGGCCGCCTCGCGGACCAGCAACCTTGTGGCGGCCGCCGTGCCGGCCAGGCGGTCGGTGGCATGCGCGCCGTCTGGTCGCGACTGCGTATGCAGCAGCTCTTGCCAGGTTCGCGCCGCGGAGGCAGCGGGGCGCGTGGCCGAGGGGCTGGGCTCGGGTCTTTGCTCGGCAACGAGCGAGCAGGACGCGTGGGTTTTTTGGCTGCGGGCAAAGTCCGTTTTGGGGGACATGCATTTTGGCTCGGGACGACCATCGACATTGAATGCTCTCCGAACGAGTTCAACCACAAGGCCCGCGTGGGGGGTGCGTGCGGCGCTCTCCGGCACAACAACATGGCGGGCGGTCGCTTGGGGGCGGAAGCAACCCGCCGCGGCGAGCTTGTAGGACGGCCGTTTACAGCCGGTAGACTGACCCATCGACCCCTTCCCTCTCGGTCTCACGCCCCAATATAAGTGATGTCCCGTTTGGCACGCTCCCTTAGAGTCTTGCACCCTAGAATTCTGTACCTGCAAATAATCCGCCTCCTCAGCAGAATCTGTGGGCGAGTGCCGGTTCGGGTAGCTGCCCAAGAGCATGATAGATGGCGATTTCGGCCACTTTCAACTCCCGATAGCCGTAGGCTTTTCTGATGGTCAGTTTGATTTTGTAGTTCAGCCCCTCCACGATTCCGCTGTTGAATTCCTTTTTCGCCTTGAACCAATTGAGGATCAACTCTCGGTGACTGCGAATACTGCGGGCCACAGCCTGGATAGGCTCCAGGCGGCTGCGCATGGCCCGGCCCACCCAGCCATCCAGGAACCGGCCGGCCCAGTAGGGTGAGGCGTACTCCCAGAGCAACTGGAAGCTCTGCTTGAGCAGGTAGCCCCGCACGCTCTTGAGATCGTACCGCATCAGGTCCGCCAGTTTGACCTGTTGCTTGTCGGTCAGGTTCTCCTCCCGTTTCAGGAAGCACCACCGGCTGTGCTTGAGCATCGCCTCATACCCATCCCGGGCCAGTTGCCTGGCCTCGGCGGCTCGAACCTCATCCAGGGCCTTGTTCAACTTGGCCACGATGTGGAAGCGGTCCAGAATGTGGATGGCCTTCTTGGCCTTCTTGGCAATCACCTTCAGATAGGGCTGCCACATGTCGCTGCAGATGAACTGGATGGCTGCCGTCCGTTCCCGCCCCAGCATCCGGAAGAACCGCAGGAGCGTCTTGGTCGTGCGGTCCTGCCCGACCCACAGCAATCGCCGACACCCTGCATTGATCTGGTAAACCACTGTCAGGTAACGATGCCCCTTCTGGAACTGGACCTCATCCACGCCGATGGCGGTGATGTTGTCCAGGTTGCGATGTTCCAGCCCATATTCCACCACCCAGGCCACCGAGCGGTAGACCTTTCCCCAACTGGTGTTGAAGATCGACGCGACTTCCTTCCAACTCAGTCGCCGCGCCCAGGTGGCCAGAAACACCGCATACGCCTGCGTCAGATGTCGCTTGCCGTTTGCCCAGGGAACCTGCTCAACGGTGACGCCGCAGCGTGGACAGTCCACCCGACGCATGGCGTAGACCAGGACGACCGCAATCGCCCACAACGGAACGAAGTGAAAATGCCGTTCGCCCAGCGTATCGTACCCCGGCCCCCGCCGACCACAGCCCGAACATCGCGGCCGAGAGCCTTTGCGAGGACGGACGTCCACCAGGATCCGGTCCCCCACGAATCGGTCATTGGCGTACACAAAGCCCTTGATTCTGTGGACCCGATTGAGCACAGTCTTCACTTGCATCGTCCTTGGTCTCCGGCGTTTGGTCTCTTGGTCGAAACCAATCTACCGGAACTTTGGACGATGCTTCATTTCAACCGCTTCGCTGGCGGCCCGGACCCGTCGCCGCTACAATCATGCCGCCGGGTGAAACGGAGTCCGGCTCTGCGGGGACGCAACCAGACAAGGGATAACCCGGCCGATGGTGCGCCGAAGGCGCAGGCCCCGTTCGCCGTCACGGCCCGCGGGGCCTTTCTCTCCTGCCCCTCGGACACCGGAGCCCATGCCTCCCAAAACCCCGGGGTCTGGGGCAGAGCCCCAGTTCACCCATAGATTCTGCCGAAGAGCCACGATTAAAGACAAATGGGGGACAAGTGCTGTTGCTTTCACTCCGGACGGGCGCAACGTTGTTACTGCAAAGGGTATTGCCCGTAGCCTGGATGTCTGGGGAGTTGAAACCGGGGAGAGGAGACGGTTGTTTGAGGGCCACCGCACATACGTGACGTGTCTAGCTGTGTCGCCAGACGGCGGGTTTGTGCTTTCGGGGGGAGCTGATGGCACCATCCGTTTGTGGAGGATGGATACCGGAGAATGCGTGTGGCTGGTGGCAGCGCATCGGGGCGGCGTGAATGCGCTCGAGATATCTGCTGACGGCAACCATTTGCTGTCAGGCGGGGAGGATGGGCTGGTGAGGTTATGGAGACTAGTCTGGGACTATAGATTCCCGGAGCGAACGGACTGGGACGGCGGGGCGCAACCATACTTAGAGTCTTTTCTCGTGTTGCACAGCTCTGGTGGAAAGAAGGACAGCAGCCGCGTAGGTGAGGCCGCGTGGAACGAGGATGATTTCAAGCAGTTACTCAGGGAGCTTGGGTATCGAGGTTACGGCTGGCTGAACCCTGAGGGGGTACGCAGGAAGCTCGAAGAAATGGCCGCGAACTGGCAGGGACCGCCACCATTGTATGGCGGGTCGGCAACAAGCGCAGATCTGCGGGCTCAGGTGACTCTCCGGAGTCTTCAAACTCCGGAGAAGCCTGGCGTCGGCGACACGATGGTCACTCCGCCGAAGGAACGTGGCGCTCAAAAGAAGGGCTCGCTACAACCAGAGGGGAAGATCCTGCGATCAAACCGAGTCGGTGCGCGCGACACACGGAAACCGTTTGAAGAAGAACAGAGTGAACAAGACGCTCGGCAGTTACATGGCGATCGAGCTGGCAAGGCCAAGTGCTGGTTTTGCGGCAAGAGCAACCTCGCGAACGCGCGTGTTTGCGAGCACTGCGGCGTGCCCCTCGAGGACGAGCGCATTGCTCCCGGTGCGAAGGAGCGGATCCGGACTCAGCGGCGCCTCCGACGGAAACGGCTCATGGCAGGTTTCGTTTCGTCAGCCGTGGCCATCGGAGGCGGAATCGCAATCAGCATGCTCTTCCGATGGACGTGGTTGATCGGAATGCCACTAGCAACCTACGGCTTGGTGATCGTCGTCCTGACCACTTTGGCTACAATGACGGTTTTGGACTTCGTCACCTGCCCGAAGTGTGGCAAGAGAGCATGGCTTTGGCGGCACCGAACCATACGTTGCGTGTTTTGCGGCGCGATGGACGCTCCTGCGGATTGGGTATGGCCAGACAACATTCGTTCTAAGCTCGCCAGCATAACCCGCCAGAAGCGTTCTGTACCCAATATGCCCAGGCAACACACATCAGCTGCTGAGCAAACCGTGGAGGTTTCTCGTCCCACTCGGCCGACGCCGCATACCGTTAACGCGGCAGTAGGCCGCAACAACCCGTGCCCATGCGGCTCGGGGAAGAAATACAAGGAGTGCCATGGCCGGCAGCAGCCAGCCAAGCCCCCTGCGGGCCAAGAGACTCCGATGGCAGGAACCGACCCACGGGACAGTGACGATCGCCCAGGATCCAGTGAAGCTGACACTCTCCTCAAACCGTCCAAAGGACAGAGACCCCCGCCAGAACTTGGGCAGGCCGTGGTCAAGACAACGCAGCCGTCTGAGAAGACCACGAAGACTCCACCTGAAAACACTTGCCCTGGTTGCGGTAAGACCCTCGACTCTGGTGTTCGCCTCTGTCCCTATTGCGGTATGTCATTGTCGGAGCCTCGCGAGACCCCCCTGGGGACGCGGCCGCCAGCGACTCGGGAAATGGTCTGCTCCGATTGCGGCTCGCGAAACCCACCCGGCAACGCATTCTGCAATGAATGCGGCAACCCACTGGTGGGCGGCGGCGAGGTGAAATGCGACCACTGCGGAAAAGGCACCCCCGGAACGGCCAGGTTTTGCGTACATTGTGGTGAAGCCATGAGGCGTTGACCCGCGGTCGCGACGGTTGCGGCCACGGCAGCGCTCGGAAGGAAGGTGGAATTGTGAACTGTCCAAGCTGCGGCATGAAAGCTCCTCCAGGCGTGAAGTTCTGTGGGGCGTGCGGTACGCCACTGCCAAGTGCCCAGGCCGGGGGAATGAGCCCGGCACAGGCGAAAGTCGACCAGCAGCTGCAGGAGCTGCTCCCGCGGATCGGCGTGGACCGGATCGTGCGTGTGGGGCCGGGACACTATATCTGCCCGAAGGGCTCGACCCATGTCGAGGTTCGCGCGATCGACATGGGCGGGCAGGTCGCGGTCCGCTCCACGGCGCCGGTGGCGATCGGCAGCAGCATCTGCCCGGATTTGATGAAGTTCCTCCTGAACCACAACGCCGGCTTCATGTTCGGAGCGTTCGGCCTCGACCAGAAGGGAACGGTCGGGTTCAGCCATGCCATCCTGGCATCCTCGATGGATGTCCAGGAGCTGGGAACATCCGTCCGAACCGTCCTCGAAATGGCGGACAAGTACGATGACATGATCGTGGCTCGCTGGGGCGGCAAGACGATGGCGCAGACGGCGATCGACCAGGTCCTGCCGGCCACAATCCTGCAGTTGATGCGGTCGAGAAAGTAGAGTCGAGTCTGCTCCCCAGGCGACGCTTCAAGCGTCCCCGGCTGGTTCAGCCCGATCCGGCCGACCCCGCGCCGGACGCGCCGCCGGACAATGGGAAACCGCCATGAGCACCAGAATCGGCAAGCCAAGCCCCTCGCCAGACATCAAAGGCGGACAGCGTTCGCCTTGCCGCCCCTCTGGGCGCCGCATCGCGCAGGATCCAGGGCTGGCCTGCCTCCTCCCCGTCGCTATACTGCTCGGTTGGAGGTATGGCATCATGGCCCGACCCGGTCGCCGCAAGACGCCGCCGCAAACATCTGAACGTAAATCTCCGCTGATCGACTCCGACGCCTGGCAGGTCATGTTCCCCGACACTCAATGGACCATGGTGGAGCAGGCGCAACGCGGAGACGCGGACAGCATTGACAAACTGGTCCGCCAGTACGCCACTCCCATGTTCTGCTTCCTCCGCCGAAGCGGATGGCCTCACGAGCACGCCAAGGACATCGTCCAAGACGTGTTCTGCAAACTCGCTGACAAGGGCCTGCCGTCGTCACTGAAGTCGCGGGATCCGGATTACCCGTTTCGGGCATACCTTCGTGCGGCGCTGCGGAATCGTGCGATTTCGGAGAAGAGAAAGACACGCAGCAAGAAGCGTCTCCCCGAGGCATGGCAGGTGAGTCTGGACAGGGCGATTGAGGAGGCGGGATCCCTGCTGGAGCCTGCCATCCGTGAGACCCCCGACGACGTGGCAGTCCGTCGGGAAACGAGAGACAAGCTGAACAGAATCATCAAGGCCGTGCAGCAACAATGCCGGAAAAAGCTCTCCAGGCACTTCAGCATCTTCGCTGACCGGCATCTGGGGGGCTGGGCGCCGCTCGAGAGTGGCCCGTTCAAGGATTCGCATTCTCTGCCAGATGCGCGTCCCGGGAGACCACACGACTCCGATCACTGGGGGCCGATCGCCCGGAAGCACGGGGTTTCCGTGGAGCGGGCACGAACCATGTGTGCGACGGTTGAGCATCGCGTGGGGCAAGCCCTTCGGGCGGAGTTCGGCGAGGACGAAACTTTCCGGTTGGCTTCCATTTTCGCCCGTGCGGCCTGTAGCCGATAGGCACGCGGCCAGACGCAGCGGGTCGGGTGAGAACTGCGATGACGGACCAGACCTTCGATACCCACGCGATGAGCGATCTTCAGATCATGGACCTCCTGAGCCTTGGCCTGTCTTCGTCGGACGATCCGCGAGGGCTGGTGGAGAAGTTCCGGGATCTGGTCCAGATGCCTTCGGCCGAGCTCCTGGAATTGACCAGGGACCGGCTGGATGACCGCGATCTCAGCTTTGAGCAAGCCGCCCAGTTAATGGGAATCTCGGAGCTCACCCTAAGACGGTGGTTTGAATCGAGCGAACCGCTTTCGAGTGATGCTACGGCCAAGCTCACAGGCCTGTGTTTGCTACTCGCCTTCGCCGAGGGCGACGCAGACGATCCCGACGCGGCGCGTCTGGTCGACGCGGCCGTAAACTCGCTGAGGAAGGAACCTCAGCGACCCGGTCCGGATCTCCTCGAAAGCACGTCCGCGTTGGTCGCCTCGGCGTTCGGATTGGCGGGCATCATGGCGGCTGCTCTGCATGCGGCCGTTTCGGCTGAATGCCCGGAAGAACAGGCTCGACAGAATCGCTGAGGTCCAAGCTGGATAGGGAGACCAGCAATCGACGACTACAGCTGTCCCCAATAGGAGGCCCGTTCCGGTGGACATCAGCCTCGCGATGCAGGCCGCGCTTCCGATATCCGTCGTCGAGGCTCGCCTATGCCGTAACGCCGAGATCGAACCTGAACACCTCTTTAGCGCAATCAGCAAACTGCCAGACATCGCCACG
>Ga0334889_1003142_pt1 | contig 16912 bp, 16 predicted proteins | sample GraSluR1_MG_2_FD_207222 | JGI IMG/M metagenome (GOLD analysis project Ga0334889, IMG submission 207222) | Sludge microbial communities from methane-producing bioreactor in Wageningen University, Netherlands - Granular Sludge_8_08-R1 | ecosystem: Engineered > Bioreactor > Anaerobic > Unclassified... | reverse complement strand
AAATGACCGGAATGCCGGAAGCGCGTATCATCCTTTCCGAAGCGGTTCTTTACCTTGCCGCCGCTCCCAAGAGCAACAGCGCCTATCTTGCGGTAAGTGCAGCGATGAAGGCCGTAGAGAACGGGGACCTTCAATCCGTTCCATTCCATCTTCGTCCCGGCGGCTCGGGATATATCTATCCTCACGATGCCCCCCGCCACTGGGCGCCGCAGCAGTACATGACGGAACAGAAACGGTTCTATTTTCCTGGAGATCTTGGAAGCGAAAAAAATATAGGAGAGCGTCTCAAAAAGTTCTGGAGGCGTTTCAGCGCACCCTCCGAGTAAAGCGTCTCAATTGAGCTTTTCTGGAAGAAGTCTGTACACTCCTGTTCCGATCACCTCTCGAAGCGCCGCGGAAATGTAATGAAAAGACGCCGGAGAGGGAAGAAAGTCCATCGCGGTTGTCTTCCCAAGCTCCGAAAGACGCCCGGAAGGGTAGGGGTGTATGCGGCATCCCGAGAAAAAACGCTCTGCGAAAAAGAGCGACCGGTTCAAATGATACGCGGATGTAACCAAAACAATGTCCTCTGCTTTCAATTCCTTCAGAAACGGCGCCGAAAACTTCATATTTTCCCACGTCGTCCTGGAAGAGCCTTCAACCAGAAGCGGGCCGTTGTACTTCACGCCACGGGCGGTTCGTACGACCATTTCGGAGATTTGCTCTTCAGTGGCTCTGCCGGGAAACCCTCCCGAGAAAAGGAGTTCGCACCCCAACGCCTCCGCAGCCCGTACGCCGGCGAAAAAACGTTGCAACGTTTCCGCGCTCATATAGAAATCCTCTCCGTTCGTCCATACACCTCCGGAGAGTACCAATACCACGCTTTTCCCCTGTGGAGAAGGAAGTTCAAATGCAAAGGGATCCTCGAGCGGCGACAGAAGCGTTGTAACACTCCACGGAATAGAGGAGAAGTATAAAAAAAAGGCCAGAAAAAATAAAAAAAGAGAGGCGCCGAAGCGCCTTTTCCCACCGGCATCTTTCGCGCGGAGGGAAAAAAGACCGCCGCAGAAAGCAACGGCAATAAAAAGGCCGGGAGGAGTAATAAAAGCCCCCAGCATTTTGTACATGAAGTAGAGCCATGTCATGGTTACGCCTCAACGGCCTCGCCGCTTTTCGACGCACGAGTCTTCAGAAAGCTCAAAAGCCCTTCTTTGCTTACTACTATGTGTTTCCGCGTTTCCTCTTTCGCTTTCTCGAGATCCCTCGCAAGGATGGCATCGATGATTGCAAGGTGTCCCCATGTGAAACTCGTGATCGGGGAATTCTCGACAGAAAACGGCCTGCATAGATGAATGAGATCCGAAATGTTGTGCAGCATCATCGCGAGAAATCGATTCGTCACCGACTGATAGATCATTGCGTGAAACGCTTTGTCCTCGCTAACATATTTTTCCGCGCTCGTTTGGTCCGTCATGGCGGAAAAGACCTCTTGGAAACGATGGAGCTCCTTGTTGAGTTCCGGCGAGGGTTCAAGGGAGCAAAGATTCGCAACAGCCAAAATCTCGAGTTCGGTGCGCAGTTCGTAAAGGTCCGTTGCGTCCTTCAAAGTAGGCATCGTCACGAACGCTCCACGCCGAGGAGTCAGGGTCACAAGCCCCGTCTGGGCAAGCTGGCGGATCGCTTCCCTGACGGGAGTCCTCGAAACGGCCATTCGTTCGGCAAGTTCAATCTCCGATAGTTTCGATCCGGGTTTGATCGTGCCGTCAACGATCGCCTCCTTCAATTTTTCATAGACAATCTGTCGAAGTCCTTGATTCATCGCCGGCGATAATGAGTTGCTTTCCACAAATAACGACCTCCCATGCAGAACAATGTACCCATTATACTGCATGGGAAGTACTTTCAAAACCCCATTTCTCTTTTCGGCTTCAGACGCAGGAGATATTCTCCCCTCTGCGTTCGCGTTCCAAATGGTCGTACCAGAGGGAAAGAGCGTAAATCACATCCGATAACCTGTTGACATACTGGTATGCGTCGACGGCCAGTTCGCCCGAACGAAAAAGCTTTACAGCAATCCGCTCGGCTCTTCTGGCGACAGTCCGTGCAACATGGAGCGCAGCTCCAGGGGTTGAGTCGCCCGGTCGAACAAAGCGAAAAGTCTTCCCCGTCACTTTGCCGACTACCCGGGTGATCTCCTCAAGCTTTGCGATGTCCGGGCATATCAGCCCCGGATACAGAGCTATATACCCCATCAGAACGCTCATCTCTTTTTCTAAAAGGCAGAGATAGTCTCGTATTTCCGGGTATTCGCAAAGGGAACGCGCCATTCCGATATGCGCCTGACACTCATCCAAGGTCCCGTATGTTTCTACTCGGGCATGATCCTTAGGGACTCTTTCACCGTTGCCGATGCTGGTCTCTCCCTTGTCGCCGCCTTTCGTGGTAATCCAGACATCGCTCATAGCAGGAACCACGGCTTTCTCAATGCTCTCCGCATCCGGCGCATGAAGCGCACCCGCCTTTTCCGCAACTGCCCATTGTGGAAAAAACCACCCGTATCAACGCATCGCTGAGTATGCCGGGCGGAAGAGCACCGAAAGAACTGCCCTCCGTCTTGAGAGTCCTCATTTCAAAGGGAGTTCCGTCCGCAAGAGAACAGTTATCGCAGGGCTCGAATGCAACCCCGGCGTTCAAAACTTCCTCGATCGGGCGTTCCATTTCAAGCCCCAATTCCGGAGCTAAGAAAGAAACATAATTCAGTTTGCCGCAATTCGACGCGGTTATCTCATGGATCTCAAGGTTTTGAAGCACCAGCTGGATATCCAGATTCGCGAGTTTCGGAGCGAGACTCTCCATCATCGACTGAAGGTAGCCCGAAGTTTCTTCGCAGGGAACGCATCGTACTCCGGAATCTGCAGCGGGGATGAAATGTCGTATAATCAGTCTGTTCATTCTCGATCGACCTCCCTAATGTGATCCATGCATTACATTATACACTCGGAGGGTGTTTCAAGGGAAAGGGATTCATCTCCCAAAAAAGTAAAAGCGGAATGAAGAACAAGGAGAGGTGCACTGTGACGTACGACGAATTTTGCCAGATAGCGGAAAAAATGATCGAAAACTTGCCCCCGAAGCTTTTCGAGAAGCTTAATGGAGGCGTGAATGTCGTCCGGCGGAAGAAAGAGGACGGAGAATATGTCCTTATGGGCGAGTACGTTGAAGACCCTATCATGGGGAATACCGTCTACCTTTACTACGGCACATTTGCGGAAGAGTTGAAAGGCGCGAAGCATAGCGAGTGGGTCGAAGAAATCGAAGAGACTCTTCTCCATGAACTCCGCCACCATATAGAATCGCTTGCCGGCGTAGACTACCTCTCTTTCGAGGAAATGCAGGATCTGTAGGGCTGTACCCAAGAAAGCCCGTAACCGCTCAAGGGAAACGCGCTATACTAAAGGGCGAAAAAGAGCGCGTTTCTTTTTCGCTGAAAAAAAGCTCTGAACTCCGTTGACATGTGCGTTTTTATCGATTAAGATACCGCAGTGCAAGCCGGGGTGGCGGAATGGTAGACGCAGCGGACTCAAAATCCGCCGTGGGCGACCACGTGGGGGTTCGAGTCCCCCCCCCGGCACCAATCATTGAACTATATGGGTTAAACAGCCGCTTTTACAGTTTAAAAGTATTGTTTCGTGCCCCACAAATAACCGAATTCGTAGCGATGTGCAACAATGGGGAAATTACAGGGAAATTTTCGGGGCCTTCTTTTATCGTCCAAGCGGCGAAAAGGAGGCCTCTATTGTTAGGAAATATGAAAATATACCTACTATCCGTTATCGCAAAAAACGGGGAGAAAACGAAGTCGAGATGCGGAATAGCGCGAGCAATCTCACATCTCTTGAAGGGCGTCGCCCCCCAAATCCGATGTTACTCGGCAAGGTCTTCGACGCGAAAAAGCGGAAGCGCCGCGTGGAGTGCGAATGATCTCCGAGGATTTTCAAAAAACGCCGATGTATCCATTCTTTTCCATCCCCGCTGGGATTTTAAGACAAAACGGAGTGCTCTCATGAGAAGGAGTGCATGAAGGTTTTTTGTTTTTGTAAATATAGGCCATAATGCCTATTCGAGCGGTAACATAAGCCGGGAATTGGGCTTGCGTTCTTCTTGTTTTCTTCATATAATTCTATCTGTCGGACTCAAGACACTTTATCAGAATGTTTTTTTAGCATTTTATTTGAAATTTCTGTGCTTCAATCACTCGGAATACAGTCTATAAAAAACTTTTTTAATAATAAAAAGTAATGTTGGACACACAGGGAAAAGATCTTTTTTGCTCCGAAAGGGAGTGTCTGTTCTGTGAATGTTTCCAACTCTCGTTTTTCGATAGCACACGCTGTCAGGCGTCTGTTTTTCATTCTTTTTGTCTTGTTCTGCTTTCTCGGCATTTTTTCCTTTCCGCCTCTCCCTTCTCAGGGTTTTTACATGGTGGGTATTTCTTCCTTTGCTTCGGCTTCCTCACGAGTAGTCCGGTACGGGATGGTGGAGCATTCTCCATTTTTTTTCAAGGATACGAACGGGAACTATAAAGGGTATATGCCCGATCTTCTGCGAATCCTTGCCGAAAATGAGGGGTGGCGGCTTTCTTTCATCGATGCGGCTGGTGATGAACTTGTAAAAATGCTCCAGGAGGGAGAAATCGATCTCTTGAGCATGGCTCCGACGCCCCGCTTGGAAGGGCTTTTCGATTTTGCAGAAAATCATCATTACTCGACGTGGTACACTTTTTTCACACGTTCCGATTCGGAGATACTCACATTTCAGGATCTCGAAGGCAAGACGATTTCGATGCAAAGCGGTTTTTATGCACTCTCCGAACTCCGACGAATCTTGGACGGAATTGGGATACGATATACAATAGCGGAGGTCCCGACTATCGAGGAAGCGCTTGAAATGCTGCGCTCCGGTGTTGTTGATGTATGCGCCGCGGAGCAACTCGCCAGCCTCGCCAAGATTCGACGTTTTGATTTCCGAAGAAGTCCGGTGGTTTTCGCTCCTTCCAAGATCTTTTTCACCACTGCAAAAGGAAAAAACGCGGAACTTCTGGTTCGACTCGATGAGAAACTGGAGGAGCTGAATGGGGCTCCTGTATCTCTCCTTGAAGTTCTTCTTCGCCGGTGGTACTACGACGACGAGTTCGCTTTTTTGCCTCAATGGGCATTATGGGGCTTCTTTGCAGCGGCAGTCCTCCTGGCCTTGCTGTCCATCGGGGCTGTTACCTTCTATAGAAAGGGGCGCCAGCTCCGATTACAGGGAACGCAGCTTCAGGAACGTCTTGATTCGGAACGTTTCCTCAGCGAAGCAGCCCGCATGCTTCTTACAGAGGGTGGACATGATGATGTGCTTCGCAAAGCGTGCCGGAAAATACGGGAAGTAATCGATGCCCGAAGAATTCTTCTCCTTCGAAGTACTTTTTCTTCCACACGCAGACGGTCGATCGAAATCAGCTTCGAATATGCAACTCCGGGACTGCCTCTCCTTTCGGAACACTCTGAAGTACGGAGTGTTCCGGTAAGCGATATTCCAAGAAACTGGCTCCTTGAGCTTACACGAAAGCAAATAGTGAGGGAGCGGCTCGATGATACTCTATTAAAAAACTTCTTCCCGGTTTCCGAAACGGCCTTATTCTCGTTCTATCCGCTTTTTGAAGGCGGTCGATTCTGGGGAGCGTTGGCTGTGAACATGGACGATGCGGCGGATTCGTCCGAGGCGAAAGATATTCTCCTCTCGACGTTCTCCGAAATGATATCAGCCCATCTTCTGCGGAAGCGTCAGGAACGCCGCCTTCTTCGTATCGCCACAACCGATGCGTTGACGGGACTGGCGAACCGGAGGAATTTTTTCGAAACGCTGGATCGTGAAATCGCCCGGAGCCTGCGCCGCGGGCATCCGCTGTCACTGATTCTCTGCGATATCGATATTTTTAAAAATGTAAACGACACGTACGGCCACGACATCGGCGACGACGTTCTTCGCCAATTCGCGAGGGTTCTGCGCAAAGGCGTGCGCGCAGAGGATTTCCCCGTACGCTACGGCGGCGAAGAGTTCGGTGTTCTCCTGCCGGAGACCGGAATAAAAGACGCGCTCCAAACTGCCGAGCGCCTGCGCCTTCACGTGGAGCAAACACGTTTCGACATTGGCAAGGGGGCGGATGGAACGGCCGTGCTCAACCTTACAGCAAGCTTTGGCGTCCAGCAGTTCCTGGGCGACAATGACAGCGCATCGGCCTTTTTTTCAAGAGCGGACAGTGCTCTTTACGAGGCGAAAACGGGGGGAAGAAACAGAGTTATTCCCGCGACATCGTGGACTGGATAGCGTGAACTCTGAGCGCATTGAACTCCGCGGGAAACAAGCGAAGCGCTCTTTTGCTCATCCTAAATGGCGTTTACTCCAAAGAAAAAGAAAAAAAGCTTGAAGTTCATTGAAAAGAGACTTGGCAAGGCGGGAGAGAGTGTGTATAATACTTTCTCGTGCGGAGGGGTGGCCGAGTGGTCGAAGGCGATTGACTCGAAATCAATTGGGCGGCTTGCTGTCCCGTGGGTTCAAATCCCACCCTCTCCGCCAAAAAAGAAGTTTTTCCAGTCTGGCAAACTTGAAAAACTGTGGTATAATACCTGCCGTTACGCGGAGAAGTGGCCGAGTGGTCGAAGGCGGGCGCTTGGAGAGCGTCTGAACCGAGAGGTTCCGTGGGTTCAAATCCCTCCTTCTCCGCCATTTTTATTCTCGTTCCTCAATTCCTTTCTTTTTTCCTTTAAAAAATGACGTTCGCCTTGTCTGTTTGCCTGCTCTGATGTATCCTCTTGCTAGAGATTTTCCTAGAGATCGGAGATGTGTCGGTTGCAGACGAAAAAAACTATTACCTCCGAGAGCCTTCCATTTTTACGAATCGGAGCCTATGTATGCTCGGCATGATCGGCTCCTCCGGCTCCCTGCCGGAAGATCATCGTGCGACATTCACAGCCCTTGAGAACTTCCACAAGACAAGGGATTTTTTCGTTTTGCCCTCTGCTCAGCGTTTGGCCTCTCTCCATAGGTTCCTTGTACGGCGTTTCATCGATGATACGACAGCTTCTCTGACCTTCGAACAGAATGAGATGGTCGATTCCGGCGTTTGCTTCCATTCTCTCTCTCAGCGCACTGTGCAGCGAAGCGACGTGTTTGCCGCGCGCACTCTATCTGAATGGATCAAAGACGCACGCTCCGTTTTTGAAGAAGAAAGCGTATCATATGCCGTTTCACAGGTAACCGATGCAATCGCTTCTTCCGAAGCCCGTTTGAACTTGGTTGGGGGAAGAATTCGCACAATGCTGCCTCTCCTGTTCACAACACTTGGGAGCGTTACTTCCGACGGCGGCCTTTTTATTATGCCGAAGAATCGCGCTGAAATGCTCGCCGGGTATTTTTTAGAATCCCTTGACGAAACGGCTCGGGCGGCAATGCGTTTTCGAGAGCAGGAACCACCGGAAGAGGAAACATCGGAAGGCGAAGAAACCAAAATCAAGAACAGAGAACGGAAGCTGGAGAGCTTTCCCAAGTTGATGGAGGGAATTCGACGGCTGAAAACCGTAGCTAAAGATGAAGACGGCAGCGATCTGGTGGTAGATAGGTTGCTTTCGAACATCGACACGTTATTCCTTGAATCGCTCACTGTGTATGGCTATAAAAAAAGCGTTGCCGAAATTCTGAGGCGAAATAAAAAGTTACGCGAACAAGTAAACGATACTCCATTTTCACCTGAACAGGCGCTTCTCGAAATAATCAAGCAGGACCTGGAGAGAATCTATGCTGTTCAAGAGAGGGCGTGCAAGGCGTTCTCCGCGGAGAGCGATCCGGAAAAAGGCGGATATTCGCCTTTTCTTCTCCCCGATTCCTCCGAGTTTCTTGAGCTGGAGGACAACGAAGAGATACGGGCTGAACGAAAGAAAACAACAAGAGCGTTGAGTCTTTCGAGAGCGTTCCTGGAGATTCTCTCTGCCGACAGGGGGTTGTTCGCCGTCCCGAGAATCCGTTCCCGGGGGCTTCCCGGCATTCTTTTCCTTCCCGGAAATGCTGTCGGCGCTTATGATAAGAGCGGGGACGTTCTCCTTCTTCCTTTTTCCGCGCTCGGAGAACGGGCATTCGAGCACCTTTTGAATGCGTTCGCTTCGTTTCGCTGGGCTTGGGATGACAGCGGAAAGGTTTTGAATTTGTGTGCGGATCTCGTGGGCAGCAGGGGAGCGAAGCCGCTGGTGGAACTGGAAGCCGCGTTTCGGCGGGCATACTCGACCTGGATTCAGTTCGAGGTTCGCGGAGAACCGATTGATGAACGCGCTGGAGCGATAGGGGCGGCGCTCGGACCGGAAGGCGACTTCGCGCGTTTTGGAGAATGATTTTTCACACGGAAGAGAGGGGACGGAACTCCCTCTCTTCCGTGTGGTTTTATGCGTTCGTTTGCGTTTTTTCCTGTGAAAAGAGTTCTTTCATGCCGCCGAGCGAGCCGAGGATCGCTGTGGCTTCATAAGGCAGATAGACGACCTTGTTCTCATTTCCGGATGCTACGGAGGAAAGGGTTTCCATGTATTTGAGAGCAATGAGATACTGGGTGGGATCGCCTCCTGCAATTTTCACCGCGGAGGCCACTTTAAGCACAGCCTCTGCCTCGGCCTCTCCCATGCGTATCCTGGCTTGAGCGCGTCCTTCCGCATCAAGGATCACTGCCTGTTTTTCTCCTTCGGCACGGTTGATACGGGCCTGTTTATGCCCCTCGGCCTCAAGAATTTGGGCGGTTTTTTTCCCTTCGGCTTCTGTGACCGTGGCGCGCCGGGAGCGTTCCGCTTCCATCTGGCGCTGCATCGCGGCTTGAACCGAAGCGGGCGGATTCACGTCCTGAATCTCCACTCTCGTCACCTTTACCCCCCAAGCATCGCTGGCTTCGTCGAGGATAACACGGAGACGTTCGTTTATTTCCGCGCGCTTGCTGAATATCTCGTCAAGGTCCATCTCTCCCATCACGCTCCTGAGAGATGTCTGCGTGAGTTTTTCAAGAGCCAACGGCAGGTTGGCGATTTCATACACCGCCTTGAACGGATCGTTGATTTGAAAGTAGAGAAGGGCGTTGATTTCCATCACAACATTGTCATGCGAGATAACGTTCTGCTTGGGGAAGTCGAAGACCTGCTCTCTGATATCGATGAGCGTGGTATTCCGTATTTCTCCCCCGACTATCCAGGAAATTGCTTTCCTCCGGTCGAGAACGGGAAAGATGAAGTTGATTCCCGGCTCGAGTATTTTATGAAATTTGCCGAGACGTTCCACTATAACGCGGTTTGCCTGCGGAACGATCTTGATCCCCGACATCACCAGGATCACGGTGAACAGAACGAAGAATATGACCACCGTCGTATTGCCCGTGTTGTTGACGAACAGGATCTCTCTCATAGTTTCCTCACTCCCCGTCTATCGGCTGTGTTCGCGAAAATCCTTTTCGAAAAGTATCCGGCACAGACCGTCTTATCGTTCACTCTCCGCCGGATGAATCGTTTGCTTCGAGCCGCACGTCCAGGCTGGCTCCCCGAACTTTCACGACGACGATGCCCGCCCCCTCTCCGATTTCGGTCCCTTCCGGGCCGAAGGCCCACCAGGTTTTCCCGTCCACCTTCACATATCCTCCTCGAGCAGCGTCCGGCGATATGGACTTGACAACGATCCCTTTGCGTCCAATGAGCGCCTCGGCGTTCGACACGCGAGAGTCTTTTCTGTTCGAAAGAAACCTGAGAACGGCGGGACGCATGAAGAAGAAGACAAAAAGAGTGGATACGCCGAAGACAGCGAGTTGAGAATGTAGATCAAAAGCACCGTAGAACGTGATTATCGCAGGAGGGATGCAGGCGATGGCGAAACATGCGAGGACGAAGCCCGGAGTGAACATCTCCACGATCAGCAGTGCAAATCCCAGAATCACCCAAAGCTGCCAGTTTGTCACAAGCTCGAACAACTTTCTCACCTCGACTTTCTCGATATGAACACTAAACCCTTTCCAACGGAGAAGACATCAGAACACCAGCTCTTTCAGCCCTGAAACAGAAAATGCGCACCAGGCAAGCAATCCGCCCATAAGATAATCCCAGATACGCCCCTGTCGTGTGATCAGTTTTTTTTGCGCTGCGCCGAGAAGCGACCAGAGAAAGACTCCGTTGCTGCATGCCAGTGTCAAAAAGATTCCGCAACCGAAAAGCCATGCTTTCGATGTTGTCCACGGAAGGATAAACGTCGAGAGTGTCGTCAAGCCCAGAAGAATGACCTTAGGGTTGAGAAACTGGAGAACAAACCCGTGCCGGAAGTCAGGGGCGTCTTCGGCCGGCGCGTTCACCCCGGAGCTTCGCTTAGGGAAAGCGATCTTCCAGGCAAGCCGGAGAATGTAGACCGTGCCGGCGGTCCTGAGCAGCGGAAGAAGAGCAGGCAAAAGACGCGCGAGAAGAAGGTTGAAGAGGGCGCAAAAGGTCATCAAAAGAAGAAGGCCCGACATCATTCCGGCAAGCAAGGGGAGAGTTTTGCGCAATCCGTGAACCCTCGCGGTGTTCATGGCGAGAACGACATTCGGCCCCGGAGTATTGCATGTTATGAGGATGTAGGTGAAAAACGCCGTCCACTGCACGAGCGCGCCTCCAAAGAATGTTTTGCGCGGCAGGAGCCCGCTTTTGATTTTTATATTATACACGACGAACGATTTCCGCAGAGCAGTTTCATAAAAAAGGGACATTTTTGCTTTCCGCCGCTTGCATTGTTGAAAGCGTATGCTATCATGATGAAGCATCATCCAAGCATCTATTTTCCCCTCTCTCAGGGAAGCAAAAAACAGACAGAGCGAATAACAATCAAGGAGCGAATCAAATGACTTTTTATGATCGATTCAGCGTGGCCGGGAAAGTCGCCGTAGTCACCGGGGCGGCCCGGGGACTCGGAAAGGGATATGCCCTCGGATTAGCGTCGGCCGGGGCGACCGTTTTGTGCGGCGACGTAAACGAAAACGATGCGAAATTGACGGCTGAAGAGATACGAACCTCCGGAGGGCAGGCGGAGGGGTTTTTTCTCGATGTAACGCAGCCGAGAAAAGTGGAATCTTTTTTTTCCGATGCGGCCTCACGTCTTGGAACGCTTGATATCGTTGTAAACAACGCGGGCATCGAAGAGATCAACGACTTCGTCACCGTTACGGAGGAGCAGTACGACTCGATTATGTCGGTCAATCTCAGGGGCGTCTTCTTCACAGCGCAGGCTGCGGCCAGAATCATGATGAAACAGCGGCGTGGAAAAATCGTGAATATCGGATCGCTGGGAAGCGCCATAGGGCTGGCGCAATCCTCGGTCTATTGCGGCGCCAAGGGGGGAGTGGTGCAGATCACCCGGACGATGGCGATCGAGCTGGCGAAGTACAACATACAGGTGAATGCCATGGGTCCCGGGTACTTCCGTACCCCCATGACCGAGCCGTTCTTTCAGGACCCGGAGCACCGCCGGTGGATCGAGCAACGAATTCCGGCGGGGCGCGTCGGGACTGCTGAAGATCTTCTGGGGACGCTGGTCTTTCTGTGCAGCGAAGCCTCCGATTATTTAACGGGACAGATCGTCTACATAGACGGCGGATGGCTAGCTAGCTAATTAAATGCTAATGTACACGGGAGCCGAAAATCTTCTCGGCTCTCTCTTTTTGCTCCCGCTCGAATTAGACGGGAGTTTTCAAACCGATCAGGAGGAATGTGAAGTGATCGTACTCAAAGAAGCAGAACTAAATTTCCAGGAAGAAGAAGGCTCTGTCGAATCTGTAGTAGGCGGAATTCTCAAGAGTGTCCGCGACGGCGGAGACGAGGCTGTTCTCGCCTATACTGAGAAGTTCGACGGCGTCCGTCCGTCCTCTCTTCGAATAGGAAAAGATGAGATGCGCTCCGCATATAAGGAGGTGCCGCCTTCGACGGTGAAGACGCTCGAATTTGCCGCGGAACGGATACGGAACTTTGCACTTCGGCAGAAAAGCTGTATGCAGGAGCTTCGGTACGAGATTTCGCCCGGAGTAACGCTTGGTCATCGACTTCTCCCTGTGGAATCCTGCGGCTGCTATGTTCCCGCTGGAAGATACCCTCTCCCGTCTTCAGCTCTTATGTCGGCCATTCCGGCGAAGGTTGCCGGGGTTCGTCGGATAGCGGCGTGTTCTCCGGCGGGTAAAGGACGGGACGGAATTCACCCGGCTGTGCTTGTCGCAATGGATATCGCAGGAGTCGACGAGGTCTACTGCATGGGGGGCGCACAGGCGGTCGGCGCTTTTGCCTACGGGACCGAGACGATAGAGGGAGTTGACATCATCGTCGGTCCCGGGAACAGGTATGTTACCGAGGCGAAACGACAGGTTTCCGGAGCTGTAGGGATCGATATGCTTGCCGGCCCGAGCGAAGTGGTCATACTCGCGGACGAATCGGCGAATCCTGAGTGGGTTGCTGCCGACGCCCTCGCACGCTGCGAGCACGACCCCAATTCATGGACCGTTCTTGTGACGACAAGCCGGCGGCTCGGAGAATCCGTTATGAGCGCTGTCGAAATGCAGGCCGCGCTTCTTTCCACAGGAGAGTTCGCGCTCGAAAGCTGGAGGAACAACGGTCGCGTGTTGCTTGCGGAGTCTCTTGACGAGGCCGTTGCCATTACGAACGACATAGCTCCCGAACACCTTCAGGTGATGACTGCCGACAGCTCGGCAACCGCGTCGAAGCTGATCAACTTCGGTTCACTCTTCATAGGTGAGTACGCGCCTGTCGTCTTCGGCGACTATGCCTCGGGGCCGAATCATATTCTGCCTACCGTAAGGTGCGCCCGTTTCTCGAACGGCGTTTACGTCGGAACCTTCCTGAGAGTCTGCTCATACCAGGAACTTACTGCCGAAGGAGCGGCTTCGCTCGCGGGGCCTTGCGCCGACTTCGCCGAAATGGAAGGCCTTTTCGGACACAAGCGCTCGGCGGAGATACGTGCCCGGTGATGGATGAACCTGTTCTGCTGCTGGAAGGTGTCACCAAGGTCTATCCGGGGACGGTGGCTCTTGAGAGTGTGCATTTCGAAGCGCTTCCCGGAGAAGTCCACGGACTCATCGGAAAAAACGGGGCCGGAAAGTCGACGCTCGTCGGTATTCTCTCGGGCCTTGTGGAGCCAACCTCCGGAAGCATTACGATGAACGGACGAACCTTTTCATCGTTCAGCAGGTCGCGAGCCAAACGAGAGGGGATCTCCATCGTTCCGCAGGAACCGGAGATCGTCCTCGATCTTTCGGTCGCGGAGAATCTCTTCCTGGGAGAACTGGAAAACAGCTCCGGTTTCGTTTCATGGAGCAGGATTCGCGCGGATGCCCGGCGAATTCTCGACCGTTTCGGACTCGATATCGGCATCGACCTTCAGGCGAGAGATCTCTCTCTCAGCGAGCGGCAAATACTCCTCATCCTGAAAGCGTGCGTTGTCGAGGACGCGAATATTGTTGTGCTCGACGAAGCATCGGCGTCGCTCAGCCGAAACGACGCCGCTATTCTCAAGAGAATTGTGAACGAATTGAGAGAATCGGGGAAAGCAGTCCTCTACATCTCCCATCATATCGATGAACTTCTTGAAATTTGCGATCGCCTTACAGTGCTTCGGGATGGACGTGTCGTCGCAACACGGAAAAAGGGAACGCTTGATCATCATTCGCTTGCGGAACTGATAGTCGGAGAAACACTTTCCTCTTCTGAATCCGGACGAAAAAGATCAGCGAATTTCGGCGAGGAGCTGCTGCGTCTCGAAAACTTGACGCAATGGGGAAGTTTTCGAAACATAAGCTTTTCTCTTAAAAAAGGAGAGATTCTCGGTATTGCCGGGTTACGGGGGAGCGGACGGACCGAGCTGCTCAAGGCTATCTCGGGGATAGAGCCTGGCTATGCGGGACAAATCAACTTCAAAGACAAAAGAGTATTCTTCTCCACTCCCTCGGAAGCCCTTCGTATGGGAATAGCCTATCTTCCGGAGGATCGCGAGACGGAGGGGCTGATAAAGTCGTTCAGCATCCGTGAAAATTTGCTGCTCAACAGCATCGCCAGATTCTCCCGGAGTGGTTTTGTTTTGGGTGGAGATGCCGCCCGCCGTGCGGAAGAGATCTTCGCCGGGGTGCAAATTCAAGCGTTTTCTATGGAACAGAGCGCCGAGGAGCTTTCCGGAGGAAATAAACAGAAGGTTGTCATAGGACGTATTATGGCGAATGAACCCGAAGTCTATCTCCTCGACGAACCGACGCGCGGTGTGGATATCGGAGCGAAGCGTTCGATCCTCTCCATCGTAGACGGACCGTTGCGCGCCTCCGCCGGGGTACTGCTCACATCGCCGGGGCTGGACGATCTGATGGATATCTGCGACAGAATTCTCGTGCTGCACAAAGGGGATATGGTTCGCGAATACCGTCGGGAAGATTTCGATGAAAAATCGCTTTTTATGGATATGCAAGGTTTGGGATTTCAGAATCGAAGAGGTGGCGACGAATGTCGGGCGGTTTAAAAATCAAGTTGACTCTTTTGGACAATATCATCTGGTTGATGCTTTCCCTCTTTTTTTTCGCGTGCGCTTTGGGGATTCCTGCATTCGCCTCATGGAACAATATAGTGAACATACTGTACCATACCACGATAATGAGCATGCTCGTTCTTGCGCAAGGATTCGTCCTCTTAAGCGGCAATCTCGACCTTTCAATCGACGCGGTGCTCGCCTTCGCGCCGGGGGCGGTCATTCTGGCATCGACGAAGTGGTTTCCCGGCGTTTTGGGCAATCCGTATCTGGCGATTCTCCTCACACTGCTTGTAGGCGGGTGCATAGGTTTTTTCAACGGCTACTGCGTCGCAAGACTGGGAATGAACGCCTTTATGCAAACGCTTTCTCTTTCAATAATTCTTCGCGGAATGGTCCTCTTTCTTATTCCCCTTTCGATCTTTCCGCTGGATCCGGTCTATTCGTTCATCGGCAAGGCGCGTTTTCCCGCCTTGGGGAATCTTCCTGCGGCCATACCTGTTGCATTCGCAGTCTACTTCTTTTTTCATATTCTGTTAAAACATACCGTTTTCGGCAGAAACTATCTTGCAACGGGGGGGAATGCTCGGGCCAGCTTCGTCGCGGGTATCGATACACGCAAGATGGTGATCGCAGGGTTTATCATTGCCGGCCTTCTCTCCGCCGTTGCCGGCATGCTGACCGCCGGGAGGCAGGATTCGGTGTCCAACACCATGGGAAACGGCATGACGCTCCTTGCCTTCGCCGGAGCGCTTCTCGGCGGAACCTCCATGAGCGGGGGGAAAGGCTCCGCCTTCGGGATGCTCGGTGGAGCGATCCTTTTGGGCATGTTTTCGAACGCTCTCAATCTTCTCGGCGTCAAAGTGACGCTCATACACGCAGCTCAGGGGGCATTGATTTTTGTCGCTATCCTCGTAGACCGTTTTAGAATCGCGCTCCGGGCAAAGCTGCTTCGCGACGAACAGCTCCGAAAACTCAAGGGAGCGAAAGGATGATGGAGAAAAATCGGAAGGAGGAAGTCGTATTCGTTGGACTCTACGAAAAACACATTAAATTGAGGAGGAATCCGTGTGAACCGTTCATTTTGTAAAGTGATTCTTGCGCTTCTGACGCTCCTTTTTTCAACTGTTTCATGTGCTTCGGAAAAGCGGATTACCATCGGTATGATCATCAAGGAACCCTCGGCGCCGTACATCCAGGCCTTTATGAAAGCAGCGGAAGAAACCGCCGCTTCCCTCGACGTGAATATCATGATTCGCGACGGGGAAGCCGACTCCATGAAGATCATGGAAATTATCGATACCTTTTTGATACAGGGAATCGACGCGTTCATCCTCGGCGGCGCTGTCGACCTGCGCGCGCTTGTGCCTGGAATAGTGCGTCTCAACGAGTCGGGGATCCCCGTGGCTGCTCTGGATACTTCTCCTGAAGGGGGTGTCGTCGACTTCTTTCTCTCATTTGACCTCGCACAATCAAGCGCTCGCGCCGCGGAGCTTTTCGTCGAGGGGATCAAGTCCAGAAATCACGGTGAAATACCCGACGGTGTCGTTCTGGAGATCCTGGGCGACAAGGCGGATATGTTCAGCCATGCCTGCACCGAAGGATTCGACTCCGTGCTGTCGAAGTACCCGCAGCTTGAAATCGCTCAAGGAGAGGGAAAGTGGAATAATACCGACTCCCACGCGGTGACTTCCGATCTGTTGACGCGTTTTGGTAAACGGGTTGTTGGAATTTATGTGCAAACCCCTGATATAATGGGTCCCGGTGTCGTTGCGGCTATTGAAGCCGCCGGTTTGAACGCGGCAGACTACGGCATCTGCGGGATCTGCATCGGTCCCGAGGGGATCGATCTCATTAAAAAAGGGAAGATGCTTGGCGCTGTCGCTCAGCCCGCCTACGATTCGGCCGCTTTGGCCGTGAGGTTTCTAGTGGACAAGCTGAAAGGAAATCCCGTTCCACAGATAGGAGATACGCTGACGGAAGACGGCGCTCTCTGGTCTCCCGCAAAAGTTATAAAGAACCCTTGGGCGGAAGACGGAGCGTTTATCGTACTCCAAGGGCCGCTTGTTCCTTCCGAAGTGCACCCGGACGACCCTCGTTTGTGGGAGAATATGCTGACGAAGTAATCGGCTTCCGAGAGAGGAGCCTACGAACCAAAAAATGAACGGAGGGATATCGATGTACGGGAAAAAGAGAGTTGCGAGCGTTGTCGGCGTACTGTTGCTGGTTGTTTTCCTGATCGCGGGACAGGCCGCGGCGGGGGCGAGGCTTGATCGTGTCATGGAAACGAAGGTATTGCGGGTGGGGACTCCAGGAGACTATCGTCCTTTCTCCATGC
>Ga0334889_1003130_pt1 | contig 16968 bp, 16 predicted proteins | sample GraSluR1_MG_2_FD_207222 | JGI IMG/M metagenome (GOLD analysis project Ga0334889, IMG submission 207222) | Sludge microbial communities from methane-producing bioreactor in Wageningen University, Netherlands - Granular Sludge_8_08-R1 | ecosystem: Engineered > Bioreactor > Anaerobic > Unclassified... | reverse complement strand
GGCTGTAGTGTCCCGGATTCGCCAGAGGCTCGATGGTGCTCACCCAGCGGTTCGTGTAGTTGAAAAACCCCGCCACGTAGGCCGCTTCCAGAATCTCGTGGTCGTTGAAGCCGGCTTCCCGGAGCTTATCCACCTGTTCCGTGGTGATCTCTCTGGGGTAGGCGGTGACGAAATAGGCGTAGTCGCAGAGGGCGCGCTGCTTTTCCGTCAGCTTGGCCGCGCGGTAGTTGTAGGTGAGCTGGTCGACCCACACGGGGTCGTTCGTCATGCCGCGGAGGTAGTCGCTGTGGGTGGTCAGGCAGTAGTTGCAGCCGTTGGTGGAGGAAACGACCAGGCCGATCATCTCCTTGTCGGCGTTGCTCAGGTAGCAGGTCTCGGGGGTGAAAAGAGAGGCCTTGAAATGGAGGAAGCCCATGTACTGGGACGAATTGAGGGGGAGCACCTTGAAGAGGTTGTTGATGAACCCCCAGTTTTTCTCCATGGACGCTACGTTTTCTTCGTAGACCTTCATATGCTCGTCGGGCACGTCCTCCCGAGACGGCTTCTCCAGATGCGACAGCTTCTCGTCGAATTCAAAACTCATAACGACACCCTCCTAAAATATTAGAATATAAACAAAGCAGCTCCTATTGGACGGAATATTCTGCTCAATAAGCGGCCGATGCTTTGCAAAGATAGTACGGCATATTATAAATTTTGTCCATACTCGAATTTCGCAGGCGGGAAAAAGGTGGTGGGTGTGCGCCTCGGGAGGCCGGGCGGGGCACGAAAAAACGTTTGACTAGCGTCGGGAGTCTGCATATTGTGGTTCGGACGGGATTACGTCCCCGCCATCCGCAACGACACGCAACGACAAGGCATAAGCCTGAGGATGGAGTCCCGACGACAGCTCGAAATGAATGTACGCGAGAAGGCGCGAGAAGACGCGAGAAGACGCGACAACGGAAGTCGATGATGTACGAGAATGAAAAAAGCCCGAACAGCTGCTTTCACCGAAGGCGGATCGGGATTTTCTAGGGAAGATGAGGCTGATCGCCAAAGACGAAGACGGAAGCATTCGAGCGACGGTGAGCGGTATTCTCATGGCTTCGGACGCGCCGGAATCGTACCTTTCCAGCGCCCTCATTCAAGCCGTATGCTATCGCGGCGCCGAGCGGAACGCCGCGTACCAACTGGACGCGAAGGACGTCGTCGGCCCGCTGGACGTTCAAATAAGGGAGGCCTGCAAATTCGTCGAACGAAACACGCGGGTGCTCGCCGTAAAAAACTCCCAATAGAATCGAAACGCCGCAGTTTTCGATGAACGCAGTCTTCGCGGCGGTGACCAACGCTGTCGCTCGCCGGGACTACTCGATCTACGGCTCCAAGATTCGACTTCACGTTTTTGCGGACAGGCTGGAACTCTTCTCTCCCGGAACGATCCCGAGCACTACGACTATCGAAAGCATCTCCCAGCGACAGTCCGCCAGGAACGAACTGCTCAGCTCGCTCCTGGCCCGATGCCCGATGAACGTAGAGGCGACGGGCAGCAAGCGGAGCTACATCATGGACAGGAGAGGCGAAGGCGTTCCGATCATCATCACCGAGAGCGAGGCGTTGTCCGGGAGGAGGCCGGAATATCTCCTGCTTGACGACGCCGAACTGAAGCTGACGATATTCGCGGCGGAGCCGCCTCACGGGAGGGAGTGATCGGCGTTCGCAAGAGTGAACGTAACGTAAGCACTGATCTCTCAAAGACCGAAGGGCTAAAGCTCGCATTCAAGTCAGGATTGATAGACTGGAGCGGGGTCGCTTCGGCGATGCCGCATCGGTGGGCGATGGCGTCAACGAGTTGCGAATCTTTTATGGCTCCGGCTACAGAGTCTATTTTGTGCAAAGAGATTCTGTCGTAGTGCTACTTCTGTCGGGAGGCGACAAAAACTCTCAAACGGCTGATATCGCGAAAGCCAAAGAAATAGCGAAACAACTGGAGGTATAGACCATGGGCATAAAAACAACCCGCTGGGATTCGGCGGAGTTCCTGAAAACGGAAGAGGATATTCAACTGTATTTGGAGGCATCAATCGAGGAGGCGGAGGACGATCCCGAATGCATTGTGCATGCGCTGGGCGTTATCGCTCGAGCAAGGAATATGAGCCGGCTCGCAAAAGACGCCGGGCTGACCCGCGAAGGCTTGTACAAAGCCCTGTCACCGGATGGAAACCCGGCGTTCAGCACCGTAGCAAAGGTGGCGAAGGCGCTGGGCTTGCGGATTACAGTGACGACGCCTCGAAAAGACCTTTCCGGCGATCAAATTTCCGCGACTTGATGAGTGCGAATCCGCCGGTCCTCCCGATACTGCCGTTCGAGATTGCTCCAGAAGTGCGCGGGACGGCCGAGCACGCTCTCCAGCTTCCGCGCGATTTCGGGAGTGATCCGCGCTTTTCCCTCTATGATCTCGTCGACTGTCTTCTTCGCAAGCCCCGTTCTGTTGGCTAGCTCGGCCTGCGTCATACCGAGATCCTCCGGATAGTCCTCAAGAATCTCGCCGGGCACGACCGGATAATTGGGGCGGTATTGATTGGTCAATCTTCGGAGTCGTCTCGACTGGCGGCTTGCTTAGACTTTTGATAGTAAGTTCCCGCCACTGCTCCGAATCCACCGTAAAAGGCGACACGAAGCACCTCTAAAACAAACTGCTCTTTATCAAGCCAAAGCGCCAAAGAGGTGATCAGCGTGAACAAGACGGCAAGCAAAGCGCTAAATTTCATTCTGGTCGCCTGCATTTGCCTATCATGCACCCTAGTACGCTCCATATTCTCAAGCTGAGCTTTAATAGAGATCTTGGAAAGCTCGAAATTATGCGAATCCTGCTGTTCGGTCAGATCCTGCTCGCGAGCCCTGATTTCAAGCTCTTTGGCCTGATTGTCCAAAAAACCCTGAAACAGATCGACGGGAAGTTCTCTGTTCTCGCCCTCGCGCTCAATTCCGCCGGGCATTAGCGCCCAACCTCGTAGCGTCCGGAAACAAACACGACTTTAATTCTGCCGAAATGCGTATCCTTGCCGATTCTCGGAGGAATCATTCTGGCGCTTTCAACGCGTTCCGGATGTTCGGAGCAAAGCTTGAGGAATTTTGAAGGGGTCATAGTCGCGGATTTACGAAATGTTGTATTAAGCGTACACATTCCCGATCACCTCCTAAGCTCATTATACAACGCGAAGACCTTAATTGGAATGCTGATGAACCACACGGAAAATCGAAGCTCCTGAGAAAGAGCAGGAGGAATTGCACATGACGGAGCCGTGACCTAACTGATCAGGTCGCGGAGATGTCGTGTTTCTGATCAAAGTCCGTCCAATCGCTGACTACGAACACCTAACTCTGCTTTTAAAAAACGCGACGGGGCCTCTTGGCTTGTTATGATGACACTTCATCTGCCATATCCTTGAGGATATTATGGTATACCCCAAGCTTGATCCCCACTGCTTCAGATGATACAAGCAGAAGCTTCGCTATGAATCTGCGATCATCCAATGGATTCGAAAGAACTTCATTAATAACGGGTATCACTGCTGTCCCAAATAACTCGAAACGCGAAAGAGCCCTCTGAGTTTCCAAGGGTTTGCAAAGCTGTTTCGGACGGATTGAAAACAGGTACCCGGCTCTCTCGAACCTCGAAAATTAAATCGGCTGTCCAACTACGAGAATGCTAAAGACAACTGCTCCACATTCGGCACAATGGGCGGCGTTTCAAACGGTTCGTTGAGCCAGTCCAGCAAAACTCGATACGTGAAGAGGTTCAGCCGAAGCATGGTCGACATGTACGCGAAGGACCATCCCGCTTTCGAGAGATGATGGAGCCGCTTGATCATCAGCAAGGAGATCAGGGCTTTCCAAATCTGAATGAGAAGAGCGTTTTCGCTCTCTCCGACGAAGGTTTTCACCTTCGGATTCTGCTTCCGCGTCTTGAAGAAGAGTTCGATCCCCCACCTGTCCTTGCAAATCGCGCTTATCGCGCTCGCTCCGAACTGGAGATGATTGGTCAGAAGGACTATCTCCTCGTTGTCCTTCTACAGGGTTTTCACGACGATCCACCGAAGCTGCCCGGGGTAGTTCTTCGCAGCCGTTACGGCGACGAAGGAGGGCATGTAGTCGTCGTGGCCGAGAAGCACGTGAACTTTGACGCCGCCCTTGGCTCTCCGGAAGTTCGCCCACGGAAAGAGCGACAGGCAGAGGCTGATCGTCGTCGAGTCGAAGGACATCAGCTTGTTCTTGAAGCGGAACTTGCTCTTCCTGCACCCGAGAGACGATACGGAGCGGAAATGACCGGACAGCTTCCAGAACAGAGCCTCGAAGAGTTCCGCCGGGCGATGATTGTTAGCGTAGGAGAGAGTCGATCTCTTGGGAGGATTATTGATCTCGAGATGTACGAACTTCCCGTTGCAGCAGGCCAGATCATTGATTATAGAATTCGCTCACGCGAGATGACAAAAGAGCATGGCGATAAGCTGCGTCTTGGACCTGAAAGCTTTGGCATGACGCTCCGCGCCGAAATCGGCGACCAGATTTTCAAAGTTCACGGCGGAAAAGATCTCCGAAAGTATTTGACCGAACAGACTCGAAAGCTTTACCATAATGATTCGCTCCTTGGTGGATTTGAGATCTTGTTGCTTTGTGGTGAATCAATGATATCTCAAAAACACCGGGGGCTTTTTAATTTTCCTCAAAGCCTATTTTGGACAAGAGTGATTTCGCAAAATGGTTTGAATCAGATGACGACAACCCTTACATCGGGTATTCTTGCTGTATCTCACCCCAGCGAGAACCTAAGGAGGATTGTCGTCATGGAGAATCGTACCACAACGCCCGAAGTTCTGGAAGCGGCAGTGTCGGAGATCGTTCGCACGAACGGAAAGATCTTTGAAGAAGACATCGGGGAAACGGTCCGCTCCGCTGTTGAAGAGACTTTGAACGGACTGCTGGACGCACCCTGCGGATCACATTTGCGGCGCGGAGCACAACGAACGAAGCCCCGACAAGGTGGACATTTTGCATAGAGACACAAGATATGATAGGACTCAGCTCAGAAAAACATTTTCAAGTATCGTCAGTGCGGAATGTTGGTTGGATATGTCGGGCAGCAGAGGATCCTTATTTATGGAAAAAGCTCGGTAGCCTATTCAGACTGACCGAGCCCGTCAAACACGCCTCATTTCGTGCCGATTATAGGATTACGCAAAAAACTCGGGATTCCCTCGCTTGTTTATACAACATATTTATCATTCGGATATTCAGAGAGGTATCTGTCGCGCCTGTCGACTATCAGGGTCACGACATTTTGTCCCTTCTTCATTCGTGATGCTATCTTAAGCGCTACCGCGACATTGGCGCCCGAGGACATCCCGCAATAAATTCCCTCTTCCCGGCAGAGCCGGTTGGCCATAGCTCGCGCTTCTTCATCCGTTATGCAGAAAAACTTGTCCGGGTATCCATCCGTAATCATCTGCTCCAGTATCGACTTTTCAGTAACCCACTTGTGTAACCCCATGGCGCCTGCAATTCGTTTTTTCAGATCGGAAACATGGAACTCGCTTCTATCGCTTTCCATTTTTTTCATATCGATGTATTGCTCGCTGCCTTCCGGAACAACTCCGAAAGTGATTTCCAGCCGTACCTGTTTTTCTCTCAGCGCCAGGCACATTCCGTACAGTGAAGCACCTGAACTGGCCGAACAGCCGATTGCGTCGATCTTTCCATCAAGCTGGTCGAATATCTCGTATCCCATACTCATTTGCCCGCGATAATTCGCCTTGTTATAAATTTGGTCGACCCAAACCGTATTGGGGTTTTTCTCCTCTTCCGCCGCACAGTCGACCTTGGCGGCCATGACGTGAGGCAAATCCTTGTTGATGCTATAGAAATTCGCTGCCGATTCTTCGGAAAGATACTCTTCCGGTTCAGAAGAAATGTTTACCTCAGGTCCGTAGGCCTGCGTAATTTTAAAACGTGCGTCGGTTCCCTTTTCAAAGTTGTAACGGTACAGGAAGATTTTCGATTTATAGCCTTTGGCGGCGCACACCAGAGCGACGGCGGGAGCAGTGTTTCCGGCGGAAGCCTCCACGACGGTTCCGCCGGGAGAAAGCTGTTTCCCGTTCCATGTATCTCCTTTTTCCGCGGCCTCGATCATGGAAAGCGCCATCCTGTCTTTATAGCTCCCGCTTGGATTCAAATGCTCGAGTTTGACGAAAACATTAGCGTTCACATCTTTGCCGATTTTATTCAATTTGAGCAGCGGCGTGTTGCCAATCGCTTCCAATATACTATTTATATACTCCATAATTTCGTCTCCTTTTTACTTTATTGTTTTTTTAATTAAATTCTTTATTGAGCGTGCGCCGCTTTTACTCAAGTTCGGGGTAGAGGGGGCGATGAGCGCATGCCTCAAGAACTTCCGCCCTGACTGCCGCTATCTCCTTGTCGTCCTCTATGTTGTGGACGACCCTGTCGATCCACCTGGCGACGTTCTTCATGTCTTCGGGCTCGAATCCTCTCGTGGTCGCGGCCGGCGTGCCTAACCGTATGCCGCTGGTGATAAACGGGCTCTGGCTGTCGAAGGGGACGGCGTTTTTGTTCACTGTGATACCCGCCCTGTCGAGCGCCGCTTCCGCCGCTTTCCCGGTTATCCCCTTGCTCGTCAGATTCACGAGGATCAAATGGTTGTCCGTTCCTCCGGACACAAGATGGTAGTCAAGCGAGAGCAGCTCGTCGGCGAGAACTTTCGCATTCTCCACGATCTTCCTCTGGTATTCTTTGAAGGAGGGGGCGAGGGCCTCGCCGAACGCCACAGCCTTTGCCGCGATGATATGCATGAGGGGGCCTCCCTGCATTCCAGGGAAGATGTTCTTGTCAATAACTTTGGCGTATTCCGCCGTGGACATGATCATGCCGCCGCGGGGTCCCCTGAGGGTCTTGTGGGTCGTGGTCGTGAGGAAATGGCAGAACGGCGCCGGATCCTTGTGGCACTTTCCCGCTATGAGGCCGGCTATGTGGGCGATGTCGAAGAAGAGCAGCGCCCCCGCCTTGTCGGCGATGACTCTGAACTGCTCCGCATCGATCTCCCTTGGGTAGGCCGAGGCTCCGCACACGATCATCTTCGGTTTGTGCTCGACGGCAAGTCGCTCAACTTCGGCAAAGTCTATCCGTTCCGTCTTTTTGTCGACGCCGTAGGGTACAACATTGTACAGCCTCCCCGAAAAGTTCACCGGCGATCCATGGGTCAGGTGACCTCCATGGGCGAGGTTCATGGCGAGTATGGTGTCGCCGGGCTGCAGAACGGAGAAATAGACCGCCATGTTCGCCTGGGAGCCGGAATGGGGCTGGACGTTCACGTGATCGCAGCCGAAAAGTTTCTTCGCCCTGTTTCTGGCGAGGTCCTCGACTTTGTCCACCACGTGGCATCCGCCGTAATAACGGGCATGAGGATACCCTTCCGCATACTTATTGGTCATGACCGACCCCATGCTCGCGAGAACCGCCCGGGAAACGAAGTTTTCGGAGGCTATCAGCTCGATGCCGTTCCTCTGTCTCTCCAGCTCTTCAGTAATTGCCGAGAAGACTTCCGGATCCGCGTCGAGAAGATACTCCTGTCCTTTCTCTAACATTGAACTTACCTCCTTCAATTTATTTTCGCAAATAAAAAAAGTTCATATTATAAAACGTAGAATAATTTAGACAAAAAATTTTATAACAAATCAAGGAAAACGAAAATATCTCACTCAACTATTTTTAGCGCACGAAAAAGTCTCAGGAACTAAATAAACAGCGAACTTTTATCGGATAATTTGTTATCCTTTCTGTAATATCGAGGTATTCTTGAGGTAATTGTTGCGGTCACTTCTGAAATCGACGCGGGGTATAGATCGGCGTAGTGATATGCATACTGCTCTTTTCCATTATCCCTGCCAAAAATCGTCGCAATATCTCCTTCAGCGACATGAGGTATATCAGTGACATCTAAAATTGTATAATCGCAGCAAATTTTACCAACTATGGGAGCTTTTTCTCCGCGAACGAGCACATGCCCTCTGTTTGAAAGGCTTCGTCGAAGACCGTCGGCATAGCCGATAGGGATAATTGCAATTGTTGTAGGACGTGTTGTTACAAAAGTGGCGTTGTAGCTTATGCTCGCGCCTTTTGCCAATTGCTTTACCTGTAGAATTCTTGATTTAAGACTGACTGCCTGAGAGATATTGAAAATACTGGACGCATCAGGTTTTATCCCCATATATAAAATGCCGATCCTGACAAAATCAAAAGAGTACTCCGGGTAGTGTTGCAATGTGGAGGAGCTGAGGCAATGAGCTTTTATTTCAGGATTGTTTTTTTTCATGTACGCAACAATCTCGCTAAATAATTCAAGTTCCGATTTTTCCAAATCGTCGTTTTCGCCGGCGGAAAGATTCGAAGTATGCGTAAAGACTCCGGCGACGTGAATCCCCCCTAAAGAGAGAATAGCGTCGATTTCTTTAAGAGCGTCATTTTTTCTGTTCTTCACAACGATACCTAGACGCGATAAGCCGCTGTCGATTTTAATGTGAGCGGATATCGATTTCCCCGCGGCTAAAGATGCCTCGGTGATTTCTTGTGCGTTTTTATAGCTTATAATTGAGATTTGAAGCTCATTTTCTATGGCAAGAGAAACATGTTTTGGGTTAATAGGGCCAAGGATAAGAATAGGTAAAGTGATGTTATTTTCTCTCAGTTCCATTGCTTCCTGTATTGTAGCGACTGCCACAATAGGGCAATGGATTTCCTGGAAAAGCTGCGCGACTTTTACGGAGCCGAGACCATAAGCATTTGCTTTGACAACGGCGAGAATGTTGCAGCCATGCTGTAGTTTTCTTTTTATTTCTAGATAATTTTTCTTTATTACATCTAAATCTATTTCAATCCAAGTCCTTTCAGTGTAATATTCCACTCTCACCATATCCTGTCGTTTGTATTTTTATTTTATGAAATATTATTAATTTCTTTTGCAAGATGGCAAGCAACATAGCGACCTTTTTTTATTTCTATTAATTCTGGCATTTGGCGCCTGCATATATCCCGGGCGTAGTTGCACCTCACGGCAAAACGGCATGCATTCGGAGGATTGATAGGAGATGACAGCTCTCCTTTGAGAATAATTCGTTTATGCTCTTCGGTCTTTTTTATCCTCGGTATCGCTGAAATCAATGCTTTGGTATAGGGATGAAAATTTTCTTTAAAAAGCTCTTTCCCTTTAGCTTTTTCAACCATAACGCCTAAATACATAACTGCAATCTCATCGGAAATATGCTTTACAACTGATAGGTTATGAGTGATGAAAATATACGTCAGACTTCTTGCAGCTTGAAGATCCTGCATTAAATTTAATATCTGCGCTTGAATCGAAACATCAAGAGCGGAAACAGGTTCATCGCATACTATAAATTTGGGATTGAGAATCAGGGCTCTTCCAATTCCGATTCGTTGCCTGCGTCCGCCGTCCAGCTCATGCGGGTATGAGTTTTCAAGGCGTGATGCAAGTCCAACCGTATCCATTATTTCTTTGATCTTTTTTTTATATTCTGCATTGCTGCCGCAGATGTTGTACACTTCCAGCGGTTCTCCTATAAGCTGACTTACGGACATACGGGGATCGATTGAAGAAAAAGGATCCTGAAAAATGATCTGCATGTCCTTTCGTAATTCGTGTATTCTCTCTTTCGAAACGTTGCTTATATCTTCTCCTTCAAAAAAGACTTTTCCGGCGGTCCGGTCAAGAAGATGTAAAATTACACGTCCAAGCGTCGATTTTCCACATCCCGATTCTCCGACTACTCCCAAGGTGGAGCCTCTTTGTATGTCGAAGGAGACTCCATCCACCGCGTGCAACATTCCATATTTAGTTGCAAAATGTTTCTTCAAGTTTTTAACGGATAGCAATGCGTCATTCATGATGTGACCTCTCCAACGTAGACTCAGTGTGAGTTAAAACAAGAAATAAAATGTCCGGATTCCACTTCGACAGGTTTAGGGCAAGCTTTTATGCATCTTTCGGAAACCAAATAACAACGAGGGGCAAATGGACATCCTTCAGGAAGATTCGTAGGGTCTGGCATCATTCCAGGGATTGGATCAAGGCGCGCCGTATCTATGTCAAGGTCAGGCAGCGACTTAAAAAGTCCTTGCGTGTACGGGTGAAGGGGATTATCGTAAACGCTGCTTATTGACCCGCGTTCAACAATATTTCCAGCGTACATGACCGCGACTCGGGTGCAGATTTCCGATACGACTCCAAGATCATGAGTAATAAGCAACATAGCCGAATTCAATTTTTTCTGTAAATCCTTTATCATTTCCAGGATCTGCGCCTGTATTGTTACGTCCAAAGCCGTCGTAGGCTCGTCGGCAATCAGCAGCTTGGGATTGCATGCAAGTGCGCAGGCAATCATAACCCGCTGCTTCATGCCGCCTGAAAACTGATGCGGATATTCTTCATACCGATTTGCCGGAATTCCCACCATTTCAAGCATTCTTTGAGCTTTTTGCGTCGCTTCGCCTTTCGATATCTGATTATGAAGGGCGATAACCTCCATTATCTGATCGCCGACTTTTATTACAGGATTCAGCGACGTCATGGGATCCTGAAATATCATGGAGATCGAGTTTCCTCGAATTCTCCGCATCTGCCGCTGCGTCTTGGATAAAAGATTTTCACCTTCAAAACGTATGCATCCATTATTGATTTTACCTGTAGGGCCGGAGATTAAGCCCATAACGGAAAGAGCGGTTGTGGTTTTCCCGGCGCCCGTTTCGCCTACGAGACCGACAATTTCGCCCCTCAGAACTTCGAGAGAAAGGTTTGAAACCGCTTTGGTTATAACTTTATTCACAGAATACTGAACGGAAAGATTTTCTATTTCTAGCAAATTTTCTGTCATTTGAGTGCTCCTGTTTTATTTGTTAAGACGGGGATCCAAAGCGTCGCGCAATCCGTCTCCTAAATAGTTCAGTACGAAGGTAAGTAAAACGATGGCTAAGCCGGGAATTATCGACATGAACCACGCTGAACGCAAATACGGTCTTCCTGTGGATATCATCAACCCCCACTCCGGAACAGGAGGTTGAACGCCCATCCCGATAAAGCTGAGAGAAGCGCTCCAGAGAACAACTTGGCTTGCTCCAAGGGTGTATTCAACGATTATCGGCGCGAGTGAATTGGGAAGAATATGCTTGAAAAGAATGCGCTTGTCGTCGGCGCCAATGGCAATCGCCGCTTCAATAAACTCCTGATGTTTTATGGTAAGGGCTTGTCCTCTTGCAACTCGTGCGAAATTCGGAATAAACGTAATGCATAGCGCGATGATCATATTTGTTATGCTGACGCCAAGAACTGCGATGATACTCATAAGGAGAGTCATTGTTGGCGTTCCTATTATAATATCCAAAAATCTCATGATTATATTATCAAATCTTTGGAAATACGCAGCTAATAGGCCTAATAAAACACCTAAAGATGCCGCAACTGTTATGCAGCCGAAGCCGATAAATACTGTATAACGACTTCCATAAATAATACGGCTCAGCATATCCCTTCCAAAGTTGTCGGTTCCAAGGGGGTGTTTCATTCCAGGAAACTCAAGAACGCTTTCGTAATCCTGCGCCGCGTAGTCGTAAGGAGTAATGTACGGGGCAAAAATAGCGACAAGCAGAATAAAGAGTATTATATAGAGGCTCGCAACAGCCCAGCGGTTCATTTTCAGTTTCCGCCAAACCTCTTTCATCGGGCTGTTTCCTTTATCACGACTGAAGAAGATCATGGCCAATCACACCTCCGAAACCTTTGGAGTCGGCTTTACTTTTTTTATGTTGTACATGCTCCGTATGCGCGGATCAAAAATGCCATACAAGAGATCGACAACAAAAGTGATGACGATACAATTAAGGCAGATCCACACAACCCCTCCTTGCACAACCGGGTAGTCCTGAAAGGTAACGCTGTCGAGTATATATTTCCCCATTCCAGGAAGGGCGAAGACGGTTTCGACTAAAACGGATCCGCCGATAAAGCCAGTTATCTTTATACCAATTGTTGTTAATATTGGTATAAGAGCATTTCGAAGCGCGTGATTCACTATAACGTTAAATTCAGTCTGCCCTTTTGCTCGCGCTGTACGGACATAATCTTGCCGTATAACCTCCAGCATGCTCGATCGAGTCATTCGCATAATGGATGCGCTGCACTGGAGCCCCAGGGTGAAAATCGGGAGCAGCCAATGCTTCAGACTGTAACTTCCAGTTGCAGGAAGCCATCTCAGCCATATGGAGAAAACCAGGACGAGCACCATCGCTGTCCAGAAAGAAGGCGCGGAGGCACCGAAAAGGGAGAGTGCCGTAAAAATCCTGTCAAACAAAGAATACTGTTTTACAGCGGATACTATGCCGGCGGAAATACCAATCAATATTCCCAAAGAAATACTTCCAAATGTTATTATCAGGGTAGTGGGATACCGTGCCAAAAGCTCGTCCAGTACGGGCCTTTTACTTCTGTAAGAAATTCCTAAATCGCCATGAACGAAATCCCATATGTAGCGCCCAAGCCTCACGACATAGGGATCGTCCAATCCAAGTTTTTCATGAATGTCCTTAACCGCCTCTACCGTCGCATTTTCACCAAGCAAAGAGAGGGCGGGGTCACCCGGGACAAAATACATAAGCGTAAAAATCAGCACCACGCTCGCAAGCAGAACAAGCAACATCGAGATAAGCCTTCGAAAAACATATCTGCTCATACGCTACCTCCATTTGACGAAAGCATTTTTAGAAATTTTCTAAAGCTGTGTGAGGAATGGATGAGCGAGTGCGGTTTTTCGCACCCGCTCATCCGTATGGTTCTATTTTTCTCTATAAACGTACTGTAAGTAATGATGTTCGTATGACCGTGTGATCTTGAAACCTTTAATGTCGTCTTTTACAGCGGCATTCAGAGCCTTGTGCCAAAGAGGAATGGAAACGTGATTTTTCATAAGGAGTATTATGGCGTCGCGGTAAATCTGGTATCTTGTTTCGTTGTCCAGCGTTACGAAAGACTTTAATACCTTGTCTTGAAATTCCTTGTTATTAAACTTGCAAATATTATAGTTCATATTTGAGGGCATAAACTGAACTAACGCCCGATCCGCCTCGAAATCCGACGCGGAAAAACCGTAAATCGTCATTTGAGACTTCCCGCCCAGAATATAAGCAATCCAGGAACTGGACTCCATTATGTTTACTTTTACTTTAATTCCGACTTCCGCCAGTTGTGCCTGGAACACTTCAGCCATATCGCAACGCTCCTGGTTATTGCTTGGAACGACTATCTCCAGCTCTACGCCGTCCTGATAGCCTGCCTTTTTGAGGCATTCTTTAGCTTTTTCAAGGTCTCTTTTCGGGAAATATTTCTCCGCCAGCTCGGGGTTGTTTCCCTTGATTCCTGGAGAAACCCAGTCCGCTGCAAAGGAGCCGAAATTTCCGTAAGCCACCTTTACAGCCACCTTTGCGTCCACTCCGTACCAGACAGCCTGGCGGACAAGGTCGTTATCCAACGGAGGCATAGATGTATTCATCAGCAAATGAGAAGTGTTGGTGCCCAAATCAGAAATAATGCCTATGCCCTCGGCCGCTTCGACGCTTTCAAGGTTTTTCGCGCCGATGTCATAGACGATATCCGCTCCGCCTGTTTCCGCCTCGATTGCGCGGCTGGCGCTATCGCCAATGAATCTCATGACGAGGTTCTCGAAATGGGGCTCGTCTTTTCTCCAGTAACCATCAAAGGCTTTCAGAACCAACTGGTCTCCAGGCGCGTATGAAACATATTGAAACGGGCCTGTGCCTACGCAGGCGCCTGCAAGAAAATCACCGTTGGCCTCGACGAACGCTCTTTCGCTCAATATGCTCGTTGCAGGTCCCTCCAGCAGCGGTATCTGCGTCGGAGCGGGGCCTTTTGTCACAAGTTTAATGGTATGGTCGTCGATGATCTCGCTCTTTTCAATATCTATATTGGCCACATCATGCAAAGCGGGAAGTTTTCTATCGAATATCCTCTTTATCGTAAAATAGACATCTTTTGCTTTAAGCTCGTCTCCGTTATGAAACTTGACGCCTTTCCGCAGTTTCATGATGATTGTTACATCGTCCTGGTAGGAAAAACTTTCGCAAAGCCAAGGCTTGATGTTATAATTATCATCATAAACAAACAGGGTTTCGTAAATATTCCTTGTCGCCTGATAATGTGTTTGCGAGTCGGAATCGTTAGAATCAAGGTTCGCCGGGTCGGCGGAGAGTACCACCGTCAAAGTTTCAGATCTCGTAGACGCTTCTGCAAGGGGCGCAAATGCAACCACACAGAGTGCAACCGCGATCAACGCAAATAAACGCGGATGCAAATCGCAACGTTTTTTTCTCATATCCTTTCCCCTCCTTATTGTCGATTTTTAGACTCCTGCCTGTTGTTCAACCGTAAAAACGAAGACTCTTGTGAAAAGCGATCCAAGAAAATTCAGGCATATAATTCAGCCCTTTTCTCACCTCCTTATTGAAAATTGGAAAAACTAAGGGTAGAGTATGATGTTCAAAGTTTTCCCATCGAAAAAAACTTTTTCAGTTTTTATCAAGATGTCTTTTGATCCAAATTATGTCGGCTATCCACGACGTCTCGGTAAACGAAATTTACTGTCTTTGATTAGGGTATTGATTTTTAAAAACAAAAGGTTTTTCCTGACCCCTTTTGCGCCCCTACGAGCGTATTTCTCAAATGCACATTGCGTTTTGTTCACACATCGGGAAGTCCTCGCTTCTGTCATAGTATTTTGTTGGCTTCATTTCGGCGATCTCTAATAAAGTCGTTAAAACAATTCCCTGCTTTTGTTGTTTACAATAAATGATAAAAGCAGTATAATGAAAAGTGTCGCATATCGAATAAAATCAAGTTTTCTGCAAAAAAACAGTGCGAAATCCTAAAATATGAACAGCAGAGCAAATGTGAAAGGCTAAAAGGTACTATATTTAATGGTGGTTAAAAAGTCCAACTAAACTTTCAAATTGACCTATCGATTATTTTGATCAACTGATAGGAGATGGAATGGTGAATTCTGACACGCTGAAAACTTTTATTCTGTTGGCGGGGTGTAAAAGCTTCACGCGCACTGCTCAAGAGTTGTCGGTTGTTCAATCTACTGTAAGCAGCAGGATTAAAACGCTTGAGACAGAATTAGGACAGAAGCTTTTTGAGAGAGAGAAGCAAGATATTGCATTGACAAAAATCGGTGAGGAATTTTTGGATTATGCGATAAAGATGGTACAAATAGAGGAATATTTTATGGCGAAGATAAAGTTTTCAGCTCAATATAATGAAAAGCTTAATGTGTACTGCTCTCACTCGCTTTTTGACTGTTATGTCGTGAACTTCGCAATAAAATATATCGAAAAATATTCCAATATTTCTTTGAAAATAAATCTGCTGCATTCGGAAGAAATTTTGCTTCTTCTTGATGAAGGTAAGGTGGATATTGCATATAGTAATTTTCCATTTCATAATGAAATGTATTGTTGCGTACCTTTTGTAAAGGATAGAGTTGTTCTTGTGACAAATGCACGTAATGATCAATATTTATATAGTGGCATTACTAAAGAAGAGCTTTTAGAAAAACCAATAATATTTTCGGACATTACGAATAATACATTTGAGCACATATTGCCAAAGCAAAAAATATTTCCAATTGATATAAATATATATACTAAAATTATTCCATTTTTAAAGTGTGGAAGCTGGTACAGTTTTCTTCCCTTTGGAATAGTTGAAAATGAGATTAAGCAAGGGAATCTGGTAGAAATTCCATTGAAAGATCTTTATTTGTTTGAAAAGCAAAGTTACACAATCTACAGGCAAAACTATGAAAATTGGGCACCCTTGGAATACTGGCTTAAACTGTTTGTTTTTACTCAGGAGACATCTCCTGCGCAGGCGGAGTGAAGAAATAAAAGGAAGAGCTCGCAGTTGACGCACGAAGCAAGAAGGCCTAGAATTCAATGCAATTGAATACGCGTTCTCCGCGGAGTAATCCGGTGCAAGTCCGGAGCGGCCCCGCCACTGTAACCGAAAAATTTTTCGGAAGCCAGAAAATCACGGAGAACGCACGGGTGTTGTGCGCGGGCATGTATCACCCTGTAAGTTGGTGTTTATTCGAGGAGGCCCGTGCGGTCTCCTCTTTTTTTGGGGGAGGAATGCCGTGATGCGAGCGTGGTTTAAAGTTCGAACGGGAGGAGCGCTCCTTGCGCTGCTTTTTGTGTTCTTTTTCGCGACGTCCCTGTCGGGGGCGCCGCGTCGGATCGTGTCGCTCTCTCCGGTGGGGACGGAGTTCCTTTTCGCCTTGGGACTGGGAGATCGGCTCGTCGGCGTCACCGATTTCTGCGACACGCCTCCGGAGGCGCGAACGAAGCCGCGGTTGGGAGGATTCGCCGCGCTCAATCTTGAAGCTCTTCTCGCCGCGGAAACGGACCTGATCGTCTTTCAGGATCTTCATCTCCAGTTCCTTCCGCAGATCGAGCGGTTGGGGATTCCGTACGTGCTGCTGAAGCAGAATTCGGTGGAGGAGGTGCTTCTCTCGGTCGAGGCGCTGGGCCGCGCGTGCGGCGAAGAGGAGGCGGCCTCGGCGTTGATCGGGACGATGCGCGCGGAGATCGCCGCTCTAGCGGAGAAGGTCGCCGCGACGGCGAGCCGTCCCCGGGTGTTGCTCGCCGTCTCCAGGGAGCTTTCGGAGCCGCGTATCTCCTCTTTTTACGCGGCCGGGAGAGCTACGTTCTACAACGAGCTGATCGAACTCGCGGGCGGCGCGAACGCGGTGGGGCCGGGCGGCGCGGACTATCCGCTGCTCTCCGTCGAAGGGTTGCTCTCGCTGAATCCGGAGGTGATCGTCGATTTGA
>Ga0334889_1003128_pt1 | contig 16973 bp, 15 predicted proteins | sample GraSluR1_MG_2_FD_207222 | JGI IMG/M metagenome (GOLD analysis project Ga0334889, IMG submission 207222) | Sludge microbial communities from methane-producing bioreactor in Wageningen University, Netherlands - Granular Sludge_8_08-R1 | ecosystem: Engineered > Bioreactor > Anaerobic > Unclassified... | reverse complement strand
TATACCTTCTCCGATGGATATCAGGATCAGTTTGGAGGAGAGAATTCCTCAAAATTCATGATCAAAAAGTTGAAGGAACTAATGGTAGAGGTTAGCGATAAACCGCTCGACGAGCAGAGGCAATTCTTTGATGAAACCATTGAGAGTTGGAAGGGCACCAACGATCAGGTGGATGATATACTGCTAATTGGAGTGAGGATTTAAAAAAACAAAAAAAAATCCCAAATTTTCTTACATTTATCCTCTTCAATCCATTGCTCGCTATGAAAAGGCTGTTGCCAAAGTGTTTTTGGTTTTTTTTGATCATGCTATATCTTTTCTCAAAACCAGCCTTTTCGCAGCACAAAGGAATAATCTCAGGAACCGTTATCGACAAGGATAGCCAGTTACCCCTTGCTGGTGCTAATGTTCAAGTAATCAACAACTCTGAAACCCTTGGGGTTGAAACCAACGCGAAGGGAGCATTTCGAATTGAAGGTATAACTGTAGGCAGGCATACCATCCATGTTTCTTACATCGGCTACAGCTCTGCTGTACTGCCCAATATCGATATTGTGTCGGGAAAGGAGCTGCAGCTCAATATCGCTCTGGAGGAATTGGTTTACATGCACGAGGACGTGGTGATACGCGCCAATGTTCGCAAGGATCGCCCACAGAACGAGATGGCGCTTATCAGCGCCCGAACATTCAGCATGGAGGAAACCGAAAGGTTTGCGGGAAGCTTCGGCGATCCCGCCCGTATGGCAACCACATTTGCGGGGGTGATGCAGGGTGGCGATCAACTCAACGAGATCATTATCCGCGGAAACTCACCAGCAGGATTACTTTACAAGATTGATGGATTCACCATCCCAAACCCTACTCACTTCAGCAGCGCAGGCACATCGGGCGGTGCAATTAGCATGCTCAACAGCAACACGTTAAGCAATTCCGATTTCTATACTGGCGCCTTCCCTGCCGAGTTTGGCAACGCCCTCTCTGGCGTTTTCGATCTTAAGCTGCGACGCGGCAACAACCGAAAGCGAGAGTACCTGTTCCAGGTTGGGTTCAACGGCTTTGAGCTGGGACTTGAGGGACCATTCTCAAGCAAGAGCAACATAACTTACCTATTAAACTACCGCTACTCTACACTTGAGATTTTCGACTGGATTGGCATGCCCCTTCCAGTTAGCGCAGTGCCCTACTTTCAGGATATAACTGCTCATATCCATGTGCCAATGGGTAAGTTTGGCAGCACATCCATCTTTGCAATCGGTGGAAAGAATCATATCACCTTTGAACGGACCAAACGTGATAGCATTAACGAACTCTCTCGATTCGGATCAGGCACTGGAGTTTTGGGTGCCAACCATTCTATCTTTTTGAAAAACAGCGTAAAGATCACCGCTGGAGTAGCTCTTACCCACCGCAACGATTTCACCACCGATACATCTGTTTCCAATACTGGCAGAATAGTAAACTGGTATGGGCACAATTCATGGGAAAGACGATTACAAGCTCAGCTTTCGGTAAGATATAAAATCGATAATCGCAATACCCTTCAAGCGGGACTAAGCCACTCATCGGGTTGGATTTCGTTAAAGGATAGCACCTTCTATGTTCCCTTTAATCAGTTCTTCTACACAAACCGGATAAGCGGAAACTTTGCCTTAACTCAAAGTTTTAGCCAGCTTAGGCATCGGTTTAACGATGATCTATCTGCTGTTGTGGGGTTGCATCATCAGTATATATCAATTAGCCAAAGCCATGCTCTTGAGCCAAGACTTGGAATAAGTTACGATATCAGCGCAAACCACACCCTTAGCGCAGGATTAGGACAGCATAGCCAGATACAGCCTCGCCATATCTACTTTGTGGAAACACTAGTCGATACACTTTTGGGCACTTACAAACAGACCAACAAAAACCTTGGATTTACCAAGAGCATTCACTACGTAATTGGACATCAGTATGTATTTCGTAACCTACTGAGGATAAAAACCGAAGCATACTACCAGCAGCTAAGCAGTATACCCATCGAGCAAAATCCCAGCTACTTCTCGCTGATCAACTACGGAAATTTTGGGCTTGATGAGGGAAATAGCACCGATAGTCTTGTGAATAAGGGTAAAGGCTATAACTATGGAGTTGAGCTAACCGTTGAAAGGTTCCTATCAAAGGGATATTACATGCTCTTCACTGCATCGCTTTTCGATTCGAAGTATGCTGGTAGCGATGGTATTTGGCGCAATACGCTGTTCAATAGCAACTTTGTGTTCAATTACGTTGGAGGATACGAAATAAAAGTTTCGCAGAATCATCGGCTATCATTCGATATAAAAGCGGTTTGGGCGGGTGGATTACGGAAATTACCCATCGATTTGAATGCTTCAATCCAGCGAAACCGAACCGTTTACGATTACAGCAATGCCTTTGCCTCACGCCATGGCGACTACTTCAGGATAGATACAAAAGCATCATACAAGTTGAACTTTAGCAAGGTAACGCATATTATTGCGGTTGAGCTGATTAACGCCACAAATCGTCGAAACCATTTTATACAGATCTACAACTCCGAAACTCAGCAGATCGAGGAGAGCACGCAACTTGGGCTAACCCCGCTGGTAATGTATAGAGTGGTGTTCTAAAATATTAAATGCTTTAGGACAAAATTCTTTCAGAATATCGATTGACGAACAAGCCTGCCTGCAGCAGGGAATTTCGATTTTAGAAGTGAAGTTTTCCATTGATACTTACTATTGCTTTTTCAATCATTTCTAAAAAAAGTTCCTTATCCTTTGGCAGCACCCCCTTTAGCACCAGTTGGTTCGACACATGATCGCTGCGGAAAATTACATTCTCAACGTTTAGGTTATCAATAAATGTTTTCAGTTCAGACAATAGTTCCCTGAGGTTCTGCTGCTGATAGTTACCATTGAACCTCTTCCTGAAATGCTCAATCCCAAAAGGCATGGTAAGGGTTAATGTGGAAAGGTACTTCGGGTTGATCTCATTGATAATCCGTGCCGAGTTCACAGCATGCTGATGGCTATACTGCCTTCCTCCCAATCCGCTGATAATCATGATTGATGTTTCGATTCCCGCATTGTGTGCCCTGCCTATTCCCTCAACTGTTGATTGATAGGTCTCGCCTTTATTTACTAAGCTCAATAATTCATCATCACCCGTTTCAATTCCTATGTAGAGCAATTTTAACCCAAAATTTCTCAGTAGTTTCAAATCATCATCGGTTTTAGAGAGGATATCCTTCGGGAGCGCATAGGATGAAATTCGCTGAAGTCTCCCAAAATGCTTATTAATTGACTCAAGGATTGGGATGAGTTTGCCTGCAGTGAGTACAAATGCATTGCCATCGGCAATGAAAACTTTTCGAATCCCTCGGTATATTCTTGCCAAAGCGATAATATCTGCATCAATCTTATCAAACCTCCTTACCTGAAATCTCTTAGATGTGTACATTTCGCAGAAGGCGCATCTATTCCACGAGCAACCGATTGTTGCCTGAACAATTGCGGAATATGCTTCGCCGGGAGGGCGAAAAAGGGGCTCGTCGTAATGAACGGGTGAAAGAATCATTTTCAGTAAATAGGCTTCAAAGATAATTTTTTGAAAACAAATCAACCAGCTAAACCAATCCCAAAAAACCAGATCAAAGGCAAACCAATTCAATCTGAAATACTGCAAATGCTAAACAACCTTATCGCTTCCCATCAGGGTGAGTTTGCAGCCCTACTTACTGCATTCTTCTGGACAATAACTGCATTGGCCTTCGAATCGGCCAGCAAGAAAGTTGGCTCACTTTCAGTAAACCTTATCCGTCTGGTGGCTGCATTCATATTCCTTAGCCTTTATTCCTGGTTCGTACGTGGGGTGATATTCCCCACCGATGCCAGTTCGCATAACTGGATTTGGCTCTCGCTCTCGGGTTTAGTGGGATTTGTTCTGGGTGATCTCTTTCTTTTTCAGGCTTACGTTGTGGTTGGTGCACGTATATCCATGCTGATCATGGCATTGGCTCCACCCATTGCTGCCCTTATAGGATGGGCATGGCTGGGAGAACAGATGACAATTAAACAAGGTGTTGCCATGTTGCTTACTTTTTCAGGAATTGCACTGGTCATCCTTCGTCGTGAAATTGATGACCCCGAACAGCTCAATGGAAATGGAAAAAGAAGGGTTCGATTCTCCTATCCCGCTTGGGGTCTCCTCCTTGCCTTTGGCGGAGCAGTTGGGCAGGGTGGTGGTTTGGTGCTTAGCAAGTATGGCATGGCCGAGTACGATGTGTTCTCCTCGGTTCAAATCAGGGTGCTTACTGGAGTAGTTGGCTTTACAGCACTTTTTGCTGTCCTTAACAAATGGAGTGCGTTGGGAAAAGCTCTACAAAACAGAAAAGCCATGGGTCGTTTATCCATTGGTGCATTTTTTGGTCCTTTTCTGGGCGTATCATTCTCGCTGTGGGCGGTTCGATTTACCACAACGGGTGTGGCATCGGCAATTATGTCCATTGTTCCCGTGCTTATCATCCCTTTCTCGGTGCTGATCATGAAAGAAAAATTTAACCCTAAGGAGCTAATCGGAGCCGTTATTGCTATTGGAGGAGTTATACTATTCTTCATTTAAGAAGTTGTTTATAGTATGAAAAGTTGCTCATTATAAACCATTTTCATATTTTTGAAAAAATAAGACTTGCAGATATTTGATTGTAAAGACATTGTAAATAAGTTTTAAATTAGGGGTATCCCAAAAGCTCACTGTGTGACTCAGTAAAGTACTCTGTGAACCTCTGTGAAATTTTTAATGTATTGTGCCACAGTGTATCACAGTGAAAACACAGAGTTCCTCAGAGAAATAAATCTAATTCTATAAGGCTTTTGAGACATCCTCAACTAAAAAAATTTTCGTTAAAAAATACTTGTGGAATCAACCTATTTTCATTACATAAAACATTAACCATGAAAACATTTCTAAAGAATTTAAGCGTAACTGCTGCCATCGTAATAATTCCGTTTTGCTTGAAAGCATACGATGATGCTCGCCTGATGCGATACCCCGATATCAATGGCGATCAGATAGTTTTCGTATATGCTGGAGATATTTGGACGGTGAATGCCAATGGCGGCGATGCCCGACAGCTTACTTCACATAAAGGGCTGGAGCTGTTCCCAAAAATCTCTCCCGATGGCAAGTGGATCGCCTTTTCGGCTGAGTATAGCGGTTCGCGACAGATTTACGTAATGCCATCGCAAGGGGGAACCCCAAAACAACTTACATACTACAACGATGTTGGAATAATCCCTCCACGTGGAGGTTTTGACAATGTGGTGCTGGGGTGGACTCCCGACAGTAAAAAAGTACTTTTCAGGGGTAACCGTACACCCTACGGCGAGAGAATGGGTAATTACTACCTGATCAGTATTGATGGTGGGCTTGAAGAGGAACTGCCAATACCTCATGGAGGTTTCGCAGATTTATCGCCTGATGGCAAAAAAATTGTCTTCACATACATCGATAGAGAGTTCCGCACATGGAAACGCTACAAGGGTGGCCGTGCGTCTAATCTATGGATTTACGATTTGGAGAAGAATACTTCAGAGGAGATTACCGATTTCAAGGGAACCGACCATATCCCAACATGGTACGGCAATAAGATATACTTCGCATCCGACCGCGACCTCTGGCTCAATATCCACAGCTACGATGTGAACTCCCGTGAGGTTAAGCAGATCACAAAGCACGACAAGTTTGATGTGATGTGGCCTAGCGGTAGCAACGGGCAAATTGTTTACGAAGTGGGTGGACATCTATACAAGCTGAACCTTACCACGGAAAAAACCGAACGTGTTGCGGTGAACATTCGCTACGATTTTGCCAATACACTTCCTTACCATAAAAATGTGAAGGACAACATACACAGCTTCACCATTTCTCCCAGCGGTAACCGGGTACTCTTCGATGCACGAGGTGATATTTTCTCTGTTCCGGCAGGCGAGGGAACAACCCATAACCTAACGAATACGCAAGGTGTTCGCTCCATCTTCCCTCAGTGGTCGCCCGATGGCAAATGGATTGCTTACTACTCGGACGAAAGTGGAGAATACGAAGTTTATCTTCTAGAAAATAAGGAAAATGTGGCGCCAAAGCAGATTACTAAAAACTCTAAAGGCTGGAAATACCCCGCCACCTGGTCACCCAACAGCAAGCTGCTGGTGTTCTTCGATCGCTCCATGAAACTTCAACTGCTGGATGTGGAATCAGGAAAAATTACCGTTATCGATACTCCAACCTCCGACGAGATCCGCAGCTACAATTTCTCACCCGACTCAAAGTGGATTACATACACCAAAAATGGTCCCAACGGACAGGGTGCCATTTGGGTCTATAGCATCGAAATGAACAAAACCCAACAGCTCACCGATAACACCTTTCCCGACAGAACACCTATTTTTTCGAAGTGTGGCAGCTATATCTTCTTTCTTTCAAATCGTGATTTCAATTTAGAATTCTCAAGTTTCGAATTTAACTATCTGTACAATAAGGCAACAAGGATTTATGCGCTTGCCCTAAGGAAAGATAGTCCAAGGCTCTTTGAGCCTAAAGAAACCACGGAGACTGTTGGAAAAGAAGAAAAAAAGGATGAAACTAAAAAGGATGTGGTTGTTACCATCGACTTTGAGGATGCCAACCAGCGTATTATGGCATTTCCTCTATCATCAGGGGGGTATTGGAATTTACAAGCGGTTGACGATGGAATAGTCTACTTCAACGATGCGGGAATTCAGCGTTATAACATCAAGGAGCAGAAGAACGATTTGATAATGGCAGGGATTGGAGTCGGTATTGTTTCCGCCGATGGGAAGAAGTTCCTTTATCGCAGCGGAGGTGATTATGGTGTAGCCTCACTTTCGCCCAACCAAAAGACAGGCGAGGGAAAGCTCAACCTCGATAACCTGACTATGCGAATTGAACCAAGGAAGGAGTGGGAGCAGATATTTGTTGACGGATGGCGAATCTTCCGCGATTTCTTCTACGTTGATAATCTGCACAATGTGGATTGGAATGGCTTCCGCCAAAAATACTCCGAGCTGTTACCCTACCTTAACCATCGCTTCGACCTTGACTACATCTTCGGTGAAATAATTGCCGAAACCAATACCGGTCATGCCTATGCCAACTGGGGCGACATTGAGAGGGTTAAGCGTGTTGAAACGGGTTTGCTGGGAGCAAAGCTAAAACCTGATCTAAAAAACAAGCGATTTGTTATCGAAAAGATATATGCAGGTGAGAACTGGAACCCCGATCGACGATCACCACTCACCGAGCAAGGCATAACAATTGCTGAAGGAGAATACCTGATTGGCATCGAAGGGAAGGAAATTACAACCGATGTAAACCCTTACAAGTCCCTTGAGAACAGGGTAAATGTTGCCACCAGAATCACCGTGAACAGCAAGCCTACGGCTGTTGGCGCTCGCACCTACACCATTCGTCCCATTGCCAGCGAGCTGGAGCTAATTCACCTCGACTGGGTTAACTCCCGTCGTGCCATGGTGGATAAGCTCTCTGGAGGGCGCATAGGATACATCTATGTACCCAACACAGCGGCTGAGGGTAACCGCGAGTTGCACCGCGGAATGTATGCCTACCACCACAAGGATGCGCTGATAATCGACGAGCGTTTCAACGGTGGTGGCTTTATCCCCGATAGGATGGTTGAAATGCTTACCCGCGAAACCCATGCCCTCTGGCATAGGGCAGGACTTGAACCCATGCGAACACCTGGTATTTCCCACGATGGACCCAAGGCCATGCTGATAAATCAATACTCATCATCAGGTGGTGATGCGTTTCCATACTTCTTCCGCCAGAAAAACCTTGGAACTATAATTGGCACCAGAACATGGGGAGGATTAGTTGGCATGAGTGGTAACGCAGGGTTAATGGATGGCGGTTATATTGCCGTTCCCCGCTTTGGTATTTACAACCAGGAAGGCGAGTGGATTATAGAAGGCATTGGCGTTTACCCCGATATAGAGGTGATTGATGCACCGCACCTGCTGTACAAAGGTCATGACCCCTCACTGGAAAAAGCCGTTGAAGTATTGCTTAAGCAGCTGGAGGAAAATCCTCCAAAAAAATGGCCTGTACCTGCAAATCCCGATCGCTCAGGGTGGATCGAGGTGGAGATAAAACCTTAACAGTCCGAGCGCGACTCCAAGTCGCACCCGGACTGTTACCAAAAAAGGCTAAATAAATACTTTTAATGAACCGACTAAACTACATCGATCAGCTAAGAGCTCTGGCAATCTTTATGATTATCTTCGAGCATAATGACCACTCATCGTGGCTAAGCGCTTTCTCAACCTCCTTCAGCGTTCCGCTATTCTTCATCATCTCGGGTTTTGTGAGCAGGGATAAGGAAAGCATTTGCCTATGGGAATACCTAAAAAAGCAGTTCAACCGGTTGATTGTGCCCTATTTCTCCATAAGCATTCTGCTTTTTATCTTCTGGTTTTTCGTGGGCAGGCATTACGGCGAGAGTGCTGAACATGCATACGACCCCATAAAGAACCTCATCGGTATTGTTTACGCTCAGGGTGGACCCGAATATATGAACTGGGGTATTCCCATGTGGTTTCTGCCAGCTCTCTTTGTGGTTGGGCTCATTGACTTTTTTGTTTCCAAAATGCCATTTAAACTTCGTTTTATTCCATTGCTTGGACTACCGGTCTTAGGGTATGTCCTATTCGAGCAAACAGGATTTCATTTCCCCTGGAGTATCGACGTGGCAATGGCTGTTTACGGGTTTTACTTCCTGGGTGGGTTGATTCGCAGGTTTCAGGTTGTCGATCGGATGACTAGCCAAAAGGCTTTATTTGCAATAACAATTTTTTTTCTGATAATCCATACCATAGGAGCCAACTATAATGGCAGAGTACTTTACTACTACAGCGATTACGGGCATTATTTCCCCATGATGTACCTTAACGGCATAACAGGTTTTATTTGGGTATTCAGTCTTTTCAAACTTTTACCCACATTCAAACCCATTACATGGGTTGGTCGTAATACCCTGCCACTACTGGGGTTCCATCTGCTTGCCATGACCTTCATCAAGGGCTTTGCCCTATTTGTGCTGGGCATTGAAATTGATTTCAACGTCTGGTTGTCGTTGATCTTCGCAGTGCTTCAAATTGCCCTGGTGGTGCCGTTAATACTTATCCTGAACCGATACCTCCCGTTTATGGTTGGAAATCTGGGGAAAAAAGGCTCTGCTTAGCATCAAAGAAAGGCGAATGGATGGCTGCACCGTGGAGAATGGTGTGAAAAAGAAAGGAAGTATTGATCGGTTTATGCCGATTGAGCAACAGGTTCTCAACCTTCTCAGGAAATTTGCTCCTGTACGATTGCGATAGCCAGATAAAACCCGCTGGGTTTTGCTCTGCAGCAGTATTGTTGGTATGGAGCCATTTACCCTCCTCGCCAAACGACTGGCCATGATCGGAAAGGAATACCAGGATCGAGTTCTTCCCCTCAATGCTTTCAATGATTATATCAAGCAGATAATCGGAGAAAAGCGTTGCGTTATCGTATGAGTTGATCATCCTCTCACGGTTTGCCTCTGAGATAACCTTCGTCTCCATTATCGGCGTAAAAACGGCAAAGCTGTCGGGGTAGTTGCTGTTGTACCACCAGTGATTTCCAATAAAATGCATGTTAATCAACAACCTTGATTTGTTCTGATCAATCATTCGTGCAAACGGTTCCAGCAGATCGGAGTCCATTTTCTTCAAAACGCTGTAATCGGAGAGCTGTGGCTTGTTGATAAACACCGTATCGCATTCGCCAACAAAAAACCTGTAGGTTTTGGTTGGGTTCTGGTTTCCCAACCAAACTGTATAGTACGTGCTACTCTTGAATGCATCGATAAAGGAACTCTCGGTTGCAGCAGGATCAATGGAATCTGCCTTTGCCCGTGTAAGGATATAGGGCAAGCTCTGGGCGGTATGGGTATAGGGCGAGAAAATATGGGGTAAGGAAATCACCCCCCGCCTCTCCATGTGGGGCATGGTTTCCCTGTGATAGCCGTTCATCTGCACATGATCGGCACGCAGGGCCTCGCCAATGACAAGAACAACGATGAGCGAATCCTGCCCGGTGTAAGCCCTCTCTCCCATCATCAGCCTTTCCCTCGATATCTCCTTTCTCTCCTTATAGTACTCCATCGTTGCCAGGTAGTACGAGAAGGGATTGCGCTGCAACATGGTGTTGTACCTCTTCTGATTCACAAACCAAAAAATTGAGTAGCAAGCAACGAAAAGGGCTATGGCAATATACACCTGCTTTTTGGTCCACCTAACTCTAAACCGGATGATAATTGCAAAGACGCTTAACCCAAGGGTAAGCAACAGGATAATCACCAAAGGAATAGAAAGGAACCCCGATGCTTCCATGAAGTTTGTATAGAAAATCGATTCGATTAGCGCAGAGTTAATGCTCACATCGAACTGCCATGTAAAAAGGGCTGTTGCTGTCGCAACCATGGTAAACAAAGGAAAGATCACAAGGAACACGTACCGGTTCAGGCTAAACAGAAGTACCAGACAGAACATCCCCAAAGCTGAAACAAGCCAATGTCCACCAACAAGAACAGTATCCCTAAAGCCCTCAAAAGGGTAATGCCTGTAGTTTGGCATGAGGATTAATATGGAAAAGACCAGTGTGGTAAGAACCACAAAAAGGATAAGAGGGAAGTGTCTTTTCAGGTATTCCATCGTTTTTTTTGGTAAAAGTATGTAAAAATGTGTTATGCCAGTTTAAAAACAGCCATTGATAAAAAGAGAAAAACTTCGGTAAAGTTTTTTTTTATAGCCTAAGAGTGTTTTGGTGCGCTCGATTTTGGAAAAACAAAAGTTGAACAATGCGAACTATTCATTATGTAAACAAAAGTACAACCTAAAATGATATATTTGCGAATTGAAAAATATTATTGCATTATGAATAAAAGGGAAATATATTACTTGCTTAGCCCATCTCTACGACGATTCGTCAGAAGATTGTATTATCTCCCTATTGATTTATTTGAAGGGATCACTGGTAAACGAGATAGGATTACACCCCCTAAAGGAAAAATATTTATAGGTTCGGGCGATTTTTTAATGCAGGGCGAAAGGCTTTTAAATATACTTATTCAGCATGGTGGGCTTAAGCCTTACCATCGTGTGTTAGATGTTGGAAGTGGTATTGGTAGACTAGCCATTCCTTTGACAAAATATCTCGATTCAAAAGGTTCATATGAAGGTTTCGACATAGTAGAGGCTGGCATACGCTGGTGTAATGATAAAATCACGCCTCAATATCCTAACTTTAACTTTCTCCATATTGATCTTAAAAATGATCTATACAATCTGAGGACTAATGCTGAAGCAAAAAATTTTATTTTCCCATATAATGAAAATGATTTCGATTTAGTATTCCTTTTTTCTGTATTCACTCATATGCTGCCCGAAGACGTTGACAACTATTTAAACCAAATCGGAAGGGTACTTAAAGAAGGTGGTACTTGTCTGGCTACCTTTTTTGTTCTCAACAATGAGAGCGGTGATTTTATGGCTAAAAATGATAGTTTTAGGTTTAATTACGACTATGGCAACTACCTACTTTTTGATCCCAAAGTTAAAGAAGCAAACGTTGCTTTCAGAGAATCCTACTTAGAACAGCTAATTGAAAAGAATAAACTCTCAATTGAACAGGTGCACTATGGTTTCTGGTCTGGCAGGGAAAAATCTGATTGCATTGACTTTCAGGATACCTTAATTTTGAAAAAGCAATAATACCAGGGAGATGGATAATGCCCCCTGCTACCGCACGAGTCTCTCGTGTGGTAACTAAGCAAATGAAATGAAAAGCAAAACCCGCCATTTTGGGCGGGTTTTGTTGCGTTATTTGGATTTTTTACCCGCATCCAGAGGGTTACCGTAGAACTCAAGAGGTGAGCGGATGGCAGGGAAGGAACTTGAGGAGTGCTGCGCTGTTGATAACAACCGGAGAAAGGGGCTGTTGCCATCAGGAATAGTACCGGAAAAAGCCAGCCCAAAGCGTAGCGATTGCACTCCGAATGCCAAATACGCGCAGCCGTAGAGTTCAAGGGAACGCTCTGGCCGCGGTGAGTTTTCTTTGCTACTTTTCTTTTGGTGGTAGCAAAAGAAAGTAGGTGGGGTCTGGGGCAACGCCCCAATGAAAAACTTCATTATTCAACGTTCATTATTTCATTCGAATGCCAAATATCGAACGCAGAATGTTGAATGCACCGCTGTCGGTTTTTCCTTGGCAGAGCCAAAAGAGATATTTACGACTTAGGCGCAGCCTAAGCCGAACGTGGGCAACACCCCAATGAATAGAACTTCGTGTGTTTGTACATAAATAGCATGTTTTCCAACCTACGGCAGGTTTCGCCCGCCACAAAAACCCAATAGGTGTTATTTCCGCTGTTGGAAACAATTGTGTTCAAAAATCGTTAAATTTGCATAAACCATATAATGAGGAAGCAGTATGAAAAGTATTGAAATGACAGCAGTCTTTGAGCCCTGCCCCGAGGGTGGATATATGGCATACATACAAGAGATTTCAGGAATAAACTCTCAAGGCGAAACTCTTGAAGAAGCCAAGGAAAATCTTGCCGATGCTGTTAATTTGATGTTTGAGGAGCTTAGGGCTCCAATCCGAAAGGCTAAATCGAAAAAGACCATTACCCAAACCATTACCTTTAACCTTCTATGAAAAGGGTTAAGCTAATCAAATACATAGAGAAAAGCGGCTGTGTATTTGTTAGAGACGGTGCAAATCATACTCTGTACAAGAATATTAAGAATGGTAAACTATCCACCATCCCAAGGCACTCGGACATAAAGGAGAATTTATGTAGAAAAATATGTAAGGACCTTGGTATCGATGATATCCTAAAATAGCAGAGCGGGTGGAACGGCGAAGTCCTTTTGAGCCGAAGGCGAATAACCATATTTTCCCTTGAAAAACTTCATTATTCAGCGTTCATTATTCCATTTGAATGCCGAATATCGAACGCAGAATGTTGATGAACCGCCATCGGTTTTTCCTTGGCAGAGCCTACCTTCGGCAGGTAAACAAAAAGAGATAGATACGACTTAGGCACAGCCTAAGTCGAACTGGGTAATATTGTTGAATCGCGCACCCATATCCATGCCCCCACAGGCATCTGCGCCGTGTACAAAAAAATTGGAACTTCCGAAACTTTTCACTACATTCACACCGACTATCTGGGTTCGTGGCTTGCCATAACCGATGGCAATGGTTCTTTGACACACAACCACAGCTACGATGCGTGGGGCCGCCCCCGCGATCCGTTTACCTGGGAGCTGATGCCCATCGATATCAGGGATGCCATGCTGAGCCTAACCGCCATGCAGCCCCACTTCGACAGGGGCTATACGGGACACAGCCTGTCCCGATGCAGCGCAGCAAATCGGGAAGCATATGGCGGGCTTTGGCTTAATAAACATGAATGGTAGGCTTTACGACCCCTACCTCCAGCGCTTCCTCAGCCCCGACCCGTATGTGCAATCACCACACAACGCACAAAACTACAACCGGTACGCCTACGCCCTGAACAACCCCTTGATGTACACGGATCCGAGCGGGTACCATCAACAATCAGTCCTTGATGTTATTAATTACATACTAAAAAACTGGAATAACTTTCGTGATGGGTTTACCACTTTCTTTTTTTCCGGTGGGTATTGTACCAATTTTAATGGTGGTTTGGGCTCGTATGGGGACAATGCCACGGGACACTCTGGGGGTGGCGGTTTATTTAGTCGGGGTACCATGATTTATTTCAATTTTTGGCTTATCGAGAGCGGGACATGGTCTTTCTTCCGATGGAATGACAGAAAATTAGGAAGTGCACAATGGAGTTTTGGCATAAGACGTTTTGTGTGGAACGGTTGGGGGGCTGGTGCAGGCGGAACCGCGCAGGCATACGGAGGCGACTACGGTATGAGCGCCCTAGGGCTGCAGGGGCCGAGAGGCGATGCGGGTGCAGATATTTTTAGCTTTAGCAACTTTGATGGGGATGGGTCCCAAGATCAAGGGGGTGGTTCATCATCCTGGGGTAGCATTTTATTCCCCCGGGGCGTGCGCAACAATTCAAGCGAGGTTATTTATGTATTGGAGAACTGGGGTGAACCATGGAAGCCTCTAAAACCAAATAAATCTTGGTACAAACCCTTTGATGCAGTAAGGGCACATGGCGTAATCATTAAGGTAAATGATTTGCAAACTTTTGGTCCTTTTAGGATAAATATAACAGTTGTAGATAAGGCTTACCCGAATGACAGCGGTTTTAGGTATGATGCTCTCGATATGAGCATAAACCAGTTTCTCAACTTCTTTTATGGTTTGTTTTTCGATAAAACTAAAGAAACTTTTATACCAGAGAATACTCCTGGTTGGGAATAATGAGTAAGAAAAAATAAATGGTATGAAAAAGAAAATACTTTGGGTTACTCTTGGAATAACCCTCCTTTTAGCTGTATATGGTTGGGGAAATAGGTTATTCACTTTATGCGCTTTCAGGGTTCTAGGGATTGAGGTACTTGACTTAGGCTATGATTTTTATAACTACTTGGATGCAACCATAAGGGTTAAAACTGATAGCGCAACTCACCAAATAACATTCGGTGCTATAAAACCAAAATCTTTCATCAAACGAGGTTTTTTAATAAAAGGGATCAACGGATATACACTATTAAGCTATTCCTGCCAAGATAATTCTTGGCGAAAAGATTATTGTAATGAAATTGGTCGGTATGTTGCAACCCGAGGATTTTCATTAAATATAATTATTAAAGAAAAATCTGTTTTCTCCCATTTTTTTGGAATTGAGGAGTTTAATATCCCCTACATTGTAAAAAATATCTCCACCATTGAGGCACAGCTGATGAGCATCCCCGACGACCGCTACAGCTACTACCGCAGCGAGAGGGGCGACGAGGTGTACTTCAAGCGGGTACATAGGGAGCCCGGTATATTGGATAAACTTATGAAGGAGGTTGAGAGCAACGACACGCTGTTCGTGTTCCAGAACCCCAACTGCAACCCTGAGAGGCTGAGGAGGTCAGAATAAAAAACCTCACCTCGCTACTGGTTTTATCATGTGGTAGCGAAGCAAAGGGAAATGAAAAGCGAAACCCGCCTGTTTGGGCGGGTTTTGTGCGTTTTATAGCATGACGATATTACTTGCTACGGTGTTACCAAGAAGAGAGTTCATTTACATCTCATAGGGGTTCACTACCCTAAGGTTCTCAATGGCCTTAAAGTCTTTGGTGTTACGAGACACTAGCACCAAGTTGTTAATCAGCGCGGATGCGGCAATGATGGCATCGGGTAGTTTTATTCTGTACAAACTTCGAAGTTGGATTGTTTTATCCACAACAGAATTATCCATAGGGTGAATATTGGAACAAGCAACGAAATCGACTAAATCCTGCTCTACTCCTGAAAACCCGAGCAGTTCAATTTTGTTGATTACTGATAGGTTTATTTCATCATCAATAATCTTTGCAATCAAACTTTTTGCTTTGTCGGGTAACCTGTTACCCATATAATCCAGTACCGTATTGGTGTCTAATAGGTATCTCGTTCCCATTCGTTGCGAATTTGGGTTAGTTCTTTTTGCAACTCTTCAGCTCTTTCTGCCGACAGACATCCGGCGAAACGTTCCGAGAGTTTTTGCTTAGCTTTTGTGGCTTTCCCTTCAATAACCCGGAGTATATTCATTCGTTCCAGATTGTTTAGGAGAGCTAAAGCAATATCATTTTTTATCTCAATAGTTACTATTCTCATAACTATTCATGGTTTCTATTAGTACAATAATAATTACAAATATACGAAACCATTAATAAACTTGTTGGTCAACACATAATCTTTTTGTATGAAGACAAAAAGAAAAAGTTTTTTGTACCTTCGTCCTAGCGTTCTTTGAAAGCAGCCCCCGTTCGACCGGGGCTATACGGGGCGCAGCCTGTCCCGATGCAGCGCAGCAAATCGGGAAGCATATGGCAGGATTTGGGCTGATAAACATGAATGGCCGTTTGTACGACCCCTACCTCCAGCGCTTTCTCAGCCCCGACCCAATTATTCAGGCTCCCGGCAATGCGCAAAATTACAATAGGTACAGCTACTGCCTAAACAATCCCTTGATGTACACGGATCCGAGTGGGTATGCTATACAGGATTTCTACCTTGGGTGGCATAACGCTAATTTCGCTGGTGGTGGGAGTGAGGCTAATAACTATGGTCCGGATTATACGCCCTATTACTCTTTTGGTAACTTATTTGGAAGAAGTATTGCATTCCATAGGGGGATGGAGGGAATGTACTTTGGATGGGCAAAACTATTTTTTAGCGGTGTTACTAATACTCGTTTTTGGGATTTTCTTTTTTCAGGAGGAAAATATAATCGAGATGGGAGGAATGTACTACATGGGAAACATGCTATCCACTATCTTAAGCAAAAGTACAATTTCGTTTATGGTAGCCAAGAGGATCCTGCGGGAAACATGGAGATTTGGGGTGTTTTATTCAATAAAGGTTTTTCTCTAAAAATCCCATACTACAGGTTAACCGGCAGTTACTACAATCCCCATCCATTGTTTTCTACTCCATCAGTCAGTAATGAAGGAGTTGATATATATAACTGGTCAAACCTCGGTTTAAATGCTGTAAACTTACTTTCTCATACTATTAAAACAAGACAGTTACCTGAAATGCTCCAGCTTGAAGCTTTGGGGGCAAAATATATACAGGGTGTTAAATCCGCAGGTACATGGTGTACGCGTATGGGTGTTGGAACATCCATTGCAAGTGGTTTTGTTAGTGTTGTTGCCTATATGTCGATAGAAAATCCTACATGGGGAAACAAGGCTCAATTAGCTGTG
>Ga0334889_1003118_pt1 | contig 17015 bp, 15 predicted proteins | sample GraSluR1_MG_2_FD_207222 | JGI IMG/M metagenome (GOLD analysis project Ga0334889, IMG submission 207222) | Sludge microbial communities from methane-producing bioreactor in Wageningen University, Netherlands - Granular Sludge_8_08-R1 | ecosystem: Engineered > Bioreactor > Anaerobic > Unclassified... | reverse complement strand
CGCTTAATTCATCTGGCTTTAGAATCTCAAAATCAGGGTCACCAGGGAAATAACTTATTAAACAAGCTTCAGACGCCCGGATAAGGGCCAGTTCTGACTCAGCCGAAGCAGGTATGACATTTTCATACTTTTCCTGCAGTCTCTTAACGTTCTCCTCAGCGGTTGGTAAATCCGCTTTATTAGCCACGATGAGCATGGGCTTAGCCAGTCTGAGAAGATAGTCCAAGAATTCTATGATATCTTCGTCTTCCCACTTATCGATATCCTTTTCAATAACTTTTTTAGCTTCTGCCACTTCTTCCAGGGATATCCCGGTACCACTGAGTTGTTCAGCTATTACCTTTGCAAAATCCAGTTTCTCAGAGAGGGCTTTTCGAACCATCTTGTTCCAATTCTTCTTCAAAATCCCATAAAGCCACATGGTGATCTCATGCTCTAAAAACTCCACATCATCCAGAGGGTCATGGGAACCTGCTTCACAGGGTCTACCTTCTTCATCAGTAGAGCCTGAGGCATCTATGATCTGTATAAATGCTTTGGCCTGTCTTAAATCATCTAAAAACTTGTTCCCCAATCCACGGCCTTCATGTGCTCCCGGGACTAGCCCGGCTACATCAACTAGCTCCACAGGAATCAGACGCTGGCCATCCTCGCATCGTGAGGTTCGAGGATTACAGGTAACCTTTAATTCTTTACAAGGGCATTTACTGATAACATGTCCCACAGCTTTATTGGCATCGATAGTGGTGAAGGGATAGCTGGCCACTTCAGCCTCTGATAAGGTGGCTGAATTGAAAAATGAAGATTTACCTACGTTTGGTTTTCCGGTTACGGCGATTTGAAGCATATGATCACTTTTATAAAATTTAACAATACAATTTATTTGGGTTATTTAGTTAATCTTTTTTATTGGAGTGTAATAATTTTTTGAAATAAAATAGTAAAGTATTTATTATAGTTAGTTTTTAGTAAACAACAAAGAATATTATTTGAAGGGATTATTTGAAATTTCATCCACTTTTATTGTTATGTGCATTACTTGTGGTATTTTCATTTTGTGGAACAGTTTCTGCAACTGATCATACAGAATACGTAAGTATTTCTTCTAATGGAACTCTTTCAAATGGTTATAGTGGGGAACCTTCTGTGAGCGCAGATGGTCGTTATGTTGCATTTTCTTCTTATGCTAATAATCTAGTTACAAATGATACTAATTATCAAAGTGATATTTTCGTTCGTGATTCAGTTTCAAATGTTACAGAAAGGGTGAGCATATCTAGTAATGGTAATGAAGCAAACAGTGACTGTTATAACCCTTCTATCAGTGGGAATGGGCGTTATATCACTTTTAATTCATACGCAAATAACTTAGTTCTAAATGATAACAATTATTATAGTGATGTTTTCCTCCACGACCGATATTTACACACTACTATTCGTATTAGTAACTCTAATACCGAAGAAGAAGTTAATGGTGACAGTTTAGCTGCTTCAATAAGTTCTGACGGACGTTATGTTGTTTTCATGTCCTATGCAACAAACCTTGTTTTAAATGATACTAACAACTTTAATGATATTTTTATCTACAATATAAGCTCAGGGACTACCAAAAGAGTTAGTGTTACTAGTACAGGTGGAGAAACGAATTCAAACAGTTTTAATCCGGGAATAAGTTCCGATGGGCGGTTTGTTGTATTTACTTCAGATGCAAATAACCTTGTAGCAAATGATACGAATGGATGGTTAGACATTTTTGTAAAAGATCTAAAGCTCAATTTGATTACCAGGATAAGCGTATCTAATAGTGGTGAAGAAGGAAATGGAGATAGTATACAACCCTCAATAAGTGGCGATGGAACTTGTATAGCATTTACATCTTATGCAGACAACTTATCTCCTAATGATGGGAACTATAAAAGCGATATTTTTGTATATAATCAACTTACTAAGAAAATTGATAGAATAAGCATAAATGGTGAAGAAATAAATAAAGATAGCCATGATCCAGCTATCAGTGAAAATGGACGCTATATTGTATTTATCATCGGTAAATCACAACCAATTGTTGCTAAAATTAGTAATGAATTGAATAATGTCAGTTTCACTGATGATAAATATGTAAATGGTCTATTCTGTTATGATACGCTTTTTGGAACTACTAAACTAATTAGCATATCTGATGAAGGTGAAATAGCAAATGATTATTGTGACGAACCAGCAATAAACTCAGATGGTAGTTATGTAGTCTATAGTTCAGGAGCAGATAATCTAGTTGGAAACGATGATAATTTAAGCACTGATATATTTGTTTATATAAAAAAATCCAGCCCAACATCTTTTTCCGGTACAATAACACCTGAAATTGTAAAATCTGGAAATATAATCACCATAAAAGCTTATTCTGATGATGCAACCCATGTAACAGCATTTCTCTTTAATGAAACTTTAAACCTGACAAAACAGGATGACGGCAAATGGTTATTATATTACAATGTCCCTAGCACTTCTAGTGGGATATATGATGTTTTTTTAACTGCAACTTATATTTCAGGAAAATCAGAAAATCTTTCACTTAATTTTATAGTTGATAATACTCCACCAACCATCACAGGTACCATCACTCCGCATATAACTAAATCTGAAGACCCAATCATTATTAATGCTTTATCTGACCCTGATACAACAAGTATTTGGGTGTCCCTTTGTGGAGAAAATCTAGAGATGCATAAAAATGGATCAAAATTATGGGATCTTTATTATTATGCCCCCATTAAGCCTGATGGAAATTATCCTGTTTTATTAACAGCAATAGATATAGTTGGTAATCAGTGTACTCACTTATTGAATTTAACGATAGATAACACTCCACCTTTAATTACGGCTGCACTTTTCCCAGAGACTATAAAGTCGTTTGAATCACTCCAAATAACCGCATCTGCATGCTCAGATACAGCAAAAATAAAAGCTCTAATTTTTAATCGTACTTATGATTTAATAAAACAGTGATGGTACCTGGAATCTTAATTAAACAGTCCCAAATATGCCTAATGGTCTTTATAACATTTTTTTAACAGCCACTGATAATATAGGAAATAGAGGTTTAGCATATAAGATTAATTTTAAAATATATAATCCCTTTGACAATGTATCTCCCACAATTTCTGCAGTTGTCACCCCTGACCATTTTAAAATAGTTAATAATATATTCCCAAAAAATGCTTTTAGTACTATTATAGCTTTATCTGACCCCGACACTGCAAGTATAACCGCCATAATACATAATCAAGAATTTAATATGACCAGACAATCAGACGGTTCCTGGATATTTTATTACTCTATTTTTGGTTTACAAGGAGGGATATACCCCATTTTATTAATAGCAAAGGATATTTCGGGAAATATAGGAACGTTATCAACCAATCTAACAGTTTATAATGGTCGTCCGACAATAAACACCTCTATAAACCCTGGTAAAGCTAAATCTGGAGACACGGTAACGATCATTGTTTCATCTGATCCAGATGCACAAGTAGTTTCTGTAAATAATCTTGATAGAAAAAGAGTTAAGTTTATCAAACAACTAAATGGCACATGGAAATGTGATTTTATAGTCCCAAAAGTTGAAGACCGTACTTATGTTCTTTGGATAAACCTCTTTTATGGAACTGGGCAAACTTATGGGGGTTATAATACTATGATTATGACGAATCTCCTGTTTGTCTTACAGTGGATAATACTCCTCCAGATATATCTGGTTCTGTTTCTCCAAATCCCATTAAATCTGGCGATGCTCTTAAGATAAAGGTTTTCAGTAATATTTGGTATCGATATACTCCTGATGACACAGCAAATATCACAGCCACAATTTTTGGAAAAGAATTCAACATACCATTGTCCAGTTATTCTGGCGGTAGTATGGGGAAATTAGAATATACTATTCCACAAGTATCTGATGGAGTCTATTCAGTCTTCTTAACAGCTGAGGATATGGTTGGTAATTCTAAAACAATAAGTGTTAATTATACAGTGGATAATACTCCTCCTATAGTAAATGCTGATATAAATCCTAATACTACTAGTTCAATCGATTTTAGTAGTAACAGAGGGTTTAAGATTATTGCAAGGTCTTCTTCTGATACAAAAGCTGTTTATGCCAATTATCTCGGTTCAGATCATTTATTATATTACTCAAATGATAATTGGACCCTATGGGTCAGTCTTCCACCAGTAATGTATCTTGGTACTTATGTAATATCTTTACATGCAATAGATAAAGCAGGAAACATCGGGACAACTTCCTCTTTTTTCACTGTTTTTGATACTACTGGTATAACCATCCATAAAGATTTTGAACAGAATAACGGAGTTAATCCAGGATCATCCAGTCAAGGTGGTTCTGGTTCTGGTGGTTCTGGTTCTGGTGGTTCTGGTTCTGGTGGTTCTGGTTCTGGTGGTTCTGGTTCTGGTGGTTCTGGTTCTGGTGGTTCTGGTTCTGGTGGTTCTGGTTCTGGTGGTTCTGGTTCTGGTGGTTTTAATGATTATCTTCCCTGGATATTATTAGCTATTTTAATCATTCTATTATTTGTGCTTCTTCTCCTTATATTTCCGATATTAGGAACTATAATAGTGGAGTTACTTGTAGCAGTTTTAGATTTTTTATTTTTTGCTGAGTTACCGGGAGTATTAGGGTTAATGTTTAGATTGTTTTTTGCTTTACTGACATTACTAGTTCTGTAGGATTTTCATTAGCTGCGATCTCGATATTTCTAGATTCTGCAGTTGGAAATGTAGCAGGAGTTCTTATCGGTTTATTTTTTATATATGCCGGTTTTGTTATAGGTCCATGGGGACTATGTTTAATAGGGTTACTGGTACTAATGATAACAATTTTTTTCACTTTGACTAGTATTTTTGATAGTGGGAAAAAGTGGTTGGATAATTTGATAAATAGATTTTAAGGTAGTAATAAATAATAAATATTAAAGTGATATCATGTCATGGCGTGATAGATTATTTCCAGTTGAAGAGGTAACTGAGAATAAAATTAGAGAGTATATTGAAATTCTCGAAAAGGAAAATGTCCCGGGTTTAGATGTTGTGATAGACTCTATAGTAACTATTTCTAATTCAGGGGTTTATGACGAGTCTAGAAGAGCATATGACTCAATAAAATCTAAGTTCTATTGGTGGGAAAAAAGCATCCACAATGAAATTCCTGAAAACAGTGTTTATTTTCTTGCTCATGAAAACTTAGACTATATAAATTTCATACCTCAAAAATCAGCCAGAATAATCAACTTCTTCACGTTCATGTGCATGTACGATTTCATAGCAATAAGATATTTCATGACTATCAAGAGAGATTTTGATGATTTGGATGTCTTGAATGTTTATTTGAGTGGACTTGATGAACGCCTTATTTTCGGTCTTGATAATTTTGACAAGATATCTGATTGGCCACAACCTACGGTAGAATTCTTTAAAAAGCTTAAAGAAATTAGTTGGGAAAATAAAGACATAAAAACCTTTTCAAACCGATTAGGACTCCTCAAAGTGAATATGACCGTCACTAGTTTTGGGCTTCCGAAATATGCTCATTTTTCAACAATAGAAAAGAAATTAATAGAATTAATAGCAGGATGTAATGCCGTAAATGATAATAGAGATTGTATAAATAAAGAAGATATAGTGATTGGCTATAAAACATATTTAAAACTTTTAAATACAGATGTAACAAAATATAAAGCCCGATCTAACTTTAAAGTAATAAATAAGAAGGACGATGGTGGTTATTTAGTCTGTGATAAGTGCAATCAATATTATAAATTACGGCCTGGTGAATCACCAGAAGATTTCACTGATGAGTGTGAATGCGGTGGTAAACTAAAATATTACGATAATATTGACTGGCTTTATAATACACTTTCTTAATAAGTGGTAATATGTCCTTAGAAGATTCAGAATCACTCCCACCATATTACTATTTTAAAAAGAAAATAGAATGGATTCTAAAAGAATATAAGTATGTTGGGGGCTTAAACGAGGTAATATGTCAACTAATTGAATTGAAAGAGTTAAATTTTTATAATAAATTAACTGAAAAACTCAAAGTTGATAATGGGAATTTTATAGTAAGATCCCTTAAAGTAGGAATTCCTCTTACAAGGGAAGAAATACAAAAAGTACCGCTTATAAAAATTGGATCTGAGAATTTAAATGATCCATTTTTATATCCATACTTCAAAAAGGACTTAGTTAATTTTCCTGATTTCTATTTTCTTTATAAATTTCTTGAATTATCATATTTCTTAAGTTTAGGTAGGAAATTAAGAAAAGAAGACCTTGAAAAGCTGTATTTTTGCAGATTAGATGAACTTATAATCCAAAAATTGGATCATTTTGATGAGTTTGGAGATTTTGAAATAAATGCAATTAAAGATAACTTTTTTATTAAACTAAAAAATCTTAAGTGTAACACTAAAAATACACAAAGATTCTTTGTTAAATTAAATAATACGAAGACTGAAATAATTTATGACTTAAGTAAATTTAGTGATGATGAACTTTTTTCAACAAGGGATTTTCCATCAGATTATAGTATTTATACTCCTTCAAAAATGATTCCTACTTTTCCTCCATTAAACAAAAAGGCTTATCTATCCTACTTTATGCGTGGAGCAAATAGATCAATTTATCCTATAAACCCCATCAATATAATTTTCAGGCCTTTTGGAAATCCATATTTAAATTTTCCAGCAACAGAAAATGCATTTCTATTGTTCCTTGCAGGATGTAGCGCAGTAAATTCTGATCGTGATGTGATAAATGAAAATGATGTAATTAGAGCTTATAAAGCTTATTACAAGCTTTTAACGGCTAATATCCCCAGAATAGTTGATAGATTATTGGAAGAAAAATCTAATGGAGATAATGGTTATTTGGTCTGCGAAAGATGCAATAAATACTATAAATTACGGCCAGGCGAATCACCAGAAGAGTTCACAGATCAATGCGAATGCGGAGGAAAACTAAATTACTATGATAATATTGACTGGCTTTTAAATAAATCTTTATCTGAATCAAATAGTGTAGAAAAATAATTTTAAAGATAATTTATCGGGGTTATTTGATTTGTGATAAATTTGAAGGCTACTAGGAGCTTCAACCGAGAGAATGCCTGATGATTTCGCTGATAAGTGTGATTGCGGTGGTAATTTTATGAAAAAGCAATATAATAGATAATAGTAATTAGATGATGACATGTCTTTAGAAGATTCAGAATCACTCCCAGTAAATTACTATTTTAAAAAGAAAATAGAATGGTCTTTAAAAGAATTTGACCATGTTAAAGATTTAGATGATGTACTATGTCAAATAATAAAACTAAAAGAATTAAGATTTCATTACAAATTAACTGATAAACTCCAAATTGATAGAAGAAGTTCTATATTAAGACCTCTTAAAGTGGGAATTCATCTTACAAGGGAAGAACTACAAAAAGTACCTCTTATAAAAATTGGATCTGAGAATTTAAATGATCCGTTTTTATATCCATACTTTAAAAAGGATTTAATTAACTTTCCAGATTTTTATTTTCTTTATAAATTCTTGGAAGCTGTTTATTTTCTGAACATTGGTCATTTTTTAAAAAAGGAAGATTTAGAGAAGTTATACTTCTGTAGATTGGATGAAAACATAATTTCCAATCTTGATGATTTTGAAGATCTTTCAGGACTTGAAATCACTTCGGAATTCTTTGTTAAGCTCAAACATCTTGATTGGGAAAATAAAGAGACTGATACTTTTTTCAATCAATTAAATCGCGCCAGAATAGATATGATCTATGATTTTACAGAATTCAGTGATATTGATTATTCTGGAAGTATGACTCCATCTGGAATCGGATTGGATAGACCAAATTTGCAAATGTCGGCATTCCCACCGTTACATAAAAGAGCTTATGTTCTCTCCGGTATCCCTATTAATCGGGGAGTTATAAACTATGGTATATTTTTTAGTATTTTACCATATGGAAGTCCATATTTCAACTTTCCAGCAACAGAAAATGCATTTCTACTGTTCCTTGCAGGATGCAGTGCAGTAAATTCTGATCGTGATGTGATAAATGAGAATGATGTAATTAAAGCTTATAAAACTTATTACAAGCTTTTAACAACCAATATTTCCGGAATAGTTGATAAGTTATTGGAAGAAAAATTTATGTCAAGATAAACCACTACACAACCTTCCCACGAGAAGAACCCTTAATAACCACTTTCTCAGTCACATTAAACTTCCTCTTAGGCTTCATTCCCAGTAACAGCTCAGTTTGCGCTTGTACGTAGGGTAAAAATCCGAAGGTGAGCATGTTAACCATTATCGCCCCGGTTTCTATGAAGTCCCAGACATGACGCCACCAGGGCCAACCTTCCGGTACGGGAATTATGTTGCGGCGGAGGATAACGATGGGTATATTTAACAGAGTGGCCCCGAGAAGTATGTACCCTAATAAGCTGGGTATATTGTACGATACAGGGATTTCCAGAAACATCTTACTGAAAAAGTTTAATAAGGGAATCCCGAAGGTGATGAGGTAAACCACCGTAAGGAAGAAGAGCTGATTATCAAAAAGAGTCCATAATATCCTTAAACGCTTTTTCAACGGTATTTTCCCATTGTAATAGAGACCCGCCAGGGTTATAGGGAATACGATTATACCCCAGCCCCAACGGTGCTGCTGATTGTAGAGGGAACGGTGGGTTTTAACGTAGCTCTCATTTTCCACGGCGTCGTTATAGGTGGGAATGTAAACTTCTTCACCAGAAAAATCACCATCGAAACGGACCTTGGCATTCCAGTAAAATGCGGTGTCATCGTTTTCAATGTCGGGGCACCAGTAGTTAACATCTTCAACTGTTTTGAGGCTGACAGCATAGGATGACCAGGTATCCTTACTTTTCTTAAGGACGGTCCACCCGTGTAGAACTACCAATGTCAGGGACGTGGAAAAAACCCGTACCAGGGCAGGTACACGCCAGAGATTGTTGTTGAAGGTGTGCACGGCACTGGAGTAGAATTTATGGTACCTGTTTTTGCTGCTCAGGAATTTGTAGGTGATGGCAGACATGTACTTCTTATGGGGGATCTGGTCGCAGTCGAAGGTGAACAGCAGATAGTCCTTAGAGTCTTCTCCCCTTTCTTTGATTTTCTGGACAAAGTGTCGAGTGGCCCAGTTGATGTTACCTCCCTTTATACCCATGACTTCTCCCTTGATATTTGCAGGATGAACGTAGTAGATGATTTCCCTGAAATAGTGCCCATATTTTTGTTTGATATATTCGAAGTATTCGATGCACTGCTGGGCGTGTTTTTCTTCAATGGCCACCACGAAGGATATCTTTTGGGTGTCTACGTCTGAATCTGCCCATCCTGCTACGGAAGGTTCTATGGTTTCCAGTCCTTCGTTGTATACGGGGTAAATTAATACGTATTTCAATTTTTCGTATTCTTCCCTATATTCATTCTGGATTTTATCCATCCAGCCTACCTTGACATCATGCCGGGTCCTTTTAATACCAATCCAGAGGCCGTAAACAAAAAGAAACGCCCGGTATAACCAGTAAATCACTATGACTGTGATATATCCCACCAAGATATAGGGAATACTCATGAAGACTGCAATCAGCGGTGTAAGTATGAATATCCAGGTGAAAATACCAGGGATCATTTCAAAAATCCGTCTAATGCTTCCAGGGGTTTGGGTTGGGAATCCCATATGCCTATCTGCAGGGTTCACCTTATCGGGAGTAATTTGCTTTTTGGTCAATAAATCGTCTAAAATAGCTTTCGCTCTTTCTGATATTTCCTGTGAAATATGGTTAAATGCAATTTTAGGATTTGGTGGCGGTAAAAATTCGGAAATAGTATCTGATTCGTCTTTAGTAAGGTTTTCTGAACACTTACTTTCCAATCAGTCACCCCCCTTATCAGTATAATTATATTAGTCAGGGAATAAAATAATTACGGAAGCAGAGGTTTCCGCAAATTTTGAAGGTGCAATGAGATGTCCAAACTCTTCGTGGTTGGTATTGGCCCCGGTTCAGAGGATTATCTGACTTTTAAGGCCAAAAAGATCGTTGATTCAGTGGAAGTTCTCATCGGAAGTAGAAGGGCGTTGGAATTATTCTCGGAGACGACTGGAGAGAAAATAGAGTTGGATCCTAAGAATATGGAGAAAGGCTTCGGGCATGCCATTTCAGAGGTTAGAAAAGGTAAATCTGTAGCTCTACTTTCAACGGGAGATCCAGGATTTTCTGGGATTTTAAAACCAGTTTTAGACTTATCAGGTAATTTAGATGTGGAAGTGGTTCCGGGTATAAGCTCTATCCAGCTATGCGCCGCGAAACTGGAAATTTCATGGGATGAAGCGAATTTAGTAACTTTACACGGAAAAGGAGTTTCTTCCCAGTTATTAGAAGCATTGGAGAATGATAAACCCACTATGGTACTTCCTAATTTTAATGTGAAAGAAGTAGCTGAATTTTTACTCGATAATAGCATTGATCCCCAGAGAGAAGTTGCTATCTGTGAAAGGTTAAGCTATCCTGATGAAAGGATGGTGAAAACGACCCTGTTGGATGTTTTAAATGAAAATTTCAGCTATATGTGTGTGATGGTCATATTTTAAATTATTTAGTTAATTCTTCGTCTCCGGCATTCCATGGGGGATTAACCATACATAAAAACTTCAAATCAGTATCTCCAATATTTTCAATCCATTGAACCGAACCTGGAGGTATATAAATAGCCTGATTGGGAACAACTTCTTCTGATTCATTTTCTATATGCATAAAGCCTTTACCCTCCAGTATGAAATATACTTCCACCGATAATTTCATTCGGTGTGGCAGGGAAGATTCTCCTGGTTTTAGAATGGCATGGGCAATGCTGAAATTCATCCTTAAGTCATTTTCTTCCCTTTTTGGGTGTAATAGTTCACATATAAGGGTTTCGTCCAGTGCATTGAAATATTTGCAGTTGTCAGTTGTTTTAATAATCATATTAACCTTCTACTAAACTTGTATGAATTATATATAAATTTAAATAGATGTAAAGGAAATAAACATTGTCATAGAGGTGAGGAAATGCTAACATTAATTATTGGTATAATAGTACTAATCATAGTAATTGGAATAGTAGTGTATTTTGTTGCAATTTACAACAGCCTGATAAATCTGAGAAACCGGGTTAAGAACGCCTGGTCCCAGATAGATGTTCAGCTTAAAAGGAGAACTGACCTGATACCTAACCTGGTGGAGACAGTTAAAGGTTATGCAGCACATGAAAAGGGTGTTTTTGAAAACGTCACCAAGGCACGGGCCGGTTTGATGAATGCTCAGACGCCACAGGAGAATGCGCAGGCAAATAACATGCTGACAGATGCGCTTAAATCTCTTTTTGCCGTTGCAGAAAACTACCCTACTTTGGTGGCCAGCCAGAACTTCCAGGACTTACAGAGACAGCTATCAGAAACCGAAGATAAAATCGCCTACTCCAGACAGTTCTACAACGACACGGTTTTGATGTATAACAACAAAATCCAGATGTTCCCCAGCAACTTAGTGGCCAACCAATTCAATTTCCAGGAAGAAGAATTCTTTGAAGCACCGGAAGCCGAAAGGGAAGTTCCAGAAGTTAAATTTTGAATTTTTTGGTGGGATTGGATGAAGGATAAAAAATTCTGGCTCTCGGTATTAATTATCTCACTATTGATTTCAGCGGGTTTAGGGGTTGTTTCTGCTCAAGACAGAAGCTACACCATACCCTATATAAATATGGACCTTTATCCTCAGGAGGATGGAGCACTCCATGTTAAAGAAACCCTCCATTACTCTTTCTCAGGGACTTATAATGGAATATACAGGGATATACCTATAAGTGGTGATCAGCAGCTTCAAAATATAAATGTATCATCACAGGGTGCTTACTCTAGATTTGAAGTAAGTCCTTACGGTAATAACCAGAGGATAAAGGTTTATCTTTATTCTGATCCCGAAATGACCACTCCTATCACCGATAAAGATGTGGATGTAACTATAGAATACGATTTTATCCATGTCATTAAATTTTACAATGATATCGCCGAATTACATTACAAACTGATTGGAGAGGAGTGGGAGGTGGACATAGGCCAGGTTAATGCTAATATCCATCTGAATTCCAGTGAAGGTGTGAAGTACTGGTTAAGCCCACCGTATTACACTGAAAATTCCAGCTGGCAGGGTAACACCCTCCAGTTAACCAGTAAAACTGTGCCTACCGGCGAGTTTTATGAACTGAGGATGGTCATACCCAAAAACCAGTTTCAAGATAACCCCACCAACGGTACAATCATCAACCAGGATGGTCTGGCTGAAATTGAACAAATTCAAAACGATTATCAAAACGAAATAGACTCTCAAACATTTCTTTATTCCCTGATATCAGTGTTGATGTTATTGGCCTGTTTCATCCCTTTGATACTTTATTTACGTTATGGTAGAGAGCCTAAAATAGATTACCAGGCGGAATATGAGCGTGATATACCAACGGACGATCCTCCTGCCGTTGTTAATGCTATTTGCGGGCCTGGGTTCTCTAAAAAAATTGGAGAACCTGATATGGATGGTTTTAAGGCCACAATTATGGATTTAATCGATAGAAAATATCTGCTTTTCCATTCTGATCCATCTGCAAAGGAAGATGTTGGTTTATCTGGTGAAATGTCCTTTAAAATTAACCAGGACATGGATAGATCCAAGCTTAAGAATTTTGAATTAGATGTACTAGGTTTCCTGGAGGGTTATGAAAAAGGGGGAGTAATATCTTTGGATGACATTTCTGATGACCTGTCCGACCAGTCCGGTGCGAAATCCTTTAGGTTGACCTTCGACGGTTGGAGATCATCTATTAAAAAAAGTTATCTTAACAACGACGTACTTAAAAAGATATTCAACAAGAAAGGAGATACTTATTTAAAGGCATTTGGATATGGAGCTTTAATACTAGCTGCAATAGTATTTTACTTCAGCCTTAACAGCCCCTTACCTGGAGCCACCTGGGCCTTTTATTCCTCCATCATATTAGGAATAGTGGCCATAATATCCTTAATCATGCCTCAAGGAATCGCTGGACAATGGACCACCTATGGTGAAGAATACGATGCCAAATGGCGAAACTTCAAGAAATACATCCAGGATTTCAGTTTAATAAAGGAATATCCGCCCGAATCTGTTGCCATATGGAATAAATATCTAGTTTACGCTACAGCTTTAGGTGTTGCTGATGCCGTCCGTAAGGCCATGGAACTATCACTCCCCCAGGATCAATTAGATGGTAGTGATATATACGTGTTCCATTATTACGGTGGATACGCTCTACTTTCCACTTCACTGCATAGTGGAATGACCACTGGAACTTCAGGAAGCAGCGGAGGAGGAGTCGGTGGTGTCGGCGGCGGATCCGGTGGAGGTGGAGGAGGGGCCTTTTAGGATTCCTCCAAACCTTATTTTTATTTTTTACAATTTTGTTTATTATCCAGTTATTTTTGGATCAATGAAACACAGAGAATTTTTATCCTTGGTTTTTCCAGTCGAAAATTATATATATTTGGCTGATCTATCTTAAAGAGTTTAAAAATAGTATATGGACACCTAATGATCTATTAGTTTTTTTTTAAACGGTCCATTTAACCGCTTTCAACTGCTAAAAGTTTGTTTTAAATTAAAAGACAAAGGGGTTTTTAAATGCAAAGGGTTCATAGACTAAGCAGAAGGGAATTAAAAACTATCTTACATTACGTTGGTGATGCATGTTTACTTCTGGCAGTGGCCATGTTAATTCCACTTATTGTAGCACTTATTTATTATGAACCTCAATATTTTATTCCATTTATTCTATCTTCTATTATAAGCGGGATTATTGGTATTGTTTTCGTTAAACTTTTCAAAGTTGAAATGCAAATGACCCTGAAAAGTGCCATGATATTTTCAACGATAATCTGGCTTATAGCATGTGCTCTGGGAGCTTTACCCTATTATTTTTCTGGTGAATTGTCTTATCTTAATGCCTATTTTGAAGCCATGTCGGGGTTTACAACAACCGGTTTCAGCATGTTTACTAACCTGGATACGGTTTCATACACCATCCACTTCTATCGTGCGTTTACCCAGTGGGTTGGTGGTTTGGGCATAATATTTCTACTCCTGGCTCTTTTAAGATCTACAGGTGTTGATGTTTTACGCCTTTACCTTGCAGAAGGTAGGGAAGAGCGTTTAAGGCCAAGTATAAAACATTCCACCAAGATCATAGTATATATCTATCTGTTTTTTACGGCAATAGCTATAATCCTCTTTTATATAACTGGTATGCCCCTATTTGATTCAGTATTCTATGCATTCACGGCCTTATCCACCGGAGGATTTGGGCTACATAACACCAGTCTTTTATTCTATAATAGTGTTTGGATTGAAATAGCGGCCATGATTATTATGATAATTGGTGCTACAAACTTCGCTCTTCATTATACGGTGCTTAGAGGTAACTGGAGGGAATATTTCAAGGATATAGAAACCAAGGTAGCATATTCTCTAATTATTTTATCCACCCTTCTGGTAACTTTAGTTTTATTTAACAACCAGGTTTATGGGAATGATATTCTTTTGAACTTTAGATATGCCCTATTCCAGATGGTCTCTGCCATAACCACAACCGGCCTCCAAACAGCCTTCTATCCAGACTTACTGGCCAAATGGATTGGACTCGGCACATTCTTAATCACCATACTCATGATCATTGGTGCCGGTTCCCTTTCAACCGGCGGTGGTATTAAGTGGCTTAGATTAGGTGTACTATTAAAAGGAGTTTCCTGGCAGGTTAGATCATTTATTTTACCTGGTAAAGCTGTGATGGCTAAGAAAATCCACCACGTATCAGAGTTAAAAATAACAGATGATGTTTTAAGGATTACAGGAGCATTCGTATTCACCTATCTTGTTATCTACATCATTAGTGTTGTAATAGTTTTGATCTACTATCCAGATATTTCAAGGGTGATATTTGAAGTCGCATCGGCTTTAAGCAATGTTGGGCTAAGTTCAGGAATAATGACTCCCTCTGCACCTGATTTAGTTAAAATAGTTTTTATCATCGATTTCTGGATGGGTAGGCTGGAGATATGGCCTGTCCTGCTTTTATTGACCATTATAATTAACAACGTTATTGGAAGACGTTAGAAAGGACTAAAATATATGGATTAATTTTTTAATAAATTTAAATATTATGCAATGATTAGACATACACTTCAAGTGTAAAATAGATCACTTTAAGTAATATGGGAGATGTTCTTATGGTGGCAACCTGTAAATTTTTTGAAGATGAAATGGGCAGAAAAATATGTTCAATTGAGGATGAAAACGTGGCGGTGGAAATCGTTTTAAAAAAGGACTACTCCGATGTTGAAGAGAAATTCAGGGATATGCACATCCTCCAAGATATAGAAAAGGCTTTAGATGGCGTTTCTGACACGAAAGAGTTTAAGGAACTGGTGGATAGTTACGGATTTCTATCTCCGGATCATATAAGTGAGTAATTAAATGCATCAGAAAAATCTTTAATATTGCAAAATATGAAATTTTTTACACTTGAAGTGTATGTCATAGAATAAAAAAGATATTAAAATGAGAGTTCTCAACCCTCTAAAGCAATGGGGGCATCATCTTCATCTGAATCGCCGTAGAGGATTTCACCGATCTTCTTGAGTTCATCCATTCCCTTAACCTCGTGGTTTAAGAGGGGTATTTCAGCGATTACCTGGTTACCGAACTTCTCTTTGATCATCTCCAGACGTTTTTCCTGGATCTCTCTCCGGGCCTGGCAGAACTCACAGTCAGCTTCCTCTGGCTGTATCTGATTCACGATAACCCCATCGGTGAGCATGTTGTTCTTTTTAAGGGCTTCCATGGCCCTTTCTGACTCGTAAATGGACATCTCCTCGGGGATAATCACGGTTTTAAAGGATGTTCTCTCTGGGTCGGCCATTATGCCTCTGGCTTCCCTTATCTGTTTTTTGGTCTCTTCCATATCTTCTAAGGCACGGTCTTCCTCTTCTTCATCTCCCATGAAGGGCATGATGTTTTTAAAGGCTTTAGCCATACTACCTACCTGGCGCCGGATTTTAATCATTTTTCCCACCCAGGAATCCATCATTTCCGGGAAGGAGAGTAATCTTAAGGTGTGGCCGGTGGGTGCAGTGTCGAAGATAACGATATCGTACTCATCGGTGGTCATGTACTGGAGAAACTTATCAAAAGCGGCTGCTTCATCTATACCCGGGGACATGGAGGCCATGTCCATCTGTTCCTGCATCATACCCATATCAATACCTCCCATGCCCGGATTAAGCGCCTGCTGTTCCTTCATCTTGGCCTGGTATTCCTGCATGGCCATGTCTGGGTCGATCTCCAGGGCTTCCAGGTTTTCTGCTATGGGTGTGGGGTTATAGCCGATGTTTCGCTCAAAAGAGTCGGACAGGGAGTGGGCTGGATCGGTGGATATGATGAGTGTTTTTTTACCCTTCTTGGCGAACCACAAGGCTGTAGCTGCTGAGACAGTGGTTTTTCCCACTCCACCTTTACCTCCAATAAAAACGAACGTGGTTTTACCTTTGTTGAACTTAAAAAGATCCTTAAATGCCATTTTCTAATTCCTCCATTTCTAAATTCATTGATTCTTACATAATTTTGATTATTTAAAAAAACTGAACACAATAAAAAAACTTCAAATCAGGTGATTTAAAAATCCTCCCATCTATAATTTTAAAGTCATATTAAGTAACTAAAAACCTGCTTATAAAATTATGCAGATTACATTAATTAAGCATCAATATTAATATAACTATAACTTATCACTACCACAGCTGAAAATATCAGGGTGAAATGAACCCTATTTTATAAAATAATTATAAATAACAGGAAGGA
>Ga0334889_1003113_pt1 | contig 17036 bp, 16 predicted proteins | sample GraSluR1_MG_2_FD_207222 | JGI IMG/M metagenome (GOLD analysis project Ga0334889, IMG submission 207222) | Sludge microbial communities from methane-producing bioreactor in Wageningen University, Netherlands - Granular Sludge_8_08-R1 | ecosystem: Engineered > Bioreactor > Anaerobic > Unclassified... | reverse complement strand
AAAATAACGAAAAAATTACAAAAATTACGATAATATAGAAATAACATTACAAAAAACAAGTTATTTTCTAGAATTCTTATTTGATATGGGTTATATAATCCCCAAATTTCTTAAGTTTAAGCCATAGCCTCAAGAGGGGAATTTAACACTGAAGCTTGTTTTATCGTTATTCCTGATCAATTGTCTGCTGATAAAGTGACCAACGTTATCATAAGTGCTGTAACGCCGTGCAAAGTAGAGGCCACTGAAAAAGTCCGATTTTCAATTTTTTATATACAACATATAGATTGCACCAAACAAAAAACACATTATAAAGTATATCAAAAAATCAAATTTTGACTTTTTCAGTGGCCTCGCAAAGTACGCGTGGCTGTTACACTACATTAAAAGCTGAATTAATCAATTATGGGAATTAATATTTCCAACTATTTTTAGTGCTTCTCTCATAGCTTCATATTCAAGTTTTAAAACTTCTTTTTGAAGTTCTTCCGCAGTGTATTCTTTATCTATAATAAAAGGTTTTTGCAGAATAATTTTACCGGTATCAGTTCCTTCATCTACAAAATGAACCGTGCAACCTGTAATTTTAACTCCATATTTTAAAACTTCTTGATGTACTTTCAGACCGTACATCCCATCTCCACAAAAAGACGGGATTAATGACGGGTGTATATTTATTATTTTATTTTTGTATGTTTTTAAAATTTTGCCTTTTATTATCGAAAGAAATCCTGCTAATACTATTAAATCTACTTTTTCATTTTCAACAATTTCATAAATTTTATCAGATAATTCAGTTTTATATACTTTTCTATCTAAAATAAAGGTTTTTATCCCTTCGTTTTCCGCTCTTGTTATTCCGTAAGAATTTTTTCTATCACTTATTACAACTTTTATTTCTGCGTTTAAAGTTTTATTTTTTATGTTATCTATTATATTTTGTAAATTTGTTCCACTGCCAGATAATAAAACGGCTATTTTAAACATACTTTTCTTTCTCCAGCTTTTACAATACCTATTTTATACGCTTTTTCACCTAATTCTTCTATTTCTTTTAATATGTTTTCACTATCTTTTTCATTTACACAAATTATAAACCCTATACCCATATTAAAAGTATTGTACATTTCATCTTCAGGTACACCTAAACTCATTATATGTTTAAAAATTTTAGGGATTTCATAACTATTTTTATATATTTCAGCTGTAAAGTCAGTTTTAAACATTCTTGGAATGTTTTCATAAAAACCTCCACCAGTTATGTGAGACATTCCCTTTATTTTATAGTTTTTCATTAAACTTTGTATTAAGTTTATGTATATTTTCGTTGGAGTTAATAAGGTTTCTCCAATTGTTTTATCTTCAAATTTTTCGTTTAAATCTTTTATTAAGGCTCTTATTAAAGAAAAACCATTGCTATGTACTCCCGAAGATTGTATTCCAATTAATACATCATTTTCTTTTATTTCTGAACCATCAATTACATTTTCTTTTTCAACAATTCCAACAGCAAAACCTGCTATATCATATTTTCCAATGTCATAAAAACCTGGCATTTCTGCTGTTTCTCCACCAATAAGAGAACAGTTAGATTGAATACATCCATCAGATATTCCTTTTACTATATCGGAAGCTTTTTCTGATTCTAATTTTCCACAAGCTATATAATCTAAAAAAAATAAAGGTTTTGCTCCATGACAAAGGATGTCGTTAACACACATAGCAACACAATCTATACCAACTGTATCATATTTGTTCAATTTCATAGCTATTTCTAATTTAGTACCTACACCATCAGTGCCAGAAACTAAAACAGGATTTTTAAAATTAGCTATTTCATACATGCTTGCAAAACTACCTATATCATTTAATACGTTTTTTGAATGAGTTCTTTTAGCATGTTCTTTTATTAAATTGACACTTTTATATCCTTCGTGAATATCTACTCCAGAATCTTTATAAGTTTTCATGTTAAGCCTCCAACCTATTTTTAATTTTTCCTACTGGTGCGGGCATTGGATAAATTCCTTTAAAACATCCTAAGCAGTAGCTGTGATTTTTATCTAAAGATTCAAGTAATCCTTCAATACTTAAGAAACCTAATGAGTCAGCACCTATTTGAGCACATATTTCTTCAACTGAATAGTTTGAAGCTATTAATTCGCTTCTATGAGCTGTATCTATTCCAAAATAACAAGGATACAACACTTTTGGGGAGGAAATCCTTAAATGTACTTCTTTTGCACCAGCATCTCTTACAAGATTTATAAGTTTTTTGCTAGTAGTTCCTCTAACAATCGAATCATCTACAAGAATAACTCTCTGTCCTTTAACGTTAGATTTTAAAGCGTTTAGTTTTACATTTATTGCTTTTTCTCTATCGCCTTGATTTGGAGAAATGAAAGTTCTTCCTATATATCTGTTTTTAATTAAAGTTATTCCATAAGGTATTCCTGAAGCTCTTGAATATCCTACGGCAGCCGATATTCCCGAATCTGGAACGCCTGAAACTAAATCAGCATCTACAGGTTGTTCTTTGAATAAAATTTCTCCTGCTTTTCTTCTTGCAAGATATACTTCTGTTCCATCAATTATACTATCAGGTCTTGCAAAATAAATATATTCAAAAGAACAAGTTTCAGTTTTAGTTTGCTCATTTTCTATGATCGAATGAATTCCATTTTCATCAATTATTACAATTTCACCAGCTTTTACATCTCTTATTAATTCTGCTCCTATATTATCTAAAGCACAACTTTCTGAAGCTAATATGTAGTTGTCAGCCAATTTACCGATACATAATGGTCTGATTCCTTGAGGATCTCTTATACCTATAAGCTTATTTTGCATAAGCATTACTATCGCATAAGATCCTTTTATTGTATGAGTCATATTTGAAAGAGCTTTTTCTAAACCGTGTCTTGAACTTTTTGAAATCAAGTTTAATATAACTTCAGAATCTATTGATGTTTGAAATATAACACCTGAATCTTCCATTAAATCTCTTATTGCATCAGCATTTACAAGATTCCCATTATGTGCAATCGCTATATGTCCGAGTTTACAATTAGCAGTCATGGGCTGAGCATTATTCGAATTAGAAGAACCTGTTGTAGAATATCTTACATGACCAATAGCATGTTTACCACCCAAGTTTTTAATAATTTCTTCATTGAAGACCTCTGAAACTAATCCCATGTTTTTATGTAATTTTAAATTTCCATTTTTATCTGAAGTTGCTATACCTGCACTTTCTTGACCTCTATGCTGTAAAGCATAGAGGCCATAATAAGTTATTGCTGCAGGATATTTTTCAGAATTTGAAAAAATACCAAAAACTCCACATTCTTCTTTAAACTTATCTGGAATAATTATTTCTTTATTCATCAGTTAGCACTTTCTAATCTTTTCAAAATTTCTTCATAAGCTTCTTTAACATTACCCATATTTCTTCTAAATCTATCTTTATCTAATTTTTCACCTGTATGAATATCCCAGAATCTACAAGTATCAGGCGATATTTCATCTGCAAGATAAATTTTTCCATCTTTTCTTCCAAATTCTAATTTAAAATCAATTAATTTTATATCAAGTTTTTTGAATAATTCGATTAAGATTAAATTTATTTTTTTAGTTATAGAATAAATAACTTCTAATTCTTCAAATGTTGTTGCTCCTATTCCAACTGCATGACAATCATTTATTAAAGGGTCTCCAAGCGAATCGTCTTTATAACTTAATTCGTAAACAGTTGTTTTTAATTCAAATCCTTCTTTCAAACCTAATCTTTTAGCCATGCTTCCAGCTGCTACATTTCTTACTATAACTTCAAGAGGAACTATTTCAACTTTTTTACATAATTGCTCTCTTTCATTTAATCTTTTTTCAAAGTGTGTTTCTATACCCTGCTTTTCTAATAATGAAAAAATAAGAGAAGAAATTTCATTGTTTAATATTCCTTTATCCATTATAGTATCTTTCTTTTCACCGTTAAAAGCAGTTGCATCATCTTTATAATGTACAATTACATAATCAGGAGAATCTGTTTTAAAAATTTTTTTTGCTTTACCTTCATAAAGCATTTCTAATTTTTCCATATTAAAAGTCAACTCCTTTTGAATTTTCTTCAATAAACTGTTTTTTCATATTTTTTCTGTATTCAATTAATTTTTCCTTTAAGACAGGGTATTTTAAGGCAAGAATTTCAATAGAAAGCATCGCGGCATTAAAACTGTTATTAATTCCTACGGTTGCTACTGGGATAGGTTTTGGCATCTGTACGATTGAAAGAAGTGAATCCATTCCATCTAAAGCTCCGTTTATAGGAACTCCAATTACAGGTAAAATTGTTTGAGATGCAATTACTCCAGGCAAATGCGCTGCAAGCCCTGCTCCGGCAATAATACACTCAAAACCTTCGTTTTCTAATATTTTTAATTCTTCTGCAAGTTTTTCAGGAACTCTATGAGCAGATAATACTAATGCTCTGTACTCCACTCCAAATTCTTTTAACAAATTAGCTGCCTTTCTCATAACTTCTGTATCAGAAGAACTACCAAAAAAAATCGCTACCTTCATGCTAATTACCTCCTAAAAATTAAACCTATCATACTGATGAGTAAATTCAGATGATAGGTTTTTTATGTTTACATAAAATTAAATTCAGTTAAAATAACTGACTATCAAGAACCTACTCATAGTAGAAAAATTTAAGGTCTTTCCGTAGAAACTGCCGAACCATATTTTCAGCATTATATGAGTAAAATTATTCACTTTATAATTCTATTTTACATAAGATTATTTACAAATATATTAAGCAAAAAAAATAAATTTGATAACTAAATGTTTTAATCACATATATAGTTTAAAAGCAAATTAAATGTGTTTTCTATTCCTTCATAATGTGTTCTTTCATAACCATGAGATGAAAATACTCCCGGCCCTATTAAACCATGTTTTACATCAAAACCTGCTCTTAACGTTGCTCCAGCATCTGACCCATATCTTGGATAAATGTCTATAGCATGATTTAATTTGCAGTTTTCGGCAATTTTTATTAATTTTGAAGTTACTTCATAATCATAAGGACCTGAAGAATCTTTAGCACAAATAGAAACCTTAAATTCGTCTGTTGTTAAATCATCTCCCACTGCGCCCATATCAACGGCTATTATTTCTGTTATATCTTTAGGAATACCTGCAGATCCTCCGTGCCCCACTTCTTCATAAGTAGTAAAACAAATATATACTTTTCTATTTAATTTTAATTTTAATTCTTTAATCATTTTTGCAAGAGCAATTAATATTCCGGCACTAGCTTTATCATCAAGATGTCTGCTTTTTATAAAACCAGAATCTGTAACTACAGTTCTTGGGTCAAAAGAAACGAAATCTCCAACTCTTATACCTAATTTTGAAACATCTTCTTTCGAAAAAACTTTTTCATCTAAAATGATTTCAATGTTTCTATCATTTCTCTGCATAGTTGAAACATCATCATAAACATGAGTAGATGGGTGTACTATTTGAAATGTTCCAGAATATTCTTTATCTTCTTTTGTATGAATTTTACAATTTTCAGTTTCTATCATGTTTTCTGGAAATCCACCAACTTTTGTTATTCTTAATCTTCCATTTGGTTTTATAGCCCTTACCATTGCTCCTAAAGTATCTATATGAGCAGTTAAAAGTAAAGGATTGCCTTCTCCGCCTAAATCAACTATAACATTTCCTTTTAAAGAAGTTATTGATTCATAACCTATTTCGTCAAAAATTTTTTTTAAATATGATTGTGCTTTATATGTGAAACCAGTTGGACTAGGAATTCTACACAAATTAACAATATTTTCCACCGCATAATCAATATAATTTTTTTCTACTTTCATCTTTTTCCTCCTAATAAAAAGTTAAAATTTACTCTTTTAATTTATTAATAAAGATTTAAACGCGTTTCTTATAAGCAAGTGAGAAGTGACACTTCCTACCCCTCCTGGAACTGGAGTAAGATAAGCAATATCTCCAACGTCTTTTTTTACATCTCCTAAAACTTCTCCATTTACAACATTAATTCCAACGTCTATTACTAACGAATTTTCTTTTATAAATGATTTATCTATAAAATCTGCTTTACCTACTGCAACTATAAGAATATCAGACAATTTAGATAAAATTTTTGGATTTGGAGATTTTGAATTTAAATTTATAACAGTGGCATTTCTTTTTTTGTTTTGCAGAAGTAAAGAAACAGGCTTTCCAACAGTAATACTTCTACCTAAAACAGCTACAATTTTTGAATTTAAATCAACATTATCCTCTAATATTTTTACACAAGCTTCCGCGGTACAAGGAACAAAAAATTCTTCTCCATAAACAATTTTTCCAATATTATTTAAACTAATTCCTTCAATATCTTTTTTAGGATTAATAGTTTCAGATATTTCTATTTCAGAAAAATTTTTTAAAGGCTTAGTAATAAAAATACTATCAACTTCTTTTGAAAAGTTAAATTTATTTATATCTGAAACTAAGTTTTTTGATTCTTTTATTTCAAAATCAACATTAAATTTTCCAGAAAGACCTTTTAAAGACTCTAAATATTTTTTAGTTGAAGGAGATAAATTATCAGATAATGCTAAAACTTTCGGCCTTTTCTTCAAAGAAGTTTTTAAATTTAATATTTCATTTTCAACATTTAAAACTGTTTTTTGAACGGATAATTCCATTAAAAACCTCCTTTCAATCAAGAAAGATTAGAGATATTTCCATCTTCATCAATATCTAAGTTTACTGCTGCTGGAATTTTAGATAATCCAGGCATTCTCATTATTTCTCCGGATAATGCCACAATAAATCCTGCCCCTGCAGATAATTCAAAATCTCTTACGGTAAATTCGTATCCTGATGGAAAACCTAATTTTTTAGGATCGTCAGAAATAGAAGATTGAGTTTTGGCAACTATAACTGGCAATTTATCGAATCCATTTTTTTCAAAGAATTTTATCATCTTTCTTGCATTGAAATTAAATTCAACATTACCAGCTCTGTAAATCTGTCTTGCTAATTTTTCAATTTTTACTTCAATAGGATCTTCAAAATTATATATTGGTTTAAATTCTTTATTTAAAGAACAAGCATCTACAACTTTTTGTGCTAACTCAACTGCACCTTCAGAACCTTTTGCAAATGCATCATTGATTGAGACAAAAGCTCCCATATCTTCAGAAAAATCTTTGACCATATTTAACTCTTTTTCTGAATCAGTGTTAAACTTATTTATTGCAACTACAACTGGCAAATTAAATTTTTGAAGATTTTCAATATGTGCTTTTAAATTTTCTAATCCATGTTTTAAATAATTTATATCTTCATTTTTCAACTCATCAAGTTTCATTCCACCGTGATATTTTAAGGCTCTCACAGTTGCTACTAATACTACTACTTTAGGTTTCAAATCAAATGAAGGCGAAACAAAATCAAGAAATTTTTCTGCCCCTAAATCAGATCCAAAACCGGCTTCAACTACTGTATAATCAGAAAGTTTCAAAGCCATTTTTGTTGCTGTTATAGAATTCGTGCCGTGAGCAATATTAGCAAAAGGCCCTCCATGAATTAAAGCAGGAGTATTATCAATAGTTTGAACTAAATTTGGGTTTAAAGCATCTTTTAAAAGAACTGCTAAAGCACCTTGAATTTTTAAATCTCCTATAGTTACTGGTTTTCTTTTTGAATTTGTAGCAACAACAATTTTTGATAATTTTTCTTTAAGTTGTTTTATATCTTCTGATAAACATAATACTGCCATTATTTCAGAAGCTGCAGTTATTATAAAACCATCTTCTCTTGGTATTCCATTAGCTTTTCCACCTAAACCAACTAAAATATTTCTTAGTGATCTATCATTCATATCCATAGTTCTTTTCCAAAATACTTCAGTTGGATCTATATCTAAAGGATTTCCATATTTTAATTGGGCATCTAAAACTGCTGAAACAAGATTGTGAGCAGCTGAAACTGCATGTATATCTCCGGTAAAATGTAGATTTATATCTTCCATTGGAAGAACTTGAGAATACCCTCCGCCAGCAGCTCCTCCTTTAATTCCCATTACCGGACCTAAAGAAGGTTCTCTTAAAGCTACTATAGAATTTTTACCTATTCTATTTAATGCCATTGAAAGCCCTATACTTGTAGTTGTTTTTCCTTCTCCTGAAGGTGTTGGGGTTATAGCAGTTACTAAAATTAAATTTCCATCTTCTTTATTTTTTAATTCTTTTAAGTAATGATGTGAAATTTTAGATATATATCGTCCGTGTGGAATAGAGTGTTCTTCAGGAATTTCTAACTGTTTTATAATTTCTTTTATCTTTACTAATTTCGCACCTCTCGCTATTTCGATATCACTTAACATTTTTACTCCTCCTTAAATTTATTTTGAAATTAATATTATAGAGCTTTTTTCTTTTACTGTATAAATTTTATCAATTTTTTCTGGAACCTCTAAAAAATCTCTTGGAGTATCTAAAGATGTGTCAACTATTCTATACCAGTCTTTATTCTGTATTTGAGGTATTTCAAAATCTAAAGGTTTATTATAAGAATTTAAAGCAATGTATATATCGTATTTTTCTGTTAAATTTTTATTTGAATATTCTTCGCCATTAATTAAAAAAGCTAATGTGTGTGAATTAAATGAAAAATCAGGACAATTAGGTTTAACTCCATGCCAGGTAACATCAGCAATTCCATCTCCTGTTATATCTTTTCCAGTAAAAAAATGTTTTCTTCGTAAACAAGTATGTTCTTTTCTAAAATTAATCATTTTTTTAAAAAATAAAAAAACATCCTCAAACTTTTCTAATCTTGACCAATCTATCCAACTAATTTCATTATCATGACAATATGCATTGTTATTTCCAAATTGTGTATTACAAAATTCATCACCCATTAAAAACATTGGAACTCCTTGAGAAATCATTAGAATTGTTATCATATTTTTTATTTGTTTTTTTCTCAATTTTATTATCGATAAATCTTCAGTTTCTCCTTCAATCCCATGATTAAAACTATAATTATCGTTAGTTCCATCTTTATTATTTTCGCCATTGAGAAAATTATTTTTTTCATTGAATGAAACTAAATCCCACATAGTAAAACCGTCATGTGCTGTAATAAAATTAATGCTATGATAAGGATTTCTTCCAGGTTTTGCAAACAAATCAGGACTTCCTGATATTCTTGTAGCTAAATCAGCAACTGTATTTTTATCTCCTCTTATAAAACGTCTGACAGTATCTCTATATTTTCCGTTCCATTCAGCCCATCCGGTTGGAAATTCACCTACATAATAACCACCAGCAGCATCCCAACCTTCAGCAATTAATTTTGATCCAGATAAAATTGGATCATCCGCAATTTCTTTAAGTAAAGATAAATCTCCAATCCAATTACCCTTAGAATCTCTTCCTAAAATTGCTGCAAGGTCAAATCTAAATCCATCAACGTGCATTTCAGTAACCCAATATCTTAAGCTCTCAATAACTAAATCTTTCACTACCGTATGACTACAATTAAATGTATTGCCAGTTCCTGAGTAATTACAATATAATCTTTTATTGTGTTGTTCTAATAAGTAATAAATCGAATTATCTAATCCTCTAAATGAGATTGTAGGTCCCATTTCATTTCCTTCTCCTGTATGGTTATATACAACATCAAGTATAACTTCAAAACCATTTTTATGCAAATATTTAACAAAATCTTTAAATTGAAATACTTGTTCGCCGAGCCTCATACCGTATGAATAATTCCCTGTAACGGCAAAAAATCCAATAGGATTGTAGCCCCATATGTCTTTTAAGGATTCTCCAGTTTCAGGATTAACATTAATATTAGCATCAGAGTTAAATTCAAAAATAGGCAAAAGCTCTAAACAATTAACTCCAAGTTCTTTTAAATATTCTAATTTTTCAATTACCCCTTCAAAAGTTCCTTTGTGTTCAACTTCAGAATTTTCGTTCATCGTAAATAATCTGACATGCATTTCGTATATAATTGTATCATTTAATTTCATTCTTGGATGAACATCATCTTCCCAATCATAGTTAGAATCATCTATAACAATACTTTTAGTTGAACACTCTGATGAATCTAAAAAAGAAAAAGTAGTATCATCATCGGTATCCTTATCGTAACCATACATAATTTTATTCTTAAAATCATAAATTCCTGATATAGCTTTTGCATATGGATCGAAAAGAAGTTTGGTTTTATTATAACGATGTCCATTCTCTGGTTCATAAGGGCCATCAGCTCTCCAACCATAATAAGTGTTTTCTCTAATATCACAAACAAAAACATGCCAAATATCACCTGTTTTATTTTTTATTGGATCTAAAGAATATGAAAAAAAAGGTTTTTCGTCATAAAAATTTTTAAAAAGTTCTAAAGTAATTGATGTAGCATTTCTTGAAAAAATTGCGAAATTAGTTCCATCAGAATTAACCGTACTCCCAAGAACAGTTTTCCCTCTTTTTGTTTTTATCATGTTAATCACCTCGTTTTATTATATAATATTTTTTAATAAAAAGATAGATATGATAAAAATAAGTCGTTCAAGTATTATATAATAAAAGTTTATTTAAAAATTAAGTTGATTCTGGTATAATATAATCAATGTAAGTAATTAAAAATGAAAGGAGATTATTATGTTTGATTTTATAAAAAAAATTTTTAAAGCTGGAGAATCTCCAAAAAATGGTTTTATATATGATGAAAAAGATACTGTTGTTATTTATTTAAAATGTAAAAAATGTGGTGAAATTATTCGCAGTCATTTAAGAAAAAGCTATGATTTTAGTCGCGATTTTGAAAAAAGTACTATTAATCTAAAAAAGGAATATATAGGTTCTAAATGTTATGAGAAAATTTTTGTAAACTTAGTTTTTAACAATAATTATAAAATAATTAGCAGTGAAATAATTAATGGAGAATTTATTTCAAAAGAGGATTTTGAGTCAAATGCAAGAAGTTGAATATGAATATAGACCAGTAAGACCTTTCGCACAAATTCCAGAGAAAGTTCTTATTTATTGTTTTCAACTTACTCCTTCATCTTTTTCAAAAGTTTATCTTTATTTATTCAATATAAGTTATGGTTTTGGTAAAAATAAAACAGCATTTCATACGAGTGTTAGAAAAATTGCTGATATTTTAAATATAAGTGTAGGAAGAACTCATAATGCTATTTCGTTTTTTAAAAAAAATAAAGCTATAGAAAAAATTGAGTCTAGAGCAGTTTTAGGAACTATTTTCAAAGTGAATTTACCTGAATTTTCAAATTCAAGAAAAATTTGGTATTTTACAGAGCCTGAAAAGCTTCAATATATTATGATAAAAGAGAAGTCTTTAGATGATAATAAAGTTTTAATTTCAAAAATGAAAAGATATGAGAAGTATGAAAAAACTAAAATATTTGACGATTTAGATTTTGATAAATAAAAATTCCGGAGGTTTTTTTATGGACTATTCACATTTAGTTTTTAAAGTCGATAATATACATGATAATATTGAAACTTATAAAAAAATAGGGTTTAATGTGATTTTTGAAAGTGAAGATCAAGCTTTAATTCAAAACAAAAATGTAAATATTTTACTGAGAATAAACGATGATAATAAAATTGTATTTTTCGATGAAACATTAGAAAAAAGTTATTATTTTGTAGATAAGTCTAATAACAGAATAGAAATTAATAATAAAAGAATTCAAAAATACAACACTTTGCCTAACATAGTTACCATGCATTATAACTGTGATGTTTCTACTCTTTTTAACACTATAGTGAATCCTAATGGTTGGGATAAATGGTATACTAATGGCATGACTATGAATTTGATAGAAAATGGAGAAATAAAAGTGAGGTGGTTATCAGAATTGTTCAATGAAGAAATTTGTGATGAAGGTATTATTCATAACATAAGAAAAAATGAAATTTTTGAGTTCAGCTGGAACAAATCTCAAAACATATACAAATCAAGAGTAAAAATGAAATTTTATGAGTCTCAATATAATGGGTCTTGGATAAATATTGAAGAAAGAAATGTTGTATTAACTGATGAAGATATGCAAGTAAAACTTTTATGTGCTTCAGGGTGGGGTGAAATGCTTACTCTCGCTAAATTTTTTATTGAAAAAGGTATAACTCTTGAAGAAAAATAATCGAGGTGTTTTTTTATGAATATATTTCAAGTTCTTGGTAATTCTATTCAATATAAAGAATATAATAAAAATATGGATTCAGAAAAAAAAGTTATGGGAAAAATTTTATTATCTAACGATTCTTCAATAATCGTTGATATTAAGGGAAAGGTATTAGTTTTAGAAAAACCTGAAGGTTTTAACTTAAAAGAAGGCGATTATATAAATTTAATTTTCTCTAAAGAAACTTCTCAAAACATTAATTCACTGATTTCAAAATCTTTAGGTGAGTTAATTGGAAATATGCTTAAATTTAATCTTAAGTTTGATAATAACGCTCAATTATCTCAAAATATAAATTTTGAATCTCTTCCTGATAACAATAAATCTCGATTTATTATGTGGTCAACTGATTTGTTTGAAAAAATCAATAGCAAAATATCTAATGATGAAATTTTTAAAGCGTTTATTAAAAATGATTCAGAATTTTTAAATCAATTAAAAACTTTTTCTAAAAGTATTGTAGATGAACTATCAAAAGAGTTTTTTATTACTAAATTATCTTATCCAGAACCTAAATTTTTATCCGAAAAAATTTTTTCTTCTTTTAAAGAGTATATGAATAAAAATTTATCTGAAAATAATGAAGTGTTTGAAAAAATAAAAAATAATTTAAACAATCAAAAAAATCCTATTTCATTTGAAACTAGTAAAGAGATTGATAAAATCGAAAATATGATTAATAAAAATAACCCAAAATTAGATTTAAAACATCAAAATATTATCAATAATCGTACTTTTGAAAAATCTGCTGAAACTTCTCAAAAAACTTTTTCAAATGAATATACTAATAATTCTTCAAAGTTAAATCTCAAAGCGTTTTTTTCAAACAACCATAAAGACGATACTTTTACACCTGAAAAAAATAACTATTTAGAAATCAAAAAAACTTCTGAATATAACAATAATACTATGAATAATGAGAAGAATGTTATTCTTAATTCAGAGAAAAATAACTCAGTTATTTCTTTTTCAAAACTTTTAGATAATCCTAATTTGTCAAAAGAATTTTTACTTACAAAATTTCATACGATAAAAAGTATTCTATCATTTGAAAATAATGAAGATATTAGTTCAAATTTATCAAGAGTAAAAAAAGTTTCATACAATACACCGCAAAAATCTAATTTAAGGTTTTTTTTCATAAAACCTGATTCTAAAAATATAAATAGTTTTTCAAAAGAGCCTGATGAAGGGAAAAAATTTAAATTTAAAGAACCTATTTTAAAAAACAAAGAAAATTTTATTATTGAAAAAAAACCTTTTATGGATTTTGAAAAGTATTCAAAAATAAGTAAAAACATAATTTCAAAAGATTTAATCAAAGATGAAAAAACAGAAAATAATTTTAAGCAACAATCCACTAAAAATGATAGTTTTAAAATTATTCAAAAAAATTCTTTTATAAAAGAAAATTTTGAAAATAAAAACCCACTCATTAAAGATAGCATTTCAACTAATTCAAAAATTAAATTACCTGAAAATTTTTTTAATAAAGATACTGAAAATCAAAAAACTTTAGAACAAAAAGTTTTTTCTGAAAGTACTCCAAAAAAAATATTTATAAAATTTAAAGATTTTTTTAATAAAAATATTATAGAAAACAAAAAGAATTTAGAACCTTTTAAAAAAGATGATTTGATAAAACTTTCAAATTCAAAATTTTCCGAAGAAATAAAAGAAGAAAAAAATATTCAAAATAAACCTATGAATGAAAATGTTTTTGAAAGAACTTTTGAAAAAGCTGTTAATGCTTATAAAAATTTAGAAAATACTAAAAATATGAACGAAACTACATATATGATGTTTAATTTTATGGGAATGCCTATTTTTATGAGTTTTAAACAAATTCAATTAGAAGATAAATCGAATTTTAAAGAAAAAAAATATGGGAAATTACGGTTAGTTTTACCAACTCAAAATTTTGGTATAATTGATTCAAATATATTTGTTGAAAATAATAATGTCTCATTAAAATTTGGTTTAGATAAAAATATTGAATTATTTAAAACTGAAGAAATAAAATTAAAAAAAGCAATCAATGATATTTCAATGTCTATATCAAATATCTTTTATTATATAAATGAAGATGATCTAGATTTAAAAAAAGAATACTGGACAATTTAAAACATGTAGAAATAATAATTTCTACATGTTTTTTTTACTAAACCTTTTTCCATCTTTTTAAAGTAGGTAAAAATTCATTCAACATTCTTCTTGCTTCTTCTTCTTTCATTCCATCTTGTACCATAAAAGGAACGCATGTCTCAATCATTTCTTCCATAGTTTCTTCTGGTTTTAAAAAATCTCCGTCTTTGTAGCAATATGAGCAATATTCATTACTTAAATCCCCATTTTTTTCTGTTCCCAACACTTCTTTTTCTGTTAATGGCATTCCACAACTTTGACAATAATTTACGTCCATTTTTATTCCTCCCTTAAATTTGATATAATTTATTATAAAACATAAAATATGACATCACTATGTCAAATTTTAATTTGATGAACAAAAATAAATTAATTAAGGTGATAAAAATGTTGGCAGGATTAATTCAATATCCCTCAAAAAAAAGTCTTTCAAATATTGTTTTTAACAATTATTTTAAAAAATTAGATAAAGAAATCTTTCATGAAGATATAAGCATTCCACCAGAACTTTTTGATAATTACATTCCTGACATTCTAAAAAAATATACTTATTTAAATGTCACTATCCCTTTCAAAACTAAAATCTTAAATTATATAAATATTTCTGATGAAGCTCATAACTTGAATGCGGTTAATTGTATTTATAAAAATTGTGGATACAATACAGATTATTTAGGAATAATTAATTCTTTGAAAAATGTGGTTATTGATTCTCCAATTTTAATTTTGGGTGCTGGAGGTGTTGCTAAAGCTTTTTTATATGCATTGACAAATTTAAAAATAAAAAAAGTTTTTGTTTCAAATAGAACTTTGAAAAATGCTATAGATTTAAAAAAAAGGTTTGACTCTTTTTTAGATATAGAAATCATTCCATATGAAAATATTCATAAATATTTAAGTAATTTTAAAACTTTCATAAATTGCACTTCAATAGGAATGTGTGGGGAAAATTTTGATTTTGAATTAAATTTAATAAATAATGTTTCTTTAATTTATGATTCTGTTTATTCTAAAACTCTTTTACAAACTTTTGCATATATTAATAATATTTCTATTATTAATGGCGAAAAGCTTTGGTATTATCAAGCAATAGAAAATTTAAAGATTTGGAATTTATATAATGAAGAAATTTTTGAAATTTCTTACAACGAAAGGTTCTAAAAATGAAAATAGATAGACTTTTAAGTATTGTTTTTATTTTATTAAAAAATGAGAAAATAACGGCTAAAGAACTTTCTGAATATTTTAATGTCTCTGCAAGAACTATTTACAGAGATCTTGAAACACTTGATAATGCTGGAATTCCTATAATTTCTTTTCAAGGAAAAGAAGGAGGTTATGGAATTATCGATACATTTAAAATAAATGACAGTTTTTTAAAAAAAGAAGAGGCTTCAACAATTTTAAATATTTTAAAATCTTTAAGCGATATTTTCGACGAAATAAATATAGAAAAAATAATGACTTTGAAAGACTTTGAAAATGATAATTCTAAAATCGGTTTTGATTTTTCTAATTGGGGGGAAGATTCCGAATTCAAAGATAAAATAAATATCATTAATAACGCTTTAAAAAATAAGAAGAAAATTGAATTCAAATATTTTTCTTCTTCTGGGGCTATTTCTTTTAGAATAGTCTCTCCTTATAAATTATTATTAAAAGCTTCTAATTGGTATTTATATGGTTTTTGCCATCTCAAAAATGATGAGCGTCTTTTTAAAGTAATTAGAATAGAAAATTTAATTCTTTTAAATGAAAATTCTGATTTTTTAGAATCAAATAATTTCGATATCGAAAAAATATTTTTTCATAGGAATCCCAATTTATATTCAACTGTAAATTTAAAATTAAAATTTGATAATTCTGCTTATTTTCATGCAAAAGAACTTTTTTCAGAAAAAAATATTATTGAAAAAAATGATAATTTTTTTATAGTTAAAACTAGTTATCCGGAAGATGATTGGGTTTATAGTATGATTTTGAGTTTTGGAGAAAAAGTTGAAGTTTTATCTCCCGATCATATAAAAGAAATTATACTAAAAAAAATTGAAAAAATGAGCTTGATTTACAAAAAAGAAATTTAATAAGTAGAAAGGAAAAACATTTTAATATTAACCGTTTTGTTCTTTTAATGTAGTGTAACAGCCACGCGTTTTCTGCACGGCGTTACAGCACTTATGACAACGTTGATGTTTTTATTGAAGCTTTTAGGTAAGGAAAAACACTAAAAAAAGCGTTTGTACTTAATTCCCCTCTTGAGGGGTGGCAACCGGAGATTGACGGGGTGGACAGGTTTTTGTAAATGCTTTTAATAATGAAGTGGTAAATATTGGATAAAATAAACGCGAACAAGATCAAATTTTCTAAAAAACGAATTTCGCTCTGTCAAAAGTCGGCTAAGTCGGGGGCATCGCTGCCCCTTTCTCGCCTAAGAACGGTACGTGAGACTTTCACCTCATACCGCTCAAGCATTCAATAACTCAGTTTTAACTGAGCAGCGGTTGTTTTTTTAACCGCTTTCGTAATTCTTAGTTGGATTTTATGAATGTGTTTCTCGGCTTTTTTCCAATTAATTTTATTATATTTAGTATTACGTTCTCTTGTTTTCATAGCCTGGCTCTGCAGTGTTCTCACG
>Ga0334889_1003108_pt1 | contig 17062 bp, 11 predicted proteins | sample GraSluR1_MG_2_FD_207222 | JGI IMG/M metagenome (GOLD analysis project Ga0334889, IMG submission 207222) | Sludge microbial communities from methane-producing bioreactor in Wageningen University, Netherlands - Granular Sludge_8_08-R1 | ecosystem: Engineered > Bioreactor > Anaerobic > Unclassified... | reverse complement strand
AACCCATTGCCAAGTTGCGAATCAAAAATTTCTTGATAAATGGGACTGGATTCAATTAATTGGGCGTGGCTGCCCTCTGCCACAATTCGTCCCTTATCCAACACAACAATCTTGTCGGCGTTAAGTACGGTGCTGATGCGCTGCGCAACCACAAAACTGGTGCAATCTTGCAGGTTTTTTTTCAGCGCCTCTTGAATGTGGGTTTCTGTTTCCACATCCACTGAACTGGTGGCGTCGTCCAGGATGAGAATGCGCGGATGGGTGATGATTGCACGCGCAATGGAAATGCGCTGCTTTTGCCCGCCCGACAAATTGGCGCCGCGTTCTTCCACATGCGTGTCATAGCCCTGTGGAAATTTCATGATGAAATCATGCGCCCCGGCAATTTTTGCCGCGGCAATCATCTCTTCTTCCGAAGCGTCGGATTTTCCGTAGCAAATGTTTTCCCGAAGGGTGCCTGAGAATAGGATGGATTCTTGCGGAACAATTCCCACATGCTCCAGGATTGAGTCTTCTTTCAAATTGCGCACATCCAGGTTGTTGATTTGCACTTCACCGGCAGTGACATCATAAAATCGTGGAATCAGATTGACCAGAGATGATTTGCCGGCCCCGGTGGCGCCCAGAATGGCGACGGTTTGACCGGGTTCTGCAGACAGGTTGATGTTTTCGAGTATATTAAGATCACTATCGCCCCTGTAATGAAAATCAACCTCTTTAAAATCTACCCGGCTCAAAGGCTGTGGGGGCAGCGCCATTGCATCGGGGATGTATTCAACTTCCGGCATGGTGTCAAGCACTTCCACAATGCGTTTGGCAGATGCCAAACCATTGGCCAGCACATTGGAAAGTTGGGTGAGCATGATCAGGGGGGTCAGGGTGGTCATCAGGTAATTGGTAAATGCTACAATCTGGCCCACCATCATATCTCCTTTGATAGCTTGCAATCCGCCCATCCAGATGACCAGGACAATCCCAATGTTGACAAACAGGGTGGTAATGGGAGTCATGGATGACATGAATTGCATAACCCGCACTGTGTGATCGGCCAAGTCATCGTTGGCGTTGTCAAAGCGCCGGGTTTCATAAGCGTCGCGGACAAAAGCTTTCACCAGGCGCGCCCCGGCGATATTTTCCTGTAATATGGTGTTCAGCGTATCCATTTTTTGTTGAACAACCTGGAAAAAAGGTTCCATTTTTATACTGAAGGTTATGATTATCACTCCGGCAATCAGCAGAACTGGTATCATGGCAGCGGCGAGCGCGGCATTGGTGTAGAACATTAAAATGATGCTGCCAATCATCAACAGGGGAGCTCGTGTGCCAATGCGTAATGAAACCTGAACCAGGCGCTGCACAGCGCTGGCGTCGCTGGTGAGCCGTACCATTAATTTCCCCGTGCTGAAACGATCCAAATCGCCGTAGGAAAATTGTTGGATTTTGATGAACAATGCCTCACGTAAATCGCGTGCCACGCTCTCGCCGGTGCGAACAGAAAAAATGTTGTTTAAAATAGCCATAAAGGTGTTGATCACTGAAATGCACAACATAAGAGCTGAAGTCTGCACCACTACCAGCATGTTATTTTGTCTGATGCCCTGGTCAATGATGCGTGCAATTAAGCGTGGAATTGCCAGGTCGGCGAAAACGATGACCAACAATGTCACCAGCGATAAAACCGCCAGTTTTTGATACGGTTTTACAAAACCAAATAGTTTTCGGATGTGGAGCATGGTTTATTTCACCATAAGGCAATGGTTTTGAGGTTTCCCTAATGTGCTTTGCAGGATAGACATGGCGTTCAGGATCGTTTCCAGTTCTTCATGGGAAAGATTTGCAATTTTTTCTTTCATCCAGGTGTAGTTCTTTTCCATGAGCGTGGTCATAACCCGCTCTCCTTTTTCAGTCATCTCAAGTTTTACATACCGGCGATCTTTGTCATCCTGTCGGCGGGTGATCAACCCTTTTTTAACCAGCAGGTCTACTGATTGGCTGATAGCCGGGCGGCTGATTTGATGTTTTTCAGCCAGGCTGCCCACAGTTTGCGCGCCACGCTGTATTTGCCGCAGCATGCGAAACTGGATAAAGGTGATATCAAAATCATGGATGGCATTGGCGTGGATGTTATTACGCACCTGGTTCCAAACCGATGGAATGGTATCCCAGATTCTTTCAATGGTTTTTTGAGGTAAATCAATCCCGGGCATGGGGTTGTCCTTTAGTTAATGACCTGAATAGTTAATCACCTTAACTATATTCAGTGAGTCTTTTTTTGTCAAGGAATTGAATCGGAATTAACGGCAGTGGTAGTAATTCTGGGTGCAGCCAAATTCCTGCTCATCCCAGGGAATGGCACAATACGCCGGATTTCAACATTGCCCTGGCGGGCCAATAAAGAGCAGTTGAAAATTTGAGGTGGTTAAAACCATTAAGCCTGCCAGCGAAGCAGCAGTCAGAATGGTGAACAGCAGACGATTGCGAAATGAAATGTGGTTTGTCGGCAGGCTTTCAGGCTTGACAATTTTTGGGCTCAGTCAGGATGAAATCCTTGTCATGCAGTTAATAACCGAATGTTATTGCGCGCAAGGGAAGAAGGTGATATCGTCGTAAACCGGGCTGCGGTATTTACCATCGTCGGTTATGATCTGGTAAACGAACCAGGATTCACCCATCATGGGCGGGAATTGCAGGTTTTGTTTGCTGCTGCCGCCGCCGATGATGACCGCGCGTCGGCTATCGCTGGTCCAACGACTCAGGTTGATATTTTGTGTATCTGACCGCCTGTTGGAGTTTTTATCTACAATGTGATACCAGATGGAAATGCCGCGGTTAATGTCGGCCACTTTCACTGTGATAGTTAATTCATAGGGTTCCTGGTAGCAATAAAACTTTTGCACAGACTCTTTCACTTCCAATACCACTTCTTGCGAGATGTTGGGTGCGGAAGTTTTAATCGCTGCCGGATTGGTGGTGGAAGTGGCTTCCGGCTCAGTTGGTGTGGGGTAAGGCGTGTAGGTGGGATAGGGAGTGTAGGTTTCTTGCGGTGTATAGGTGGGATAGGGAGACGCTTCTTCCACTCTGCCCAGTTCTTCTTGCAGAGCTTCAACAGTCATTTCGGCTTCAGCGCCGCGGGTGGCGGCAATGCCCAGCGCGATGCGGGTTTCTTCCGCGCCCGATTCAACCGGCGGCTCTTCTTGTTGTTCAGTGCTTTCTGAGACTGATGCCAGCGTCTGACAGGATAAGATGAAAAAGATACTGAGAAGCAGAATGCAGGTAGGGCGAAAATCATTTTTCTTGGTCATAAACTACCTCCCATTGGGACCCATGTCTGTTTTGATTCCTGCTAATACTTTAGCAAATCGATTCCCCGCCGTCAAGCGGTGAAAAGAAACACCGCTTGCATATGGATAAGAAGCAAGCGGTGTTTTGATGAGATTTCAAAACGGGGTTAACCGTTTTCAATTTGTGGATTAAGATCCATCTGCCAGAAATCGGCCGGAGATTGCTCACGCGGCAGATGAGATGGAAACTCGCCAGGCTGGCTGCCGGAGAGATCGAAATGCACCCAGGGATTGACCGCCGGTGACCCAAAGCTGACCTCAACGGTGCGTTGGTTCAAATCGAAAACCATGGAATGCAGGCAGCCAAACATCTGGTCGTAGTAGTGGCAGCACATGCCGTTGGGATAGGGTGTGGCGAGCAGTTCTTTAAGAACACTGCGATTGATGCTCGGACTGTGTTGATCCAGCGTTTGTTGAGCGGCTCTATAGCGTGTAGTGGAATGAATCATCGACATGGGTTCCAGGGCGCGGATTTGGGCTGACTGAAAGTGGTTGGTGGCGATCAGGTATTGCGCCGGGGTGGATGCATCGATGCGGGTGAAATGTTTTTCGGCGCCAAAGATTTCAGCGCGTACGGCAGAGCCCAGTGCATCTGCCACCATCAGGATGGGGTTGTCGCAGGAAGGAAACTCACGGATGATTTCAACGGCTTCCTCAACGCTGGCGCAACGATCCAACAGGGTGCGTCCCAGCGCCCAGAAACTCAACCCTTCCTGGATGGGAGGGCGGAATCCGGGCTGCACACTGACCGGCATGCCGCCCACCGACATAGTGACCGAGACACCTTTTTCATTCATGCCGTCCTGGCGCCCGAAGAACAGGGTAGAGAACCCGATGTGAGCGTACTGTCCCTGGATGGCGGTGGTCACCAGGCGCAGGTCATCCATACGGTCGCCGAAGTCGTAGTTGCGCCCCACCAACACATGACCGTTTTCGGTGATGGACGGCAGCGCCACCATGTGGCTGCAGTGCCGGGCGGCCAGGTGCGTGGCGGCATAGTAATACAGATCACTGGGAGCGATCTTCAGGGTTTCACAGAAAGCCTGGATCTCTTCAGCGGCTGCCGGGTTGAAGCGCGCCATGAGCTGTTCAGTGCGCTGGAAGGATGGGCGGTCGGGAATGCTGTTGCCTGAACGCAGCCAGTTGACAAAAGCAGGGATTTGGGCAATGACTTGCGCCTGTGCGGCGCCTGCCTGTGCGGCAGTTCCTTTGAGAACAACATGCCGAAAAGTGGTGGTGTTATTCGTGTCTTGAGACATTTTCTTCCTCCTGAAGAATGATGATGGTTTGTTAGACTTCCCCATCATAGCGGAGCAAGGAAGAAAAGGCTTGACATTTCTTTGCTTGAAGTTTGCAATTCTTGCGGTCTTACAAAGGCACCACCGGGATGCAGACATCCATCACATATTTGCCCTCGGGGTGGGTGTCGGGTGTGGCGCGGTAAATCTCATAATTCGGCATATCATCCGGCTGCATGCCGCTGTCGGGCAGCCAGACGCGGTAGAAGTGGCGGTAAACCAATTCAATTTCATCTGCTGTGCAAACCACGCGCATCACCGCGCAGCGCGCAGCTTGAATGTCTAGAAATCCAACCAACGGATCGCTGGTCAAATCGCGGGGAACGGTCATGCAGGCGTAATATCGGCACTTATCCAACGGGGTGATTAATGGATCATCCAGGGAGATGCCGATCATCAGCGTGTCGGGGGTGATCAAATTACGGGCGGTTGCCCAGCGGCTCAGCCGATTCCAGACGGTGCAGATTCGCTCCAGGTCGTATCCGTGCATATCCGCCACATAAGCCAGGTGCATGGCCGGCATGCTGCGCACTTCGACCGCGGGTGCAGGAGACAGGTCAGGTGGTTCGGCAGCAGGGGGCTGGTGCGGGTAAACATCGGGCAGCGGTGATTTGGCATAGCTGCTGGCGCTGACGCCGAAGTGTTTCTTGAACGAACGCGCAAAAACGGAAGAAGAAGAGAAACCGCAGCTCAATGCAATTTCGGTGATGGTTTTAGCCGGCGCCTTATGCAGCAGGTTGGCTGCCCGTTCCAACCGCAAGCGGTTGATGAAATCTTGCGGGGTTTCACCCAGCGCGGCGGTGAAAATGCGGTGGAAATGGAAAGGCGAGAAATGACTGATGCGCGCCACCTGCTCCAAATCCAGGTCGCTTCCCAGGTTGTTGGTGATGTAGGAGACTACATCCTGGATGCGGGCGTTGTATTGATCACGGGGGCGATGATCTGGTTGCATGTAATTTCACCCTGAATTTCAGGCGGAGAGGCCGCCGCGTTCAGCCAGCACTTTCAATAATTCGGTTTGCAGTTCGTCAGCCCTGGTTTCCAGTTTACCCAGTTCGGCCAGCATTTCAACGGCGTGCGGATTATTCGCATAGCTCAACAGGTTGATGCGCACATTCATCCCGGCGGCGGTCAGGGCGGCGCGGGCGTGCGCGGCGCTGCTGCCGGCGTCGGAGATGGCATTGAGGTTGCCCAGGCTGGCGGCCTGGTTGGCCAGTTCAAACACGCGCACGGCCTGGCGTGCCACGCTCAACGGCACCTCGGCTGCTTGGAAGGTGGCTTTTTCAATGGCCGCAGTGCGAGCGGCTTTTTCTTCATCGGTATCTTTGGGCAGTTTGGTCGCTTGCATGAAGGCTTCAAAAGCAGCACAATCCTGTTCAACTGCATCGCTCAGGCTGCGGCGCAGGCTTTCAGCTTCGTCCAGCACGGTCAGCATCTGGACTTCAACATCAGCATACTTTTTCCGTCCCACGGTTAAACGCGCCACCATGGCAGCCAGGGCAGCGCCCAGTGCGCCAGTGTGCGCCGCGGCTGATCCGCCGCCCGGCGTGGGGGTTCCGGCTGCCACCCGGTCAATGAAGTCTTCCTGGACAGGGGCTGCGCCGCCAACGTGTGCGGCGGCCAGCTTTTGTTCCAGCACCTGGTTGTTGTTAAAGGCGTCGAGCTGCAAATACCAGCGCGCCGAGTCGATCAGTGCTTCCTGTGGGATCATACCGATCAGTTCGGTGTGATGAATGCCTACGCCGTAGCGGGCGGCTTCGCGGCGGATGGTTTCGACCACGGTGTGAATGGCGGTTTTGTGGAAGTTGGTCAGGTTCATCGACACCTGGGCGCGGCCTTCCACCAGCACGCCCATGGCCTTGACAAAGCGGAAACCGCCGGATGACTGGCGCACCACTTTGGCAATTTTGCTGGCGATGGCCACGTTTTCGGTGGTCAGGTACACGTTGAAGGCAATCAGGGGCTGGCGCGCGCCGATCACGGTGGCGCCGGCTGGGCCCAATTCACAGGGGCCAAAATCGGGCTTACGCGCCGGGTTGTTTTTTATTTCTTCTTTCAATCCCTCAAACTGCCCCTTGCGAATGTTCTCCAGGTTTTGTCTTTCAGGAAATGCAGCGGCTTCTTCATACAGGTAAACCGGGACGTTCAGTTCCTGCGCCACGCGCTGCCCCAGTTTCTTTGCCAGGATGATACATTCTTCCATCGACACGTCCTGGATGGGAATGAAAGGCACCACATCAGTGGCGCCGATGCGCGGATGCTCGCCGGTGTGCTGGTTGAGGTCAATGGTCTGCGCGGCGTGGGCAATGGCGCGGAAGGCGGCTTCAGCCACGACCTCGGGCGCACCGATCATGGTCACCACCGTGCGGTTGTGGTCCAGGTCGGAACTGTGATCAAGCAAGGCCACGCCGGGCACGCTTTGAATTTTTTCGACGATTTGCGTCACAATTTCGGGGCGGCGTGCTTCAGAAAAGTTGGGGACACATTCAACCAGAGCAGTCATAAATTTACCTCATGGAAAAGACAGGGAAGACTTCCCCTTTTTTTATCACCGTTTTGACCAGGTTGCCACCAAAGCGGTAGCCCAGGTGGCGGTAGTCGTCCACCGCCAAGATCAACAGGTCGGCCTGTTTGCCGGGTTCGATGGAGCCGATGCGGTCAGCCCGGTTGATGGCTGCGGCGGCGTTGATGGTGGCGGCTGCCACGGCCTCAGCCGGGGTGAGTTTGAGATAGCGGCAGGCCAGGGCGAGCACAAATTGAAAGTTCTCGCACCAGGCCGGACCGGGATTCATGTCGGAGGCGATGGCCAAAATGCCGCCGGCGGCGATGATTTGCCGGGCGGGGGTATAGTGCGGGTCGGCCAGCCCAAAGGGTGTGCAGGGCAGCGATACAGCCACTGTGTCGCTGTGTGCCAGTTGTTCAATTTCAGCGGCTGAAATCTTCACCAGGTGGTCGGCTGAGGCTGCACCCAGTGAAACCGCCAGCCCGGCGCCGCCTATGTTGCCGAATTCGTCGGCATGAATTTTGAGCGGGAAACCGCGCTGCCGGGCGCATTCCAGAATGCGGCGGGTGTGCTGGAGATTGAAGACGTTTTCTTCGCAAAACACGTCCACAAAGGGCAGGGTCGGAAGGTGGTTACGGCTCCATTTTTCTACAGCGGGGATCATATCATTGCACAACATCTCGGTGAAAGCGTCGGTGTCGCCATTGAACTCGGGCGGGACGGCGTGCGCTCCCATGAAGGTGGGCGCCATTTCAATGGGGGTCGATTGGTTCAATGCTTCAATCACAGCCAGTTGCTTGATTTCACTGGCGGTGTCCAGCCCATAGCCGGTTTTTACCTCAACCGTGGTCACACCGTGATAAAAATGATTCAGGGCGCGCGGGCGGTTTTCTTCCACCAGTTGTTCCAGCGGGGTCGAACGGGTGGCCTGCATGGTGGCATTGATGCCGCCGCCGGCGTTCATGATCTCCATGTAGGTTTTGCCCTGGATGCGCATTTCAAATTCGTTGCAGCGGTCGCCCGCCCACACCAGGTGGGTGTGGGGGTCCACCAACCCGGGCATCACCACACTGCCTGTGGCATCCAGGCGCGGCTCATCGGGGTAGGCAGCCAGCAGTGAAGCGGAATCGCCCACTTTTTCGATCACCCCGTCGCGCAGCAGCAGCGCGCCGTCGGGGATGATATTCAGCTCTGCCAGGCGCGCGCCGCGCCGCGGGCCGCCTGTGAGGGTGAGCAATTGCGAGGCTGAATGAATCAGCATTGCTTATTTCTCCATCATGGGAATTTTGACGCCGTGTTTTTTTGCAGCGGCGACGGCTTCGGGGTAACCGGCGTCCACATGGCGCACAATGCCCATGCCAGGGTCGGTGGTAAGCACGCGCTCGATACGCGCTGCGGCTTCAGGAGTGCCGTCGGCCACAATCACCATGCCGGCGTGCTGGCTGTAACCAATGCCCACCCCGCCGCCGTGATGAAAGCTGACCCAGCTTGCGCCGCCCACGGCGTTGATCAGGGCGTTGAGAATGGGCCAGTCGCTAATGGCGTCGGAACCGTCGCGCATGGCTTCGGTCTCGCGGTTGGGAGATGCCACCGAACCTGAGTCGAGATGGTCGCGGCCGATGACAATGGGAGCTTTTAATTCGCCGCTGGCCACCATTGCGTTGAACTTGAGACCGGCTTTGACACGCTCGCCGTAACCCAGCCAACAAATGCGCGAAGGCAAACCCTGGAAATGAATCTGGTCTTTTGCCATTTTCAACCAGCGCTGCAAATGCTCATCCTGCGGGAAAAGTTCAAACACGGCGCGGTCGGTGCGAAAGATATCTTCTTCGTCGCCGGAGAGCGCCACCCAGCGGAAGGGGCCTTTGCCTTCACAGAACAGGGGGCGAATGTAGGCAGGCACAAAACCGGGGTAAGCAAAGGCATCTTTGACACCCTGGTTGAAAGCTTGCTGGCGCAGGTTGTTGCCATAGTCAAACACCTCGGCGCCGCGTTTTTGCAATTCGAGCATGGCCTGCACATGCACCACCATCGATTCTTTTGCCAGGCGGATGTATTCAGTGGGATTCTCACGGCGCAGTTGGACCGCCTGCTCAAAACTGAGGGTGTGCGGCACGTAGCTGAGCGGGTCGTGCGCAGGGGTCTGGTCGGTGACAATATCAGGCAACAGCGAGCCAGCCAGGATTTTGGGATGAATTTCGGCGGCGTTGCCCAGCAGGGCGATGGAGAGCGGTTTACGCTGCTGTTTGGCTTCAAACGCCAGGCGCAGGGCTTCATCCAGCGACTGCACCACCACATCCACATAGTGGTGGCGCAACCGGCGTTCGCAGCGTTCGGGGTCCACCTCAACGGCAATGCACACACCGTTGTTCATGGTGACCGAAAGCGGCTGTGCGCCGCCCATGCCGCCCAGGCCGGCGGTGAGCACCACCTTGCCGCTCAAATCGCCGTAGCCGCGCAGGCGCGCCAGCGAGCCAAAGGTTTCGTAGGTGCCCTGCAGAATGCCCTGTGTGCCGATGTAAATCCACGACCCGGCGGTCATCTGCCCGTACATGATTAACCCTTTACGTTCCATGTCGTCAAAGTATTCCTGGGTTGCCCAGTGCGGCACAATGTTGGAATTGGCGATCAGTACGCGCGGCGCATCGGGATGCGAACGGAAAACCGCCACCGGCTTGCCTGATTGCACCAGCAGCGTCTCGTCGTTTTCGAGGTTGCGCAGCGAGTCAAGGATGGCGTCGAAACAGGCCCAGTTGCGGGCAGCTTTGCCGCGCCCGCCGTAAACGATCAAATCGTCTGGCTTTTCGGCAACCTCAGGATCGAGATTATTCTGGATCATACGGTAGGCAGCTTCTTGAATCCAGCCTTTGCAGTGCAGTTGTGTGCCGCGCGGAGCGCGGATAACTCGTTTTTCGGTCATCTTACCTCCGAATCTATTACGAAAGAGCCTGCTCAACGGTATTTAACAGTTCGCCGGAATTGATCAGTTGCTGTACTTTTAGCATCAACGGCGCCATGATGGTATCTGTCTCGATAAATGGAACATGCTGGCGAACGAGTTGATAGGCGGCGCGGGTGCCTTTTCCCAAACGGGATGGCTGGGGGTTGCCGTCAAAGCGAAAATCAATGCCCTGCACCGCGGCAAAGATTTCAGCCGCCAGCACATTTTCCACGTTGCGGGCAATGTCAAACACCTGGCGGGCAGCAATGGTGCCCATGCTCACGTGATCTTCGGTGTTGGCAGAGGAAGGGATGCTGTCTACGCTGGCAGGATGCGCCAGCACTTTGTTTTCGGAAACCAGCGCCGCGGCTGTGTATTGAACCAGCATGAATCCTGAATTTACACCGCCGTGCCTGGTGAGAAAGGGCGGCAGGATATTTTTATTTACCTTGGAATCAATCAGGCGGGCAATGCGCCGCTCAGCGATGTTGGCCAGTTCAGCAATGCCCACTTTGAGATTATCCAGGGGGATGGCAACCGGCTCGCCGTGGAAATTGCCGCCGGAAATACAAATGGGTGTGCCGTCTTCTTCCCAGAAAATGAGCGGATTGTCATTGGCCGAGTTGAGTTCAATTTCGACTGCGCGGCGGGCAAAAGCAATCACGTCGCGGGCGGCGCCGTTCACCTGGGGGGTACAGCGCAGGCTGTAAGCGTCCTGGATGTCTTGCGGGTCAAAACCGCGCACCATACGCGAACCTTCCAAAAGTTTGCGAATGTGGGCGGCTGATTCGATTTGGCCGGGATGCGGGCGGGCGTTGTGCAGGCGTTCGTCAAAGGCCAGTGAAGTGCCGGCCAGGGCTTCAATGCTGAGCGCGGCCGAAAGGTCGGCCACGCAGGCCAGCCGCTCGGCTTTGAAGATGGCCAGTGCGCCCAGCGTGGAAATGAGCGCGGTGCCGTTGGTGAGCGCCAGCCCTTCTTTTGCCATCAACTCAACAATGGGGATGCCGGCCTGCTGCATGGCTTGCCGGCCGCTCATGATTTGCCCCTGGTACCAGGCCTCTCCTTCGCCAATGACCACCAGCGCCACGTGCGCCAGAGGCGCCAGGTCGCCGGAGGCGCCCAGCGAACCCTGCGAGGGTACCAGCGGATAAACACCGCGGTTGACCATTTGCAACAGCGATTCAATCACTTCCAACCGAATGCCGGAATGACCCTGCAGCAGAGTTTGAATGCGCACGGCCATGAGTGCGCGCACAGTGGAATTTGGCAGTAAAGGCCCCACGCCAGTGGCATGAGAGAGAATAATGTTGCGCTGCAATTCTTTAATCTGGTGAGGGGGAATGATGTGGTCTTTAAAATCGCCAAAACCAGTGGTGACGCCGTAGATGATTTCATTGCGTTCGACAAAGCCTTCAATGGCGCTGCGGGCGCGTTTCACGCGCTCAACTGCCTGCGGATTAACCGATAGGGTTAATTCAGCGGGGTTTTCCCAGGCGCTGGCAATGCTGTGAATGGCTTCCACTGTCAGGTTGTTTCCGTCCAGTTCAATTTGGCGCATAAAGAATCCTCCAGGTTATTAAAAGATCAGATAACTTGATTTTACTCCCTTATAAACAAAGAGCAAACACACCCTTTTTTAATTAATGGCTCTGCGCCGGATCGTTTTCCACATTTCTTGCAGACCTTCGCCACATTTTCTCCACATTCATCCTTTATATTTCAAGTATGCAAATCTTGAAATTGAAAAAATCCAGTGGGAGATGGATGAGGGATTAAAAATGTGACTCAAGTAATGAAATTATAAAAAATTCCATTTTGACCCTGTTCAAAATGGTCATAGATCATTAAAATTACTAAACTAGTTAATAATATACAGGTGAAATATATGGATTGTGAAAAAGACTTTTCTTTTGACCGTTTGTTGGCAGTTATTGGCAGATTGCAGGCCACGCGCGCTGATCAAGCCATGGATAAGATTGGATTATTTCGCGGGCAGGCTTTCTTGCTGATGATCTTATCGCACCACGATGGTTTGACGCATACAGAAATTGCACAAAAAATGCAAATTTCTCCTGCGGCAGTTACCAAAATTATCCAGCGTATGGAAAAATTGAATTATGTTCAGCGTTGTCCCGATCCAAATGACGAACGCATATCGCGTGTATTTTTAATGGATGAGGGGAAGGCAGTCACCCAGCAAATTCATCATTCTTTCACTGAAATCGATGAGGTTATCATTGCAGGCTTTTCCGAAGAGGACCAGAAAAAATTAAAAACCTTGCTGTTACGCGTCCTAAAAAACTTAAAAAATCGCTCCTGTGTTCAGGATCAATGAAAATTAAAAATCATCCAATTGTTAATGTACTTATCTGTAAAGGAGGCAACCTTTGATTAAAAAATTATCAAAATATATTGCCGAATACAAGAAATATGTGTACCTGGTTCCTATTCTTGTATTCCTTGACGTGTTGTGCGAATTGAGCATGCCGCTGCTGATGGCGCGTATCGTTGACCTGGGCATTCCGGGAAAAGACGTGTCGTATATTACGCGCATCGGCATTTACATGATTCTATTGGCTCTGGGCGCCATCCTGTTTGGCGTCCTGAACATGTATTTCACCACCAAAGTAAGCATGGGATTTGGCGCCAACCTGCGCAATGCCCTGTTTGAAAAGGTGCAGGCGTTTTCCTTCAACAACATTGACCGCTTCAGCACAGCGTCTTTGATCACCCGTTTGACCAACGATGTGAACAATGTGCAAATGACCCTGATGATGGCGTTGCGTCTTTTGTTGCGGGCGCCCATGATGTTGGTCATTGCCTTCATTCTTGCCTACAACATTAATGCCGAACTGTCTATTGTGCTGGCCATAGCCATTCCATTGCTGGCGTTGGGCATTATTCTCATCATAAAGACGGCAGTAAAACTCTTCACGACCATGCAAGAGAAAGTGGACGCAGTCAACAACACCCTGCAAGAGAATCTGATCGGTATTCGGGTGGTTAAATCTTTTGTGCGTGCTGGTTTTGAAATCGAGAAATTTAAAAAATCAAACGATGATCTGACCGAGGCGGGTATTCGCGCAGTGAATATTGCCATTTTGAACTTGCCGCTGATGATGTTGGTGATGAACGGCGCCACCCTGGCAATTATTTGGCTGGGCGGTCAAATGGTCTTTTTTGGTACGCTGGGAGCGGGAGAGCTTGTCAGTTTTCTCAGTTACATCTTCCAAATTTTATTCAGCGTGATGATGATCTCGATGGTGATTCTGATGAGCGCCCGCGCGGAAGCCAGCGGCAAACGCCTGGTGGAAGTGCTGGATACCCAGATTGACATTACCGATAAACCGCTTGCCTTGCCGGAAAGCAGCGAACAACCCTCCACCCCTATGCAAGTGCAGAGAGGTAAAGTGGAATTTCGTGATGTGGCGTTTAAATATGACCGTGCTGGCAGTGGTGAGAATGTATTGTGCGGCATCAACTTTACCGTGCAGCCCGGCGAGGTGGTGGGCATTGTGGGCGGCACCGGCACTGGTAAAACCACACTGGTAAACCTGATCCCGCGCCTGTATGATGTGAGTGAGGGCGTGGTGTTGGTGGATGATGTGGACGTGCGCGATTATCCACTGGAAACGCTGCGCGAGCAAATTGGCGTGGTGCTGCAAAAGAACACGCTATTCTCGGGTACCATTCGTGAAAACCTGATGTGGGGCAACCCGGATGCCACACAGGAAGAAATTGAAACCGCCTGCCGCGACGCACAGGCGCACGATTTCATCACATCTTTTCCTAAAGGTTACGATACCGAACTGGGGCAGGGCGGCGTGAATATTTCGGGCGGTCAAAAACAGCGTCTGACCATTGCGCGCGCCATGCTGAAAAAACCTAAAATCTTGATTTTAGACGACAGCACCAGCGCGGTTGATTCAGGCACGGAGGCAAAAATTCGCGCTTCGTTCTATCAAAATCTGTCACAGACCACTGTGTTTATCATTGCACAGCGCATCAGTTCAGTGCGCGAGGCTGACAAAATCATTGTCCTAGATGACGGCAATATCGTAGGTATGGGAACACATGCCGAGTTGATTGCCAGCAATCGCATTTACCAGGAAATCAACGCATCGCAGCAGGAAGGAGTATTGGCAAATGTCTGAAAAAAATCGATCGGATAACCAGCCCGCATTTCCCGGGCCGCGCGGAGGAGGCCACGGTCCCGGTGGGCGGCAGCACGGTTATGAACGCCCAAAAAACGCAAAACGCACCCTGCTGCGGTTGTTGCAATATTTGAGTAACCGCAAATTGACGCTGGTCATTGTGGTGCTGATGATGTTCGTGGGTTCAGGCAGCATGCTGGCTGGCAACTATTTCCTGAAACCGATGATCAATGACTACATTTTGCCGGGCGATTTTAACGGCCTGTTGAACGCGTTGATCGCACTGGCAGCCATCTACCTGGTGGGTGCGGGCGCAACCTATCTGCAAAGCCGCCTGATGATTCAGACTGCCCAGCGCACCGGCAACCGCATTCGCCAGGAATTGTTCAACAAAATGCAGAACCTGCCGTTGAAATATTTCGACACCCACACCCACGGTGATCTGATGAGCCGCTATACCAACGATATTGACAATATCCAGCAGGCATTGGAACAGAGCCTGGTGCAGTTGGTTTCCAGCGTGCTCACATTTGGCGGCTCGGTGATCATGATGCTGGTGCTAAGCCCGGCGCTGTTTGTGGTGACAATGGGGGTACTGGGTTTGATGTTCTTTCTTTCCACAAAGATTGCTTCTCAGAGCCGAAAATATTTCCAGGCGCAGCAAAAAAACCTGGGGAGCTTAAATGGTTATGTGGAAGAAATGGTGGACGGGTTGAAGGTGGTAAAAGTGTTCACCCATGAAGATGAAACCATCGAAGAGTTTAAAGGGCGCAATGAAGATTATCGCGAAGCCGCCACACAGGCCAACTTTTTCGCCGGTATCGTTATGCCCATCATCTTCAACCTGAATAATGTGTCTTATGCTGCCACAGCCATGTTTGGCGGCATTCTGGCGGTGAACGGTAGTTTTGACATCGGTTCGCTGGCAGCCTATTTGTCCTACACGCGTCAGGTGGGGCACCCGGTGATGCAGATCACCAACCAGTTTAATGCCATCCTTTCAGCCATGGCGGGCGCCGAGCGCGTGTTTGAGATGATGGATCAGCAACCCGAAGTGGACGAGGGAACAGTGACACTGGTGGGTGTAAATAAAAATGAAGACGGCTCACTGATGATTTCGTCCAATGGGGCGCGCCCCAGTCATTGGGCGTGGCAGGTTCCCCAGCCGGATGGAACGATGCAACTGGTTGAACTGTGCGGCGATGTGCGTTTTCACGATGTTGATTTTGGCTATGAACCGGAGAAGAAGGTGCTGTGCAACCTGTCACTGTTTGCCAAGCCCGGGCAAAAGATTGCCTTTGTGGGCTCCACAGGCGCTGGCAAGACCACCATCACCAACCTGATCAACCGCTTCTACGATGTGGATGAGGGCAAAATCACCTACGACGGAATCAATGTAAAAGACATCAGTAAATACCATTTGCGCCTGTCACTGGGCATGGTGCTGCAAGACACGCACCTGTTCACCGGCACCATCATGGATAACATCCGTTACGGCAGACTGGATGCCACCGATGAGGAGTGTATTGCCGCTGCCAAACAGGTGAATGCTCATTCCTTCATCAAACGCCTGCCAGACGGCTATCAGACTCACATCACTGCCGACGGTGCCAATCTCAGCCAGGGGCAGCGCCAGTTGCTGGCCATTGCCCGCGCAGCCGTGGCTGACCCGCCGGTGATGATTTTGGACGAGGCCACCAGTTCAATTGACACGCGCACCGAGCGCCTGATCGAGAAGGGCATGGATGCTTTGATGAAAGATCGCACAGTGTTTGTGATTGCCCACCGCCTTTCAACGGTGCGCAACTCCAACGCCATTCTGGTGCTGGAGAACGGCGAGATTATTGAACGCGGCGACCACGCCGACCTGTTGGAGCAAAAAGGGCGCTACTACCAGCTTTACACCGGGCAGTATGTGTTGAGCTAATCCCTGGCGTTTGCCTGCGTTCATTCAACAACGAAAATCACAAAATACACGAAATGAGTAGAGAAACAGACCCTAAGGAATTTAAGAAATCCTTAGGGTCTGTTATTAGTAGAAGCAAAAGGGGTTGTGTTTGACACCTCACAGGTTTACCATAAAAATATCCCAAAAGTAGAACCTTTTGTTGAACCTGTGAGGTGAGATTGATTACTTAGCCCCAACCGCGCTTGAACTGAATAATTGCGTCCATGTCTTGGGGCCGACATATCCGTCCACCTCGAGGTTGTTGCGCTGTTGAAAATTGCGCACGGCGGTGCTGGTCATGCGCCCAAAAATGCCGTCGCGCGCGCCGACCTCGGTGTAACCCAGTTCATACAGGCGCTGCTGGAGCATAAGGACATCATTGCCTTCCATGGGCGGGTCGGTCAGGAACAGGTGGCGCGACAGGAACGGTGTGGGGGTGACAGACGGAGTTAGTGTTGGCAGCGCGGCAGGGGTCGGATAAACCACATCTGCCGGCAGGCAGGCGGGAACAGGAGTCAATTTTGTCTCTGTCACCGAATACTTGACATCTTTCAGTTCAATGCCTGTACCTGAAATAACCTCATCAGGCAGGTTGTTGGGGCGGGAACCCAGCGTGGTGATGATGTTGAACCTGGCTGGCAAAAGCTGGATCAGTCCCAGCGTCTGCCCGGCATCGGGGATTTGCGCCACCCAGGCAGAATATTTTGAATCAAGCTGATCACCCAATTGATTTGTCAAACCGCCCAGCAGAATTTGCCTGTCGGCCAGCGGCAGGATGGACAGCACCTCACCGCCCGGAGCGTCGAGAATGGAATATCCAATGGTTTTCTCCCACACCAGGTTGCCTTTTACGTCCAGCTTCGCCAGCCAGTAAACG
>Ga0334889_1003090_pt1 | contig 17183 bp, 14 predicted proteins | sample GraSluR1_MG_2_FD_207222 | JGI IMG/M metagenome (GOLD analysis project Ga0334889, IMG submission 207222) | Sludge microbial communities from methane-producing bioreactor in Wageningen University, Netherlands - Granular Sludge_8_08-R1 | ecosystem: Engineered > Bioreactor > Anaerobic > Unclassified... | reverse complement strand
TCGATTTCTTTGCGGTCGACGCCCCGCAGAAGGCATCCGATGTTGTCGCCGGCCTGACCGTAGTCAAGAAGTTTCCTGAACATTTCTACGCCGGTGACGACGGTTTTACGGGGCTTTTCGTTAAAACCGACGATTTCTACTTCTTCCTGGACTTTAACCCGGCCCCGCTCCACCCGCCCGGTGGCCACGGTGCCGCGCCCGGTGATGGTGAAGACGTCTTCCACGGGCATCAGGAAGGGCTTGTCGACGGCCCGCTGGGGCTCGGGTACGTATGCGTCCACGGCGTCCATGAGTTCCCAGATGGATTTGCACCACTCACAGTCCCGCTTGCCGCAGGCGCATTCCATGGCCTTCAGGGCGGATCCGGTGATGATGGGAATGTCGTCGCCGGGGAATTCGTAGGCGGAAAGCAGTTCCCGGACTTCCATGTCCACCAGTTCCAGCAGTTCTTCGTCGTCAACCATGTCGGCTTTGTTTAAGTATACGACGATGTAGGGCACGCCCACCTGCCGGGCCAAAAGGATGTGCTCCCGGGTCTGGGGCATGGGGCCGTCGGCGGCGGAAACCACCAAAATGGCTCCGTCCATCTGGGCTGCGCCGGTGATCATGTTCTTGATGTAGTCGGCGTGGCCGGGGCAGTCAACGTGGGCGTAGTGCCGGGTGGCGGTTTCGTATTCCACGTGGGAGGTGTTGATGGTGATCCCCCGGGCGCGCTCTTCGGGCGCGTTGTCAATTTCATCGTATTTCTTGACGGAAGCTCCGCCTACGGTGTTGAGGGTTAAGGTAATGGCTGCGGTAAGGGTGGTTTTACCGTGGTCAACGTGTCCGATGGTGCCGATATTGATGTGGGTTTTGGTACGCTCAAATTTTTGCTTTGCCATTGGTTTTGCCTCCTTCAAATACTCGGTTTGTAAAAGCCTCTAAGGCCCTGCTGCTTTGCTGTTCTGTCAGTTTTACTATTCCGCCGGTTTTACTGTTCCGCCGGATCTGCTGTTCCTTTGGCGCAACTGTTCTGCAGGTAGTTTTGCTGCTCAGTCAGCACTGCTGCCACATTCAGCAAGCAACAGTTTCGCCTTTCCGCCGACTTTGCTGCTCCGCCGGCCTTACTGTTCTGTCAGTATTTTAACCCTGCCGCCTGGCAATAATTCCTTCTGCAATATTATCCGGCATTTGGGCGTAGTGGTCGAACTGCATGGTGTAAATGCCGCGTCCCTGGGTACGGGAGCGCAGATCGGTGGCGTAGCCGAACATTTCCGACAGGGGCACAAAGGCGCTGATTACCTGCACCCCGCCCCGGGGCGTCATTTCCTCAATCCGGCCCCGCCGGGAGTTGATGTCGCCGATTACATCACCCATGTATTCGTCGTTGACCACAACTTCTACTTTCATCACTGGCTCCAGCAGGGTGGGTCCGGCCTTGTTGGCCGCGCTCTTAAATCCCAGGGAGCCGGCAATTTTGAAGGCCATCTCCGAGGAGTCCACGTCGTGGTAGGAACCGTCCAGAAGGGTGACACCCACGTCGATCATGGGGAATCCTGCCAGGACACCGTTTTCCATGGCCTCCTTGATTCCGGCGTCCACCGCCGGGATGTATTCCCTGGGTACGGCGCCGCCGATTATTTTGTTGGTAAAAAGGTAGCCCGCGCCCGGTTCCCGGGGTTCCACCTCCAGCGCCACGTGACCGTACTGGCCCCGTCCGCCGGACTGCCGGATAAATTTACCCTCGGCCTTGACCTTTTTCCGGATGGTTTCCTTGTAAGCCACCTGGGGTCTGCCCACATTGGCCTCCACCTTGAACTCCCGGAGCATCCTGTCCACAATGATTTCCAGATGCAGCTCACCCATGCCCGAGATCAGGGTCTGGCCGGTTTCGGAGTCGGTGTTGATCTTGAAGGTGGGATCCTCTTCCGCCAGCTTCTGCAGGGCCACGCCCATTTTTTCCTGGTCGAACTTGGTTTTAGGCTCAATGGCCACCTGGATTACCGGTTCCGGAAACTCCATGGACTCCAGAATAACGGGGGCTTTTTCGTCACAAAGGGTATCCCCTGTGGCAGTGATTTTCAATCCAACCGCCGCGACGATATCGCCGGTATGGACCTGAGCGATATCCTCCCGGTGGTTGGCGTGCATTCTTAAAATCCTGCCAATCCTTTCCCGCCGGTTCCGGGAGGAATTGAAGATATAAGAGCCCGTCTTTAAGGTCCCGGAGTAAACCCTGAAAAAGGTAAGTTTGCCCACATAGGGGTCCACCGCAATTTTAAAAGCCAGAGCCGAAAAGGGCTCCTCGTCCTTGACCGCCCTGGTTTCCTCCTCATTGGTCCGGGGGTTGCAGCCCTGGACCGGCGGGATGTCCACCGGGGCAGGCAGGTAGTCTACAATTGCGTCCAACAGCGGCTGCACACCCTTGTTTTTAAAGGCCGAGCCGCACAGGACGGGGATCAGCTGCACGGCCAGGGTGGCCTTACGCAACCCCTGCCGCAGTTCATCCTCCGTCAGGGTTTCGTTTTCCAGGTACTGCAGCAGCAGTTCCTCATCTGTCTCAGCCACCGTTTCTATCAGGCGGTTGCGCAGGGCGGCCGCCTCTTCGGCCAGATCCGCCGGGATTTCAGCTTCCTCTCCCGGGGTGCCCAAATCGTCCTTATAGAGAATGGCCTTGTTTCTAACCAGGTCGATAATCCCGCGAAATTTATCCTCCCCGCCTATGGGAAGCTGCAGGGCCACCGGGTTGGCGCCCAGGCGGTCCCGGATCATCTGGATGACGCGCTTGTAGTCGGCGCCCACCCTGTCCATTTTGTTGATATACGCAATGCGCGGAACTCCGTACTTATCGGCCTGCCGCCAGACAGTTTCGGATTGCGGTTCGACGCCGCCCACGGAGCAAAAAACGGCAACTGCGCCGTCCAGCACGCGCAGGGAGCGCTCTACCTCCATGGTGAAGTCCACGTGGCCTGGCGTGTCGATAATGTTAATCTCGCAATCGCGCCAGCGGCAGGTGGTAGCGGCGGAAGTGATAGTAATTCCCCGCTCCTGCTCCTGGACCATCCAGTCCATGGTAGCCGCGCCGTCGTGGACCTCACCGATTTTGTGAACCCTACCGGTGTAAAAGAGGATCCTTTCGCTGGTAGTGGTCTTGCCGGCGTCTATGTGGGCCATAATCCCAATATTTCTGATTTTACTTAACGGAAATTGCCGCGCCACTATTATTCACTCCTTTTACCACCTGTAGTGCGCAAATGCCTTGTTCGCTTCCGCCATTTTATGGGTGTCTTCTCTTCTCTTTACTGAACCGCCTGTACTTGCCGCCGCGTCCATGAGTTCGTTGGCCAGCTTTTCTTCCATGGTCCGGCCCGAGCGTTCCCGGGCATACCGGGTCAGCCAGCGGATGGCCAGGGTTTGCCTGCGGTCGTGCCGCACTTCAATCGGGACCTGGTAGTTGGCGCCGCCCACCCGGCGGGCTTTCACTTCCAGCACGGGCATGACGTTTTTCATGGCTGCTTCAAAAACCTCCAGCGGGTTTTTGCCGGTTTTTTCCCTGATAATATTCAAAGAGCCGTAAACAACCGCCTCGGCGACGCTCTTTTTACCCTGCTGCATAATCTGGTTGATCAGCTTGGTGAGCACCTTGCTCCGGTAAACGGGGTCCGGTAAAATTTCAAGTTTCGGGACAGCCCCTCTTCTGGGCATTAATTTCCCCCCTTTGCTGCGGTAATAGGGTAGATCGCATAAAACACACATATTTTTTAATACAGACACCGGGTAAAACTTTAATGATTACGGATTCCGGGGCATATAGTATTTATTAAGATAAGGTAAGGTAACTTGCCTGAATTATTTGAAATATATTAAAACCCGCTGAAACTTTTTTATTTCTTGGGGCGCTTGGCTCCGTACTTGGAGCGGGCCTGACCCCGGTTCTGCACACCGGCGGAATCCAGGGCGCCGCGCACGATGTGGTAACGGACGCCGGGAATGTCCTTAATCCGGCCGCCGCGCACCAGGACCACCGAGTGTTCCTGTAAATTATGCCCGATTCCCGGAATATAGGAGGTTACCTCGATACCGTTGGTGAGCCTAACCCGGGCCACCTTGCGCAAAGCAGAGTTCGGCTTTTTAGGTGTGGTGGTATAGACCCTGGTGCAGACACCCCGCTTTTGGGGACACACCTTCAGGGCGGGAGACGCAGACTTTTTCTTGATATCTTCCCTGCCCTTGCGGATCAGTTGGCTGATAGTAGGCATGTTTCGATTACACCCCCTTCCTTCCAGGGAAAAGTTTAGAATAAAAAGATCGGGCGGAACGCGTCCCCGGGGACATCAATCCTCCGTGATAGCGGCGGAAGCGCAGCCCACCTCGATCCGGCAGGCCTTGCCCAGAGCCTGCATGGAATCCACCTGGACAACCGGGATTCCTCTCTGGGCGCACATCTGCAGAATCGGCTCAACAATGTGCCGGTCGGCGGTGGCGGCCACATAGACAACTCTGGCCAGTCCCCGTTCGACGGCTTTCAGGGTCTGCTTGGTACCCACAGTCCTATTGCGCGCGGATATGAGCCGCTTGTAAACCATGGCTGCTTGAAAACCTCCTGAAATCCAGACACTCAAATATAGTACCATCCAATCGTTTCATTGTCAATATTTCCTTTACCCCTATTGTATTCATTCTTTCCGGCAGGAGAAAGGTGGCAGAAGAACTTTCCCCTGACACCCCCCACGAAAGCCTGCCTATTATTATTCCCCATTGAGACGCTGTTAAGACAGGGCTCGGGCGCATGGCCCCCGGCCCTGCTCAAACCAGTATTAAACAGTGGTTTCGTCGTAGACCAGATCGATATCCTCCAGATCCTCCAGTTCCAGCCCGTTATCCTCCGCCACCAGGGAAATATTGCGGTAGCGGGACATTCCCGTGCCGGCCGGAACCAGCTTGCCGATGATCACATTTTCCTTTAAGCCCAGGAGCGGGTCCATCTTGCCCTTGATGGCCGCCTCGGTGAGCACCCGGGTAGTCTCCTGGAAGGAGGCCGCGGAAAGGAAGGAATCGGTGGCCAACGAAGCCTTGGTTATGCCCAGAAGCACAGGTTTGGCCGTGGCGGCCTCGCCTCCCCCCCTGGTGACCCGGCCGTTTTCTTCTTCGAATTCAAAGATGTCAATGAGTCCGCCCGGCAGCAGGTCGGTATCACCGGGGTCGTCAATCTTTACTTTGCGGAGCATCTGGCGGATCATTACTTCGATGTGCTTGTCATTGATATCAACGCCCTGGAGCCGGTAAACCCGCTGCACTTCCTGGAGCAGGTAGACCTGCACCCCCTGGACCCCCTTGATATTAAGCAGGTCGTGGGGGTTCACGGAACCTTCGGTAAGTTCATCCCCGGCGTAGATGTGGTCGCCGTCCCGCACTTTAAGGCGGGCGCCGTAGGGCACCTGGTAAACTGCTTTTTCGCCGTCCTCCCCGGTAACCTCCATTTCTCTGCGTCCCTTGACCTCCCGGACCATCACGATTCCGTCGGCCCCGGCCACTATGGCCTGGCCCTTGGGACGTCTGGCCTCAAAGAGCTCTTCCACCCTGGGCAGACCCTGGGTAATGTCATCCCCGGCCACGCCGCCGGTGTGGAAGGTGCGCATGGTCAACTGGGTCCCCGGCTCACCGATGCTCTGGGCGGCAATGATACCCACGGCCTCGCCGATGTCTACTTTCCGCCCCGTGGCCAGGTTGCGGCCGTAGCATTTGTTGCAGACCCCGTAACGGGTTTTGCAGGTGAGCACGGAACGGATTTTTACTCCTTTAAAGCCCGCCGCAACGATTTCGGCGGCCTGTTCTTCGTTAATTTCCTCGCCTGCGTGGGCCAGGATCTCCCCGGTTTCGGGGTGCCTGATATCTTCCAGGGCAGCCCGGCCAATGATCCGGTCTTCCACCTTTTCAATAACTTCCGTGCCGTCCTTGATTTCACTGACCTCGATACCCTGCAGCGTGCCGCAGTCCTCTTCCCGCACGATCACGTCCTGGGCCACGTCCACCAGGCGGCGGGTCAGGTAGCCGGAGTCGGCCGTCCGGAGCGCGGTGTCGGCCAGACCCTTGCGGGCGCCGTGAGTGGAGATGAAGTACTCCAGAACAGTCAGGCCTTCCCGGAAGTTGGCTTTGATAGGCAAGTCGATGATCCGGCCCGAGGGGTCCGCCATGAGGCCCCGCATGCCGGCCAGCTGGCGGATCTGCTGAATATTGCCCCGGGCGCCGGAGTTGGCCATCATGTAAACCGGGTTGAAGCGGTCCAGGGACTCAATGAGCGCGTCGGTTACGCCCCTGGTGGCGTCGTTCCAGATGCCGATGACCTTGCGGTAGCGCTCGTCATCGGTAATCAGGCCCCGGCGGTACTGAAGCTCCACCTTTTCCACCGCCTGTTCGGCTTCTGTGAGAATTAGTTTTTTCTCCGCCGGAATGGTGATGTCCTGCATCCCGATGGTTATACCCGCCCGGGTGGCGAAGCTGAAGCCCAGCTTCTTGATCCCGTCCAGAAGCTGGGTCGTTTTGGAGTAGCCCAGCTTCCGGTAACAGTCGTCCACGATTTTGCCCAGGACCTTCTTTTCGGCAATCTTGTTGATATAACCCAGTTCCGGAGGAATTACTTCATTGAAGATGACTCTGCCCACCGTGGTTTCAATAAGCCCCTCTTCGGGGATCCGGACCTTGATTCTGGCGTGCAGGGAAATGCATTTATTGTAATAGGCCATGATGGCCTCGTCCTCGTCCTTAAAGATTTTCCCCTCGCCTTTATCCCCTTCCTTCAGCATGGTCAGGTAGTAGCTGCCCAGGACCATGTCCTGGGTGGGGATGGCTACGGGGCGGCCGTCCTTGGGGTTTAAGATATTGTTGGATGAAAGCATTAAAAGCCTGGATTCGGCCTGGGCTTCCGCGGAAAGGGGAACGTGCACCGCCATCTGGTCCCCGTCAAAGTCGGCGTTGTAAGCTGTGCAGACCATGGGGTGGATCTGAATGGCGCGGCCTTCCACCAGCACCGGCTCAAAGGCCTGAATGCCCAGCCGGTGCAGAGTGGGGGCACGGTTTAAGAGCACGGGGTGCTCGCAGATTACTTCTTCCAGAACATCCCAGACCTCGGCCCGCACCCGCTCCACCATGCGCTTGGCGCTTTTGATGTTGTGGGCGAAGCCGTCGTTGACCAGGCGCTTCATCACAAAGGGTTTGAACAGTTCCAGGGCCATTTCCTTGGGCAGCCCGCACTGGTGAATCCGCAGTTCCGGGCCCACCACGATAACCGAGCGGCCGGAGTAGTCCACCCGTTTGCCCAAAAGGTTCTGGCGGAAGCGCCCCTGCTTGCCCTTGAGCATGTCGGAAAGGGATTTCAGCGGCCGGTTGCCGGGCCCCGTAACCGGGCGGCCCCGGCGGCCGTTGTCGATAAGGGCGTCCACGGCCTCCTGGAGCATTCTTTTTTCGTTCCGGACGATGATGTCCGGGGCCCCTAAATCCAAAAGCCTCTTTAAGCGGTTGTTGCGGTTGATCACCCGGCGGTAAAGATCGTTCAGGTCGGAAGTGGCAAAACGGCCGCCGTCCAGCTGCACCATGGGGCGCAGCTCGGGGGGTATGACCGGAATCATGTTCATGATCATCCACTCGGGCCGGTTGCCCGACTTGCGGAAGGCCTCCACCACCTCCAGGCGGCGGATGGCCCGGATCTTGCGCTGCCCGGTAACTTCTTTCAGCTCCTGCCGGAGGTCCCGGGCCAGATCATCCAGGTTGATTTCTTCCAAAAGCCTTTTAACGGCCTCGGCGCCCATGCCGGCCTTGAATCTGGTTTCATACTTTTCCCGGTTTTCCCGGTATTCCGCCTCGGTGAGCAGCTGTTTTTTAATCAATCCGGTTTCGCCCGCATCTGTTACGATATATGACACAAAATACAGGACTTTTTCCAGGGACCGGGGGGACATGTCCAGTAATAGACCCATCCGGCTGGGAATACCTTTAAAGTACCAGATATGAGAAACAGGCGCCGCCAGTTCAATGTGGCCCAGGCGCTCCCGGCGAACCTTGGAGCGGGTAACTTCAACGCCGCACCTGTCACAGATAACGCCTTTGTAGCGGACCCGCTTGTATTTGCCGCAGTGGCACTCCCAGTCCCGGGTGGGGCCGAAAATACGCTCACAGAAGAGCCCGTCCCGCTCCGGCTTCAGGGTGCGGTAGTTGATGGTCTCGGGCTTTTTAACCTCGCCGCTGGACCAGGCATGGATTTGTTCGGGAGAAGCCAGTCCAATCCTGATTCGGTCAAAGTGGTTCAAGTCTATCAAAAAGGCCCCCTCCTTTTAGTAGTAGGGTGAAGTGGTTCTAAAAAAGTTAAATATTAAAAATGTTGAATTTCTGGGCTTCCCCGTTACTTCGAAGAACTTTTTTACACCACATTTCGCCTGTATTCCCGAGGGTTATTCTTCTTCCTCCTCGAATTCGAAGTCCTCCTCCAAAAAGTCGTCGCTGAATTCGTCCTCTTCAACGGCTTCAGATCCCTCTTCCTCAGCCCGGACCGGGGGAAGATCTTCTTCCTGCAGGTCGATGCCCAGTTCCTTGGCGGTCTCGTTGATGTCTTCCTCGATCTCCTTGATTTCAACTTCCTTGTCTTCTTCCGAGAGCACCTTCACGTCCAAACCAAGGCTTTGCAGTTCCTTAATCAGCACTTTGAAGGACTCCGGCACACCAGGTTCCGGCACGTTTTCACCCTTGACGATGGCTTCGTAGGTCTTGACCCGGCCCACCACGTCGTCCGACTTGACGGTGAGGATTTCCTGCAGGGTATGGGCTGCGCCGTAAGCCTCCAGAGCCCAGACCTCCATTTCCCCGAAACGCTGGCCGCCGAACTGGGCCTTGCCGCCCAGGGGCTGCTGGGTCACCAGGGAGTACGGCCCCGTGGAGCGGGCGTGAATTTTGTCGTCCACCAGGTGGGCCAGTTTGAGCATGTAAACGTAGCCCACGGTGATGGGGCTGTCAAAGGCTTCGCCAGTGCGCCCGTCGTACAAAGTCATTTTACCGTTCCCGGGCAGGTTGGCCTGCTCCAGGGTTTCCAGAATATCGCTTTCCTGGGCCCCGTTGAAAACCGGGGTGGATACGTGGCAGCCCATGGTCTTGGCCGCCCACCCCAGGTGAGTTTCCAGTACCTGCCCGATATTCATCCGGGAGGGCACGCCCAGGGGGTTCAGCACAATTTCAATGGGGGTGCCGTCGGGCAGGAAGGGCATGTCTTCCTCCGGCAGGATCCGGGCAATGACACCCTTGTTGCCGTGGCGTCCGGCCATTTTGTCGCCCTCGGATATTTTTCGCTTCTGAGCGATGTAGACCCGCACCAGCTGATTTACACCCGGCGGCAGCTCATCTCCGTTATCCCGGGAAAAAACCTTGACGTCTACAATTTTCCCGGCCTCGCCGTGGGGCACCCGCAGTGAGGTATCCCGCACTTCCCGGGCTTTTTCGCCGAAAATGGCCCGCAGCAGGCGCTCCTCGGCGGTAAGCTCGGTCTCGCCCTTGGGGGTGACCTTGCCCACCAGGATGTCTCCCGGCCGGACCTCGGCGCCAGTCCTGATAATGCCCCTGTCGTCCAAATCTTTCAGTATTTCCTCACCCACGTTGGGGATGTCCCGGGTGATTTCCTCCGGCCCAAGTTTGGTATCCCGGGCGTCGCACTCGTATTCCTCTATGTGAATGGATGTAAAAAAATCTTCCTTGACTGCTTTTTCGCTGACCAGGATGGCGTCTTCGTAATTGTAGCCCTCCCAGGGCATGAAGGCCACCAAAATGTTGCGGCCCAGGGCCAGTTCCCCCTGATCGGTGGAAGGCCCGTCCGCGATGATTTGATCCTGCAGCACAAAATCGCCCTTTTTGACAATGGGTTTCTGGTTAATGCAGGTACCCTGGTTGGAGCGGGTAAACTTTAATAATTTGTAGTGGTCCGGTGTCCCGTCCACTCCCCTGACATCTATCCCGGTAGCCGTCACCCGTTCCACCACACCGCTGTTTTTGGTGATTACCACCACCCCGGAATCCCGGGCGGCTTTATACTCCACCCCTGTCCCCACCAGCGGAGCCTCGGCCTTCAGCAGGGGCACGGCCTGACGCTGCATGTTGGCGCCCATGAGGGCCCGGTTGGCGTCGTCGTGCTCCAAAAAGGGAATTAGGGCCGTGGCGATGCTGAACACCTGTTTGGGCGAAACGTCCATATAATCCACCCGATCCGCGGGAACCACGACGATTTCCGGTGAGCGGGCGTTGACCCGGTTTTCCGTAAAACAACCATTTTCGTCCAAGGGCGCGTTGGCCTGGGCGATGACGTTACCTTCCTCCTCGTCGGCGGTGAGGTAGACGATTTCTTCGGTGACCCGCTTGTTGGCCTTATCCACCCTGCGGTAAGGTGTTTCGATGAAACCGAAGGCGTTGATCCGGGCGTAAGTGCTCAAGGAGCCGATTAGTCCGATGTTGGGACCTTCCGGGGTCTCAATGGGACACATCCGGCCGTAGTGGGAGATGTGCACGTCCCGGACCTCGAAGCCGGCCCGTTCCCGGGAAAGGCCCCCGGGTCCCAGGGCGGAAAGCCGCCGCTTGTGGGTCAGTTCAGCCAGGGGGTTGGTCTGGTCCATAAATTGGGACAACTGGCTGGAACCGAAGAATTCCTTGATTGCAGCCACCACGGGGCGGATGTTGATCAGCACCTGGGGCGTAATGACGTCCACGTCCTGAATGGTCATTCTTTCCCGGACCACCCGCTCCATTCTGGAAAGGCCGATCCGGAACTGATTCTGCAACAGCTCGCCCACGGAGCGGAGCCGGCGGTTGCCCAGGTGATCAATATCGTCTACGTTGCCCTCGCCGTTCATGAGCTTCAGCAGGTAGCCGATGGTTTCGAAGATATCCTCCCTGGTCAACTCCCTGAGGAAATCCCGCTCTTTGGGCACTTCTTTCTTTAAATAAGGATCAAACTCGGTTTCCCCGTCACTGTTCTCACCGTAGCTGTAGAGTACACCGTGTTTTAATTTTTTTTGCAATTTGTAGCGGCCGACATTACCCAGGTCGTACCGTTTCTGATCAAAAAAGAGCGCTGACAGGAGGGACCTGGCGCTGTCCACGGTGGGAGGTTCCCCGGGCCGCAGACGCTTGTAAATTTCAACCAGCGCCTCCTCCTCGGTGTCAGTATTATCCCGGGTTAGCGTTTCCTGGATAAACTTGTCGTCGCCAAAAAGATCTGCTATCATGGAGTTGGTGCCGCGCCCCAGGGCGCGGACCAGGACGGTTGCCGGAATCTTCCGGGTCCTGTCAATCCGGACAAAAATATGGTCGTTGACGTCGGTTTCAAATTCCAGCCACGCACCCCTGTTGGGGATGATTGTGGCTGTAAAAAGTCTTTTGCCGCTGGGATCGATGTTGTCGGCGAAGTATACCCCCGGGGAGCGGACAAGCTGGCTGACGATAACCCTTTCCGCCCCGTTGATAATAAAGGTACCCTTCTCGGTCATCAGGGGGAAATCACCCATGAAAACTTCCTGTTCCTTGACTTCTCCCGTTTCCTTGTTAATCAGCCGCACCTTCACCCGCAAGGGGGCGGCAAAGGTAACGTCCCTTTCTTTGCACTCTTCCACCGAATACTTGGGATCGCCCAGGGTGTAATCCAGAAATTCCAGGACCAGGTTTCCAGTGAAATCCTGAATTGGCGAAACATCCTGAAAAACTTCCCGCAGGCCTTCTTTTAAAAACCAGTGGTAGGAATTGCGCTGCACTTCAATCAGGTTGGGCAGTTCCAGAACTTCCTTCAACTTACCGAAGTTGAGGCGCTCCCTGGTGCCAACCTTTTCGGCATAAGGCATCTAACGCATCACACCCCTGTCATAAAATTAAAACGAAGCTGCCATAAAACCGACACTTTATGAGATAAATAGCCTCATATTCAATACAAGGGAAAAAGCAAGGTTGTTGTTCGTCTACAATACCTCGCTTCTGGTTGGTGTTTGGGACTATCTGAAATATTATTTCCCGAAAAATGTCATTCAATACATTAATTCCATGAAAATGAAAAAAGACATTGCCCCACAATGACATTTTTAAATGATAGCACATTATTCTTGAGTCGTCAAGTAAAATATTATATATATTGAAATATTTTACGAAAAATCCCCCCGCATATCTAGACAAACGGGACGGGGGGACAACTGGGACAGGGGGACATGGGACATGGGACAGGGGGACAGGTCCCTTGTCCCAGTTGCACGGAACGGGGGATGGATGCGGGCGGGACAGGGGGACAGGTCCCTCGTCCCAGTTGTACGAAACAGAACAGGAGGGACTACTTCCCCTGCGGGACGGGGGGACAGGTCCCTCGTCCCTGCCTGGGGCATGGAAAAGAGGCCGCCATCTCACTTGAATCAAGGGATTGCGGCCTCTATCTTTAGCGTAACCAGGTGGAAAATTAAAGGCTTATACGCCAAGGGCCAGGGGGACTATTTTATTTCGACGGTGGCTCCTACGTCAGTCAGCTTGGTCTTGATGGCCTCGGCCTCTTCCTTGGTAATCCTTTCCTTGACCGGCTTCGGTGCGCTGTCCACCAGGTCCTTGGCTTCTTTCAAGCCCAGGGCGGTGATCTCCCGGACAACCTTGATGACGTTGACCTTTTTCTCGCCAATGCCGGTCAGAATGACGTCAAATTCCGTTTGTTCTTCTTCGGGCGCCGCGGCGGCTGCCGGGGCGGCGCCGGGGGCGGCGGCCATGGCCACGGGGGCGGCGGCGCTCACACCGAATTCTTCTTCAAAGGCCTTGACCAGCTCGGACAGTTCCAGAACAGTCATGCCCTTTACAGCTTCGAGGATTTCTTGAACTTTGGACATTTTCGATAAAACCTCCTGTTTTTTGTAGAATTTTTAACACCCAAACCAGTGCTAAGTCAATAACTTAAGTGCCGAATAACTTGGGTACAGGCTGCATAAATTCAGAATATTTAATAACTTAATAACTCTGGTACCAGGTACCGGTATTAAGTTGTTTAAGCCTCTCCTGCCCGCTGTTTGCGAACAGCTTCCAGGGCGTAAACAAAACTGCGCAGCGTGCCCTGCAGGACACCGGCAAAACCGTAAAGCGGAGCCTGCATGCCACCCAATACCATGGCCAGAAGGACTTCCCGGGGGGGCAGGTCGGCCAGGCTTTTAACACCTACGGCGTCGATGACTTTGCCATCCAGAACCCCGGCTTTAATTTCCATCTTTTTGGTTTCCCTGATAAACTCCGAAAGTATTTTAGCGGGGGCTACAGGATCCTTACCGAAAGCGATACCCACCGGGCCCTCCAGGTAAGGACTCAACTGGTCCAGGTCGAGCTGTTTGACCACCAGGTTGGTCAGGGTGTTCTTGGCCACCTTGAATTCACAGCCGGCTTCCTTCAGACGGCGGCGCAGCCTGGTCGCCTCGCTCACGTTAAGCCCCTTGTAACCGGCAAAAATAGCAACCTTGGAATCTTCAAACTTTTGCTTGAGCTCAATCATAATGGCTTCTTTTTCAGATCTGCTGATAGGCACTTTCCTCAAAACACCTCCCTTCAAATGGGGGTTGTAAAGCGCGGGACGCAGGTCCCCGGACGCAAACAACCTGATTCGTGCGTTTACCGTCATTTAAAACTAAAAAGACCCCTGCAGACATGGACAGAGGCCTTGCGTTAAGTACGCTAAGGTTTTTAAGGCCTCGGCCGGCGGCATTAACACTTTCTTTCTTTAATGCCCTTAAGCAAAGCACCAGCGGTCTACAGCACGTATTTTCAATTTCACGGGGAAGCAGGGGGACGGTTCTCTTGCTTCCTTTGCTTCCTTTAGCCGGTAACCCTTTGGGTACTAACCTTTACACCGGGCCCCATTGTGGACGAGATCGAAATGGATTTCATGTATTGTCCCTTGGCTGCGGCGGGCCTGGCCCGGACCAGGGTATCGATCAGGGTGCGCAGGTTTTCCGTCAGTTTGTCGGTGGGAAAGGAAATCTTACCGATGGGAGCGTGAATGTTGCCGGCTTTATCAACCCGGTATTCAATCTTGCCGGCCTTCACTTCCTGGACAGCTCTGGTTACATCAAAGGTAACCGTACCGGTTTTGGGGTTGGGCATCAGGCCCCGGGGGCCCAGGATCCGCCCCAGCTTACCTACGTTACCCATCATGTCCGGTGTTGCGATGGCCACATCGAATCCAAGCCAGCCTTCCTGCTGGACCCTGGCTACCATGTCTTCGGCCCCGACAAAGTCAGCGCCTGCTTCCTCCGCTTCCCTGGCTTTGTCGCCCTTGGCGAACACAAGCACGATCCGGGTTTTTCCGGTACCGTGGGGCAATACCACGGCCCCCCGCACCTGTTGGTCCGCATGGCGCGGGTCTACCCCCAGCCGCACGGCAACTTCCACTGTTTCATCAAATTTAGCCGGAGCAATTTTTTTAACCAGTTCAAAGGCCTCAGTTGGCTCATAGGCCGTGTTGCGATCGATTTGCTTAACGGCATCTTGAAATTTTTTACCATGTTTCGCCATGTTTATACCCTCCTTGTGGTTTGACGGAAATTTTTCCTCCCACTAATTAGCCCTCTACGATGTCGATTCCCATGCTGCGGGCTGTGCCCTCCACCATCCGCATGGCGGCTTCAATATCCACCGCGTTTAAGTCGGGCATTTTCAGCTCGGCAATCTCCCGCACCTTGGAACGGGCCAATTTGGCGACCTTTTTCATATTCGGCTCGCCGGAAGCCGTTTCAATTCCGGCCGCTTTTTTGAGCAGCACCGCCGCGGGCGGGGTTTTAGTAATAAAGGTAAAGGAGCGGTCTTCGTAAACAGTAATTTCAACTGGAATAATCAGGCCCGCCTGGGCGGCGGTCCGCTCGTTATAGTCTTTCACGAAAGCCATAATGTTTACCCCGTGCTGGCCCAGGGCCGGTCCCACCGGGGGCGCCGGCGTGGCCTTGCCTGCCGGAACCTGCAGCTTGATGATGGCTGATACTCTTTTCGCCATTGACGTTCACACCTCCCTTCGTGCTACCGGGTTTATGTTTTAAGGTTTAGTTTCTTGCAATACGCTTTTTTATGACAGGCTTTATCAGCCGGGTAAAACCGGCTTTATTCGGGCAGCCCCGGCAGCGGCCGGAATCATAACGGGAGGGGCTTACAGGTTGCCTTCAAAATTCTTACCCAGGGGCGCCTTTTGCAATCTTTGAAAAATCAGTGCGGTTCCGGCGGCTTTTAATTCAGGGTACCCCGACCCCGGCTACAGCCGGAATCATAACGGGACGGGCTGCCAGGCTGCCCTCGCAAATCTTGAATCAGGCCTGCCCTTGACTTGAAGCTTTTGAATAAGCCGCAGCCTTACAACTCTTAAATCAGGTCAGCTTTTCAACCTGAATAAAATCAAGCTCAATGGGGGTTTCCCGCCCGAACATGGAAATCATTACCCGGACTTTGCTCTTATCCAGGTTAATCTCTTCGATTTGGCCGATAAAATTCTCAAAGGGACCGCTGTTCACCCTGACATTTTCACCCTGGGCAAAATCAATGCGGGCCCGCACTTCTTCCCCGCCCATCCGCCTGATAATCTGCCTGGCTTCGTCGTCACTTAAAGGGATGGGCTTGGAGCCGGAGCCGACAAAACCCGTTACCCCGGGGGTATTGCGAACCACGTACCAGGAGTCATCCGTCATAAACATCTCCACCAGAACGTAGCCCGGGAAAACCTTGCGTTTGGATATCTTTTTTTTGCCGTCCTTGATCTCCACCTCGTCTTCCATGGGCACGAGGATGCGAAAGATTTTCTCTTCCATGTTCATGGATTCGATCCTCTTCTCAAGGTTGGCTTTCACCTTATTTTCGTAACCGGAATAGGTATGGACTACATACCAGGATTTTTCCATAAAATACAAGGGACCCTTTGCGATGTCAGGTCCCTCACCCCCTCAGGAAAATTATCATGTCAGGATAAGCTTGAGGACAGCGCTGAGCAGGGAGTCAAAAACCCAGATCAGCATTCCCACCACAACCACCGCCACCAGTACAACCACAGTATAGATTATAATCTCCCGGCGGGTCGGCCAATGCACCTTTTTCAGCTCATTCAGCGCCCCCCGGAGGAACTTCTGGGTCTGCTCAACACGGTTGACCTTATCTTTTTTAACAGGCAAATCTTTTCTGACAGGGTCCTTTTTAGGGGCTTCCTTCTTGTTTTTGCTTAAGGTTATCTCTTTTTTCAATGGCTCTTTCTCTGGTCCCCTTTTTAGCAACTGCTTCTTACCCGTTTCTTTACTAGTGTTATCGTTGTCTTGCTTTCTTGTAACAGCCATAAACGCCACGTCCTTAACTTTAATGAAATCTGGCGGATAAGTGCCGGTGGGATCAATGCCCTGATGCGGCAGTTTAAACGAAAGAACGACCGGCCGTTACCTGGTTTCCTTGTGCAAGGTATGGGTTTGGCAGAACCTGCAATATTTTTTCATTTCAATCCTGTTCGCATCGTTTTTCTTGTTTTTTTCTGTTGTGTAATTACGGCGCTTGCATTCAGTACAGGCTAAGGTAACTCCTACTCTCATTTGTGCCACCTCCCCCAAAACCAAAAAAAAATTTACAAACCCATTTTTACAAACTACTTTATAGAATTTATCACAATTAAAAATGGATGTCAATAGTTTCCCCTTAACAGGGGAATGCCTTGAAAACAGGCATTTCCCTGTTAAGACGGACCTTATTTTAGTCTAACTTTTTCAACAGCCTTTTATACCAGCCGGCGGCAACCAGGCCGGCAAAGCGGTTTTAATGGCTAACGTCCCCGTGAATCCGTTTTTGCCGGCAGGCGTGCTTCCGGTTCCGGCCATCGCTTTCCGGTTCAGCCATCGGACTCCGGTTCCGGGCCCCGGGCTTTTACTCGTTGATGGCCGTCACGACGCCGGCGCCCACGGTACGACCGCCTTCCCGGATGGCAAAGCGCAGGCCTTCCTCGATGGCGATGGGGGTAATCAGGACAATGTCAATTTTAATGTTGTCCCCGGGCATCACCATCTCCACGCCCTCGGGCAGGGTGGCTACGCCGGTTACGTCGGTGGTCCGGAAGTAAAACTGGGGACGGTAGCCGTTGAAGAACGGGGTGTGCCGTCCGCCTTCTTCTTTGGTCAGGACGTAAACTTCGGCGGCAAATTTGGTATGGGGCTTGA
>Ga0334889_1003088_pt1 | contig 17191 bp, 5 predicted proteins | sample GraSluR1_MG_2_FD_207222 | JGI IMG/M metagenome (GOLD analysis project Ga0334889, IMG submission 207222) | Sludge microbial communities from methane-producing bioreactor in Wageningen University, Netherlands - Granular Sludge_8_08-R1 | ecosystem: Engineered > Bioreactor > Anaerobic > Unclassified ... | reverse complement strand
GCCAGATCCGCATCTGCGGGCATCGCCAACGGCAGCGTGGCAGTGGTATCAAGGCGTCTGTAATGAGCCTGGTTGCGCGTCAAGAAACGCACAGTCGGGTGCTGATCGAATAGCGAGATGACGTAGATCTGTGTTTCTGGGTTAAGCTCATTCAACGTTTGCGCGGCCAGCGTCTCCGGCGTCGAGTGCGCGTTCCACGAGGCAAAATCCTTCGCTTGCCGACGGAAATAGGTGTCGATATTACCATAAGCGATGGGGACCAGTAGAATGGCCAGCCCAAACAGGACTGCGTCCGGGTAATGCCTTCCCCCGCTTCTCGTCCACTCCCTCTCCAGTGCGTCGAGCGGAGCGACGGCCAACAGAAGCGCCGCCGGCATTGCTCCGATGGAGCGCAATGACTGTGGGGCTTCAAAATCTAGGGAGAACACCCCACCCATGAGCGAGATGAGCAGCCAGGCCGGCAACATCAGGTAGACCGGATGGCGCCAGCGAAATGCGGCCAAGACGAAGCCCGTCACGAAGAGCGCCCCCGTCACCGGGTCTAGCATAGGTTCGCCGGGCAGATTATGACGCCCGTTCGGATCGCCGCGCAGGTTAAACATCAGCAAGTGCTTGCGCAAGTTCTCGGCGAGCGCGGGTATGCGCTCACCGCCCTTCGTAACCGACATGATCGAGGCCCCTTGCACGCGCGCAAAATAGCTGTCCGGGCGCTCGAGAGCATACCGTGCCACAGGCGCAATGATGATCAAGGCGCACGCCCCAATCACCGCCGGCCCAAGCGCAGCGTGCAACCGCGGCCGGAAAAACGAGATGGCGTTCTGCAACTGATACGAGAGGCTAGGCGCAGAACCGGCGAATCCGCTCGGTGATGCCTGACGCAACGCAGTCCATACTTGCCACAACAAGACAACCGCCAGCGCTAGCCCAACTGCAGCGGCAAACAGGTGATAAGCAGGATAAAAACACAGCCCAAATCCCATAAACAGGCCGGCAAGGGCGAAATCGGCAGGCCGATTGCGGCGAAATGAACGCAGCAGAAATGCGACTGCAAGCAGTTCAAACAAGGGCGTGCTGATGTTGTACATGCCGAGTCGGCTGAATGTAATCGACCAGCGCGTCACGGCAAAGAGCGCCGCCGCAAGGATGGCGATCTTCCTGCCATACAATTCGCGCGCTGCCAAGTACGCCGCTGCAACCGTCGCAATCCCCATGAGCGCGCTCACCAGCCGGATCGAATGTACAGCCACTCCGAACCGATCAAATGCGGCGGCGATCAGAAAGAGGTAATGTCCCGTGGCATTGACGCCATCGGTGTAGACCGGCTTGTATTGCGGTTCGTTAGCGACCCGCAACGCCTCCAATCCGTTCGCAGCCTCATCATACCAGAGGCCAAACGGCAGATCGGAGAGGCGATAAAGCCGCAGCACGGCGCCGGCTGCGATGATGCAGGCCAGGATCACGAGTGATCGCCGCCCGCCGTATTGCACTTTCGGCGCCCGAAGGCGCTCTGCAACAAGCAGCATCACCGGAGCGGCGCACGCGATGGCGACGCTCACCCCATAAAGCTGCCAGAAGCGCATGCTGGGAGCCGACACATCGAGTATGGCCAACGCCGCCAGACCTAATGCCGCCGCTATCGCCACCAGAACAAGCAGAGCTTGGGCGCTCCAGCTTCGCCAGATACCCTGCGCCTCACCATCCGATACTGGAAAACCCATTGGCTTGCGAAACGCCAGAGCGAAACCCGCTGCGCTAAGCAACAACACGCCCGCGCCGGTGACATCTGCACCGTGACGCAACGCGAACTGGCCGGATATCGCCGCCCCCAACAAGGCGACTCCAGCTAGGAACCTTCTGATGGTCGGTACGGATTTCATGGAATCTGGACGATCCGGGTGCAGCGGTCAGCCCTGCCCGGTTGACCGTTGCGCCTAGGCGCTACACGAAGTGTCCGGCGCCAAATGCGCCGTTTACGGTACGAGCGGCATAACCATAACGCGGTTATTGTCGGCGTCAGCAATCAGTATTGTTCCGGCGACCTCATCGACGGCAATGCCGTTCGGCAGGCCAAATCGGTCGGCTTCGGTTCCATAGTCGCCGAAAGTCGCCTTCAGTTGGCCGGAGCCATCGTACACGATCACGCGATAGGACTCCGGGTCGGTGACATAGACGTCGCCGTTTGCCGACGCGGCAACAAACGGCTTGTGATAGATCTCCCTGCTTTGCCAGCCGGGTACAGGCCACTCCGCCAAAGGCGTGAGATCGGCGTCAAGTTTCTGGATCCGCCGGTTCCAGTTGTCCGCCACAAAGACGGCCCCGCTCGCCGGGTCGACCGAGACCGATGTCGGCTCTTCGAATCGCCCCAGAATAACGCCGCCGCCACCCACTTGACTCACCGATTCGCCCTCGGGCGTGAAGCGCAGAATGCGCTTGTTGCCCGTATCAGCGACCAGTACGTTGCCGGCGGAGTCCACGTCCAACCCGCGCGGGCCGAACATGGCATAGGGATCGCCCAGTTCGCCGTCCGTCGTGTTGAAATATCCCCATCTGCGCAGGAAGCGGCCTTCGGCATCAAACACCTGGATCCGCCCATTCCAAGTATCGGCCACATAGATGTCGCCTGACGTATCCACAGCCACGCCCCACGGCTCGTTGAATTGCCCGTCACCCAGTTCGAGCGGGCCTTCGCCGTCGGGATCGACGCAGCCGCCGGCCTCTCTTTCACCAAGCCGGCACAACCCGCCGAATGCACGTACAAATTGCCCATCGGCCCCTATCACAACAATCCGGTGATTCCCTGAATCGGCAATTACCGTGCTCCCATCGGGCCCGGATGCGACAGCCCGAGGCCTGACCAGCGGCAGCCCGTCGTATGCCGCGTCAAACAGAGCGAGGGAATTGAGCGGAACCTCCTTCTCGATCAGGAGCGCCTGCAGCCCGCTGCCGCTTGCTGCCGTTGGAACTGCGCCTAGGTCCCAGATCTCTGCCGCGATATCACGGCGAACATACATCTCAAAGTCCGAACGGGTAGGCCACTGGGTCAGATCACGCGGTCTGCTTGGATCCGTGTCGTCTGCATATCGGCGGTAGAACACAATGTCAGCAATTCGTTTCATCCTGGCAGGGTCGCGCAGCGCGCCGATGAAACGCTCCCAAGTCAGGTTGAAGTAACCCTGGTCGGGCCACCAAATGCGCCGGTAGGTCCGCTTCACGTAATCGCGCGCCACATACGGACGCACCTTCTCATAGTTCGCCGGACCGACGATGACAACCGGCGCCGTCATCACATCGCTCGTGGGGTTGTTTCCGTAGAACCGGCTATTCGGGTACAGGCGCATATACCAGCTCATAGGCCAAGAGCTCTCATCGTCATAGGCGACCACAACGTTTCGCTCCCCGGCTGTGCGCTCGCTGATCAGGTCAAGTTCGTTCAGGGCGCGCTTGATGTCGGGCGATCCATGTGCATACACCAGATACTCGGTCGCCATGTCGAAGTTGACGTAGTTCAACATGTAGGTGAACCGGACGGTTAGCAAGAACAGCGGAACCGTCACGCCCATGCCCATCAGGATTGCCGTGTTACGCTTGCCGGCTAGCCGCGCCAACCTCACCGTCACATAAACCAAAGCGGTGAACACGAGCGCGGCGACGATCCACTGCATGGTGTCTGCGACGCCCGCCACACTCCGATCTCGAAAAGGAACAACCCGGAAGAGCCTATAGAGCAGATACAGCAAAGCTGGCGTTAAGGCAATTAGCCACGCCGCACCCACACGTCGCACAGCCGACCAGTTCGCCCCGCTAACCAGCCTGCCAAACCACCAGCCGCCGACGACGCACATGGGAAGCGCCAGATGCGTCAGAAGCCACGGCATCTTCTCGCCGGCAATCGTGTACGCAGCCCAACTCCCGACAATCCACCAAACGCCGAAGGCCGCAAACGTTACGCGATTCACCCGCAGAAGTTCGGCGCGCGCCGGCTCCCGTTCCGCCTCGGTAGCGACCCCGCGCGGCAACTCGGCTGCCGCAACGGGATCCCATCTCCCATCGCCGCCTGCACGCCATAGGATCAAGACCGTTCCGCCTATCGCCAGAATGAGCGGCAGAAACTCGTACAAGGCGCTCAACATAAAGTAGTAGTACCAGGGTTGACCGCCGCGCGCCACCTCTTGCTGCGCCAGCCAGTAGCCGAGGCTGCCTACCACGCCGGTGGCGAGTCCATTTCGCGTATTGGTCAGAAATGTGGTGAAGAAGAGCACGGCCGTTAACCAAAAGGCCCCCATCGCTCCCAACCATTCGCGCCAACTCACTCCGTCAGGAAAGCGTTCACGCGAGCGCAGCCCAAACCAGTAATACGCTATCCCGACGCCGCCCAACGTTACCAGCAGAACAAGGCCTGCGGAACGCAACAGGTCCGTATTGGTGACGTAGGCCATCGGGTCCCAGCCAAGGGCTGCATGGCCGAACGGTGCGGTAAAGGGCATGATCAATGTCAGCATTACGACAGCTAGGTCCGCAGCGCTGCTGTTGCGCAGCCGGCCCCATGCCTCCCCGCGCAGCCACGCGATAAGCAGCGCCAGCGACACGATGGCGCCTACGCCTGCAGCCACCAGGCTGAAAGCGGTCTGTCCCGACTCAAACAGCCAAAACGCCGTGCCGCCGCCAAAGAGTACAGGTGCAACTGCGATGAAGAAGCGCGGGCCGATCACGCGCCAAACGGCAAGACCGGCAAAGAATGCGCCGATGATCGCCCCTGCCATGAAAGCGTTCTCTTTGGCGATGAAGGCGGGCGTCATCCCCAGCAGCATAACCGCCAGCCAACGCCGGCGCTCGTCGGGTTGCGCCTCCATATAGCGAAAGGCCCCGTACGTCCACACCATGACGAACAAGGCGATATAGATATCATTACGGATGTAGCGGCTGTGAAAAAGCAGGCTAGGGCTAATCGACAACATGATGCCTGCGGCGAGCGCTCCGATGCGTCCAAGATAGCGCCGGTAGGGGTACGCCATCCACACGACGCCGATGCCGGCCAACGCCGGCGCGATTCGGGCCGTCGTATCATTGTCTCCGAACAAGAAATAGAGCAACGCATTGACGTGAAACAGCAGCGGCCCGTGCATCATCGGGTTGTGCTCATAGTTGCCCGCGTCGTACAGATAGTATGAGTAGAGCGCGTGTAGACTTTCATCATGACTCATCGCCCGCACGCCCAGTTCGTAGAAGCGAGCTGCCGCTGAAATCACAAGCAACAGCGCCCACGCCGCGAACTCCCAGTTGACCGTAAACAATGCGCCGATTGGCCTGTCCAGCCAGCGATGAGACGCGCCCATTTGAGCAGCGGAAACACTCGCCGCCTCGGCAGTTCTGATCTCGCCCTGTTCTGTCGTCAGATCCATGACCTCTCTCGTCGTTAGTCGAAAATTCTTACGTCTGCCGCCAGGACGGTATTGCGCGCAATGCGGTTAGTTTAGTTGGCGACAGGCCACAGCTCACTAGGATCGGCGCCGTCGCGCTGCACCCAGAGAATGACGCGCTCCGTCTGTGGCTGTGTATCAGCCCGCCGCTGCAGCATCCAACGCAGCCTCGGCTGCAACGTCGCCGTCCAAAATGCGCTCAACCTAGCGCCAGCCCCGGTGATGGAGCCGCCTGATGCGACATCCTCGCGACCTAACTCCGCAGGCTGCCAGACGACGCGCCGCACATAGTCGCTGCCGATATAATCCGACGCAGGCGCAGAAACGGGCGCCGCGGCAATGCCCATTATCACCGCCGGAGCGGGCGTCGCCGCCAACTCGTCCGGCCGCGGCGCTCCCCAGGTCAGACGCCGCATATGGCGCAAGTTCCATCCCAACAGGACGTCCCCGGAACCTGTCGGCGGGGCGGGCAAGACGAAGACAGATAACTCGTGCGGATCGCCCGCGCGCTGCGCACTGATCGTGTTGACATCCTGCGCCAGTTGCCGCAGTCCTTCGCCGCCGCCTTCCGCGTAGAGGCTGTCTCGTCTGTCGGGCGCATATCTGAAGTTGAGTTGCCATAGGCTGCTTACGGAACCGCTAAGCAGCAGCACGACCATCATCACGGTCCCGATCCAAGCGGCTTGTCCCGGATTCGACCACGCGCCATACAGAACGAGCAGCGCAATTCCGACCGTAGCAATCACAGCAACAGCCTGCGCTAGTACGACGTCGAACGCCATATTCGCCACTAGCGCAATACCCCAAAGGCTGCCGGACACCGCCAACACCCCCAGCGTGACGAACATTGCCAAGGTCTCTTGGCTCCGCGCGTAGCGCGGCATCAGTGCAGCCAAGTCGTTCAGCGCGTGCGCTGCACCAACTAGCAAGGGCAACGCCAGTACGAGAAGGCTGAATGGGCTGCGCCCCGGCAGCAGACACAGCAACGTCCCCCACCCAAGCCAAATCCACAAGAAAAGCGGCCAGCGCGCCCCCTGCGCCAATGGGTTCAAACGGCGGCTTAGGGGCAGATAGATCAACCCGCCGAGACCGAAGAACACCGCCAGCGGCTGGTCGGTCAGGAGCCGCGTCATAGGCCAGCCTAGCGGATATCCCCCCGCAACCTGCGCCGGAGGCACAAGCGCACCGGCGGTAAAGGCGCTGTCCAGCCACACGGTCAGGCTGGCGCTGATCAGCCCAATGCCGTCGAGGCGCGTCAATCCCGCTGTCGCGCCCGCTACGGCGCTCACCGCGAACCACAACAAGGCGTCTCTGCCGCCGATGAATGACTGCCTGAGAACGCTTCGATTCAACAGCACAAAGGCCAGAAGCACTGGCAGAAAGCCCCACGCCATGTGGCCGCTGACAAGAAATAGCCCTGCCCCTGCTGCCATCGTCCGGTCCAGGCGCGCACTCCCCCGGCCCGACAGCCGCGCCGCAGCCCCGGCAAGCAGCGCCACGGCCAACGTCGCGCTGAGTATAGCGCTGTCGGCAAGCCGGCTGAAAGTGACCAGCCACGGGTCAAGCGCGATCAACGCGCTAAGCGTCAGCGCAGCCGGGCGGCCCATCAGCCCGCGCAATCCCCACGGAGCGACGATCAGTAAGACGCCCGCCGCTGCCGCCAGGCTGCGCGCCCAGCCGTCGCCATCCGCACCTGTCCAAAACAGCCACGTCTGCAGGCTATGCCAGAGCGGGCTGGTGGGGGTCAATTCGGCTGGACCTGGCAGGCCTGTCGCCGCTTGCCAGGCGGCCCACGTGTTCCAGGCTTCAAGCGAATTCAGCGGTCTATTCCCCAAGTTGCCAAAACGCAACGCCCCCCCCACAACAACGAACGCTGCATACAGCGCTTGTTCGAGGGTTAGTCGGGATAGAACCTCTCGTGCTTCGATTTCTTTCATGTAAACCGGGATCGAGGAAGATGACACCCCAGGATTCGCATTTTCCAAAGTCGACGCTCCTGACGCCTACTTCTTCATATGGACCAAATGGTATTTCACCGGCGGCGAAAGATGCGCACATCGCCGTCTGAGAAGACTAAATCCATGACGGCGGCGATCCGCTCCTCCGAACGCGGTGTGATCGCATATTGTTGCCGCTCCGTCGGGCCGATGTAGACGAAATCGATGTCCCATTCACTCAGCAGCCGCTCAATTTCGGCTAGGCTGCCGGAGCGATAGACGGATTCCAGCGCTTCAACCCGGCCGCGCGCCATCTCGCCATAGGCCTCGCCTCGCCACTGCGACTCGTGACCATCCCAACCCAGCAGCGTCGACCGGCCAGTCATTGTACTGATACGGTTGTAGTTGGACCAATAGCTGGCCCCCTTGCCTTCCAGCACGAGTGCATCCGGCGAGGTATTGTATTGCACCCACTCCGTTGCAGCCTTTTCAGATGGGCCCTCGCGCGCGAGATAGTGCGTAGCGTCCGCCGTTCGCGGTTGGGCGCTGAATCCCAACGTCTTGCTGTACGTTCCCGCCACAGGATAAATCATTGTCGCCATTGCAAGAACTATCGTCACAAGGCACAGCGCCTGGACATACCGCGGCGCAGCACGGTCTCGTTCCGCCAGGGCAGCGGCGACTGCATACCCGGAGACCAGAGCCAATAGCAGCCAAGCCTGGTAATAGAACTTGAACACGGTGTTCATTCGCGTGCCAAAATTGTCGCGCAGGTATACAAACTCCGGCGCAAACACGAGCGCCAGCCCTACTGCGGTCAACAACAGCACAAAGAGAGCGACACGGCTGGACGGTCTATACCATGCTGCGCTCGTCGCCGCCCTCCAAATGAGCGCCAACGTGGCGGCGAGCAGCGCGCCGAAGACAAGAAACGTGAAGGGTTGCCGGGTCCAACGCTGAACGATGAACGGCAGGTGGCTTGTTGCCCCGTCCGGCAGCGTCATCCTCTGCAACAGCGTCTGACCGGCCGGAGTTCCGACAGCCAGCACAATGCTCACCCCAAGAAATGCGATGGGAAGGCCGAAGACCAGCCCAGCCGCGATGGCTGCCTCCCTGCCAGGCGGGCGAGCGCTGCGCCACATCCACGCCAGCCAGCCTGCCAAGACCGGCATGAACACACCGAACATCAACAGCGCCTGTTGCAGCCTGGTTGGGTTGAATAGATTCGGCAAGAATCCGCGCGCCTGGCTCTGCGCCGTCAGCAAGAACGGCAGGCACATGACAAGCGCTCCAGCGACTAGAAGGACGCCGAATGCGGCCGTCACCGCCGCTGAGCGTATGACGTGCACCCGGTTCAACACTTCTCTCTCTGACGTTACAAGCCCGGCAAAGAGTGCGGCTGTGAGCAACAACCAATACGGCGGATAATCCCACGTATTCAAAAAGACCAGTCCGCCGCTCACCGCTGCGATCAAACTCAGTCCGAACCAACCCATCGGCAAAAGCGCCGGCAGGCGTCGCCACGTCGACCAGACTGGCCTGTCGGCTGCCTCGCCCAACCCACTGTGCCGGGCTGACAGGTATACACTGAGCGCCATCGCGATCACGACCAACGCCACCGGCATCGCCAACACATGCGGGTGATTGTCGCCTAGTATGTAGCTGAACGCCGGGAACTCGTCGATCACCTCTAGGTGCCTGTCCGTCAAGTCGCGATCCGCGATCACGCGGCTGCTTCGCCACCACCACCAATCATAGCCGATGTACCAGAGGCCGGAACGCTGGGCGTTCTCCGGAAAACCGTTGACATCGAGCCATGCGGCCAACGAGCCGATGTTCGCACCCTGGGCATAGAGCCATTCTAGCACGCCTTGTAAGTTGCCGATCACGCCTACGAACGCTGCGGCGGACAGGCCTGCCAGCCCGTTCGCCCATCCGGCCCGTCGCCTTTGTCCCGGTTCACTCGCAGCCGCAGACGTTTGATCCGTCCCGTCCAAGGCCGCCAGGTTATAGACGACACCGAAACTGCCGGTCAATAGGAGACCGTACCACGACGCCTGCCCAATCGTATACGCTAAGGCCGGCGGCATATTGGCGAGGCGGCCAAGCGTGGTCAGCAGCCAGTAGCCTAGGTAGTAATAGCTGATGGGATAGCCGGCTAGCCAAGCGTCACGCGGCGGGAATACAGGGCTGACCCAGATGCTGTTCATGAACATCAGGTCCATCGGCTGTTCTGTATGGTTCGCCGCCGGGTCATTGACGCGCACCCACGTCCACACGGCAAATGCCGCCACGAACAACGCCTCGACGCCGATCATCGCGCGCCGCCTCGACAGCGACATTTCCTGGACCCAATTCACGGCCAGCCGGTAGCCGCCAAAACCATACGATACGCCAGCCACGATACCCAACGATATCCAGGCGCCGCCCGCCTCGTTGCGCAACAGCCCGTAGCTTGTCCCCAGCCAAAGCGTCACGCCGATCAGAAACGGGCCGAGGATCTTCGTAAAGACATAGCCACGGTCAGGCAGGTTTCTAAAAAAGCGCAGCGTTAGCGGCAGCGCTGCAGCGCTCGCCAGTTGGACGATGAAGTACCAGGTCAGAAATGCAACGAATATGCTCACGACATTCAGCAAACCGTAATTGAATAGGGCATTGGTCTAGGTGCGCTCAGCGCGACCATCGCCTTCCCCTAGCGCGGGCGCAAGATAGCCGTCCTCATGGGCAACAAGGCGTCCGGGCACGGCAAAGATCGTCGTTCGTTCATTGATATAGATCGGCTCCAGCAGCTCCAGCGCGGCCATATCCTCTAGCTTCTGCACGCCGCCGGGGTGAAGATAGCGCTCCAACTGCCCGCTGTATATCAACGTCACATCGAGTTCCTCGATCAGCGCTAGAGTGCGCCCTATGTCAGGCGTCTCCCAAAACTCGCGGTGCTGCGCCTCCCTAGCCGATACGATCTCGCCGGAACGCTGTTCCGACGCATGCATGCCGCGCAGGCCGCTGAACCCCGTCATGCTAGATACCCGAGAGGCCCCTGCGCGGTAGTAATCCGCTTCGGACGTTTCGACGACGACCAGACTGCCGCGTACATTGTCAAGCAGCCAGCGGATCGCCTGCCAATCATATTCCAGTTCAATGCGATTCGAATCGTCAGGCCAAGTGTAGCTGCCCTGGCGCATATAGTCCATCCCGTTAATCGTGCCGAACTCCGGCCGCCACCCGATCATACGTTGTGAGAGACGCGCAGGCGTGCCCAAGAACGTGAACGCCAGACTGGCAACCAACAGCAACCAGAAAGCAGCCGCCCAAGTAATGCCTATTAGCCGACCTACACTCGTGCTCTGCGGCGCTCTGCCCTGCTTCTGGTTCTCCTCTCTCCCAGTTTGCCCACGCCCGGTGACGCCGCTCCACATACGCGGCAGAGCGATGGCCGTCGCCAGCCCCAGCAATACCCAAACTTGGCTGAAGAACTTGAAGAGCGTGTTCATTCGATACCATTCGCCCCCCTGCAGGAAATCACGCAGGTAGACGACCTGCGTACCGGCGAGGACGGCGAACGCCACAGTGGTCAGCAAAGCAATGAACAGCGCCGCCGGATCGGAATCGGCGTCGCGATGCCAGAGCAGCAAAGCGACCAATGCCAACGGTATTAGGCACAGGCCAAGCACGACATGGCCCAGCCCCATCGCTGCAAGCCCTCCGACCGAGACCAAAAGCGCGAACGCGATCCCGCCCAGATAGGACAACGACGGCCTGCCGACCAGAAGCTGGTGCAGATATATCAGCCGTGGCAGCCGGTCGAATTGACGAAACGCCAGGCTAAAAATGCGCCCAAGACCGGTAGGCGCGCAAGCGGGAGCCGGGGCTGCTTGCCGGCTATGCGACCGACAGCGCCGCGCAGGCTGCGCTGTGGCGTAAATCGCCCAGGTAATGGCCAAAAAGCCGAAGAAGCCCCATATCAGCAGCCAATCGCCCGGATCGTCAGGAGCGCGGACTATGCCCACGCCCGATGCGCCAACATTCACATAGCTGGTGAAAAATGGCAGGTAGAAGAGATATGCGCCTGCCGCGAAGACGATCAGTGCGCTCAAGATAGACGGCCAATGGATCCGCCCGCTCGCACGGAACTGCGAAACCACGAACGCAAGGCTGCCCAGGGCGAAATATGTGGGCAATTCCCATAAGTTCACGCTGCTCAGCGTGCCTAGCATAAATGCCAAGGCGAGCAACAGACCGGCCGAACCAACTCGGTCTCGGTTCGCCTGGCTCAACAGAGCCAAGATCGCTGCGCAGAACAGAATGGCAACCGGAATGCCGATCAGGTGCGGGTGCAGATCCGCGAACAGAAAACTCCAATATGGAAACTCATTGATTGTGTTCGGAATAACTCGACTGGGCGCCCAGAAATCGTAGGCCGGCAAAGGCCGTCGTCCTGCCAATACGTCGCCAAGACCCGCTGCAGCGTCGGCCAACGACGGCACGAAGGCTAGAGCGCTTGCCGTCTGACGCCCGCCCGTTTCGGCCAGCCTACGCACTACCTGTGCAAACCCATCCAGATTGCCGATCACGACAACGAAAAGCGGCGCGATCCAAGCCGCCCAAAAGCCGGAACGCCAGGACAAGACGCCTCCGCTCCGCCGTCCCCACGCCCACGCCGAGTACGCCACACAAAACGCATTTGAGACGGTCAACGCGAACAGCGCCGCGATCGTCAAATTGAAGGCCGTCTCTGCATAGATGCCCGTCAGTTTGATCAAGTATGCCGCTAGGTAGATGCCAAAGTAATAGTAGTTGATATAGCCGCCGGCGAAATGCGGGTCCGCCGGCGGAAATGACGCGCTGCGCAGGATGCCGTTCAGAAACGCGAACTCCATGAACTTCTCACCGCCGAACCACGGCTGCCACAGATCAGGATTCGCCATGCGGATGAGGAGAAAAGCGACATACGCAAGAGTCACGCCCGTCTCTCCTGCAACGAGCATGGGCCACTTCTCAACCAAAAACCTGCCCATCGCCGCATGTTCTCGCACTGCAAACACAATCCCCACCACCGCTACTACGCCTGCGCAAAGCCATGCATGGATAATTGTGTTAGCCGCGATCCCGTAGCTTGTCAGATACCACAGCAGCCACCCTGCTGCCAGCCAGCCGGCCATTCTGCTCACAAAGTAGCCGCGATCACGCAGCGAAGCGAAAATCGTAAAACACACCGGCCAAGCCGCCCACCCCAACAGGCTCAACGCCAGCCACCAAACCAACGCTGCCACGGCGGTACGCTCACTGGCGAAGCGGTTCCACCGGATGTTTTCGGTAACGGAGTATTCGACAATCGGCCTTCCCAACAGCGCCGCCTGATCCGCTTCGGGCGGCTGTTCTGCCCGCCTGCCTTCAGCAAAACGCATCAGCGTCCCCATCAGACCGGAATACTCTGCGCCTGGTTTTCCCCGCAAACCGAGCCAGGTCAATATCGGGGATAGCGGAGAGTCTTGCCCCGTGTAGTATGGGATGGCGTCTTCCCAACTGCCGCCCAACACGGCATCGAACTCGGCGTCGCTCAAATCGCGCACCTTACGCAGCACGGTCACCTGCGGATGATCGTAGAGACTCCAACTCTCGTCCGCTGTCCGATCGTCGAATATGAAGCTAAACAACCGCGGCGGCGAACTAGCCTCCAGCGCCACTTCATACCCCAGCCGCCCGTCGCGCATCGCCTCGTAATACAATGTCGTCATCGGGTAACGTTCGGGCAGTTCATCCACACTGTCGTAGATGCGCTTGGAGCTATAGGCTACGTAATCGGCCTCACGCAGTTTCGCCTTGAGGATGTTATACTTCTCGGCGGTATCCTCTTCGTACGGGCTCCAGTCGATATTGCGCAGGTTGCGGCTGCCCATGTCCATCCCGGGCTCGCCAGGAATTGCCTTTGGCAGCGGGTCATCCCACAACTCCCACAAGATAACCGATCCCTGCGGCACATTCTCGTATATCCAGCGGCTCGCCGTGATCCATGTATGTTCGCCTCGATAGACGCCGTTCACATAGGCCAACGACCAGAACACCCCGCCTACAATGCCGATCGCTGCCAGAATCCCCGCGCTAATCCTGCGCAAGCGGTAGTCGCGCCGCCCAAACCTCGCCCCTGGGGCGAGCCGCCACAAACGCCAGATCGCCCCCGCCGCCAACAGCACGGCGAACGGCAGAACCGGTATCATATAGCGGTTGAACTTTGCCAGAAACGCCCCGGTAATGACGAAATAGGGCAGCACCCAACTCCACACGATCACGCTGCTAGCCTGGAAGCGCGCCGGCAGCCGAATGCCGGAAGCATCTTCCTGAGCCATGTACATCCAGTTGCGAACCAGCCGCCACAACGTCATCGCCAGGTCAGCCAGCATCGCCAACACGCCGCCAAGGGTCACCACCCCTAGAGGCCACCACAGCCCCCAGGCCACTTGTTGGTAGATGAAGTACAGATACGGCGTCGTGTTGCGGTACTGTCGCGTGAACGGCATGTCGGCGATGCCGCGCACCATACGGCCCTGCTCGATCAACGTCGCCTGGATAAAGTTCTGCCAGTCAAGCAGCGAATAAGGGCTGGTCAGAAAGAAACTCAGACCGGCCACGATCAGCGCCAGACAAGCGCCGGCAATCGCACGGAACTGAAGCGCTCCGTCGGCGGGGCGTCCTTTCCGATACGCGCGCTGCTGCTCCAGAATCACGACCAGCGCGCTCGCGCTCACCGGAGCGGCGAGCACCGGCAACGCGCTGAACTTGGACGAGATCGCTAGCCCCGCGCCGACGCCGGCCAAAATCGCGCTGCGTGTGTTTGACTCTTGAAGCATCCTTACCGAGCCGTACACGGCTAGCACCGTGAAAGTGGTCGATGCCGGATCCATCGCAAAGAAATGGCTGAGTTGGATCGCCTGCGCACTGAACGCATAGAACGTTGCAGCCAATACGCCCGCGCCTGCGCTGAAAATCCGCCTGCCCAGCAGAAACAGGAGCCAGATGGTTAACGTATCCAGAATCGCCATCGTCAGGCGGCCGGCTACAGCAATCGCGTCGCAATCGCGATTAGCCCTGTCCATGAGCGACAGAGCCTCGCCGGAAAGGCCAATCCGCTCTGCCAGGGGAGCGGCTCGGTGCAGTGTCTCACCGAAGGCGACGCCGAGGTAGAGTGGGAAATGTCCGTAAGTGAAACTGCGTCTGGTTTGGTTAGCGCTGTCCCACAACGGATTGAGCGGGCTCTGCTGCGGATCCCAGAATTGCTCCCAGGTCGTCGGCAGACGGATCGTCGTCGCATAGAAACAGGCGGTGCTGCGCTCGTCCGGATGGCTGCCGATCCCGCGGTCAAAGTTCACGTTCCATACGCGCAACGCGAAACCGGCCACAATCACAAGCGCCGCCACGAGGGGCGCGTACCGACGGACATTCGACTCGAATACCCCTGCGGGAGCGATCGTCTTCACTATGAAGTTATTGTGGCGGGCGAGGCCAGTTGGGGAGCACCCAGGTGATCTGGTGCGCCGCGGGAGGGGGCCAAAGCAGATATACGTCTACCCATCGGTTCCACATAACGAGATTGCTGTCGTCATAACCCAGATCGATGCGCCTCGCACGGATGGCGCTACCGATGTCCAGCGCATCTCCGATGCCGTAGTCCTGGACATAGACCTGTGAGCGCAGCGGGATGATAGCAGGGTCGACGGCCACGATCCCGAAGCGCATCGCGTCGCCCGTGTACGTCCTGCCGTAATACGATTTATCCGGCGACACGCCGGCCGTTCCCGCGCTATAGCTGGACGCAAACATGCGTATCTTGCGCCAATAGGTAACCTGCCGCCCGTCCGGCGCCGTAAATGTTTGCGGCTCGATCCGCTGGCCGTAAGCGATGACGCGCTCCGCAGGCTCCTGCGCCACCCATGTGTCTTCCAGTTCCTGCGCCGTCTCCTGGCCATTCTCATAGCGGGTGCGGTAGCGGCTGCGGGTAATGCCCTCCGCTCCCGGCTGCATCATCTGCTGCGTATCGATCGGAAGGTTCGCATCCGGCACATAAACCGTGTCGAATGGGGCGATCTCCTCTTCCACGTCTACTTGTTCCCGCACCCGTGTGATGGCGATCTTAATGCCGTCGTACAATTCCTCCTCAAGGCTGGGGTCTACTACGTCCAGCCCCGCTATCCCGATCCTGGTCTCCGCCAACGCATCTGACACTGTTTCGCCGCGCGTGCGTGTCTTGATGATGCGGCCATCCGCTTCAAACACGACGGGAAAGCTGCGCTGAATCGTCACGCGCATGCCAGTAACAACCTCGCTGCCCAAATTAGGCTGGACGATGTCTCCCAAGTAGATGGTGATTTCCGCTTGGCGCAGCGCTTCTCCGACGGTCTGAGCCGTAGTGCGCACCTCGAACGGCAACGTCCCGTCGTCGATCTCGATCGGCACAGCTCGAATCACGCGCATCTCATAGGGGTCTACACGCCGATTCGCCCATATATCGGCTCGATGGTAGGTTGTCTTGACGGAACGTGTCGTCGGTGCGGGCAGCGGCTCGTCCAATCGCCGCCGCACGCCATTCACAAGCACCTCGTCGTATGCATCCACAACCAGTTCGGCATCCGCTAACGCCTCTCCAACGGTCGCTCCCCAACTCCTCGCACTGATCACGCGACGGTCGCTAAGGATGCGGAAAAGAGGCGCTCGCTTCACTACGACCTTATCTGCGCGTCGCAGGCGCTCCGACAGGCCCGGCGTGACGCGGTCGATGTCATCCACGTCGAGGCCCATATCCAGTAACAACGTCTCGACATCTGATCGATGCGTGCGTACCAGTCGCGTGGTCCCGTCGACCTCCAACGCAACTGGCTTGGCGGTTGTTGCCCATACGACACCCAGCGCCGCGACCGCCGCAACGAGTGCAGCATGCAACGCCAATCGCCGCCCGAAGATTCGCGAGAATGAGAGCGCCCCAAAGAGGCCGCTGCGCACACCTGCCGGCGGTGCAGTGATATGTGTTCCTTCAGTTGCCGGTCGGCGCCACTCCGTCGTCATTGTCTACCCAATACGGATCTCGTCCATGCAATGTGCAGTCACGTCGGTTTCAGGCAGCGAACTTCTTTCGCAGCCGCCTGAACCATTGTAACCAGATTGGACGTCTTCTCCAAAGGATATCGCAATCTCGACGTCCGGCGGCCGAGGATTCGCCGCGCGGCAATCCTGTGGTAGCCTTAGTGCAATAATGGCATTGCGCATTCCAACAAGCGGCGGATTTCCAAACGAGCATCATTGCCGTTGAACAATGCCGGCGCCTAATCAGGATACGGTGAGACTTACCACAACGCTACGCCTACATGCCGGACGCGCCTCGCTCGAGCCCAACCACATATCTAGCTGCGGCAACCCGGCTGTTCATCCTGGGAGGCATATTAGCCGGCTTCGCCGTCCGGCTGCACCGCCTAGGCGCCGAATCCCTCTGGTACGACGAGACGGTTAGCGCCTATCTCTCCGGCCAAGCCCTCCCTGCGCTGATCGCACATACGGCGGCAGACATCCATCCGCCTGCCTACTACATCCTGCTCCATGCCTGGCGCGCGCTTCTGGCGCCGTCACTTGATCGCGGATTCGAGTTCCTTCTGGCTTTTCCCAGCCTGTGGTTCGGCGTTGTATCAATTGGGCTGCTTACACCGCTCGCGCGAAAGACGCTTAGCGCTCAGGCCGCAGCCCCGGCGGTTTGGCTTGCCGCGTTCAGCCCTTTTCTCGTGTGGTACAGCCAAGAAGTCCGGATGTATACGGTCGCCGCGACGCTGGGGCTGCTCTGTCTCTATGCGGCTATCC
>Ga0334889_1003087_pt1 | contig 17196 bp, 18 predicted proteins | sample GraSluR1_MG_2_FD_207222 | JGI IMG/M metagenome (GOLD analysis project Ga0334889, IMG submission 207222) | Sludge microbial communities from methane-producing bioreactor in Wageningen University, Netherlands - Granular Sludge_8_08-R1 | ecosystem: Engineered > Bioreactor > Anaerobic > Unclassified... | reverse complement strand
GATGTCGCTGCCGTCGACATGGTGAAAACCGTGTCCGAGACTGCCGATGTCTGTGGCGAGACCAACGTGATCACGCCGACCGTCACGCCTGTATTGCCTTACTACTGCTATACGGTGAACAACATCGGCAGCATCACATTGCCCGTGCACAGCCTCGTGGACAGCAACCTGGGCGACATCCTGTCCGGTTATGCCTACGAACTCGGCCCAGGGCAGAGCACCTACACGATCACCGCGGCGACAGAAGAGCTGACGGTGACGACCACTAACGTGGCAACGTGGACGGCCTCGGTCGATACCGTTACCGTGACCGATACGGCGACGGCGACGGTGAACATCGAATAGCCGGCGTGTATTTGGCCCGCACCGTGCAGGCCGAACACACGCAAGGGGGAGGGGCCTCGCTGTCTTTGTGGCCCCTCCGATCCATGCTAGAATCTTCAGCACAGCCTCCGCCTGGGGGCTGTGCTGTTGCGTTTTATGGGCAAGAGATGTCTGGCGAGGAATCCATGTCCGGAGGAAGGCGGAGGGTCTGGGCGCTGGCGATGGCGGCGCTGCTGTGGCTGTTGGCCGCGTGTGCGCCGGTCGCTCCGCAGGCGCGCACCGGAACGGCTGCACAGCCGGAACCGCTGTTGGTCGCGGCGGCCGCGTCGCTGGAAGGCGCGTTCAACGAGATCGGCGATGCATTTGAGGCCGAGACGGGACAGCCGGTCGACTTCGTCTTTGGAGCCAGCGGCAACCTGGCAACCCAGATCGAGAACGGGGCGCCGTTTGACGTCTTTGCGGCCGCCAATGTCGAGTTTATCGAGCGGCTGGCGGACGGCGGGCTGATCGTGCCTGATACGCAGGCGGTCTATGCACAAGGCCGGCTGGCCCTGGCGGTCAACCGCGCGGCGGGCGTGACGGCAACCAACCTGGAAGACCTGCTGGACCCCGCCATCACGCGCGTGGCGATCGCCAACCCCCAACTGGCGCCCTACGGCCTGGCCGCGCAGCAGGCCTTGCACAGCCGCGGGCTGTGGGAAGCGCTCACCCCCAAGATCGTCTATGGCGAGAATGTGCGCCAGGCGCTGCAATATGTACAGACAGGCGACGCCCAAGCCGGCCTGGTCGCGCTTTCCATCGTCTCCGTGCCGGAGGTTTCCTTTACTGTGATCGACGCGGCGCTGCATGATCCGCTCGACCAAGCGCTGGCCGTGATCGCCGGTCGCCCGTACGAGGACGCCGCTCGCGCCTTCGCCGCCTTTGTCCTTGGCCCCGCCGGCCGCGAGATCCTGAGCCGGCACGGCTTCACGCCGCCGGGAGCGTTTTGACGTTGGGCTCCGGCTGGTTTCCCCTGTGGCTGTCGCTGCGCGTGGCGGGCGCGGCGACGCTGCTCGTGCTGATGGCGGGCATCCCGCTCGCCTGGCTGCTGGCGCGACGCAACTTTCCCGGCAAGGAGTTGCTGGGCGCTATGGCCTCCTTGCCGCTGGTGCTGCCGCCGACAGTGTTGGGCTATTACCTGCTGGTGCTGTTGGGCAACCAGAGCCCGCTGGGACGCTGGCTCAATGAACAAGGCTTCCCGCTGGTCTTCACCTGGCGCGGCGCGGTCATCGCCGCGGCGGCGGCCTCCTTCCCCCTCTTGCTGGAAACGACGCGCGCCGGTTTCGAGAGCGTCGACGTGCGGCTGGAGAACGTGGCGCGCACGTTGGGCCGCTCGGATTTCTATATCTTCTGGCGGGTGACGCTGCCTCTGGCCTGGCGCAGCATTTTGGCGGGCGTGGCGCTCAGTTTTGCGCGCGCATTGGGCGATTTCGGCGCCACCCTGATGGTGGCGGGCAACATCCCAGGGCGCACGCAAACCATGTCGATCTACATTTACGACCTGGTACAGGCCAACCGGCAGGCCGAGGCCAACCGCATGGTGCTGGTGATCACGCTGGCGGCCGTGGCCCTGCTCCTCGTCTCGCGCAAGTTCTCGCGCCGCATCCTGAGGTAGCCGACGGTGCTCGAAGTCCGTCTGTGCAAACAGCTCGATCAGTTTCGGCTGGACCTGTCGTTCAGCGCGCCGCCGGGCATCACCGCGCTCTTTGGCCAATCCGGCGCGGGCAAGAGCATGACGCTGGCCTGCGTCGCCGGGCTGGAGACGCCCGACACTGGGCGCATTGTGCTGGACGGGCGGCTTTTCTTCGACGACGAGGCGGGCGTCAACTTGCCGCCCCAACGCCGCGGCGTCGGCTATGTCATGCAGGATTACTTGCTCTTTCCGCATCTTTCCGTCGGCGGCAATGTGGCCTTTGGGCTGGCGCGAGCACGGGGCAAAGAGAAGGCTCGTATCGTGGACGAGGCTTTGGCGCGCGTGGGGCTGGCAGGCTACGCCGCGCGCCGGCCGTCGGAACTGAGCGGAGGGCAGCAGCAGCGGGTGGCGTTGGCGCGGGCGCTGGTCACCCAGCCCAGCGTGCTGCTGCTGGATGAGCCGTTCTCCGCGCTGGACGGGCCGACGCGCGTGCTCTTGCGGCGCGATTTGCTGCGCTTGCAGCGCAGCCTGGACCTGCCCGTGATCTTCATCACGCATGACTTGGCCGAAGCCTATCTATTGGCCGACCAGATCGCGGTGATCGAGGCGGGCCGCCTGCTGCAGATCGGCCCGCCGGGGTCGATTGTCTATCGGCCCGCCAGCCGTTCGGTAGCGCGGCTCACCGGCAACAGCAACTTTTTTGCGGGCGAAACGCTGCGCGTCGACGAAAGCGGCGCGCACATTCGCGTCGGCGATGTGACGCTGCTCGCTCCGCCCGGCAAGCTGGCGCCGGGGCAGGCGGTGGAGTTGGGGCTGCGGCCCGAGCGCATCATGCTGGTGCGCAAGGACGCGCCCGTGGGCAAGCGCGATAACCTGCTGTCGGGCGACGTGGTGAACGAACTGAGCGACGGCTTTAACTGCACGCTCTTTTTACGGCTGGACGAGGGCGGGCGTCTGGGGCGCGGCGGCTATGACCTGGAGATCACAATCCCGGCCTATGTCTACGAGCGGCTGCATGTGGCCGAAGACAAGCGCTGGTCGGTCACCGTGCGGCGCGAGGATGTGCATGTGTTCGGCGCCGGCGAAGAGCGGCGGGTATAGCGGCGCCGGCGGCGCGAAAGTCGCATGCGGAACTTTGCATATATGGTAAATTGCATGTATACTTTAGTTGAGGTCTGAGAAGCGGCTTCGGCTGTGCGATAGGGAAAGGCGGAACCGATGGCGAATGAAGCGATGCCGGACTATGAAGCCATCAGCGGGCGGCTCAAATTGCTGGCGCACCCGGAGCGCCTGCGCATTCTGGACGCCCTGCGCCGCGACGCCGAATGCGTGTGCCATCTGGAGGCGCTCTTGGGCAAGCCCCAGCCCTATGTTTCGCAGCAATTGCGCATCCTGCGCGACGCGGGCGTCATTCGTGACGAAAAAGAGGGCGTCAATGTCTTCTATCGCCTGGTCGACGCCGAGATGATCGGCTGGCTCGAAGCCATTTTGGGGCCGGTGCAGGGCGAGCACCCGGAGATGGCGCGGCACAAGAAGGTCATCTCATGTTCATGCCCCAAGTGCGAACCCGCGCCCATTCCGCTGTTGTATGAACCGGCCTGATCAAGACGTTCGGCGGGCTGCACGTTCCGAGTGTTAGGCGTGCAGCCTTTTTTCGGGGCAGTTATATGCAGAAAACCGCATATGCGGAATTGTAGATAGTAGATATATGGAGAATTCGATGACTCACCAATCGATTGCGATGGAAGCCGCGACTCCTGCCGCCCAGGGCGCCGAGGGGAGGGACCTGGGCTTCTTTGAGCGCTACCTGACGATCTGGGTGGCGCTGTGCATCCTCGCCGGGGTCGCCCTCGGCCAACTGGTCCCCGCCGTGCCCGACACCCTGACGCGCTTCACCTATGCTGAGGTGAACATCCCCGTCGCCATCCTCATCTGGTTCATGATCTACCCGATGATGGTGCAGATCGACTTTGCCAGCATTCTCGGCGTGCGCAAGCAGCCCAAAGGGCTGGCCCTTACCTTGGCGGTCAACTGGCTGATCAAGCCGTTCTCGATGTTTGCCATCGCCTGGCTCTTCTTGCTGGTCATCTTTGCGCCGTTGATCCCGGCCAACCTGGGGCGCGAGTACCTGGCGGGCGTCATTCTGCTGGGCGCGGCGCCGTGTACGGCCATGGTTTTTGTGTGGAGCTACCTCACCAAGGGCGACCCGGCCTACACGCTCGTTCAGGTTTCGGTGAACGACCTGATCATGCTTGTCGCCTTTGCGCCTATCGTGGCGTTGTTGCTGGGGCTGAGCGACATCGTCGTGCCGTGGAACACGCTCTTTCTGTCGGTCGTGCTGTACATCGTCGTCCCGCTGGCGGCCGGCTATGCAACGCGCGTCTATCTGATCCGGCATCAGGGGATGCCCTGGTTCGAGAATGTCTTTCTCCGACGCCTCGGCCCGCTGACCATCATCGGCCTGTTGCTGACGCTGATCCTGCTCTTCTCGTTTCAGGGCGAGGTCATCCTCAACAACCCGCTGCACATTGCGCTGATCGCCGTGCCGCTCATCATCCAGACGTTCTTCATCTTCGCCATCGCCTATGGCGCGGCCAAAGCGCTGCGCATTCCGCACCGCATCGCAGCGCCGGCGAGCATGATCGGCGCCAGCAATTTCTTCGAACTGGCCGTAGCCACGGCTATTGCGCTCTTCGGCGTATCGTCGGGCGCGGCCTTGGCGGCGGTGGTCGGCGTTTTGGTGGAAGTCCCGGTGATGTTGATGCTGGTGCGCATCGCCAACGCCACCCGGCGGCATTTCCCGGAGGCGACTGCCGATGTCGCCGCCTGACCGGCGCGGCCGGCTGGCGGACTCTGCCGGTTAACTCTGAATGGTTGTATGAAAGCGTGACGGAAACATGAAACTAACCGATGAATCGCCCAGCCGTCCTTCACTGGCCTGGACCGTGACGCACGCCCCGGCGGCGCTGTGGCAGACATTAGCGCCCGGCCTGGAACGCTGGCGCAGCGAGTGGAAGCCGCTGGCCGCGATCCTGGCGGTCTTTCTCGCCATCTACTACCTGCCTCTCGGCGCGGCGCGCTTCGACGCCGCCATCATGGAGGCGCTGGAGTTGGCGAAGTGGTATGCGCGCGAGCACGTGGTGCTGTGTCTCTTGCCTGCCTTTTTCATCGCCGGCGCCATCGCCGTCTTCGTGAGCCAGGCATCGGTGATGAAATACCTGGGCGCGAACGCGCCCAAAGCGTTGGCCTATGGCGTGGCGTCGGTGTCGGGCACGATCTTGGCCGTCTGCTCGTGTACGGTGTTGCCGCTATTTGCCGGCATCTATCGCATGGGCGCGGGGCTTGGGCCGGCCATCGCCTTTCTCTACTCCGGACCGGCCATCAACGTCCTGGCTATCATCCTGACAGCCAGCGTGCTGGGGCCAAGCCTAGGCATCGCCCGTGCCGTGGGCGCGGTGCTGTTTGCGGCGCTGATCGGCCTCGCCATGCACCTGATCTTCCGCAAAGAAGAAGCCGGCCGCAGCGCTGTCCAGGCGGTAATGCCGGAAGCGGAAGTTACGCGGCCGCTGTGGCAGAACGCGCTCTATTTCGCCTCGCTCGTGGGGATTCTTGTCTTTGCCAACTGGGCGCGCCCCCAGCAGGCGGGCGGGGCGTGGGGCGCGCTCTATAGCGCCAAGTGGGCGGTCACCGCGCTGTTCGGTCTGGGGCTGGGCGCGATGTTGATCGCGTGGTTTGGGGCGAGTTGGTGGAAAACGGTTGCAGTCGGCGCGGCTACCGCAGCGGCTGCACTGGCATTTCGCCATGCGCCGCAGGTTCCGTTTGTGGTCGGCCTGATCGGACTGACCGTACTGACCAGCAGCGACGACGATGAACTGGGCGAGTGGTTTGACCAAGCCTGGGGCTTTGCCAAGCAGATCCTGCCGCTGCTGCTGATCGGCGTGCTGGTCTCAGGCTTCCTGCTGGGCAGGCCGGGTCAAGAGGGGCTGATCCCGTCGGCCTGGGTTAGCGCTGCGGTGGGCGGCAACTCGCCGTTGGCGAACTTCCTCGCCGCGTTCCTGGGTGCGTTTATGTATTTCGCCACCCTGACCGAAGTGCCCATCTTGCAGGGTCTGCTGGGCAGCGGCATGGGGCAGGGGCCGGCATTGGCGCTGCTGCTGGCGGGGCCAGCCCTCAGCCTGCCTAACATGCTGGTGATCCGCAGCGTGATCGGGACGAAGAAAACGGCGGTTTACGTCTTTCTGGTCGTGGTCGCCGCAACCTTGAGCGGCCTGATCTATGGGACGTTTTTTGCGTAAGGTCGCGACGAGCAGCGTCGAGTGCTGCGTCGCGGGATCGATCTGTGATCAAAACGCGATTCGTATTTCATGATTTGTTAACGGAGGCATGTTATGAAGAAGCTACAAATTCTCGGTTCCGGCTGCGCGAAGTGCAAGAAGTTGGCCGAGCATGTCGAAGCCGCCGCCCAGGCGTTGGGCATCGACTATGAGTTGGAGAAGGTGACGGAGCTTGACGACATCTTGAGCTTCGGCGTCATGACCACGCCCGCCCTGGCCGTGGACGGCGAGGTGAAGACGGCGGGCCGGGTTCCATCCGTCGAGGCGCTGAAGGAACTGATCGGCTAGGTTATTCGCGCTGCCGGCCCGTCCCAACTGGCGCAAAGCAACGGGCCGCATAGCATAAGGAGGAACTGCATCTTGGATAAGCCCAAAATACTCGTGCTCTGTACCGGCAACTCGGCGCGCAGCCAGATGGCCGAGGCGCTCTTTCGCAAATATGGCGGCGACCGCTACGCAGTCTATAGCGCCGGCGTGGAGCCGAAGGGCATCAACCCCTATACCGTGCGCGTGATGGAGGAGGTCGGGCTGAGCCTGGCGGACCATCGCTCAAAAGATGTGCGCGAGTATCTGGGCAAGGAGCATTTTGCCCATGTGTTCACGGTCTGCCATCATGCCGAACAAAACTGCCCGAGCGTCTTCTTGACGATGGGGACCCACGACCACTGGGACCTGGACGACCCGGCCGCGCAGGAAGGGGCCGACGCGGAGAAGCTTGCCAAGTTTCGCGCCGTACGCAACCAGATCGACGAGCGGGTGCGCGCCTGGCTGCAAGAGCGGTGATCGCGCAAGGCTCGCGGCGAGTTTTATCGGTTATGTCGCCCTCTACGCCCGTGCGGATGTGTGGTACGATATAGGTGAGCGGTACGCACACGGCTTACCGGCCCCGACGCTTGACGGGCGTCTTGGCCGGCTCAGTCCGGCGGCTGCTACCCGTCTCCCTTCAATTCTGTTTGCTGACACAGGAGGATCTGCCATGCAACGCAATGTCGGAAAGACCGACCAGATTGTGCGGATCGTGCTCGGCCTCGTCGTGATCGCTCTCGGCTTCTACTTCAGCAGTTGGTGGGGATTGGTAGGCGTGGTGCTGTTGCTGACCGGCATCGTTCGTTGGTGCCCGCTGTATGCGCCGTTCAAGTTTTCGACGGCGGAGGCTGAGATGAAGCCTTAGCCCGGTTGTCCGGCCGTACGCAAGAGATCCGTTCAAGGCGGGGCGCAGGAGCCCTGTCCTGAACTTGCAAGTAAGAGCGGCTTCTCCCCGGTTCCGTCCGCGGACGGAACCGGGGAGAAGCTTTTTCATTGGCGGGCGGGCTTTTTCGCCGGTTTAGCCGCGGGCCAGGTGCGTTTCGATGCAGCCCGCCAACTGGTGCAAACTAACGGGCTTGGCGAGGTAGTCGTCCAGTCCCTGGGTCAGACAGCGCTCGCGGTCGCCCGGCATGACCAGGGCCGTCAAGGCGATGATAGGAACGGACGCCAGTCCTGGTTCGGCGCGGATACGGCGCACGCCCTCTTGCCAGTCGACGTCCGGCATCTGGATGTCCATGAGGATGAGGTCCGGCGCGAGGGCGCGCGCCAGGGCGATGCTTTCCTCGCTGCTGCGGGCGACAGCCGTCCGGTAGCGGTTGGCTTCCAGAAAGCTGATGATCGGCGCGATGGCCGTTTCAACGTTGTCCACGAGCAGGATCAGGGGCGCCGCGCTGCGCTGGGCGACCGGTCCGGGCGTCGCCGGTTCTTGTGGTAGAGCCGGCGTGTCGAGCATGTCGCCCCGTTCCGGCGACCAGGGCAGTTCGATGGTGAAACGGCTGCCCTGTCCCGGCGCGCTTGCGACGGAGACGCCGCCGCCATGCATGCGCGCCATACGCGACACCAGCGCCAGGCCCAAGCCGGTGCCGGCGTATTGGCGGGTCAGGCCGCTGTCGAGCTGGACGAATGGCCGGAAGAGGCGAGACAGGTCTTGGGGAGCAATGCCGATGCCGGTGTCCCAGATTGCGAAAACGACTTTGCCGGCGGCTTCATGTCCGGTCACCTCGATGCCGATCTTGCCGCCATCGGGGGTGAACTTAACGGCGTTGCCCAACAGATTGACGAGCATTTGCTTGAGGCGGCGGGCGTCGGCGCGCACCCAGCGGACATGTTCGTCGATACGGATCGAGGTAGTCAGCCGTTTCTTCTTGGCCTGTTCCATCACCATGCGCAAGCTGGACTGGCAAGTAGGCTCCACTGCCACGGGCACAATGTCCAACTCGGTGCGGCCCGCTTCGATCTTGGACAAGTCCAGTATGTCGTCAATCAGAGCGAGCAGGTGTTGGCCGCTCTCCACGATCAGACGGCTGTAGCGGGTCTGTTTCTCGTTGAGCGGGCCTGCGATCTCTTCGACCAAAGATTCGGAGAGGTTGAGGATAGCGTTGAGCGGGGTGCGCAGTTCGTGGCTCATGTTCGCCAGAAACTCGTCCTTGAGCCGGAGGGCGCGAGCCAGTTCGGCGTTGGCGATGCGCAGGGCCTCTTGGCTGCGGAGCAGGGCGCTCTCTTCCCCGTTGTGCGGGATGATGTCGATGAAAGCGATATGCTTGCCGATGACGGCGCCGTCTGTATCGGTGCGCGGCGAGGTGCGGACCAGCGCCGGCAAGGGAGCGCCGTTCTTCTTGATAAGGCTGCATGCGCCGTCCGCGTCCTTCTGCGCCGCATTGGCGTTCAATTCCGGGCAGCAAAATCGGCGCAACGGCGCGCCGATGACCTCTGCGCGAGCGTAGCCGAGCAGTTCAAGAAAGAGGCGGTTGCACTCTTCGATGTAGACGCCGTCGTCGCGGTTGCGCGTGACCACGAGCAAGACGGGGGCGGCGTTGAAGAAAGCGCCGGCGGAAATGGGAGAGTTTTGTTGGTCGTTCATGGCGTGTCGATTCGCTGTGGCAGGGGCGGCGATCCGGTGGCAATCAAGACTGAAGAGGGCGTGAGCAATCGTATCACGGTCTTGCTTTCTTGGCGACATAGGGATCGTTGAGGGCGCAGCCTTTGCCGAAAGTTGCGCGTGCGCCGCCGGCGAGGCCGTGATACGATTGGGACAGGCTGAGCGCGAAGAGTTTGCGCAGACGGCAGGGCTAAAGCGAACCGGACCTCATTTCCTAGAAATACTACAGACAGGAGCGGCGCGGCCGTGCTACACTGTGTGTGCAAACTTGCTTGCGCACCACTTCGCTTATCGGGGCGCATTGCTCAACATAATGTTAGTCGGGCGATTCAATGACGTACCAAGGAGGAATCTAATGGCCCAGAAAAATCAGACGTTTGAAACCCGCATGGATCTGCCGGAAAAGACTCGCACCGCCATGGTCAAGCTGCTCAATCAGCAGCTTGCGGACACTTTCGATCTGTACAGCCAGATCAAGCAGGCGCACTGGAACGTGAAGGGCATGGACTTCATGCAACTCCACGAGCTGTTCGACGACCTCGCCGAGAGCGTGCTGGAGTACGCCGACATGATCGCCGAGCGGGCGACAGCCCTGGGCGGCGCTGCGCTGGGCACCGTACGCATGGCCGCGCAAAATTCGACCTTGCCCGAAATGCCGGCGAAAACCGTCGAGGGCAAAGAGGTCGTGGCTGTTCTAGCCGACCGGATGGCCGCTTACGGCAAGTCCACCCGCGCCGCCATCGACACGGCAGGCGACGCAAAGGACGAAGGCACGGCCGATCTCTTCACCGAGGTGTCTCGCGGCGTAGACAAGCACCTCTACTTCCTCGAGGCGCACTTGCAGGCCTAGGTTCTCAATTGGCTTAAGCATGGCATGCGGCCGGTCGTCCAACACGGGGCGGCCGGCCGCATGTCGTTAGAGAAGCGCGATGCTTGCCGGCTTTGGGGGATGGACGGCGCGCAGCCTGCATAGCCTGCCCCGGTAACCAGCTCCGTAGGGCGTCATGTGACTGTCGTCCGGCCGGGCGTCGCGCTAGAAGCCGCGCTTTTTGTCGACTTGGTTGCGCAGCGGCAGCCGGTTTTGCAGGAAGCGCTCTAGGTTCTCGACAAAGATGTCGACGATGTACTTGGCTTCGTATTGAGTGCCGCCCGCAATGTGCGAGGTGATGAGCAGGTTGTCCAGGTCCCATAGCTCGCTATCCGCCGGGAGCGGCTCCGTGTCGAAGACGTCCAGCGCTCCCGCAGCAATGGTCTTGTTGTGCAAAGCCTCGACCAGGGCAGCCTGATCGATGATGCCTCCGCGCGAGATGCCGACCAGCATCGCTGTAGTTTTCATCTTGGCGATCTGCTTGGCGCCAATCATGTTGTGGGTATCGTCGGTGTAGGGTACGGCCACAACCACAAAGTCGGACTGAGCCAGCAAATCATCCAGGCGGTCCATCTCCCAAAGTTCATGCACATAGGACGGCTTCTCTTTGGGCATCAGATCGACCGCAATCACATGCATGTCGAAGGCGTGGAGCCGCTTGGCGAGCGCATTGCCGATGGCGCCCATGCCGATGATGCCCACGGTGCAGCCGGATAGTTCGGTGAGGTGTGAGCGGATCTCACGCATCGCCCATTTGTGCTGCGGCTGCAAGGGAATGGACTCGCGGATGCCGCGGGTATAGGCTAGCATCATGGCGATGGCGCTTTCAGAGACCGCGCCGCCATGCGTGCCGCTGGCGCTGGTGAGAAGGACGTCGCTTTCTCGCAGACCGGGAATGTCCAGGAAGTAGTTGATGCCGGAAGAGGGCGACTGGATCCACTTTAGCTGCTTGGCGGCTTGGAACATCTCGGGCGTCATAAAGCCCATGAAGATGTCGGCGTCGGCGACCTCTTTGAGCGCCTGCGCCGGGTCGGGGGCGTCGACGAAGGTTACGTCGGGAAAGCGCCGCTGCAGCTCCGGCAGCGAGGCCCCGAGATTCATCTGATTGCGGCCAATGAGAACTTTCATTATTCACCTTTTCCGTCGGGATGCGCGCGAAATTTGGGCTGCAAAGTTAAGGGTTGATGCACATGAAGCCGGCGCGTTCCGGCTTTACCGCCACAGGCGGCGGGAGACCAGGCGCCGCATAGATCATTTTACAACATTCAGGGGGCAAAGACTGTATTGGCCCGCAAGCAGGAAGACGGGCCGGGCGGAAGGGTGAACAGGCGCGCCGCGAGAACGCGGCCACAGAGAAAGGCCCGCAAATAACGCCTTCCGTAAAGCCGCAAGCTTTCCGTAAGGTTGCCTTTGCGAGCCGGCCTTAGGCTGCGTCCCGCATGTACGCCTGACGGCTTGGCCGCCTTTTACTGCACGGTGATATCCGTTGAGAAGTCGTTGACGGTTACCGTATAATGCCCAGGCGTAAGGGATCTGTCGAGCGGGACCTCGACCGTGTACGGTGTGATTACCTGAGCGCACATTACGTCGGGCGCGGGCGGGCTGACCAGCACATCCGCCGTGATGGCGCCTGCGGCGACGCGTGGCGCCATCACGCCGACCTCATGGCAGGGGTCGGGCAGGTCGCCGGAGACGAGCAGGACGAACGCGCCGTCGCGCTGTTCCAGATCGACAGCAGTCACCCAGGCCGGTCGCGCGGCGGGGGACGCGGCGGGCTGCGCGCCGATATTCAACTCCGCAGGCACGTCGTTGACGGTCACCGTGTAGATCCCGTCGGGCAGGTCGCTTACGTCGAGAGGCGTCTCGACGGTGAAGGGCGTGATCACCTGGGCGCACATTATGTTCGGGTCGGCGGGCGCCTGCAAGAGGGCGATCCGGATCCCCTCTTCGCCGGCAGTCTGCGCCGTCGCGCCGAGTTGGGTGCAGGCGTCCGGGTGTTCCCCTTGAATAACCGCTACATAACCGTCATCGCGCGCTTCCACGGTGACGGAGGTGACGTTGGCCGGCTGCAAGGCGGCGGCGCAGGCGGCCAAAAGCAGGCTGCCCGCGATGAGAAGCATAATCAGGCTGTAACGGGCGCAAGTGTAAGGCATAGGACGCTCCTTCGACTATGGATCGCAGATCTAAACTCGGGCGCGCACACCAGACAACATCAAGCTATGGAGTCAAGCTATGGAGTAGACGGCGAGGGACGGAGCGATGTTCCTTTGCTTTATTTTGCGACCTTTCCGGGTTAACAAGCCCGCGGCCATACTCTGCGTCTAGCCTGCTGCTGCCAGTCGCTCCCAGTACATCGCCCAGGCCCTCAACCCGTCGTACAGACGTTGCACGCGGAAGAATTCGTTGGGCGCATGGAAGTCTTCGTCTGCGGTGGAGAACGAGAAGAAGACCGTGTCGATGCCCAGCAGGCGCCGGAACAACTCGCTTACCGGCAGCGTGCCGCCCATGCGCACCTTGAGCGGCTCCCGCCCATAGACCGCGCGCAGCACGTCCGCAGCGGCGCGCAGCCCTGGGTGGTCGTCCGGGATGCGATAGGGCAAGGCATCGTGCCCGCCGCCGCGCATCACCTCCAGCGTCACGCCGGGGGGCGTGTGATCCTCCAGGTGGCGCACAATCTTGGCGGCGATGTCCGCAGGGCGCTGGTTCGGGACGAGCCGGCAGGTGATCTTCGCCATCGCCTCGCCGGGGATGACCGTCTTGGAGCCGGCCCCCTGGTAGCCGCCGCCCATGCCGTTGACCTCCAGCGTGGGCCGCACCCACATGCGCTCCGCCGTCGTGTAGCCCGCCTCGCCGAAGAGCGCAGGCGCGCCGACTTCGCGCAGATAGGCTGCGTCGTCGAAAGGCAGCGCGGCCAACTCGGCGCGCTCAACCGCGCTCAACTCGGCAACGTCGTCGTAAAAGCCCGCCACCGCCACGCGTCCGTCCGGCGTGTGCAGCCCGGCGACCAACTCGGCGAGCGCGTGCAGCGGATTCGCCACGGCGCCGCCATGCCTGCCGGAGTGCAGGTCCTTGGCCGCGCCGCGCAGCCTGAACTCCAGCCCCGTCATGCCGCGGCTGGACACGGTGACCGACGGATCGTCGATGCGCCACATGGCCCCGTCAGCGGAGAGCGCGAAATCCGCGGCCAGCCGCGCGGCGTGCGCCGCGATCAACGGCTCCAAGCTGGGGCTGCCGACCTCCTCTTCGCCCTCGAACAGGAACTTGACGTTGACGGGCAGCCGGCCGGCCGTCGCCATGTACGCCTGCGCCGCCAGCAGCGGGATCAGCATCGGCCCTTTGTCGTCCGAAACGCCGCGGCCATAAAGCCGGCCCTCGCGCACCTGCGGCGCGAAGGGGTCGCTGCGCCACTTGTCCAACGGGTCGGGCGGCTGCACATCATAGTGCCCGTAGACCAGGATGGTCGGCGCGCCCGGGGCGTGCAGCCACTCGGCGTAGACAGCCGGATGGCCGTCCGTCTCGATCACCTCGACTGCATCCATGCCGGCTTGCACCAAGCGATCGGCTACCCACTGCGCCGCAGCCGCCATCTCGGCCTGATAGGCCGGGTCCGTGCTGACGCTGGCGATCGAGGCAAACTCGATCAAGTCATGCAGCGCCTGATCCCGGCGCGCTTCCAGATAGGCGTACACATCACCCGCCATATTTGTCTCCTCGGCGGTTCATGCCGCCAATACCTCGCCGTCCAGGGAACTCGGTCGCCCCCTGGACGGCGTCACATTGCCTAATAGCCGCGACTAATGGTTCGTTTGCCAAATACACCCACTGCGATACTGAGCGCCCTCTGTCATGTTAAGCGCCCCCTGTCATGCTGAGCGTAGCGAAGCATCTCGACCTCAGGTACAGCGAGATTCTTCAGCTCGCTGACGCTCGCTTCAGAATGACAGACGCTTGACGAACACGCCGTCTAGTAGCCGCCGTCGATGCGGATCACTTGGCCGCTGATCCAGCCGGCGTAGTCCGAGGCGAAGAAGAGCACGCCGTTGGCGATGTCGTCCGGCGTCCCCAGACGGCGCAGCGCGATGCGCTCGACCAATGCCTTTTGGCCCGCCTCGCCATAGGACTCCCATTGCTTCTCGGTGGCGGGGTTGGAGCGCACAAAGCCGGGCGCGACGTTGTTGACCGTGATGTTGTATGGCCCCAGTTCCTGGCAAAGCTGGCGCGTGAGGTTGATCTGGCCGGCTTTGGCCGCGGCGTAGGCCTGGATGCCGGTCAGGCTCGGCCCCAGGCCGGCTCCGCTGGAAATATTGACGATGCGTCCCCATTTAGCATTTTTCATTGCGGGCGCAACAGCCTGCGAAAAATAGAATGCGGCGGACAGGTTGACCGCGATGATGGCGTTCCAGTCCTCCGGCGGCACTTCTTCCAGTGGACGGCCGGCTTGGCCGAGCACGCCGCCGGCATTGTTGACCAACACGTGCACCTGTCCCAACTCGGAGCTTGCCTCCGCCTCGCGCACGAAGGCGAAGATGGCGTCGCGGTCGGTCACGTCTACCACGCGCGCCGTACAGCGCCCGTCCGCCTCTGTGGCCAAGCGCGCAGTTTCCTGCACCTCGTCGCCCAGCAGGTCGCACGCCCACACATTGGCGCCGAGCTTGGCAAAGGCCAGCGCGATCGCGCGCCCGAAGCCGTGTGCTGCGCCCGTCACGATCACGGTCTTGTTGGGAAATTCGATCTTCATGGTTGCTCGTTTCTCGAATGTTCGTTTGGAATTAACCTGCGCGCTCGCGTCTCCGTTCGGCGCACTATCAACCGGCGGCTTTTCGGATGCGTCTTCTTTCCCAGGCGACAAAGAGCCATGAGAAAAGAAGCATCTGTACCGTGATTTCCGGCACGCCGACAACCAGGTGCGCCGCCGTCCGCTCGACGATGATGGTTTCAACCAGGTCAGGAATGAATATCGCCGACCCGATAGCCGTGAAGCCGTAGAGCACGCCGAACGCCAGAAGCCAGCCGTATTTCCGCCGGGTGAAGGCGTCGTAGAACGGATAAAGCAACAGGGCCAGCAGTGCGCCGCGCACAATCTGTATCGGTATCGCCGCGGCCACGAACGGATCATCTAGGGGCCGGAATAGCTCGAACTCCTCCATCGTCTGAAACGCTTCGGCGTAGTCTTGCAGTTGGTAGAAGATGATGCCGGCAGCCGTATAGGTCAGAACGTGCAGCAGGATGAAGCGGAGCGCGTATCCCCATAGGCGTCTATCCATGATTCACGCTCCCTGCCCTGTGGGCGTCTCTGCCGGTGTCGCTTCGCCTCTCCCAGCTAAGAAACAGCCAGGCAAACAGCAGCGCCTGCACAGCGCCGGCTGCCAACGCGACAAGGTGTTCAGCCGCCGTCGTCTCTGTGTAGATCACCCCCTCGATGGAACCGGGCATCGGCTCGACGGAACCCAACAGGGCAAGCCCCCACAGCACGGCGAAGAGAACCAGCCAGCCGCGCCTCCCCCTGACGACGAGGTCATAGAACGGATAGAGAATCAGCGCCAAGACGCCGCCGCGGACGATTTGGCCCGCCAGCGTGATGAGATTCAACGGGCGATATGGCGCGAAGAAGTCCAGGGCCGCTCGCCCCTGCGCAGGCAGCGTTCCCTGAAAAGTTAGAAATGCGATCGCTATCACGGCATACGTAATGACGTGAACCAGCGTAAATCGCGCTACATAGCTCCACAGACTCGCAGTCTTATCCATGTGGTTCGCGTCCTCCTTATATTGGCATCGGCGCGCCTCTGTCGCAGCGAGGCGCGCCGATATTAGGCGATCAGCCCCATCAGCACGTCCAAGTTTTCGGTGCTCTGGAGCCGCTTGCCTTCTTCAATCTCGTGGATCAGTTCCTTCATACGCGCGGTGAGCGGCGTCGGCACGCCCACGCGCACGCCGGCCTCGATGATCGGGCCTAGTTGGGCGTCAGCCTCGGTCTTGCGTTTGCGCACGGCCAAATCGCGCCAGATGCCGCTATGCGTCTTGGCCGATTTGCGATTGTGCGCCGTCATGTCGTCGAGCGACTGGAGCGACACCTCGCGCGGGGTGTCCGGCAGAAAGGCCAGCGGGTTGAAGCCATTGAACGCTTCGGGCTGTATCCCCTGCGCCTGGGCCACGCGCATCACTTCTTGCGCCACGGCGATATACAGATCGCGGTAGCGGAGGGTTGCCAATGAATCGGCGATGGAGTCGTTGGTCAGCGCCGTGGCGAACAACTGCGCGCCATAGGCCAGCTTGCCCCACAGATAGCCCCAGATGTTGTCCGTGGTAATTGCGTCGGCGTCGAAGTCGAGGAAGGCGGCATGCAGCGCGTCCAGCCGTCTAGTCATGCGTCCGTCGATCTCGCCCAGCACCACCGCGCCGCGCCCGCCATAGAGGATCAGCCCCGGCTCCAGGTAATCCGCGCCGAAATTGACGAAGGCGCCTACCGTGCGTTCCGGACCGACGATCTGGCGGATGATCAGCTCGTTCAGCCCGTTTTGCACGGAGACCACACAACCGTCGTCGCGCAGATAGCGCACCAGGCTGCGCGTGGCGGCTTCCGTATCCTGCGCCTTGACACAGAGCAGGATCGTCGTGTATTCGCCGGTGAGGGTGTCCGGCGTATAGGCCGGCGCCTGCACCGTGAACTCGTCGATCGGCCCGGTGATGCGCAAGCCGTCGCTGTTAATGGCGGCCACATGTTCCGCCGCCCGGTCGACAAAGACGACCTGATGGCCTGCCTGCGCCAGATAGGCGCCGATGGTCCCGCCGATGGCGCCCGCTCCCCAAACCAGAAATTCCATGTTAATCCCACCCTTTCTCGATCAATTCACGCGTCTCTTCCACTGCAACCTTCCACAGCGCCAGCATCTCGGCGTCGTCGCGCTGGTAATAGCCGAGGAAATTGCCGTCGCCATAAAAGGCGCGCAGCCGCTTCCCCACCAGCCGCGCCATGCCGGTGCGGTCAGGGACCTTCTTCTGTTCGGCGGGCAGCGTGACGTTCGCCAGCCGCGTCCACGGGAAGTTCTCCATCCACGAAGCGTGGCTAGCCGCCGGGTCGATCTGCTGCACCATC
>Ga0334889_1003080_pt1 | contig 17229 bp, 10 predicted proteins | sample GraSluR1_MG_2_FD_207222 | JGI IMG/M metagenome (GOLD analysis project Ga0334889, IMG submission 207222) | Sludge microbial communities from methane-producing bioreactor in Wageningen University, Netherlands - Granular Sludge_8_08-R1 | ecosystem: Engineered > Bioreactor > Anaerobic > Unclassified... | reverse complement strand
AGGAAGAAGGCAAAGTAGTGGGTGTAGATGGCCGCGGTTGCTACGGCGACGTAGATGGCCCAATGCAGCCAACGGTGCATGATGCCCGATTCGGCATGGACGACGAGATAGGCCAGAAGCACGCCCAACGCCGTGAGCATGGCGTACATACGCGCCTCTTGGCTGTAGTAGAGCAGCAGCGGATGCAAGGCGCCGAACAGCGCAGCCAGAATGCTTGCCGAACGCCGCCGCGTCAAGGCTAGCGCCACTGCGGCGAGCAGGGGAGGTATTAGCGTGCCAAAGAAAACAGAGGGGAAGCGCAGGCTCCACTCACTCCAGCCTGCAAGCCGGCCCCACGCGGCGACGATGTAGTAATAGAGCGGGGGTTGAATATCGTGTGCGGTCCAGCGCGTCAATTCGGCGATGCCGCGGCGGGCGACCTCCGCCGTAACGCCTTCGTCGTACCAGAGGCTTTGCGCGTCGAGCAGCGAGGCGCGCAGGCCAAAGGCGCAGAGGGTGATCAGCGAGACGGCGAAGGTGCTGAGGGCGCGAGAAGGGCGTTCACTCATGGCGTGTCAGGTCAGTTCGCCGCCCGGTTCGGCGTCGATGGCGAGTTCCGGCGCGGGCTGCCGCGCGCGGTTAGCGGCGTCTGTGCGCTCGAAGGGCGCGCTGATGGCGGCGATGAGCAGTTCGCCGAGCGTCGTCCACATGCGCATGCCCAGCGCGGCAACCGTCACGACCGCGCCGTCCAGGACCGGGGTGAGCAAGAAGAAGAATGCTCCTTCGCGCACGCCAAAGCCGCTCGGCGTGAAGAAACTGAGAAAACCGGCGGCGTAGGCGATAGGGTAGGAGATGATCAGCAGCATAGCCAGCCGCACCGGTTGCGCCGCGTCGATCTGGGCGATGGACGCCGTAAAGGCGGCGAAGGTCAGCCCCCACAGCAGCCAATCCACCACGGTTGCAGCGATCAAGGCCAGCATAGCCCGCGCGCTCAAACGCGCCTCAAGCGGCTGGCGGCCAAGCCTGACCAGTACGGCGTTGAGCAGAGCGCTCAGCCAGCCTGGTTTGGCGATGAAGACGGCGACCGGCACGAGCAGGAGCGCGATTAGGACAGGGGCGATGCCGGATAACGACGCGCTGAACAGCCCGCCCCCAATGGCTACGTACACGGCCGCGAACGGGGTGACGGCGAGCAGGATGATGGCCTGGTATAGCCCGATGCTGGTGAGCGTAGCTTCGGGGCGCACCCCGCGCTGCATGCAGTAGACGGTTAGGCTCAAGGGCTGCCAGATGTTGCCGGGAATATAACGCACGATGGCGCTGAGGAACCAGATGCGCACCGCCGCCAGGAACGAAATCCGCCCGCCTAAGAGGACCAAGATGCGCTGCCAGATGCCCACTTCCAGCGCCCAGGTAGCCAGGAGCAGAACGCCGCTCGCGGCTAGCCAGCCCAGGTCAAGGCGCCAGGTGAAGGCGGTTAACACGGCCCACTGGTTGCGCAGGAAGAGCGCGATCGCAAGGATCGCGGCGATCAGAAACAGGGGTTGGGCGACGCGCAGCGCCTTGTGAAGCATGGTCTTCAAGCTGCGACAGTCTTGGGCAAGGCCGGCAATGATCTGGCTGAGGGCAATAATGACGGGCTCAACCCGCGTCCGGTGCGGCGAGGCTGGGCGCGGCATGCGGCGACAACTAGGACGAGCGCATCCGCTGTAGCGGTGCTGCGCCAGGCGATATTGCAGGTATGGAAACAATCGGCGGAGATCAATTCGTGCAGTTCCAAAACGGGCATCCCCTCAGGCCGGAACGCCGCGCATCCGGCAGCGCGCCTACAGAATCTACCACGAAGCGGCCTTTTATGCGAATTTCGGGCAAAAGACGGCATTGGCCGTGCGGCGTGGAAGGGTAAGCCGTAAAGAGGCGGAGGGAGTGAAAGACTGCCACGAATTACGCGAATTGATCGAATTCGTCTCCGGCTGTTTTGTGGAACTCGTGCAATTCGTGGCTATCAAGGCTGAGAATACTGGGCGGCGCCCCTTGCGCAGGCGCGAAAACGTTGACACCCGATCCCGCCGGTGGCATAATCGACGCAAGGCATATCGAGGCGTCGACGGCTTTCTCCGGCATGCCCGGCGCTGACCAGGCGCCTGTGATGACAACCACGACCTACATGATAAAGGTGACAACGCTGTGGCGGAAGCAAAGACAGATCTAGGATCGCAGATCCACGGAATGGATGGGACCGCGAACAACGGCGATGCCGCCGAGCCCGTCGATTTCATTCGCGAGATCATTCGCGAGGACATGCGCAAGGGCACATATGGCGGCAAGGTGCTCACGCGCTTTCCGCCAGAGCCGAACGGCTGGCTGCACATCGGTCATGCCAAGTCGATCACCCTCAATTTCGGCGTCGCCGCGGAGTTCGGCGGGCTGTGCAACCTGCGCTTCGACGACACCAACCCCGAGACGGAAGACCCGGCTTTTGTCGAGGCCATCCAGCGCGACATTCGCTGGCTGGGGTTCGACTGGGATGACCGGCTGTACTTCGCGTCGGACTATTTCGATCAGTTCTACGAGTTCGCGGTGCAGTTGGTGAAGATGGGTAAGGCTTATGTGGACAGCCTGAGCGAAGAGGAGATTCGCGAATACCGCGGCACGGTGCTGACGCCGGGCCGTCCAAGCCCCTACCGCGATCGCTCAGTCGAGGAGAATCTCGATCTGCTGGAGAGGATGCGCCGCGGCGAGTTCCCGGATGGGGCGCATGTGCTGCGCGCCAAGATCGACATGGCGTCGCCCAACATGAAGAAGCGCGACCCGCTGCTCTATCGCATCCGCCACGCCCATCATTACCGCACGGGCGACAAGTGGTGCATCTACCCGTTCTACGACTACGCACACCCGCTGTCAGACGCCATCGAGGGCATCACGCACTCGATCTGCACGCTGGAGTTCGAGAACAACCGCGAGATCTACGACTGGCTGGTGGACAACCTGATCGAGCCGCCGCAGCCGCGCCAATACGAGTTCGCCCGGCTCAACCTCGACTACACGGTGATGAGCAAGCGCAAGATGCTGCAACTGGTGAACGAGGGCTACGTCAGCGGCTGGGACGACCCGCGCATGTCGACCGTCGCCGGTCTGCGGCGGCGCGGCATCACGCCGGAGGCCATCCGCACGTTCTCCGAGAAGGTGGGCGTCGCCAAGGCCAACAGCCGCGTGGACATCGCCCTGCTGGAGTATTGCATCCGCGACGATCTCAACTACCGGGCGCCGCGCGTGATGTGCGTGTTGCACCCGCTGAAGGTCGTGATCGCCAACTACCCGGAGGGCCAGGTCGAGGAATTGGATGCGCCGTATTGGCCGCACGATGTGCCCAAAGAGGGCTCGCGGCCCGTCCCCTTCACGCGCGAGATCTACATCGAACGGGATGACTTTATGGAGGACCCGCCCAAGTCATTCTATCGCCTGGCGCCGGGCCGGGAGGTGCGTCTGCGCTATGCGTACATCATCAGGTGCGACGAGGTGATCAAGGATCCGCAGACCGGGGAGGTGACGGAACTGCGCTGTACGTACGACCCGGCGACGCAGGGCGGGGCCGCTCCCGAGGGACGCAAGGTGCGCGGGGCCATTCATTGGGTGTCGGCGCAACATGCGCTGCCCGTCGAGGTGCGGTTGTATGACCGGCTGTTCCTAAAGCCCAACCCGGACGACGTAGAAGAAGGCAAAACCTTCAAGGACTATATCAACCCCAACTCGATGGAGGTCGTGACTGAGGCGCGCGTCGAACCGAGCGTGGGCGGCGATCCGCCCGGTTCGCGCTATCAGTTCGAGCGGCTGGGCTACTTCGTCAGCGACATCGTGGATTCGGCGCCGGGCAGGCTTGTGTATAACCGCATCATTACGCTACGCGATTCGTGGGCGAAACAGTTCCAGGCTGAACAGGAAGCGGAGCGGCCAACTGTGCGGGCGGCGGAGGCTCCTGCAAAAAGTGAGGATGACAAGCGCACAGAGGCGGAGACCCGGCGCTCGCGCACAGAGGCACGCGATGAACGCCGCGCCGGCACGCCGGAATTGGCGGAGCGGCTGGCGCGCTACACGGCTGAGTTGGGCCTACCCTTCGAGGACGCGGACGTGCTCACAGGCGACTTAGCGCTGGCGCGCTTCTTCGAGGACGCGCTGGCCGCATACGCCGCGCCGCGCCCGGTCGCCAACTGGGTGACAAACGAGGTGCTGCGCGAACTCAAGGGCAGCGAACTTGCCGAACTGCCCTTCGGCGGCGCGGCTGTGGGCAAGTTGGTTAAATTGATCGACCAAGGGACGATCTCAGCCACGATCGGCAAGGAGGTCTTCGCCGCCATGTTGGAGGGCGGCGGCAGCCCGGAGCAGATCGTGCGCGAGCGCGGGCTGGAGCAGATCGCAGACGCGGCCCATCTAGAGCCGATCGTTGCCGGCGTTGTCGCGGCCAACGCGGATAAGGCCGAGCAGTATCGCTCCGGCAAAACCGGCCTGCTCGGCTTCTTCATCGGCCAGGTGATGCGCGCCACGCAGGGCAAGGCGAATCCTCAACTTGTGCAGACGTTGGTCGAGCGCGAGTTGGGATAGGGGCCGTCTATGCGGGCTTGAGGGGGATCCGGCGCCGGGCGATAAGCCTGGCGCTGCTGTTTTTCGACGGTTGTGGTTATCGCCGCGCCGTCGACGTGCGGTCATTCCAGTGGGCGAACCAGGAGGTGAGCCATGATCGTGCATGACGCCGGCGTCCCTGCCGTGCATGAACTCGAGATCTACATTGTGTCGGGCGGGGTGGGGGCAAGCGGCGAACTGCTTGTCCACACTGTGCTTGCCCAGTTTCCGGATGTGCGCGTGCCGGTGGAGATATTTCCGCATATACACGATCCGGAAGACGTAGACGCAATCGTGGCGAAGGCCGCGGGCCGGGGCGCGCTGATCGTTCATACTTTGGTGCATAGCATCGTGCGGCGGCGACTGGCGGCTGAAGCGGCGCGTCGCAATGTGCGGGCGATAGACCTGATGGGGCCGTTGATGGACTACCTGAGCGAGAAGCTGGCGCAGAAGCCGGTGGGCGAGCCGGGCCTCTATCGCAAACTGTACGACCAGTATTTCCGCCGTGTGGAGGCCATCGAATACACCGTCGCGCACGACGACGGCAAACGCACCTCCGAACTGCCGCAGGCCGACATTGTGCTGGTCGGGGTGTCGCGCGTGGGCAAGACGCCGCTCAGCATGTATCTGGCGATGCAGGGTTGGAAGGTTGCCAACGTGCCCTTCGTGCCTAGTGTGCGCTTGCCCGAAGAACTGTGGCGCGTGGACCGACGGCGCGTGGTCGGGCTGACCATCGAACCCCCCCAACTGGCAATCCACCGGCGTCATCGCGAACAGCGGCTGGGCGTGGCCGCGAATTCCTACGTCGACCGGTCACGCATCGCCGCCGAATTGCAGGAGGCGAACCGGCTGTTTGCGCGCTATGCGTTGCCGGTGGTGGATACGACGGACAAGCCCATCGAATCCAGCGGCGCGGAGATCATCTCGATCGTCACGCACCGGCTCGGACATATGACCGAGGCGCCGCTGGCGGTATAGCGGTTGACCGCCCCTCGGCCGTAACCTAGAATAGTGCGTAGGAACACCCGGCCGGCCGCGGCCTTGCCGGCAGCGCGTTTACAACCCGACTAACTGAATTCAACACCACGGAAATGGAACTGCCTCGGTGGAGAAATACCTGTTTATCGCCCTCGGTGCGGCAGCGGGAGCAAATGCGCGTTACCTGGTCGGCGTTTGGGCCGCTGCGCGCTTTGGCGCAGCCTTCCCTGCCGGCACGCTGCTCGTCAATGTGACGGGCAGTCTGATATCGGGTTGTCTCATCGCGTTGGCCGAAGGCCGGTTGGTTCTCTCGCCCGAACTCCGTTTGTTGCTGGCCGTGGGTTTTCTGGGTTCCTATACTACTTTCTCATCCTTCAGCGTGGAGAGTCTGGCTCTGGCTCAGGAAGGCGGTTGGCGGGTTGCGGTTGTGAACATCGCGGGCAACAACCTGCTGAGTCTCGCGGCCGCCGCGCTTGGGTTCTTCCTGGGCCGCGTGATTGGGTCATAGGGACGGGCGGAAGATGCCGACCGAACACAACGCGCAACTGGTTGCGATCTATTTGACCGAGGACGCGAGGTATGGCGGCAAGCCGGCATATGTGGCGATCTTGGAGATGCTGCGCCGCGAAGGGGCGGCCGGCGCGACGGTTCTACGCGGGATGGCCGGCTATGGCGTGGACGGGCGCATCCATACTGCCATGATCGAAGCATTGGCGGAGGGTCTGCCGCTCAAGATCGAATGGGTGGACTCGCCGGCCCAGGTGCAAAGGCTCTTGCCCGCCCTCAAACGGATGGCGGAGAAGGGCATCATAACCGTGCAGGAGGTCACGATGGTGCATAAGGCGGGGGGCGTCCGGCCCGGCAAGATCCTGGAGCGGTCCGTGGCGGAGATCATGCAGCGCAATGTCGTCTCGGTGAAGCCTGCCACGCGGTTGTCCGAGGCCATATCACTGCTGTTGCGACGCGGGTTGCGCAGCCTGCCCGTCACAGATGACGAGGGGCTCGTCATCGGGATCGTGACCGACGGCGACCTGCTGCGCAATACGAGCCTGCCTATCCGCTTGGGCCTGCAGCCGATCCTGACGCGTGAGCAGATTCAGACTGATATTCGCGCACTGCAAGCGCAAGGGCGGACGGTCGGCGAGATCATGACGATGCCCGTGATCACAGTGCGCAGCGCGGATACGGTGCGCGCCGCCGGCGCGCTGATGGTGGAGCACAATCTCAAGCGGCTGCCCGTCGTCGATCGGTCAGGCCGATTGGACGGCATCGTCAGCCGTGTGGACATTTTGCGCGAGATGAGTTCGGACGTCGCGCTGGCTGTAGCGACGCCTGAGCCGCTGCCCGCCGGCCATACCGTGGCCGAACTGATGAACTCTGAAGCGCCGTCGGTCTTGCCCCAGGCCGGCCTGGAGGAGATCGTGCAGGCGCTGGAGAGAGGCAGGCAGCAGCGCGTGGTCGTCGTGAATGAGAGCGGGCAGGTCATCGGCCTGATCACGGACGGCGATCTGCTGCGACGTAGCATGTACGGCAAGCATCCCAACCTGCACGAGCGGCTGCGCGGCCTGATCACGGGCAAGAGCGTGGCCCCCTTCGCTCTGCCGGAGGGCAATGAAACCGCGGCGGAGTTGATGACGACGCCCGTTGTTACGGTTGACGTGGACGCCCAGCTAAGCGAGGCGCTGCGCATTATGCTGGTTCACCGGCTGAAGCGTCTGCCGGTAGTGAACGGCGAACGTCGCTTGTTGGGAGTGCTGGGGCGGTCGAGCGTGCTGCGCGGTCTGATGGACGACCCTGCCGCGTCGCAAGAAACTCAGTCCGAAGGGTAGAAGCGCACCCGGCCGATGCCGCCATAGATTTGCGCCGCGTCGACGGGCGGACCGATGGCCGCCTCGGCGGGCGCGATGAGGTTCGCCTGTTCCAGCGCGGCGCCCTGGGCTGCGCCGGCTGCGCCGATGAAGGCGTGGCTCCAGCGGAAGCGGCCGCGCAGGTCAGTCTGCACACCGAAGCGTTGCAGCGCGGCGACGGCTTCCGGCTGGAGGCTGTGGCTTGCCTCGTCGGCTACGGCTCCGGCGAGAATCGTCCCCGCGGGCCACTGTTGCAGCCAGGCGGCCATCTCCTGTGAGGCGCTCGGCGCAGCGTGCGTGTCGAACGCGGCTGCGTCCAGCAGTTCCCCGTCCGGCGTGAGCGCGGCCAAGTTGTAGCCGCGCGTATTGGGCGCCACGTTCTTCCCGTCGACATAAATATAGGCGAAATCGCCGACCTCCTCGCCTGCGCTGCGTACGGCCAAGCTGCGGCCTGAGGCCAGGCGAACGCCGGTTGCGCCGATGGGCCGGCCGCGCGGGTCTTCCGGGCTGGGCAGGGCGGATAGGAGCTGCGGCTCACCGTGCCACGTCAGAGTCAGCCGGTCGACTAATTCATGCGCGGCTGCGGGCGGGATCGCGATCTCCGCCTCGAAGATGGCGCCTTCCGGCAGGGCGACGGTTGTGAGACGCCTCCCGTTGAGCGCAACTTCCAGTGAGCCTGCACTGCCGCCGATCTCCATGTTCAGGAGGCCGCCCGCGCCGGGTATGGCGAGCAGCAGTTCGGATACGGGCCGCGTGGCATAGCGGATGCCGAGGTCGCCGGGGTCGAGTGCCGACCATCCGGCGGCAAGGTGCAGCTTGCCTGCCGGGGTCGCGGCGTCGAACTCCCACTCATCTTCCCAGATGGCGGATGCGCCATCTTCGCGTACTCGGTAGAGGCGGATGTGAGGCAGGCGCTGTCCTGACGCGCTTTCTTCGGCATCCTGCCATTCGTCAACCAACTCGACGGGCAGCGCCTCTTCGACGAAGCGCAACAGCAAGTCCGGCGATTTATCGACGTAGACTGCGACGTACTCGACGCCGAGGAAGGCGAGCGTCTGCGCTGCGCGGGGTTTGTTGCGCGCGACAATAGCGGCGAAGTCCGGTTCAACGGCGGCGGCAATGTGCTCTTGGTCGGCGTTCATCAGCGCAATGAGATCGCCGATGAGGGGCGCTTCCGTGAAGTACTGGAACTTGTGCGCGGGGTTGCGGCTGGTGTTGCCGCCTAGCCTGCGCTTGCCGTGGACCGTCTGATGCCATTGTTGCAGCATGATTAGCACATCGGACTTGCCGAGCACGCGTGCGCCGTTGCGCCAGCCGGTCGGTAGTTCGAGGATGGCGAAGTCGTCTGCGTGGGCTGCGATCCGGCTGTAGATGGGCGGGGTGCGCAGGTCGCTAAGCGGGAGCGGCGCGGAGAGGTGCTCGAAGAGGAAGATCGCCGCGAGCCCCACGGATACCGCGGCCGTGAGCCGTTCGCCGGCGCGCGGCCGCCGCGCTGCGATGGCGCTGAGCGCAAGGCGCAGCCCGTAGACGCTGAGCGCGGCGGCGGAGAGGAACAGCATGACGCTGTAGCGGCTTGGGTAGCGGTTGCCGCTGAAGAAGGGCAGGCGACTGACCAGCGCAAAGGGGCCGGGGATGGGCAGATCGGCGCCGGCCCAGCGAACGTGCGGGCCGAGCGTCAGCGCCCAGAAGACCAGTGCGGAAAGCAGCCAGAATCCGGCCAACCGCCGCGCCGTCACCGGCAGCTTGCGCCGGCCGGTGGCCGACACGAGGATCAGCGCAAGCAGGCTGTAGCCGAGGTAGATGTGCTGGCCCTTGTCGTTGGGAAAGGGCAATTGGGCGCTCAACTCGCCGAGCAGCGGGTGCAGCCGGGTGGGGGCGAGGTAGCCCATGAGGTCGGCGCTGAAGACGTCTGCGAAGCCGCCGCCGCTGGCGAAGAAGTCGCCCTCGCGCAGCATGTCGGGCAGCATGGCAGCGAGGAAGGGCGCGATGCCCAGGGCGAAGACGAGCGCGGCGACGGCGAAACCAAGCGCGAGCGTGCGCAGATTCACCGCGGCCGGGCGAGCGCTGGTCGGTCCGGTCGCCAGCCGCCAAATGAGATAAAGGGTGCAGAAGATGAGCAGGAATGAAGCGTAGGTCAGCTCTGACCATGCCTGGAAGACGATGAACAGCCCCGCTAACAGGCCATTGGTCGCGGCGCGGCGCGGCGAGTTGCTGTCGCCGAGGCGCAGCACATAAAGCGCGGCGAAAGGGAGCCAGTGACTGCTGGCGATATTGAACTGGCCGAGGGCGGCATAAAAGAGCTTGGCGGAACCGAAGGCGTAGATCAGTCCGGCGATCAGAGCGAGCGCGAACGGCGAGGTCCGGATGCCGGGCGGCGCGTGTTCCGTCCGGCGCTGCAGATATAGGCCGAGCAGAAAGGCCCCGTATGCGCCGAGCACGAAGGTGGAGAGCAGGATCAGGTTGTTGGCGACGACCAGTTGCAGCCCGGTCTGGAGCGGGACGCTCTGCAGGCCGTTGAGCGGCGTGAGCGTGTAGAAGGCGAGGTTGATGCCGACCGGGTGGAACAACCAGCCGATGTGAAAGATGTCCCAGCTTAGCTGGTCGATGAATTGCGTCTTGAGCAGCCACAGGTTCCAGGCGAGGGCGGGGTCGTCGATGCCGTCGCCGGGGACGTGTGTGGTCAGGTGCGCAGCCAGCGGCCAGGTAAGAAGCAACGCCGCGACCGAGTAGAGGCCGAGGGCGAGGGTGTGGCGTGCTGCCGCTGGATGAAAACGCTGGCGGCGCGCGGGCATTTACGGTGCGGGCGTGAGCGGTTCACCGGCGGGCGGCGTCGGCAGGTTGGGCCTCTGCAGCGCCTGGGCCAGCCGCACTTTGGCGATTACGACAAGCTCCGGACTGGTTTCTTCGGCCAGGGCCACGGTCTTCTCGAACATTTCAATGGCGGTATTCATGTCGCCGCGCATTTCGGCCAGACCGCCAAGCAACAGATAGGCCTGCGGCTCGTCCGGGTCCAGTTCGATGGCTTTTTGGCCGGCTGCTTCGGCCCCGTCGAGGTCGGCGGCCTGGAAGCGCGTGTTGCCCAGGACCGTCCAGAAGAGGGCCGCTCTGGCGGGGTAGACGTCTTGCGCTTTTTGTAGCGCCTCCTCAGCTTCGTCGGCCCTGCCCAGGTGTTCCAGCAGCACGGTTCGCCATATGAGCAATTCCGGCTCGTTGGGCAACTCCGTCAGGGCCTCATCGACAACAGCTAGGGCGTCGTCCCATCGTTCCTGTTGGATCAGCTGGCTGATGCTTGATGTCGCATCGACCATCATTACCGCGGCGGGGTCCGGCGGAAACAAGGTGTTGATGGCGTAGTAGAGAATAGCCGCTCCGGCGACGATGGCGACGATGGTGGTGACCAGGCGCAGAGCGGCCTTGCGCCGGCGCTGGGCGACGAACGAGTCCAGATGCCACCAGATGTCTTCGGCGGGGGGATGTTTGGCGCGCAGCGGGGCGTAGCCGCCCGCGGCTGCGGCGGCGTTGACGATAGGGCCGGGCCTAGACATGAGCCGGTTGAGTATGCTGCGCCAGCGCACGTCTTCCGGGCGCAGATCAACGCCGTCGCCGGACAGATCGATAAAACTCTGCCGGATAGCGTCCAGGAGAACAAGCAACTCCTCGACGGTGTGCCGGTCCACGGTGACGACCAGGCGTTCCGCCCGATCGAGCGCATCGCGCAGTTGGTTGGCCGGGCTATCGGCTCGTGATTCGACGGTGTGTGCCATGTCTATAATATCCTGCGATTTCAGTGAGGCGGATGGCTATAGCCGGAGGCGACAGACCCCATGCAGGGCGGGTCAGTCGTCATCGCCGGCGTCTTCATCTGGTTGATCTAGGAACGAGAGATCGCCGTTTTCTCTCCCTAAACGTCCATTTGCGCCTGCCAGGTCCGTGCGCAATTCCTCTTCGCGTTGGATCTCGCGGAACACGCGATTCAGGCCGGATTTGATCTGGCTTTCGATCTTGGCTTTGCGTTCTGGGGGGACGGGGAACCACTCGACCATTTCGCTCACCAGGCCGCTCTTGGTCTCGTTTTTGTTCTTGCCCGCCAGGTAGTAGTCGCGCACGCGCCCGCGCATGAAGCGAATATATTCCTCGATGCGATAGGTGGCTTCGGCGTCACAGACAGGGCCGTGGCCCGGCACGAGGTACTCGGCATCCAACTGGCGGATCAACTCCAGTGCATTGAGCCATTCGATGGTGTTGCCCTGCGCCATGTAGGGATGTTGGTCCACCCAAAGGATGTCGCCCACAAAGCAGATGCTCTCTTCGGGCAGCCAGACGAGGCTGGTCGCCGGCGTGTGGCCGCCGACGTAGATCAGCTCAAGCTTGCGGTCGCCATAGAGCATGGTGGAACGGTTGGTGAAGGTGATGTGCGGCGGGATGATCTCGATATTGTTGAGTTGCGCTTGGATTTCCGGCTCGCGTTTGAAGCTGTTGCGCACGCGTTCTTTGAAATTCTCGGTATAGCCGGACATTTCCTTGTGGGCGCGCTCTTGGGCGATGACTGTGACGGGCATAAAGTACTGGTTGCCCAGTGCGTGCCCTCGATGGTGATCGGTGTTGATCAGGTAGAGGAACGATTCGCCCGGATACTCGTCCTCGATCTGAGCGCGCCAGTCCAATGCCTGTTCCGGGATGAGGGGCGCGTCGATGAGGATGATGCCCTCTTCGGTATAGACAAAACCGGGCGTACAGCCGCGATAGAAATTGTTGATGAACACGCCGGGCGCCAGCTCCTCACGCAGTCCGAGACCGGTGACCCCCGGACGTGCAGCGCTTCTTCGTCGAGCCATGACTCACTCCTGCCTGAACCAATCTGTTCGGAATATATCGGCAGTATAGCGCTGGGCGGGAAGGGCTGTCAAGCGCAACGGATTATGTAAAGAGCGGGGCCGGCGCGCTTGTTCGATTTTCGCGAATCGGTTGGGGCGCATTCGAGCGACCGGCGAGTTTGGCCTTTCTTGACGCACTGATCGGCTTCATGCGCGACAAGAATGGCGTGGGGCGAGCGCTCAGGCGCAGACGCGGGGTGTGATATAATTCGGACTGTTTGTGATGAATGGCACGAGCCGCCCGCCGGCGGCTGAAGCGGCACGAATACAAAACAGCGAGCCGAAGGATGACCTGTTGGGTTGTGAGCGCGGCGGAGCGCCTCTGCCTTGAAGCGCAGGCGCTTTGCCGAGCCTTAGCCTGGCAGCCTTCGTTCATGCGTTGACTCAAAAGGAACCGGGCGATGACCAGACGTTTGGGTGTGATGACGAGCGGGGGAGACGCTCCCGGCATGAATGCCGCGCTGCGCGCCGTGGTACGCGCCGCGCTGGATCGCGGCGCGGAGATTTATGCGATCTACGAAGGGTATCGCGGGATGATCGTAGGGGGCGACCAGATCCGGCCGATGACGTGGAATTCGGTCGGCGGCATCCTGCAGCGGGGCGGCACGGTGATCGGCACGGCTCGTTGTCCTGAGTTTCAGACGCGAGAGGGACGCAAACAGGCCGTGCGCAATTTGTTGGAGCGTGAGATCGACGGCCTGGTTGTGATCGGCGGCGATGGCAGCCTGACCGGGGCTAATCTTCTGCGGCAGGAATGGGCGGAACTGGTGGCGGAGTTGGTCGATGATGGCTCGGTCAGCGCCGATTTGGCGGACCGGCATCGCGTGCTGTCGATTGCCGGGCTGGTGGGGTCTATCGACAACGACATGTACGGCACCGACATGACGATCGGCGCGGACACGGCGCTGCACCGCATTACCGATGCCGTCGACGCCATCACCAGCACCGCGGCCAGCCATCAGCGGGCTTTCGTGGTGGAGGTGATGGGCCGGCGCTGCGGCTATCTGGCGGTGATGAGCGCGATTGCCACCGGCGCCGAGTGGGTGCTGATCCCGGAAAGCCCGCCAGACTATGAACACGAGGACTGGCAAGCCAGGATGTGCGAGGTGCTGTGCAACGGCTTGAAGATGGGGCGACGCGACAATATCGTGATCGTGGCAGAAGGCGCACAGGATCGGCATGGCAACCGCATCACTTCCGAGTACGTGCGGCAGGCGCTGGAGGCCGGGCTGGGCGAGGATGTGCGCATCACGGTGTTGGGCCATGTGCAGCGCGGCGGGTCACCCACGGCCTATGACCGCATCCTGAGCACCATCATGGGCGTGGAGGCGGTAGACGCGGTGTTGTCGGCAGATCCGGCTACGGATTCGCTGATGATCGGCATCCAGAACAACAAGGTTGTGCGTTTGCCGCTGATGGAATGCGTCTCCAAGACATTGGAGATCAATGCGGCGATTAAGTCGGGTGACTATGACAAGGCCATGCAACTGCGCGGGCGCAGCTTCCGGACGGCGTTCGAGATCTTGCGCACACTGACACGCGCCGCGCCTCATGCGCCGACGCCAGGCCGGAAGCGGCTGCGCATCGGCCTTATGAACGCAAGCGGCCCGGCGCCGGGCATGAACGCGGCCGTTCGCGCGGCGGTGCGTCTGGCTGCGGATCGCGGCCATGTGTTGTTGGGCATACGCCGCGGCTTCCGCGGCCTGATCAACAACGACTTGTTTGAATTCGAGTGGATGGGCGTGAACGGCTGGGCGCCGATGGGCGGGTCCGAGTTGGGCACGAGTCGCAAGGTCCCCGACAGCAGGGACTTCTATGCGGTTGCGCGGACGCTGGAAGAAAACCGCATCGACGCGCTGTTGATCGTCGGCGGATGGGCCGGCTATGAGGCGGCGCTGCGTCTTTACCAGGAACGGGAGAGCTTTCCGGCCTTCAATATACCCATGATCTGTATACCGGCCTCGATCAACAACAATCTGCCGGGCGCACAGCACAGTGTGGGCGCGGATACCGCGCTCAACTCGATCACAGAGGTGGTCGACAAGATCAAGCAGTCGGCGGTAGCGTCCAACCGCTGTTTTGTCGTGGAGGTGATGGGGCGTTATTGCGGCTATCTGGCGCTGATGAGCGCGATCGCAACCGGCGCCGAGCGGGTCTATTTGCACGAGGAAGGGGTGCGGCTGGCAGACTTGCAGCAGGACATTCAGCAGTTGATCAAGGGCTTCACCCACGGCAAGCGGCTGGGGCTGCTCATCCGCAATGAGGGGGCTAACCCGCTGTATACGACCCAGTTTTTGGCAGCGCTCTTCGAGGAGGAGAGCGGAGACCTGTTCAACGTGCGCATCTCGGTCTTGGGCCATCTGCAGCAGGGCGGCGACCCGGCGCCCTTCGACCGCATTCTAGCAGTGCGGCTGGCGGCGCGCGCGGTGGAACGGCTGGAAGAGTGGCATGCCGAACAGCCGGATGAGGCGCCGATCATGTGCATAGGCTATCAGCAAGGCGAACTCATCTTTACGCCGATCGACGATGCGATGCGCATGACCGACCCGGTGTATCACCGGCCAAAGAAACAGTGGTGGATGGACCTGCGCCCTGTGGCGCGCATGTTGGCCCAGCCGGATCCGTCGATCGATCGGGTTGAGGACGAGTCTGAAGCGCAGCCTCTGTAAGTCGGCATCCTGTTATTATGGCAATTCCGGCGGGTCCGATGGTATAATGGCGAGGGTGCGCGGCGTGTCAAACGATTGCGGCGCGTCTGTTTTCCCGCCTAAATTTGCGCCTGAGCGCAGGCGTAAATGCAGTCCATATTAGGCAGCAACCGAAACTATCTCACATTGGCTTGACGACGTATAAGGAGTGATCGCAATGAGAATCGGTATTTTGACCGGCGGCGGCGATGTTCCCGGGTTGAATCCATGCATCAAGGCTGTGGTGTATCGCGCGGTTGACGAAGGCCACGAGGTGATCGGCATTCGTCGCGGCTGGGGCGGCCTGCTTGAATTGAACCGAGACGATCCCGCCAGCATCGAGCAAAACACGATCCGACTGGACAAGAACGTCGTTCGCACGATTGATCGGACGGGCGGCACATTCCTCCACACGAGCCGCACCAACCCTGGCAAGGTGCGCCCGAAGGCTGTACCTGATTTCTTGAAGGACCCGGAGCACCCGGAAGCGGAAGCGCAGGACGACCGGCCGCGCGACTTCACGCCCCATGTCCTTAAGAACCTGGAGTTCTTGGGCATTGACCGTCTGATCCCCATCGGCGGCGACGACACGCTCAGCTATGGCGAGCGGCTGCACAGCGAGACATTCCCCGTCATTGCCATTCCCAAGACGATGGACAACGACGTATACGGCACAGACTACTGCATCGGCTTCAGCACGGCCGTGACGCGCAGCGTGCAGTTCATCCACCAGTTGCGAACGAGCACTGGGTCGCACGAGCGCATCGCCGTAGTCGAGTTGTTTGGCCGCAACAGCGGTGAAACCAGCCTGATCAGCTCGTACCTGGCGGGCGTAGACCGCGCCGTGATCTCCGAGGTGCCGTTTGATCCGGAGCGACTGGCCGAGTTGATCATGAAGGATAAGAAGGCTAACCCCAGCAACTATGCCATGGTCACGATCAGCGAAGGCGCGCACATGGTGGGCGGCAAGGTCGTGCAGTATGGCGAGCAGGATGCCTACGGCCATCAGAAGCTAGGCGGCATCGGCGAAATCACAGGCGAAGCGATCAAGAAGCTGACCGGCGAGAACATCATCTACCAGCAGCTTTCGTACCTGATGCGCTCCGGCGCGCCCGACGCGTTGGATCTGATGGTGGGCGTGAACTACGCCAACCTGGCGATGGACCTGATCACCAGCGGCGCGAGCGGGCGCATGGTCGCTCTGCGCGACGGCACCTATACCCACATCCCGATGAGCACCGTGACCAGCGGTCTGAAGCGCGTGGATGTAGACGAGCTGTATGACGTCAACGAGTACCGGCCGAAGGTGCGCCACGTACTCGGCAAGCCCATGTTCCTATATTAAATCGTCAACAGTCACGAGTCAGGCGTCAGATATGTAGGGGCGTCCCTTGTGGGCGCCCTGACCGCCGTACAATTAAGTGCCCTTAGAAGTCGTTGACATACGTAGCAGACAATGCGAAGGAAGATCAAACATGATTCATGAAAGCGTTTATGAGCTGCGCAAGTCGGTTGCCGGCAGCGTGCGCGTCTCCAAAGGAACGGTGCAGGTAGTCGATGCCGATAAACTGCGCAAGCAGGATATCGACGTATTGGTGCGTGATGCGGTCTTTGGCGCGAAGCCGGTCAAGGACTATGCGCGATGGTTGATCTGGGAGGCGGGCCAAGCGCTCGATGCGCGACCGGCCAGCGTGCATGACTTCTACATCAGCCGCGCCGATAATCGGTGGCAGGACCGCACCGTGCCCGCCATGAACATCCGCTTCACCACCTACGACACGGCGCGCGCCGCCTTCCGCGCAGCGCAGAAGACGAATGCCGACGCATTTGTCTTCGAGATCGCGCGCAGTGAGATGAGCTATACTGACCAGGAGCCGGCAGAGTATAGCGCCGCCCTGATCGCCGCCGCCATCAAGGAAGGTTACAAGGGCCCAATCTTTATCCAGGGCGATCACTTCCAGGTTAAGGCGTCGACCTTTAAGAAGGATCCGGAAGGCGCCATTAAAGAGGTGAAGGACCTGATCGCCCAGGCGATCCCCGCGGGCTTCTGGAACATCGACATCGACACCAGCACGTTGGTGACGTTGGAGCCGGAGACGCTCGACGAGCAGCAGCACGACAACTACACGCGCTCGGCCGAGCTGACCAAGTGGGTGCGCGATCTGGAGCCTGAGGGCGTCACCGTGAGCCTCGGCGGCGAGATCGGCGAAGTCGGCGAGAAGAATTCCACGCCGGAAGAGCTGGACG
>Ga0334889_1003075_pt1 | contig 17243 bp, 10 predicted proteins | sample GraSluR1_MG_2_FD_207222 | JGI IMG/M metagenome (GOLD analysis project Ga0334889, IMG submission 207222) | Sludge microbial communities from methane-producing bioreactor in Wageningen University, Netherlands - Granular Sludge_8_08-R1 | ecosystem: Engineered > Bioreactor > Anaerobic > Unclassified... | reverse complement strand
GGCGAGCCAGATATAGTCAATCACCGAAGGCCGTTCCCTGGGAGCCCGCTTCGACCCGGGGTACAGAAGGAAAGTCAGGAGCACAAGGAACGCCAGGTGGACGCTCCGCTGCTTCATGGCCATCAGTGTCCCGAAGCCCGACGTGTAGAGGTGGAACAGGGACATGGCAAAGGCGATGACCGTTATGACCGCCGCCCACTTTCCCGAATATTTCCGGAAGCGGGATTCCGCGTCCGCTTTTTCGAGGACCTTCTCCGCCTCTTCTTCCGAAATAACGTCAACAGCCGGTTCTTGATTCTCGTTGAGTTTAACGTTCTGATCAGTCACAGCCTATTACCTCCGCACGGACGAATGAGGGGAGGGAACAGCCCGTCCCCTCCCCCGAAAAACACAGCCGGTACTAGTCTACAATAAGCTTCTCCGGTACGTTGACTCCCTTTTCCTTCAGATACTTCACCGCTCCCTTGTGAAGGGGAATGGTCATTCCGTTCAGGGAGTTCTCCAGCAGCGTATAGGCAGTTGCCTTGTGGGCCGCCACGAGGTCGTCGTGGAAGTCATAGGTCGCCTTGGTCAGAAGATAGATGAGCTCCTCGTCCTGGCGCACGTCGGTGAAGAGGATGTTGGACAGGGCGATGGTCCTGATTTCCTTGTCCTGGTTGGGATAGGAGCCTGCCGGGATGGTGAAGGGGAAGTACCAGGGAAATTTCTCCACGATTTCCTTGATCTTGTCCTCTTCCATGGAGATGAGTTCACCGGCGCCGGAAGAAAGCACGTCCATGATGGCCGCCGTGGGAACGCCGCCGGCGATGTGGGCCCCGTCGGTCTGGGCGTTCTTGATAAGGTCCACCGCCTCGTTGTAGCCGAGGTAATCAGCGGTGACGTTGGTCTCGCCCTGGTCCTTCATGTAGTTCAGGCCGTACACTTCCATCATCTCGCGGCTGTTGACCTCCGTGGCGCTGGCCACCTGGCCGGGGACGAACTTTTTGCCCTTGAAGTCGGCGACGGACTTGATCCCGGCGTCCTTGCGGACGATCCAGTGCATCACGTTGGGATAGAGGGTGAACATGCCCCGCATCTCCTTGTAGGGAGGCTTGCCCTCGTAGGTTCCCTTGCCGTTGAAGGCATAGTAGCAGATGCCGTTCTGGCCGATGGCGATCTGGACTTCCTCGTTCCTCATCAGTTCCACGTTCTGGGGGGTGCCCGCCGTGGACTGTGCGGAGGCCCTGATGACCTCCTTGATGTTCTTGGACCAGATCTGGGCCATGGCGTTGCCGATGGGATAATAGGCTCCGCCCGTTGTGGCGGTGGCGATGTTGAGCCGGTAGGACTTGGCCTCGGCGCCGACGATCATGGGACCTGCGGCAAAAACAAGCGCGAGAACGACCACTGCTGCGATGATGCTTTTCCTCACATTCATTCCCTCCTTTTGTGTCTGGAAATCCTAACGGACTTTCCGAACCTTCCTGGTCGCGATGACCTCCGTATCGCACCCCGCAGGGGACGGCAGAACCACGTCGCCGATCTCCACCGGGGCTTCCACTGACACCTTCCGGATCTCCTCCATCACCTCCCGTATTTTTGCCAGGGGTATGGGGCGGCTTGTCCGGACGCTGGCCAGGGGGAAATCACCCCGCTGCACCGGCACGCTGGACGCAATGGTGCGCATGGGGTTTTCCACCTCCTGGCGGGCCCAGGACTCCCCCCGCTTGCACACGTTTCCCTGAACCCTCGTAACGACGGGAGTCTCGTCGTTGTCAACATCGACCACTATGGTACAGCCGTTGGGGCAGACCACGCAGGTAAATTCTCTCGTGCTCATTCAACCGTCACCTCCAGGGAGGAACAGCCCGAAACAGTTTCCTTCTTCAGGTCGATCCGGATCATCTCCGCCGGGTGAAGCCTCATTTCCCGCTTTCTGGCGATCTCCCTGCCTTCGTCCTTTACCACCACGCACCGGTCCCTCCACGGCGCGGAAACCCGGAGGGACAGGGTCACGTCCCTTTCTCCCGACACGGACTGGGGAAGGGTGTACCGGACACCGCTCCCCGGTTTCACCCCGATGGGGCTCGGCAGGGCGCAGCTTCCCTCCCTGACGAAACAGGCGGCGTATTTTCCCGCTTCCGCCGCTTCCACGGAGACCCAGTCCACGAGGTCATGAACGTGGAGGACGTTGCCGCAGGCGAAAATACCCGGAACGGACGTCATGAAGGAATCGTCCACCACCGCCCCGCCGGTCACGGGATCCATTTCCACACCGGCATCCCGGGTCAGCTCGTTTTCGGGGATAAGACCCACGGACAGCAGCAGGGTGTCGCAGGGAATATACCGCTCCGTCTCTGGAATGGGGGACCGGTCCTCGCCCACCTGGGCTACCCTGATGCCTTCGAGGCGCCCCTTGCCCACGATGTCCGTCACCGTGGTGTTGAGGTGGAGAGGGATGCCGTAGTCGTTGAGGCACTGCTGGATGTTCCGGGGAAGGCCGCTTGAATAGGGCAGTATCTCGAAGACCGCCTCCACCTTCGCACCTTCCAGGGTCATCCTGCGGGCCATGATGAGTCCGATGTCGCCGGAGCCGAGGATGCAGACCTTTTTCCCCACCATGATGTTCTCGAGATTCATGAAGTTCTGGGCCGCGCCTGCGGTGTACACCCCCGAGGGACGGTGCCCCGGAATGGAGATGGCCCCCCTGGTACGCTCCCTGCATCCCATGGCGAGAATCACGGCCCCGGCCTCGATGCGCTGGAATGTTCCCCGGGTGCTCACCTCCAGGACCCTGTCCGATGACAGGGAGAGGACGATAGTCTCCTCCATGGCGGCGATGCCGAGTTCCCTGAAGCGGTCGATGAACCTGGCGGCATACTCCGGGCCCGAAAGGGCTTCCTTGAATGTATGGAGGCCGAACCCGTCATGGATGCACTGGTTCAGGATGCCTCCGAGAATGCGGTCCCGCTCGATGAGCAGAACGTCGCCGCAGCCCGCCTCCTTCGCCGCTATGGCCGCCGCGAGTCCGGCAGGCCCGCCGCCGATGACCACCACGTCCCTGTGCACCGCGGGAATCGATTGCTTCGCACCGTTCATCGGACAGCTCCTCCCTTCTCCGGCCGGACATTGCCCACGAACAGGGGCGAACCGGCGCTTCTCTTCAGGAAGTCTTGCGGCTTCCAGCCGAACTCGTCCCGGAGGATCCTCGTAATGCGGGGGACGCAGAATCCGCCCTGGCAGCGGCCCATGGAGGCCCTGGCCCTGTATTTGATGCTCACCAGCGTCCGGGCTCCGAGAGGATTGCTGATGGCGTCAAGAATCTCCTGCTTGGTTATCTTTTCGCACCGGCAGATGATCTCGCCGTAGTTGGGGTTGTCCGCGATGAGGGCCGCTTTCTCTTCCGCCGGCAGCTCGGAGAAGAACAGGGGGCTGCCGGGCCGCACGGGATTGAAGGAGGGATCGGGGAGGAGAGGAATGTGCTTCCCCACCATTTCCCTGACCATCCCGGCGATGGCCGGCGCGCTCGTCAGCCCGGGGCTCTCGATGCCCACCAGGTTGATGAAGCCCAGGACATCTTTCCGGTCCTCGATGACAAAGTCCTTGTTTCCTCCCACTTCGGGGGGCGTCTGTTTCGGGCGGATGCCCGCGAAATTCCGGATGTAGTCCGTCATGCGGATCTCGGGGAGAAGTTCCCTCCCCTCCCTGCGGAGTTCCTTCATCACGTCGGAAGTGCAGCCGTGGTCCTCCGGATCGTTGAGGTACTCGGCACTGGGGCCGATGAGGATATTGCCGTCCACGGTGGGCGTCAGGTGAATGCCCAGTCCGGGCGCATTCTTCTTCGGCGCCGGGTAGATCAGGGCCTTCAGGGTGCCGTCGAGCCGCCGGTCAAGGACGTAATACTCTCCCCGGCAGGGGTAAATCACGTAGTCGGTGATCCCCGCCATCCGGCACACTTCAGCGGAGAAGAGCCCGGCGGCGTTCACGAGGACTTTCGCCGTGAAGGTTTCCCCCGAGCCGGTTCCCACGGACCATCCTCCCCCGGCGAGAGGGGAAAGGGACGTCACCCGCTGCCCGAGGTGAAAGTTCACCCCGTTGGCAAGGGCATTTTCCGCCAGGCCGATGGTGAGGCCATAGGGAGAAATGATCGAACTGGTCGGCGAATGGAGCGCGAGGGTTCCTTCCACGCCGGGCTGGATCTGCTGCATCCGTTCCCTGCCGATGAGCTCGAGCCCCGGAACGCCGTTGGCCTCCCCCTGCTCCTTCAGCCTCTGGAGGGTGGCTTCATCCTCGTCGTCCAGCGCCACCGTCAGCTTGCCTATCCGCTTGATCTTCACCTTGAGGTCCCGGCAGAGATCGTCCATCATTTGATTGCCCTTCACGTCGAGAATCGCCCGGAGCGTTCCGGGAGCGTAGTTGAACCCAGCGTGGAGCACGCCGCTGTTTCTGCAGCTCGTCCCCAGGCCTACGTCCATCTCCTTCTCGACGACGGCCGTCCTCACCCGGAACTTCGAAAGCTCCCTGGCGATGGCGCAGCCTACCACTCCTCCTCCAATGACAAGAACGTCGTACTCCTGAACCACCCTGTAACACCCGCTTTCGGGAAAACATCTGGTCGACCAAGGTATTCCAATCAAACCGATTTTATATTATCATGGTGGCAGGAAGAGAGACAAGGGGAATCAACAGAAAATTTCAAGTTCTTTTTTTAACTTTTTGTCAGGCCCGAAAACCATTCTGAACCGTTGGGAGGCCCCCATGAACGAAACGCGAAAGGACCTGATCAGGCGCTTGACGGACCTTGTGTCACAGGGGAACGTGGTGACCGGGGGCAAGCTGCCTCCGGAACGGGAGCTTGCCGCTCTGCTCGGCACCACCAGGCCCCTTCTGAGGGAAGGCCTTATCGCCCTTGAAGCCCTCGGCCTGCTGGATATCAGGGACAGGCAGGGCATCTTCCTCGCCGAGGGGAACCCGGAGGAAATCAAGAGAGTTCTCGGCCAGGCCCAAATATGGCCCATGGAAGTGCTCTCCCAGGTCATGGAGATACGGCAGCTCCTGGACCCGGGCGCCGCGGCGCTGGCCGCCCTGCGGCGGAAGGACCGGGACCTTGAGAAAATGGACGAATGCATCTCCATGCTCGAAAAAATCCACACAGAGCAGGATCCTCACGAAGCGCCTCTCGGCGCCTACTGGAACACCGTCCTCCACGCCACCATTTTCAGGGCCACGGGGAACACACTTCTTTCAAGGCTCTATGAGTCCCTCCTCGAAATGTCCGAAAAGGGAATCTCCGCCATGAGGATGGAAGTCCTCGACTCGGCGGCACCGGACCGGACGGAGAAAATTCTCGACCAGCACAGGACCCTCGTGGCGGCCATCCGGGACCGGGATCTCCTCCGCGCCAGGGAGGCATCCAGGCTCCACCTGAAGTTCACCATCGACACCCTCGTGGAACTCAGCAGGGTTACTCCTCTCTCCAACTTCTTCGCCCAGAGGATGGATTCCGTCCTGAAATAAAAAACGGCGGACCGGAAAAAAACCGGTCCGCCGCATCAGTTTACTCGGCCGGGACGAGCCCCGCCTCTTCCTCTTCCTTCTCCGTGTCTTTCGACAGGATGAACCGGGACAGGAGATTCCGCATGTGCTCGGCCCTGTCTGCCATGGCCGACGCCTCCCGGGCGACCCCCTCCGACGCCGCCGCCGTCTCCCCTGAGGCGGACCGGATGGCGTCCACCCTCTGGACCACGTCGATGGTGGCGTGGGAGACCTGGTCTATGGCCCCGGCCATTTCCTCGCTGGCCGAAGCCTGGGACCTGGAGAGCTCCGCGATGTGGGCGATGGATTTTTCTATCCTGGCGATTTCCCCGAGCACTCCGGACAGCCTGCCCTGGGCGTCTGCCGCTTCGGCCACCGTGGACTGCATCACCCTGCCGGTCTCTTCGGTCACTTCCATGGATTCCCGGGCGTTTCCGTGGAGGGTGGTGATGAGGGACTCTACCTCCCTGGCCGCCCTGCTGGAATCCTCGGCGAGTTTCCGCACCTCGTCGGCCACCACGGCGAAACCGCGGCCCGCTTCCCCGGCCCGGGCCGCCTCGATGGCTGCGTTCAGGGCCAGGAGGTTGGTCTGGTCGGCGATGGAGGTAATTACCGTGACGAAACCGGAGATCTCCTCCACGGACTCAGCCAGGGCCCGGATCTTCTCCATGTTCGTCCCGGATTTCCCGCCGACGGCGCGCACTTCCCGGATGACTTCCTCCACCTTCTCAACCGCTTCCTTTGCCATGGATGCGGTCTGATTCGCCGCCGCCACACCGTCGGACGAAGCCTTCGCCGCCGCCTGGGCGCCTGCGGCGACTTCCTCCACTCCTGCGTTGGACTCCTCGAGAGCCGCGGAATTGCTTTCGGAAATGGACGCCACCTGCTCCAGGGATCCCCTCACTTCCTCCACGGAGGCGTTGGTCTCCTGGGAGAGGGCCGCGAGAGTTTCCGCTCCCCTGGCGACTTCCTCGGCAGCGGCGACAATCTCCCTGACGGCACCGGCCTGGAGTTCCGCCATTCCCGCGAGGGCGTCGGCCAGGGCCCCGATCTCGTCGGCGGATTCATACTGGAAATCCTCCCTGGAAATGGTGAGATCTCCCGTTCCGGCCCGTTCCGCAAGGTCCACCGCCTTCCGGAGGGGCCGTGTGATCATGCGGGTGATGACCACCGCCACCGCCATTCCGACGAGCACAGCGGCGAGAACCGAAAGGAGCAGCATGTTCGAAACGCTCCGGGCCTGGTCGGTCACCACGCCCGATATCTCCAGCGTCCTGCCGACGCTGAACTTCATGACTTCCCCGGCAGCGGCAAGAACCGCCTCACCCGCAGCGGCCCTCTCGGCATTGACGCCGTCCAGGTCTGCCCATGCCTTCAGGAAATCGTCGAGGGCCAGGGTGTAGTCGTCCACGTCCTTCACGGCCTTTTCAAGATTCCGGATCAGTTTTTCCTCGAAAGCGGTCATCCTGATCTCACCGAGCAGGCTGCGGACTTCTTCCAGGTCTTTTTTGGCCTGGGCGATCAATTCCGTTTTCCTGTTGGCAATGGCCGTGAGGGTCACGTGTTCCGCCTTGTGGACCGATTCCACCAGGACGTCGAGGAGGGCGATATTCTCAAGCCTGGTGGGGACGTTGCCCCGGGATGCGGGGTCGTTCAGGTCTTTTTCGAGGGCGTCCTTTTCGTCATAGAGCAGATCGTAGGCGATTTTTCTCATTGACTCCCCCGCCTCGGCGGCCTTCCGCTTCTGGCCGGCCATGGCGGCGATGAGTCCCTGGGATTTCTCCAGGAGGGCCTTGTAGGATGCCATCTGGTCCTCTGATTTTTTCACGCCTTCGGCCAGAAGCTCAAGGCCCGGATGGGCCGACGCATGTTCTCCCGCCTTTTTCAGCACCTCCGCCATGGCCTCGAAATCCTCCCGGGCCGCCTGGAGGTCCTGGAAGCTGTCCGCGAGAACATATGTGCGGATGTGGAGCATCAGGGTCTGGGCTATGTTCTCGATTTCGTTGGAAAGCTCGATTCCCGGAACATATCGCTGTTCGAGAGTTCCTACTTCGGATATCACTGTGTTCATGTTGCGCCAGGCAAACCATCCGGCGGCGGTAAAAATGACGAGCACAACGGCAAATCCCGCTGCGAGCTTTGATCCGATCTTCACATTCTTCAGCAATCATCTCACCTCAAGAAAAAAAGTGTGGCGGAATTGTCCTTTTCCCCTTCCAGGGAGCCCCCGGACATCCCGAATCGGCAAAAACTATATCATGAATACCCAGGAACAAAAAGAAAGGACCGCCGGAATTTTAACCGGCGGTCCTTTCTTTTGCTGATGTCACAATTGTTAGCCGAGGAAATTCCCGAGAACCTCCAGAGCTTCCGGGAAGGTTTCCCTTCCGAGGCCGATGCGGAAATGGTTCCAGTCAACATCGAACACAAAGTCGGGAAGGACCATGAGACTTTTCTCCTCCACGGCCCGCTCGCAGAAATCCCGGACCGGCTGGGAGCCCAGAAGCTTGGGAAATGCCGTGGAACCCCCTTCCGGCTCGAACCACTCAAACCTGTCCTTCCGCCCGGAGAAAAATTCCCTGGCAAGGGCGAGATTCCTCCCCACGATCGCACGGCAGCGCCCCGCGAGTTCGTCCCGCCTCCGGAGTGCGGCGATGGCCAGGATCTCCGACGGAGCGGAGGAACAGATGGTGGTGTAGTCCTTCAGTGACGCCACCCGGTCGAGAAGCCATTCATCCTTTGAAGTGATCCAGCCGATCCGCAGGCCCGGCAGGCCATAGGTCTTGGAGAGGCCGCCGAGAGCCGCGCTCTTCCTGTAGAGGGAGGGAACGGAAGGCAGGCGCTTTTCCGGATCATGCTCCAGCCCGCGGTACATTTCGTCGGAAAAGAGGAAAATGCCCTTTTTCGAGGCGAAATCCACCACGGCGGACAGTTCTTTCTCCGTCGGGAGAAACCCGGTGGGGTTGTGGGGAAAGTTGATGACGATCAGCCGGGTATTCTCCTTTGCCGCTTCCTGGAGGAAGGGAAGGTCGAGTTTCCATGCCCCGTTCTCCTTTTTCAGATACCACCTGGTGACCTCGCATCCGAGGGACTTTGGGATCTCGTACAGCGACTGGTATCCGGGACTAAGGACGATGACATGGTCCTTCTCGTCCAGGAGGGCGTTCATGGTGAGAAAAATGCCTTCCTCCGGGTTGAGCACCAGGGTGTCACCGGAGGTGACGCCTGAGGCGGCGGCAATCTCCTCCCTGAGCAGGGGGTGCCCCCTGGACTCGGTATAGGTGAGGCGAAGCTCCCTCCACAGTCCGGCAGTCTCCGGACCGCTTCCCTCCAGCAGCTCTTCCGCCCGGAGGGATTCGCAGTCCGAGGGGCTCAGCAGGTGACGAACCGAAAACTCGTATCTGGCGAAATACCGCTCCAGAAGAAAATCCCGCACCTTCATTCAATCACAGCCTTCGTTAAAAATTCCGGACGGACCGGTCATTCCGGCTCATTATAGCCGCCTTTCCCGCAAGGTGAAAAGGGAAAAGACGGGAAAATCATCCTTTCCGCTCTTCTTTCGCCCCTTTTTCTCCCCCGGGAGATTCTCCGGGGGCGAAAAAGGCCCCCCGAAGGAGGCCCGGCACCTGTTACGGATCATTTCTTCCCTTTGACCGATACCGAGGTTTCAGGGACAAGCCCCCGGTTCTCCTCCCCTGTCCGGAACCTGGACACGGCCTGTTCCATGGCGGCGCTCAGGTTGACCAGCTCCTCCGAGGCGGAGGCAATGGACTCCACGACCTTCGACTGCTCCTGCATGGCCCCCGCGATGCCCGAAACCTGGTCCGCAATTTCGGAACTGCTCTTCGCCACGCTGTCCATGCCGGCGGTCATTTCCTCGGCGCTTGCCGACTGTTCCTCCATGGTGGCGGCGATGGTCTGGATGTTTTCCGCCACGTTGTTCACCCGCTTCACCACGTCGGCGATAAGGATGCTCGTCTCGTCCGCCCGGACTACGAGATCCTTCAGGATCTTCGACGAGTTGGCGGAATCCCGGAGGGCACTGTCCGTACGGCTCGAGATCTCGCCGATGAGCTTGCCGACCTCGCCTGCGGCCCTGTTCGATTCCTCGGCGAGCTTGCGCACTTCTTCAGCGACCACGGCGAACCCCCGTCCGGCTTCACCGGCCCGGGCGGCCTCGATGGCGGCGTTCAGGGCCAGAAGGTTCGTCTGGTCGGCGATGGACGTAATGATGCTCACGAAACCGGAAATATTCTTCACGGTCCCGGCGAGATTGGTCACCGCGCTGCTCACATCTTCGCCGGCCTTCGCCGTCTCGGTGATCAGGCCGGCCATGTCCTCCACGGCCTTCCCGCCCTTCCGGGCGGCATCGGAGATAAGGGCGGCCTCCTCTCCGGCCTCCACCGCCGCCTTCGCCCCAGCCTGGGCTCCGGCGGCCACTTCCTCCACCCCGGCATTGGTCTCTTCCACCGAAGCGGCGGCGGATTCAGTATTCGAGCTGGCCTTCTCCGCCATGGCCATCACTTCCTCGATGGACGCAGTTGATTCCTCGGCGGCGGCGCTCATGTCCTCAGCCCTGGCGAGTACGGCCCGGGAGCTCTTTGAGATGTCCCGCATCGACCCGGCCACCAGGGTGATCATGGAGTTGATGCCGTCCACCAGCAGCTTGACTTCGGCAAGGCTGCTCCGGAGCTCCACCGTGGAGGTCAGGTCACCTGCCGCCACGAGTTCCATCTTTTCGGCCACCCGGCGGACAGGGGAAGCAATGCTGCCCGCCATCCACAGCGACACGGCAATGACAAGCAGTGCCACTACAGCCGCCGCAATGATCACCGTATTCCGGATCGCCCGGACAGGGGCGAGGAACTCCGCAACTGTTGAGGTCATGCCCAGGACACCGCCGATGGTGGGAATGGGGTAGTAGGCCACGTACTTGTCGCTTCCCTCGAAGGAGTATCCGGCGAGTCCCTGCTGCCCGGCCAGCCCCTTGTTCATGGCCTCCGCCAGTTCAGGTGAGATGGCCCCGGCGGCTTTCGATGTGTCCAGCACGCCGATGTGCCCCTTGTTCTGATGGGCAAGGGTGACGCCGTTTCTGTCGGTGGCGTAGGCGTATCCCGTGGTTCCCCAGCGGACGGGATCGATGAATTTGCTGAGTCCCGCCGCGTCAAAGGCGGCCGAAAGGACACCGACCCGCTGTCCGTCCGATTCGACGGGAACGCCGAAAACCACGACGTTCTTTCCGGCGCTCTTCAGAACCGTCACGGGAGAAACATAGGTTTTGCCGTCGGAAAGCACTTTCCGCAGTCCCTCTTTTCCTTCGAACCCGGCCAGCGTTCCGGTGAGATGGTTTTCCGAACCGTCAGGAGAGACCACCCAGATGTCGACCAGGTCGCCGTAGAGGTTCGCCGCTTCCGCAAGACCAGGCTTCTGGGTCTCCCACTTCATGGTCCTGACGACGTTCCGTTCAGACTGCAGATTGAGGAAATTCAGCCGCTCCCGGAAGAACATGTCCGTTTCAACCGCCAGCCCCTTGCCCAGGGCGAGCCCTTCCTTCTCCGCCGACGATACCAGCGCCCGGCTCGAGCTGTTCACCGCCAGGAAACCGATGATCGCCAGCCCTCCAAGACTCAATACAAGAAAAATTCCAAGCAGCCTTCCTCTCAGGGTGTTCATCTCTATCCTCTCCCTTTTTCCTCTACGGATTTTCGATTCTGCAGAATGTTCGATTTTAGTACTTTATCATACCACAGTCCACATCATCAATATGGTTATATTTTTATCTTACGTTCTCTTTTGAGAATTGAGGTTTTGCTCATTTTGTTTATTTTCACTCCGCCTCACTTTTTACTTTTTTATGCATTTACCCCTCTCCGGACCGTGCCCGGCGCACGAGATGACCGGGGAACAGTCCGGCCGCAGATATGCCCGGGACCTCTTTTCTCCTCCCCCACATCGCCCCGCCGGTCTTTCTGTACCAAATTTTTCGTTTCTTGAGACTTCATTCCGGTCCCTTGATTATTGTGTGATAGTGATTACAATAACTAATGCATTGTACCCTACGTTCAAAAATTATCGAATTCAGGAGGAAATCCCCTATGGTCACGAAGAAAGCCCCCCGGGAAGAAGTCCAGGTTCTTGATTCCGTCCAGTTCATCCGCGAATCCATCGATGCCGCGGTGGCCAGGACCCGGGCGGCCCAGCGCCGCTTCGCCACGTTCTGCCAGGAGAAGGTGAACGAGATCTTCTTCTCCGCCGCCATGGCCGCCAACGCCGCCCGCATTCCCCTGGCGAAGGCCGCGTTCGAGGAAACGGGCATGGGCGTCCTGGAGGACAAGGTCATCAAGAACCATTTCGCGTCGGAGTTCGTCTACAACAAGTACAGGAACGAAAAAACCTGCGGCGTCATAGAAAAGGACGAGACCAACGGCTACTTCCGCATCGCCGAGCCCATCGGGGTGCTGGCCGGGATCATCCCCACCACGAACCCAACCTCCACGGCCATCTTCAAGGCTCTCCTGGCCCTGAAGACGAAGAACGGGATCATCTTTTCCCCCCATCCCCGGGCGAAGAAGTGTACCGTGATGGCCGCGAAGCTGATCCACGATGCGGCGGTGAAAGCGGGCGCCCCGGAGGGGATCATCGGGTGGATCGATAATCCGACGGTGGAAGGCTCCCAGTACCTCATGGCCCACCGTGACATCAGCATGACCCTGGCCACCGGCGGCCCCGGCATGGTCCGGGCGGCCTACTCCTCCGGAAAGCCCGCCATCGGCGTGGGGTCGGGAAACACTCCCGCAGTGATCGACGAAACCTGCGACATCAAAATGGCGGTGAACTCCATCCTGCTCAGCAAGACCTTCGACAACGGCCTCATCTGCGCCTCGGAGCAGTCCGTGGTGGTCTGCGATGCCGTCTACGACGCCGTGGCGGCGGAGTTTACCCGCCGGGGGGCGGTCATCCTCGACGAACAGCGGCGGGAAATGCTCCGGAACATTCTCCTCATCGACGGGCACCTGAACACGGACATCGTCGGCCGGCCCGCCTGGAAGATCGCCGCCCTCGCCGGCTTCGAGGTTCCCGAGACGGCCAAGGTCCTCATCGGCGAGGCCGAGGTTATCGGCAGGGAGGAACCCCTGAGCTTCGAGAAGCTTTCCCCTGTGCTGGGGATGTACAGGGCGAAGGATTTCGACGACGCCGTGGAAAAGGCCGCCGCCCTGGTGGAATTCGCCGGAATGGGGCACACGTCGGTGCTCTACACCCGGCCGGAGAACCGGGACAGGATTAAACGGTACAGCCGCAGGCTCTCCACAGGAAGGGTGCTCATCAACATGCCGAGTTCCCAGGGAGCCATCGGCGACGTCTACAATTTCCGGCTGGAGCCGTCCCTGACCCTGGGATGCGGCTCATGGGGAGGGAACAGCGTGAGCGAAAACGTGGGCATCCGGCACCTGATCAACGTGAAAACCGTGGCGGAACGGCGGGAGAATATGCTGTGGTTCCGCATCCCCTCCCAGGTCTACTTCAAACCGGGCTGCCTGGGCGAGGCCCTGAACGAGCTTGCCGGACGAAAAAAAGCGTTCCTTGTCACCGACAGGCCCCTCCACGACCTGGGATACTCCGGAAAGGTCATTGCCCACCTGGAGCGCCTCGGTATGGACGTGGAGGTGTTCTGCGACGTGAAGCCCGATCCCGACCTTACCACGGTGAACCGGGGACTCGAGCGCATGAGGGCTTTCAACCCGGACGCCGTCCTGGCCCTCGGAGGAGGGTCTCCCATCGACGCGGCCAAGATCATGTGGCTGCTCTACGAAAATCCGGACGTGAAGTTCAGCCACCTCGCCATGCGGTTCATGGACATCCGCAAGAGGGTCTGCCGGTTCCCCTCCCTGGGAAAGAAAGCCGTCATGGTGGCCATTCCAACCACCTCCGGCACGGGATCGGAAGTGACCCCCTTCGCCGTGATCACCGACGACGCCCAGGGCATCAAGTACCCCGTCGCCGACTACGAGCTCACCCCGGACATGGCCATCGTGGACTCGGACCTGGTGCTCTCCATGCCCCGGTCCGTTACGGCCGCGTCGGGCATCGACGCCGTCACCCACGCCCTCGAGGCCATAGCCGCCACCACGGCCACGGAGTACACCAACGGCATCGCCATGGAAGCCCTTCGCCTGCTCTTCACGTACCTCCCGGCCTCCTACCGGGACGGGGCCGCAAACCCCGAAGCCCGGGAGCAGGTCCACAACGCCGCAACCATGGCCGGCATGGCCTTCGCCAACGCCTTTCTCGGGCTGTGCCACTCCATGTCCCACAAGCTCGGGTCGGCCTTCCACGTGGCCCACGGCGTGGCCAACGGCATCCTCATCACGGAGGTGATCCGGTTCAACAAGACGGGCTCCCCCCGGAAGCAGGCCGCCTTCCCCCAGTACAAGTACCCCGATGCAAAGACCCGGTACGCCCGGGTGGCCGACTACCTCGGCCTGGGGGGCACGGACGAGGACGGCAAGGTGGAAAATCTCATCGCCGCCGTCGCCGACCTGCGGAAGTCCCTGGACCTGCCTGCCACCATCTCCGGGGCGGGGGTGAACGAAGAGGAGTTCATGGCGAAAGTGGACGAGCTGAGCGAACTGGCCTTCGACGACCAGTGCACGGGGAACAACCCCAGGTATCCCCTGATATCCGAGATACGGGAGCTTTACCTCCGGGCGTTCAGGTAGGGGAAAACTGCAGGCCGCCCACAAGGAACGGCGGGGCCATTGCGCCCCGCCGTTTTTCTGTTGACTTCCCGGGCCCTTTGTCGTTTCATTATTGAAAAGACTGCCTGAAGGCAAACACAAGGAGGTTCCGCCATGACCGAACGCAGGAGAACCGGAGCGTTGCTTCTTGCCCTTCTGTTCCTGGGAGGGGCTCTTTTCACCGCCCTTCCGTCATCAGCCTTCACCCCGCCCCCTCTTCCCGGAGACGAGGAAGAGATCGCACCGCCTCCGCCGCCCGTCTTCGGCGAGGAGACCCCGGAGCCGAAAAAACCGGAGCAGGAGATAAAACCTGTGCCGCAGCCCAAGCCGGAACCGAAACCCGAGCCCAAGCCGGCACAGAAGCCCCAGCCGAAACCGCAGCCCAAACCGAAGCCGAAACCCAAGGCGGAACCGAAGGAACCATCCTACACGGTGGACCAGCTCTTCAAGATGGGGATGAACGCCTACAAGGGACAGAACGGAACCGCCCAGAGCTACGCCGAGGCCCTCAGGCTGTGGGGCCGGGCGGCGGCGAAAGGGCATGCGGTGGCCCAGTACAACATGGGTATCATGCACAAAAACGGCGAGGGAACGAAAAAGGATTATAAAAAAGCCCGGGACTATTTCCTCCAGTCGGCCAGGAACAAATATTCCAGCGCGGCGGAGCAGCTCGGCCATCTCTATTACGGTGATTTTCTCGGAAAGCCGGATTATGGCGAGGCCTACAGGTGGTACGAGCAGGCTGCCCAGCAGAACAGGGCCTTCGCCCAGTTCCGCCTCGGGCTGATGCATTACAAGGCCATGGGACGGCCCAAGGACGCCCTGAAAGCCTATTACTGGTTTGACGAGTCGGCGAAGAACGGCTTCATCGACGCCATGGTGAACCTCGGAGTACTCTATGAAAAAGGTGATGGAGCCGTGTTCAGCAGGGAGAAGGCCTTCCAGTGGTATTCGAAGGCCGCTGAAAAGGGATCCCCCCTCGGCATGGCCTACCTCGGCGAGGTCTATTACCAGGGCCGGGGCGTCCCGAAGGATGAGAAAAAGGGCATCGGCCTCCTGGAGCAGGCGGCCGGGAAGAACCTCGCATACGCCCAGCGGCTGCTCTATAAAATCAACTCTGTGAAGTACATGAAGTACCGGAACGTGAAATAATCGTACTGAAACAACGGGGCCCCTGAAGGGGCCCCGTTGTTTTACTGTACCGTGACAGTCTTCAGTATGGCCTCCAGGGTCGCCTGTTTGCCGCCCTTTCCCCGGAAGAGGACGAGGGCCACGCCCCTGTTGCCGCCAAGGGGCGGAAAGAGAAGGTTCACCGCTCCGTCCTCGTCCGCCCGGAGCACCTTCACCCCTCCGAGGGAGACCGTCCGGGCACCTCGGAGCTCCTTTTTCGCCTCCCCATACTTCTTCGTCACCCCTCCGGAGACGCCGTGGACCGGGTTGTCGAAGCTTCCCTGCCAGTAGACGTGAAGCGATTCCACGTCATGTTCCTTCATTGTCTTCCCGTTCCAGGTAGAGGGAATGCCGAAGGTGACGTTCCCGATGGTCACGGATTTCCAGCCTGCGGGCAGCGTTCCCGCCCCCTTGTCCGCCCCGCTCTGCGGAGGAGTTTTTCCCGCCGTGAACGACATTCTTCCGGCGATCTCCCCGAACATGGGGGCGTACTTTTTCCAGCCGCTCCCGCTGCCGGCCACCACGTGAAGGTAGGCTCCCATGCCGCCCTCGGCTCCGTCGGCTATGAAGAAGAACTTCCGGGTCACTCCGGGGGCGTTCCCCTGGAGGTAGTAGGCCTTTCGGCCGCCCAGGGTCACCGTTCCCTCGCCGGAGAGGGAATCGAAGATCCGGTTGGCGGTCTTTCCGGTATAGAGCCCCTTGATTTTGCCGTCGGTGAGCCCCGGCGCCAGGGTACCGATGCGGACGACGGCCACCCGCTTGCCGTTCACGTAATAATCGTAGTTTGCGAAGGGGTATTTTCCGTTTTCCTTCCCCGAGGAGCTTTTCACGCTCTGGAAGCCTCCGGCGGGGATCTCGTACCGGATTCCGGCGAGGGTGAAGCTCTTCCATCCTCTCCAATGCTGCTCCGTGTCGGCCGGTGGAGTTCCGGGTTTCTTCGCCGGCGTTTCCGCCCCCGGATCCTTCCCTCCGCCGGAAGAAGGAGCCTCTGCGGGTTTCTTTGCTTCCGCCGCATTCTTCATCCTGGCGATATAGTCCTCCAGCTTCCGGACGTGCTCCTCCACCACCGGGTCGGGGAAGATGGCAAGGCCTTCCCTGTATTTCTCCAGGGCATCTTCGTACCGTTTTCCCTTCTGCAGCTCCGCCGCCCTGCGCCAGACGGCCTCCGCCCGGGCCCGGGCATCGGCTTCGGCCTGCTCCTGCCTGCGCTTCCTGTCGGCTATGAAGTCCTCGAGCTTCTTCACGTGATCCCTGACGGCCGCATCGTCGGAAATTTCCAGGCCCTCCCGGTATTTTTCAAGGGCCTGCTCATACTTCTCCTTCTTCTGGAGTTCCGCGGCCTGGTTCCAGACATCCACGGCCCGCTTCCGGGCATCTTCGGCCCGGGACTTTTCCGCCTCGCCCTTCATCCGCGCCAGTTCCCGCTCGATGGCGGGATTGCCCGGATCCAGGGATGCCGCCCGTTCCATGGCGATGACCGCCCGGTCCCGGCGGGCGGCGTTCCACTCGTTCCGCCCGGCCTGGTACTCCCTCGCCGCCTGGATTCTGCTCTTTGCCACGGTCACGGGGAGGATCACTTCCGCCCTGCCCGCTTCTTTCCCCCCTACTTTCGCCAGGACCGTGACGGCCAGGGACCCTGTTCCGTTCAGGGTCACCGAGGCAGTGTCCCATGACGCATGGCCGATTGTTCCGGGCCCCGTGGCCGACCATTCCCAGGTCACGGCTTTCGCGGGGGAGACAAAAGCCTTGAACTCGGCCGTCTGCCCTTCGATCCACTCCTCCCTGGGGGGATAGTCCACCCGTCCGTCGGGCAGCACGATCTGC
>Ga0334889_1003055_pt1 | contig 17350 bp, 27 predicted proteins | sample GraSluR1_MG_2_FD_207222 | JGI IMG/M metagenome (GOLD analysis project Ga0334889, IMG submission 207222) | Sludge microbial communities from methane-producing bioreactor in Wageningen University, Netherlands - Granular Sludge_8_08-R1 | ecosystem: Engineered > Bioreactor > Anaerobic > Unclassified... | reverse complement strand
GTATTCTTACAGGGAGGTGTCTGAGAAGCTTGGCATACGGATGGACACAGCAAAGAAGTGGCTTGACTATTTCACCGACAAAGGGATAATCGCCTTCAAGTGGGGCAAGTTCCGTAAGGTGAGGGGTGAATACAATGACTGATGAGAGAGTCCACTTTTTAGATGTAAGAGAGTTCCGGAATCTCAGGGAGATGGTTGCCAACAGCACGAAGGAGGAGAACGAGGAAGAGGTGACTTTCTTGCAGACCTTTGGAAAAACGATGTCTTGCACCTGCATAGATGGAGTGTCTACTGTCAACGAGATAAGGGATGGCAAAGAAGTTACCATACACAGGCAATGCCTTAAGTGCAATGGGGGTGTGATTAAAGCCCCAGAACTCGTAGAGGGAGAGACAATAGCCCTGAGATGCGTAAACTGCGGAGAGGGAGGCAGAGGACACAAAAGAGGTAGTTGTTCCTGTCGTCTGTGGATGAACTTATCAAGGCAAGTGCTTGAAAGACCAACGACACCCCATATAATCAAGATGCCTGAGATACGGCTTGAGCTAGTAAAGCGATTAAGGAATAGTGAGACCTTTCAAATTTTCAGGGTAAGAGTAGTATGGTAACGCATAGAAAGCCAATGCAGACTTGGCAGTTGGTTCGGGATATGAAGGAGAACTGCAACGCAAAGTTTCCTCCCAAGAACACGCTATACATCAGCCGGGGGATAGAGGGGTTCAAGCACAGGATGGTCAAGATGGCGGTGATGAGTTTGCTCAAGGATGCCGGTATTGATTCGTTCAGCGAAGTGGCAATGGAAGGGGGAGTGGTGGACATATTTGATGCAACGAGGAGAATCATAATCGAGTGCGAGACTGAGCTTGACGAGGCAAAGAAGCAGAAGAAGATTGACCAGTACGATAACGCAATGGTCAGGGAGTTTATCTTCATAGACCTCAGAAAAGTACCGGAGAACCTCAACGAAATGAAGACCTATCTGGAAGATAAGGTAATTCAGGTAAACTCGGACTAGTAATCTATCCTATTTTGTTTTTTTTACCCATTTCAAGGAATATGAGCTTCCTACAAGCAGATATGCCCCTCTAAATTTGCAAAGACGGATAAACTTAAGCCCCTACTCGCACAGACTATGCCCTAAATTTTAAGCAAAATATGGGGGGCGCATTGAAAATCTAATTCAAATCCCGACCCGGAAGGGGGATTTTAAGGATTTGGAAAACCTAAAATCTGCCAAAAGACCACACAAGAGACCCAATGAGCTATATGTGAGCAAATAAGACCTTATATATAAATAAAAGCTATCATATTTATGGGAATAGAAAACCAAATCGGGCAAAAAGGGGCAGACCAATTTTCGGATTTTTCGGAAAGCTCCAAAAACAAACTCACTGAGGCAGTTATCGTGAAAGCGGAAGCTGACCAGACCATAAATTCCTCGCAGGCAGAGGCATTGAGAAATATTCAACTCTCCGGCGAGTGGAACGAGGAGTTCGGAGGGGTACGATAATGGCAGACGGAATCTTTGTGAGGGAAGTGAACTTCGGGGAGAATGACTCCGTAGTGGTCTGCTCAGACAAGGTAGACGAAATCCTCAAAAACGAGGAGATTGGCATTGAGACCGCAGTAACCTCTTTCAAACTGAGAAGAATCCTCGTGGTTAAGGGGGATTGGAGAGACACAGTAAGTATGCTCAAAGGCAAGTATGACCTCGTAACGGTTAATGGGGTCGAGGTCAAATTATGAATGGCTTCTGGAAAACTTTGGGTGCAATGGTCTCAGCCAGTATGGGGGGCAAGGCGAGTATTGCTATGGATGGAGTGTGGAGCTGGATTTTACCCATAGGATGCTTTGCCCCATCCGTGTCTATAATAAAATCCATAGAAGATGAAGCATACAAAGAAGGTTTGAAAAGAGGTTGTGAACAATGATAAAAGACAAGACCGGTAAGGGGGAGAAGTTTGTCCTGAAAATGGACAAGACAAGAGACGAGATACTCCTGCTAAGAGGAATCTTCAAGAGAATCCTCAATGTGCATTTTAAGGAGGAGCATACGCTAAACGAGAAAGGCAAGGCAGAGAAGACCGCACTTGAAGCGCACATCAAGGAGCTTGACAAGTGGATTGAGATAAACGACCTGATTATCGGGGGAAGGTGCTAAGATGAGAGAGATTAAGTTCAGGGCTTACTATATTGCGTGTTTTAAAAAGACACCTTAATGCTGTTGTAATGGGGCTAAGAGATGAGTAGCGCAAGAATAAACTATTTATATAAATAAAACCTATTATATTTATGTCAGACAAAGAACAACCTAAACCGGAAACGGTTCAGGAAATCGGGCAAGAAGAAGATAAGGCAGAGGGGTTTGATTTTGACAATTTTACCCGAACGCCTGTGGAAGAGCTACCTGTCAAGATAGCGAGACTGAAATTGGACAAGGTGCTTCTTGAGGATGCGTTGAACAATGCAAAGGATTCAGTAGCAATAGAGGATGCAAGACTGAGGAAGCAGGTATCGGACACAGAAGGTCTTAAGAACGCAGAAGCAAGGACAGCAGAGCTAATGACCCTAAAGACCTCAGATGAGAAATTCATCGAGGCGACCAGACAGATGAGGCAGGTTATGGGCAACATCGCTTCGTGTGAAGCCCTAATCGAGTTTGCAAGGTTGAAGTACGGAATGTTCTTCAACAGGGTGTACTAAGATGGGAGAGCAACAGCTCAATGACCTTCAAAAGAGACAGCAGTCGATAATTGAGGACTTCATTGTCAAGAACAGCGATACGGATTTCAAGAGCTTGGCAAAGGAGAACGGAATCGACATAGACGACATCTGGAAAGAGGAGCAGAAGAACGAGCTTTACAAGTTCGTAGGACTCCTTTCAAGGAAACTGGCAGGAGGGGACAGCACCCTCTCGCCAAAAGCGAAGGAAAACTTTATGAAGGACTTCACTTCGTTTGACGACCTGCTGAAAACAGCGCACAACAAATTCGGAAGCAGGTTGAACATAGTGCCTACTCCGGTAGTGATGGACTTCGAGAAGGATGTCTTCGCCTTCAAGTGCAACATAACCATCACGGCGACAGATAAAGAGCCGTCTCAGATGGTGTGCGCACACGGAGATGCGACCTCAGCCAATGTGCCGAACAAGAACATCCAAATCCACTCGTTCAGGATGGCAGAGACAAGAGCCGTAGCAAGAGCTTTGCGGTTCTTACTGGGAGAGACCACAGCCCAAGAAGAAGTGGCAGAGGAGGAGTGGTATTGCTCACAGAAGACTCCCGAAAGGGAAGAAGGGAGAGAATAAAAACTCTCCAAGAAATGAGATGCCGGAAGAACTCAAGGCGTTCCTCAAATCGCTTGGTGTAAACCCGGATGATGTCAAGAGTGTCAAGATGGCTAAAGTGAAGGCAGACCCGGAAGCAGTTCTCGGTAATTTGAGGGAGATGCTTGAAAAAGACCTAAAGGGAATGAGTGACACGAGTCGGGCAATGAAACACGCAGACGAAGTGCTTGACAACTTCGCAGACCTGACTCCCGAACAGGTGAGAGCGCTAACAGTAAGGGACTTTCAGACAGTCATTATTGCGGCAAGCTCAACAATCCAAGACTTCCTCAAGTCCTTGCCCCTAACCGACTCGGACAGGTTGGGAATCCTAGCCAATGTCAATGCGGCTCTAGTCTTGGAGCAGACCGACAAGCTGGCTTTGATAGGCAAGATGCGCCAGATGGGTGACGAGATGGGTCTATTCGGCAATCGGGGGGAGTAATCAACCCCCCGACCCTTTTTTTTATCTGATTGAGGATATTGAGAAAATTCCAAGAGCCGTAGCTTAACCAACAAGTGCCGAAGGCAGGGGGAGAGACCCAAATAAGACCGCCCTCAACCATTTTAACGACTTCAACAGCAGATTTGACCAAACCCAAACCTAAACTATTTATATAATAAAACCTATCATATTTATGGAAGGAAGCACGATAAAGGGGTACAACCCCTATGATGTGATGTCCGCACTCCAAAAATCTGTAAGAAGGGGGATGGAGGAAGAGGCGTTGTTTTGGGCATTTGAGTTTGCCGAAAGCGGACTGATAAAAATTCCTTTGGCTCGGCTAAAGGTAATGGCACACGAGGACATTGGCACAGGAGATATGACTTCTGCAATGTTCGCAATCAAGGCGATAGAGGATACGCAGGAGTGGTATCCCACAAACGGAGCTTGGAGGTTATCGTTCACAAACGCCGTACTTGCTCTGTGCAGGGCAAACAAATCGAGAGACTCGGACAATGCTCAAGCCGCAATCCTTTACCGGAGGAGGACAGGTCAGAATCTTGAAATCCCGGACTACGCCTTCGACAAGCACACAAGGACAGGCAAGAAGATGGGGAGGGGAGTAGACCACTTTTGCGATGAGGCAACAATCTTGGACAAGGACACTTCAAGCGAGAAATACAAAGATGAGGCAAGGAAGGGCTTCAAGTACGATTCGAGGGAAACCCCTCTTTTCGTGCTAAGACGAAGAAGCGAGGAATCCGGCGGTCTTGGAAAGTATTTCAATGGGGACTAATTATGGAGATAGTGACAATGAAGGTGGAGGAGCTTAACCCCTGTCCGTATAACCCAAGAGAAATCTCAACGGTGGCGAGGGAGGGGCTTAAAACCTCAATCAAGACCTTTGGTCTGAGAGAGCCATTGATTGTGAACAAGCGCAACAACAATGTAGTTGGAGGAAACCAACGATTGTCCATTATCACGGAACTCGGCTATGATGAGGTGCAGGTGTCTTTGGTAGACCTTGACGATGAGATGGAGGAGGCGTTCAATATGGCTCTTAACAATGAGTACATACAGGGGAGGTACACCATAACCGCCAAGAAGCTGATAGAGAAGCTCAAGGAAAATCACCTTGCCCTGTACGATGGGCTTATGCTGAACAAGGTGGAGAGTGACCTGTCGGGTCTTTTGGAGAAGACGAAAGCATCAGACCACAGACTAGTACCAGAACTAGAACTGCAACCCTTTGAGCATTACGACTATCTGCTTATCGTAAGCGAGACCGTGCAGGACTGGAATTGGCTTCGCAATAAGTTCAAGCTCGGAATGGTCAACGCAAGTCCGGTGGGGTCTAGGAAGATAGGAAGACTGAGGGCAGTAAAGTTCAAGGATTTTCACGAAGCCCTTTTCGGCAAGAAGCCAGAAGAGGCAAAGGAGGAGGATGGGGAGGTATAGAATCGTAGTGCCATCCAAAGGCAGACCCGAAAACCTCTTAAAATTAGACAAGCTCCTAACCAAATACACGGTGGTAGTGGGGGAAGGGGACAAAGAAGCATATTCTAAGATTGAAACGGAAGGAGGTGAGATTGTAGCCACTCCCGAAAGAATCAGAGGCATAACACCTACAAGAAACTGGATTCTCAACAACTTCAATGAGGAGACCATCGTGATGATAGACGATGATTTCAAGGGGGTCAGATGCTTGGTAGGGAGAAGCACCCGGAGATACACCAAGAGGGAGGACATACAGCAAATCATAGAGAACAGTATGAGCATAGCAGAGGACTTGGATATTTCCCTCTTCTACTGGAATAGAGAGCCAAACCCTATGTCCTTCTTGGCTACAAACCCTTTCAGGTTCGTAGGGGGATTCGCAAGTAGCGCCTTCGGAGTGAGGGGGAGGAAGCTCAATTTTGACGAAAGACTGAAAGTAAGGGGGGAGGATGTAGACTTAACCCTTCAAGCATTGCTAAAGGACAGGATAATCTTTAGCGACACAAGATTCTACTTCGACTTCGGAGCGATATGGGGAGGAGAAGGGGGACTGCAAACTACAAGGACTTCATTGAACGAAGATGCAGACATAGGAGTGATGTACGGAAAATGGGGCAGAAACAATGTCGATATGCAGACAGAAGGAAGGAAGAAGAAGCAAGGGGTCAGAATATTGTGTAAGAGGAAGAGTTCGCTGACCAACTAATCGGGGCTAATGTTATATAAGGTTATATAGAATTATATAGACTTATGGCTGAGCAGATAGATTACACGAAAGTCAAAATCAAAGAAGGCAAACCGGAGAAGGACTTCAATTATATGGAGAGGAGAGCCAAAATCCTTGAGCTTATCGAAGAGGCAGGGCATCCGAGAATGATTAGCCAGTACGAACTTGCAAGTGTGTTTGGTGTCACGCAGTCTCAGATAGCTCACGACTTTAGGGTCTTGAGGGAGTTCATTAAAACCATAGTTGGCAGAGAAGCGCCCCTAATCAGCCATACGGTTTACAATAAATCAATCAAGCAACTGATGGCAGAGGGGAGGTATGTTGAAGCGTGCAAGGTGATGGGGGAGTGGAATAACTGGCTCTTCAATATAGGGGCAGTTGACAAGACTCCGGAGAAGCACCAAGTAGAAGGAGGGGTTCAGATTAACATAATCAGACCAGAAGAAGCTCCGAAGGATGAGTCTATATAATTCTATATAGATTTATATAGATGCCAATATGAAAGTGCAGGTCAAGGCGTTTGGGAAGGGAGGACTTCATATAGTAATCCCCAAGTCGTTAGGTTACGAAGAAGGCAGTCTCATTGAATTACCGCATAGAGGAGAGATGCCCAACTTCGTGACAAGGGAGGAAGCAGTATCTATCGCAAAGGTAGAGGCGACAAATGCAATAGAAAGGGCAAGGTACAATTAAGTATGAAGCAGATTTATTTCAGACCAACTCCAAAGCAGATGGAGGCATTGGAGATTCTCACAGACAAGCAGACCACAGAGTTACTCTTCGGGGGTGCGGCAGGAGGGGCAAAATCATACTGCATCTGCGTATGGCTGATAATGATGTGCCTTAAATATCCCAAGAGCAGGTGGCTTTTGGGGAGGGCTAAGCTCAAGACCCTCAAGCAGACCACGCTTCTAACCTTCTTTGATGTATGCCACAGTTGGGGACTTAAGAGGGATGTGGATTTCAGGTATGTGGCAGATGAGAAGATAGTCTGGAAGAACGGTAGCGAGATTTACCTGAAAGACCTTTTCCTTTACCCCTCAGACCCGGAGTTTGATGCGCTTGGAAGCTCAGAGTTCACCGGAGCAGCCATAGACGAGCTGAGTGAGATTACCCTAAAAGCCAAGAACATAGTGATGAGCCGTATCAGGTACAAGCTTGACGAGTTTGGTCTTATCCCGAAGCTCTTTATGGCTTCAAACCCTGCAAAGAATTTCCTGTATTCCGATTTCTACAAGCCGTGGAAGGATGGTACGCTTCCGATATACCGAAAGTTCCTGCCTGCATTGGTAGGGGACAATCCGTTCATTTCCCAACACTACATAGAAAACCTCAAGAAGCTCGACAAGAACAGCAGGGAGAGATTGCTTTACGGAAACTGGGAGTACGATACAGACCCATCAAAGATGTGTGAATACGATGCCATTGTCGATATGTTCACGAACAAGCACATCTTACCGGAGGGCAAGAGTTATCTGAGCGCAGACCTCGCATTGCAGGGCAGGGATAAGTTTGTGGCAATGAGCTGGAAGGGGATGGTGGCAACAATAGAGTCAGTATTGCCCAAGACCACAGGCAGGGAGATGGAGGATGTGCTTCAAAAGATTCTGATTGAAAGGAATATCCCAAGAAGCCAATGCGTAGCCGACTCTGACGGAATAGGGGGCTATCTGAGCAGTTACCTCACAGGCATAAAGGAGTTTCACGGAGGAGACCCGGCGCACAACAAGATGTACGCAAATCTGAAATCTGAATGTGCCTTCAAACTGGCAGAGCTGATAAACGAGCGCAAGATTTATGTGAGATGCGACAATCCTGAGATAAGGGAGAGAATCATTGAGGAGGTAGAGCAGTTGAGGAGGGACAACCTTGACAATGACGAAGTGAAGCTCAGAATCATAAAGAAGGATGCAATGAAGGAGAATCTTCAAAGAAGCCCAGACTTTCTCGATACCCTTCTTATGAGAATGGTCTACGAGGTCAAGCCCACACCTGCATTTGGGTTTATATCCGCAGAAAGGAGGTTGATTGTGTGATTGGGATTTATATATGGGGTATTATTTATTATGCTTAATGGTTCGGATATTGGGACAGTAGCACAGCTCAAGGCGACAGTTGCTTCACCGATACCCCAAATCAGAGCGATGGGTCTCAAAGCGGCAGTTATCCCAACCAAGTCTTATATGGAGTCAATCTACAAGTCCGTAATTCCTGAGTTTCTCTACAAACCGCCCTTCGGCTATCCGAGGGGAGTGGATATTCCTGAACTGAGAAGGTTGGCATCAGTTCCGTACTGCGAGACAGCAATCACGGCAATTATAGACGAGGTGAGTTCGATAGACTGGGAGATAGTGCCGAAGGATGGAAAGGGGGGACTTGACAAGATAATTTCCAATGCCACAGGTTTCTTTGAGAATCCCAATGTGAACGATGAGAACTTTGATTTCCAGTTGAGGATGCTCCTGAGAGACATACTGGTAATCAATTCTGGGATATGGAATAAAGTGTTCTCAAAAGGGAAGAAACTCGTAGAGCTGTATGTACGAGACGGAGGAACTTTCGTAAAGAACCCGGACATCTTCGGAACGATGCGAAACAAGGATGGAATCATACCGATTCAGGTGTTCAAGGAGGTGAGGGAAGGAGTGTTCACAAGGAATATGCAAAACTACATCAGGGAGAAAGCCGCTTATTTCCAGTATAGTTGGGGAGCAGGAGCATTGCCAATACCCTTCGGCACTCAGGAGATTGTTTGGATTCAGAAGAATCCTTTACCGGAGAACATTTACGGAAGGTCTGCAATATCCACGCTGACTACTGTGCTTCAAGCCCTTATCTACGCAATAGAACACCACAAGGAGCAGTTCACGGAAGATGTCGTTCCAAAGGGTTACATCAAGATGCTTGGAGCATCAAGCGATGAGATACAGGATTTCTCAAATGCTTGGCTTGAGCAGATGAGAGTGAAGGACAGCGCCGGAACTTGGAGGAAGAACTTCTATAATCTGCCTATTGTCGGTCACGATGGCGAGTTTGTGAGAATTGGTTGGAGCAATGAGGAGTTACAGCTTATAACCCAACAGGAATGGTTCGCAAAGCTTGTTTGGTCTTGCATTGGAATCACCCCTTCTGAGCTTGGCTACACGATGGATTCTAACAGGGCGACAGAAGTAGTGCAAAGCCGTGTCGGAAGGAGAAGGACAATAAAACCTATGCTCAAGATTTTGCAACACTCGATAAACTCGAATATCCTGTGGACTGACTTTAGCGACAAGATAGAGTTCCGCTTCAAGCTCGAAGACCTCGATGAAGACATACAGAGGCAGACCATGTACCAGTTGATGCTTGCCAATGGAGTGAAGACCATCAATGAAATCAGGGCAGAGAATGGTGACAAGCCGTTGGAGGGAGGAGATGAGCCGTTTGCAAACCTGAACAAGCAACAGCCCCAAGCCCTGCTGAGTTGGAATCAAGACCAAGACAAAATCTACGGAGAGAAAGTAGGGGAGCAGGAATCGGCAGAGGAGACAGCAAAGGATAAGACAGACGAGAACAAGCCCGAAGGTGAGAAGGAGACCAAAGCAATGACCACAGCAGACGAGATGGTGATGAAGCCCTTTGAAGTCATAGAGTCCTCAGTAAAAAAAAAGCTTAAGGTCTATGTGACCGACATCCTTAATCTTCTTGAGAACTCGAAGAGCCGACCACTAGACGGACTCAAGGCAATGACCAAGCCACAGATTGAGAAAGCCCTGAAAGAAATCCCGATAGAAGACCTGAGAGAGATTATCACCAAAGCCATAAGGGAGTCGTATTATGACGGAATGGATGAGGTAGCCGCCAAATTCGGGAAGAACTTTACGATAGACCCCGAAGTCCTGTCATTTATTGAAGAACACTCGCTTGACAATGTGAGAGACCTTACTGTGGAGATGAGGAATGACCTGAGACAGATGCTTGAGAGGGGTATGATGGATGGACACTCGAACACCAAGCTCAAGAAGGAGATAGCCAAGATACTAAAGAAGGGGATTGGAAGGGCAGAGATGATTGCCCGGACAGAGACAATGAGGGCTGAGAATATGGGGACTCTTGAAGGGTACAAGAAATCAGGCGTAAGCGGTAAGAAGCAATGGATGAGTACCGATGATAGCTTAACCTGTCCGATATGCCGTAGACTTCAAGGTCAGGTCAAACAACTGGACAAGCCGTTTTCCGACAGCGTAAGCCAAAAGATGGCAATGACACCGCCTATTCACCCAAGTTGCCGGTGTACTGTACTATTTAAGCCGGACTGATATTATGGAACAGAACAACCAACCTTATGTCTTCTGTACTGATGGTCTGAAATTCAGAGAGGAGGTCAAGGGAGATGTGACAGAATACTTCATAGAAGGGTTCATATCGACCACAGACCCCGATTTGTATAACGACATTGTGACTGAGACCTGCATTGACGATATGGTCTTCCAAATCAAAGGGAGGAAGATTAAGCTCGACATAGAACACGAGGCGATGAGGGGGGAGACAATGTTCGACAAGGCAGTAAACAAGACGATAATCCCCATAGGAGTAATCGTAGATGCGGTCAAGAAAGACAACGGTGCTTATGTAAAAGCCAAGCTGAACAATGCGCACACCCGATTTGATGAGATTTGGCAGAGCATAAAGAACGGATTTATTGACGGTTTCTCGATAGCATACCTGCCTGTGAGGGTAATGACCAAAACAAAGGAGGGAATCTTTTACCGGCTTCTTGACAAGGTGAAGCTCCTGAATGTTGCTCTTACCGGAAACCCGGTCAATATCTCGGCAAGTATGGTCAAGGTGTTTACCAAATCCCTTGAGGACTTTGAGGACTGTGAACAGTTAGCTCCCCTTGAGATTGTGGATGCAGATGCCATAGAGGTCAAAGATATAAATACCTCGAAGAATAATGTTATGGCAGACGAGACTAAACCAAACGACGACAAGAAACCAGAAGACGAGGAGAAATCTCAAACTAATGCACGGCTTAAGGGTCTTGAAGAAGGTATGGCTTCTATGAAATCAATGATGGAGGTTATGTCTAAGTCCATTGAATCCCTTACCAAATCAAAGTCGGAAGACGGCGAGGATGGAGAGGACGAGGATGAAGACGAAGTGAAATCAATGAAGAAGGAGCTGAAATCTGTGAAAGCAGAACTGAAAGCCCTGAAAGAAGCCCCTGAGCTTAAGTCAGTTTTAGATGCTCCTAAGAATGTAGAGACGAAATCAGCGACCCTAAACCCTTTGGATTTGTGTTAATATGGAAGCAGGACAAGTAGGAACGGAAGTACCTGACTTCTCAAATGTTAGCGCTCAGAATCCTTTAACGGTCATAGGAACAAAGCAAAGGTATGTTGATGTGAGGCACGGTATTGACCTTCGACCTCAGTTGAAGTCCGTGTTTATGATGTCAAGAGAAGCACAGCTTAAGTCAGCTCTTACCACTACGGCTGGTGGAGCTGGTACTGCCGGTTACGCAATGATTCCGGTTAGTGTTGACCCTCGTGTGGTCGATACTACAAGGAAATACACCCCTCTTGTTGAGATTATTCCAAGAGTAACCAACATTGGGATGTACGCCGACTACAACAAGATTACAGCGAAGGGTGCGGCAGTAACCGCAGGAGAAGATGCGGCTCTTGATGCAGTCACAGACACGAAAGACCGAGCTTCAACCGCAATCAAATTCCTTTACTCTGTTGGTAGAGTGACAGGTCAGGCACAAGCGGCTATGCCTCCTTATATGCTACAAGGATTCGACAGTTCAGGAACTGGATTGCCGGGTTCAAGCTTTGGGAACGCATCAGCGCCAACCGCCAAGCAGTTTGAAATCCTTCTAAGGGCGAGAGCTTTGAGGGAGTTGGAGGAGAACCTAATCATAAACGGTAACTCTTCTACAAGCGCAACTGAGTTTGACGGACTACTGACCTTGCAGAGTACAACCAACAAAGTAGCTCTGAGTGCGGCTATCGCTTTGGCAGACCTTGACACAGCAGTAAGCTATGCCTTTGCTGACGGAGGCAGACCTAACCTTGCAATCGCAAGTCCGGGTGCGTACAAAACGCTTCTTGGACTTCTGAACGCAAAGATAGGTTATTTGCAGAGTCAACAGGAAGTTTTATGGGGTTTCTCGACCATCGTCTATAATTCACAGGTGGGACCAATCCCGATAATCCCAAGCCAGTACTTGGCTGAGGGTTCATCGAGCTATGGTACTGTCCTTGTTTTGGATATGGACTTTATCGAGATGAGGGTCTTGCAGGATATGACCTACGAGGAACTTGCAAAGACCAACGACAGCGAGAAGTTTATGCTCAAGATGTACGAAGCGTTGATATGCAAGAACACCGCATTTAACGCCGTCATTAAGGAGTAAGATTTGATTTTCTTTTTTCAAAATATTTAAATACTTGGGTGTGTAGATTATGGGAGATGTATCATCTGGATGTACCATTAGGGAAGTTTTACCAAATCCCGGAGTTGTTTGCATAAAGATTGAAACCGCCGCAACCGTTGACGATGGGGACACCATTGCCGTGACTCTTGCAGATTACGGAATGAAGACTCTTGAGGGCGTGATTGGTTTCATTCACACAACCACAGACAGCGTGATAGTTCAGGAACAGCCAACCACATCCGTCACATCAGGCGTTGCCACTATCACCGTAGGCGGTTCGACAGACGACAAGAAAAGGGTTTACTACCTGTTTGGTGACTCCGTATAGTAGACTATGGCAGGAGAATCTAACTTGGTGAGATTTCAGAACAACACAAGAGAGCCGAAGACAATTCGGACTACTCCTTTGTTGGGGATGATGTCCAAGTTTCTTGACATAGAGGTTGGTGAAATTGTAGAGTTGCCTTATGAACAGGGCATTGCTCTCGGTCTGACCCCTGTGCCTAAAGCCCCTGAACAGAAAGCCCCTCAGAAGCCGGATGTAAAAACACCCGATGCCAAAGGAGAGGACAAAAAGTAGTTTTGATTTTTTATTTAAATAGTTAATTAGTTAATTAGTTATGAGTGCATTACCTAAGAAGATTACGCTTGTGGCTTGTCAAGATATGAATTTCGGAAACATCGGAGGTATCGGCAACAGAAACCTGAAAGAAGGGGAGGAAGCCGAGTTCTACGACACACCGGAGATTAGAGACCTTGTTGATAAGGGACTTCTGAAAGAGAAGGGTAAGAATAAATACCCTGAGAGTGATTAGTTATGGCGGTAACTTGCAATTTGATAATCTGTACCGGAACAAATGCGGCAACAGAGACAAGCGCAGGGAGTGATGCAGATAACCTTAACCTCCTGAATGACGACTCCGTAGATACTGGTGGGACTGACTATATGAGCAAGCCAATCACAAAGTTGAGTTCAGGAACGGCATACTCCTATGAGAGATGGGCGAGACTTGAGTTCACAGGCACATTTAACGCAATCACCAATGTGAAATTCTACAAGTCGGCAGGTTCACTTTCAGATGCAGGTCTCGATGTTAAGGCGGGAACAACAGCCACAGGAGTCACACCTGTAAATACTTCCTCATCGGTAGCCACTACCACCCTAACAGGCTGGGATAGCTCCGGAGAGGCAATAGATATAACCCCGAGTGGAGGAATTTCAAACTCGGGAGACAAGACTGATTATATGGTATTCCAGCTTTCAGTTGCAGATACCACCACCACACCGGGCGATATCGGAACTCTTACGGTAACGATAAACTATGACGAGTCCTAAACAGGATTTCTTTTTTTAATCTTTGCATTTATTATGGTGTTTCCAATACAATGGAGGGCGAAATTTGAAACAGTCAATGGCTTTGACCGGATTCGAGATTCAGATATTACTGCATTCAATGAGAAGCTTAAAGACCTCGAAAAGTTGAGACAAATCGAGCTTGAGATTAATAATGAAATAATCAGCGTGGATATGAAGTCGGGAGAAATTACGATTGACGGAAACCCCGTAAATATTGTTCTTCCCGAAGGATTCGACCCGAAAGAACATAAACTCAGATGGATAGCTTTCCGCAGAATAGAAAAGAGAATATTCGGTGGAAAAAGGGGTAAAGAGGTCAAAGGGTACGGTATAGGATGGCAGACGACAGCAGGGGGGGAGAATATAAAAAGAATAGCGTTCTTTAAGATGGAGAGAAGTATTCTATTGGAAGGTGTGAAGGAAAATGCCTAAGGGGAGTGAATTTACATATCGTTGCTTAAATAATAGAACGTTGAGTAAATTATGGAAGAAAAATTAGAGGTCTCAGGAAATAAGGTCAAAATAATTAAAACTGAAACTGTTGACGCCAAGATTCATTTGGCTACTTTGAAATCCAACCTTAAGCACTTTGAAGACAGGGTCGCCGAAACACAAGCAAAAATAAAACAGATTGAAGATGGAGGCATAAAAGTCGACAAGTGAAGTATTTATATGGCTTGAAGTGGTATTATGGCAACAATCAATCCATCCCAGGATTATGACTTAATACAGACCCTCACATTTGCGGCGGCTTCTGGAACATGCAAAATCAGCCTTTATCGAGGGTCTTCTTCAGCTACAAGCGGTACAGTTTATTACAGAGAAGGAACTTCGGGTTCGTGGACGGAATTATCGGTATCGGGAACCAGTACTACATTTCCTGTTTCATCAACGACAATGCAGGTCGGACTGGATTGGAACAAATCAGGCAATAATTATACTACACCCGCCTTTTATGGACAATCAACCAATCTGACGGAAATTGCCATCTCTCAAAAAGCGGCACTGAGCGGAACAATGGGCGATTACTTTATGTATCTCTACGCCTCCGGATACTCTTCCCTCACCTCTCTTGATGTTCCAGATACATCAAGCCTGACTTCGGTAGGCACCTACTTTATGTATGCATACGCCCACGGTTGCTCCTCCCTCACATCTCTTGCCGTACCCGACACATCAAGTCTGACTTCGGCAGGCTATTCCTTTATGGTTTACTACGCCTACGGTTGCTCCAACCTCACCTCCCTCGCCGTCCCTGACACATCAAGTCTGACTTCGGTAGGCACCTACTTTATGTATGCATACGCCTACGGTTGCTCCTCCCTCACCAGATTGGAACTCCCTGCGGCGGGGGGGTTTGTTTCAAATAATATAAACTGGAGCGTGCCCTCAGGAAGACTTGGCTATCTAAAAGGTTATGTTTCAAATTCTACTGATTTATCTGATTGGCAGGATTTGACTGCTGAAACAAAAACTCTGTATATAAATTACATACGAGATAGCGACGATGTTATTCTTGAAGTGGAGAAAACGAAGTACCTTGATTCACGAGTTTTAATCTCTCAGAGTAAGGATAAAGACATTGATGCGATGGTTGCACTAACAAGGGAGAAGACCAAAGATATTGATTCACGAGTTGCAATTACAGGCGAGAAAACGAAGGATATAGACTCCCTTGTTGATACAGGAAGAAATGCTGAAGATTTCACGACCTACACAGAAGTCGATTCCGAGAGTGAGATTACGGTCAACAAATACAACGGAACGACAGTAGGTGGGGGGACTCTTGGAAACAGCTACATCTACAAGGACTTTGGAGCAGGTGCGTTCTCAGGAGATTTCGAGATTCTTTTTGAGGTCGTGAATGTGGACATCAGTCTTGAGCAGTATGTCTTTGTGATGATGGTCTCAACCACTTACGGAAATGCCTACAATCACGGTCAGAATAATATTCTGGTGGCTTTGAGTGAAGACTTTATATTCTTGTCAAATGGAAGCCAAAGCGGAGGATTTGGAGCTTTTGGGTTTGACCAGACTGCCGGAGTGATAGGGACAGACACAAGATACTACTGCAAGTTAAAGAGGGTTGGGGTAGATGTAACTCTTGAGATAAGAACAGGGTCGCATACCGGCTCTCTTGTTGACACCTTAAGTATTGAGCAGTCGGAGGTATCTGCGCTCAGATATGTTCAGACTCTTCACGAGAACTCTGCATAATGACACGAACCGCCTCAGTCTATAATGTTTACATAGCAAAGTCAAAGACGAAAGAGATAGACTCAAGGGTTCTCATAGCTCAGACCAAGAGCAAGGAGCTTGAAAGCCGGGTGTTAATCGGTCAGTCCAAGACAAAGGATATGGATGGTCTTGTAGCGATTACTCAATCCAAGAGCAAGGATGCAGATGCGAGGGTTCTTATCGCTCAGACGAAATCTAAAGAGCTTGACAGCAGAATCCTGATTCAGCAGGATAAGTCCAAGACCATAGATGCCTATGTAAGCGTGGGAGGTTCAAAGCAGAAATACATAGATGCCAGAGTCCTCATTTCTCAGACAAAGAACAAGTCCGTAGATGCAATGGTCGCCCTTACTCGCACAAAGGAGAAAGATATTGATGCGAGAGTAGCAGTTACCCTGTCAAAGACCAAAGATGTAGACGGAAGGGTACTTATCGGGCAGTCAAAGAGCAAGGAAATCAAGGCAATGGTGGCGATAACCTACGAGAAGACCAAAGAGATAGACGGAATGGTAGCCATAACCTACACCAAGACGAAGTACATAGACAGCAGAATCCTGATAGCAGGAGAGAAGACCAAAGAAATTGACAGTAGAGTGGCGATTACGCAGACCAAGAGCAAGGAGATTAAATCCGCAGTAGCCCTTACGGTTACAAAAACCAAAACGATTAAATCCGCAGTAGCCCTTACTGTGACCAAGACGAAGGAGATTAATGGAAGAGTGGCGATTTGGTGGGAAAATATGCAGGAGTCAGTTTCCGGCTCGATTGAACAGAATGAGTCTATAAGCGGAAGCGTTGATGTGAATGAAGGAATCTCAGCAGTCATAGAACAGAACGAAGGGATAACTGCTTAAATATGAATAAATATTATGGTGTCCATTTATAGGAAGGAAGACCGGATTCTTACCTTTACAGTTACCGATGGTGGCGTAGCTGTTGACATATCCGGCTCAACAATTTCCTTCAAGGTGTCTAAGCGGTTTGGTCAGACCACGCCAACCCTTACAGTTGCCGGGGCGATAGTTGGAGACGGTTCAGCCGGTCAATGCACCGTGACCCTGACAGACACGCAGACAGACATTACGGAAGGTAATTATGTCTATGAACTTGAGGTCACGCTTTCAAGCGGTCTCGTTTATATAGCCAAGCAGGATTATTTTACTGTGAAGCGGAGGGTTGAAGTATGAGTCTTAATCAGTTGGCGGTTGTCCGGAACAGGTTGAACATACCGGCTGAGTCGATGAGAGACGAGGAATTGCAGGAAGAGCTTGACAGGGCGAGTAGGAGGGTCAACGCAAAAGTAGGGAAGTATCTCACTTACAAGGTGAGGGTGCTTG
>Ga0334889_1003054_pt1 | contig 17354 bp, 14 predicted proteins | sample GraSluR1_MG_2_FD_207222 | JGI IMG/M metagenome (GOLD analysis project Ga0334889, IMG submission 207222) | Sludge microbial communities from methane-producing bioreactor in Wageningen University, Netherlands - Granular Sludge_8_08-R1 | ecosystem: Engineered > Bioreactor > Anaerobic > Unclassified... | reverse complement strand
AATCATCGGCCCTTATTACTCAACCGAACAGCCCCCGTTTGGAGCTTCAAACGGAGGCTGTTCCTGGTAACTCACCGACCATCAGGCCAGTTTATCGCTCAATGGATCGGTACCGAAACGGTGCTGAACCCAGTCGCCCGGCTCACCCATAGGGTCGGGGTCCGAAGCCAACTGTAACGAGATATCCTTATCCAAGGCAATCAAATCGATTGCAGGGGCAATATAACTTGTTTTCGTCTTCATTTTTTATAGCTATTAATAGTTGACAATGATTTTCTGAACATGATCCTTCACCTTCACCAGGTATACACCCGCGGCGAAGGAAGGGCTAAGCACGGTAACGGCACCTTCGGCCTCTTGCGAAAGCAGGTGCTCACCTGCCAGGTTGTAAACACTGATGCGATCGGAACGGGTCAATGCAGCCGACTCCACTGCAATCCGGCGGGCAGCAGCAACATAAACCCGTGTGTTGGACGATGTTACTTCCTCGACCGAAGTAATACCCGCAGCCCGGAACTCGATACTGAAGCGCGAGGAAGTAGCCGTAGCGTCGGAGGAGAAAGAATAACTTTCGTTGAGACGAAGCTCGGTTTCCGTGTTGTGGTGATGGTCTCTGAGGATCACCTGTACATGATCCAGGTTCACCTTTTCGATCGCTTTTAGCGTGAAGGTACCCGCAGCTCCGGGACGGAAACCCAGCAGTGCCGAGGCACCGGCGTCGATTGAACGGCGTTTATCGATCACCAGTTCCCGACCCTCAACCAACGAGTAGAGTTCAGGAATGGAACTCGTGGCAGCCGACAGTTTGTCCGAGTCGTAGAAATCGTAACTGTTTTGAGCATTGGCATTGGTCGAAATCAACGTCTGGTCGAAATTCACACCATTACTCAATTCCAGACGGAGAAGGCGACGAGTGCTTTGCCCACCGGCGCGCAGACGGTTATCCGCTGCACCTTGATCCTGGGCCGAACGCATCGAATTGCTAAAAGTGATCGAAGGAGTAGTGTTGTCGGTGTGAACTTTCACCCAGAAAGCCTGCAGAGGCGCAATATAACCGTTAAAAGCACCACTCTTGCCTTTCGTAACGGCATCTTCTCCATCGAAGGTGTCGAAATCCATGGCCCCGCTCGCCGTGCGCGTTCTGATCCAAACCGTAGGACGGATATCGGTACGAGGACTGCCGCTGCCGAAACCCGTGATGGCATTCCAACGGATATGAGAAGGATAAGGATTTCCAACCAGGTTAAAACCACGCTTACCTGCCGCTGCTGGGGTACGCGTCAAACCAACCGTGACATCGCCCGTAGTGAGCGGGCCCGAGAAAGTATACGTACCCGTGGTATTGATTTGAGCCAGGTAGCCCCTACCGGCACCGAGCGGAACATCCGTAGCTGTGATCTGAGGATAAGCTGCCGCAGACTCGTCGTAGGAACCAAGCTTATTGGATGAGCCTTCGACCAGAATACTCCCGCTGGTAGCACCCGAAACCGGAGATGAAATGTACCACCAGTGGTCGCTGGCCGAGGGGTCTGATTTGGCTGTCAGGTATTGCTCAACGGTAGTGGTACCCGAAACAGTCAAGGTTCCGTGATCCACCAGGGTGGCCGTACCGACGGCAGAACTCTGAAGCGTCAGGTTCCCGCTCAGATGGAGCGTTTTGCCGCTATGAACCGTTAAGCTGGCCAATGGTTCAAGAGTTAAACTGCCGACGCTTACATCGGAGTGGATTTCCGGCTGATGGGGAGATGCTGCTATGGTAACGGACGTGCTTGCACCGGGAGTGCCATGACTCCAGTTGGAGGCTAGACGCCATTCACTCGAACTGTTGCCCCACCAGGTAGAAGATGCCGGAACCGTGGAATAGTCGGTGATAAGGATATCGTCGATATTGACACGATTACCGCCTGTTTTATTCACTCGGAACCGAACATTGCCGGACTGGTTGATAACAAAGGTAGAGGCGCTTAACGTGCCCGTGGAACTAATCTCGTCGCCAACATTCACCCAGTTGGAGCCTCCGTCTACCGATAATTGAAGAATCAATTTTCCGCCGGTATCAGACCCGTAATTAGCATGATAAAGGGTCAGGGAGCCGGCACCCCCGGGTTTGTCGAAGTTCATCCATATGGAACCGGTACTCTGAATACGGACGCTTTGGGTATTATTTTTCTTGTCATTGGCTAATGTTCCTAGCAAGGCATTGTCTAAGGTCCAACTACCTTGTGTTGAAATAACCTCACCACTTGTATAACTACCTTTACTACCTGCCTCAAAATTTTCCAGCCAAGGCTGTGCTTCAGTTGTAGCATCGGCTTGAGGAACACTGCCATCCGTTTTATAGTCAATCGCCGAACCGCTGTTTGAATACGGCCAGATTTTGAAATAAAACGTAGTACCTCCGGCAAGACCGGTTAATTCGACTATTTCAACACCCGAAGCAATATTTTTCACCAGCAAACCGTCGGCCTCTGCAGTTCCGTCGGCAGGCGCTGTAATATCTTCATAACTTAAGGCAGAACCTTTTATAAGATATCCATCGGCACCGGAGGCATCAGTCCAACTTAAAATCACCTTATTGAAACCGTCTTCAACAGCGGCAAAATCGGTTACATGAGCCGAAGGTTCTGGTGTAGCTGCAGTTGTTACACTGCCGCTCACTGTTACTTTTTGAGATTCTGCACCTGTCGAAGTGATGTTGATTTCTTCATTATTATAATCGGCTTCAGTCAGACCCGCTTTCAGACGGACATAAATAGTTTGTTCCGATACGGTGCTACCACTCGGGGTAAATATCAACGGAGAGGTATAACCAGAACCAGAGATTTTTGAAACTTCAAAACTAGCAGTACCCGAAATGCTGATATCCCCTTCTAAATTAATTCCACTAATAGTAAAACTTTGTTCACTTGAGGGGCCAGTACCTTCTGAATAAGTAAACCCAGTTAATGTCGTTTGGGAAACAACTATCTGAGGTGCTGTACAGTTGGGGCTGGTAGTGTAGGTAGTAGTTGATCCTCCCGACTTTTTATAAATTTCCAAAATACCACTGTTAGTAGTATAGTTTGCAGCATTTCTAGTTGTGTAACTTCTCCAGTCCGAACCGGCCGTATATACAGCACAATATCTGCTGTTAGTTGCATCCTTCATAGCAAAGCCACTAATAGATCCACTGCTATATGTTTCAAAAGCCCAGGTTGTAGTAGAGGTATGAATTCTTACTCCGTTATTATTGTTTATATTATAAAGGATATCCGCAGGACTAGCTGTCGAGGTTATCGCCATTGCTGTATTAGTGCCTGTAAATGTCCACTGCATGTCGGAACTTATAGTGCCTACTAACAAATTATCCGCCACATTTACACCTTTTGATGTCAGCGTTACTTGTGCAGGCGAGGTTGCTGCTCCTGTATGGGTATTTGGGAGGAAGAAATCACCATTGGTAATCACATATGTTCCCGAAACAATATCTTCCAGCGCATTGATTTTTGTCCATGTTTCCGGAGTACTGGTTGTCTGACCGTATACGGCATACAAGGTCACATTCCCATCAGTTGTGGTATAAGTAGCTCCTCCGGCATAAGCAGGAGCTGACGAAGTACTACTATTTGAATCCCAACCCACAAATGTATAAGCTCCGCAATTGTCCAATGTTGGAAGTGTTATCGTATTTCCTTCATAGGTCGTCAATGGGAAGTTAGTATCCGAATAAGCATCACCATCATTACTTAATGATAAAGTAAAAAGCGGTTTTGCTTCAAAATTAATACGTATGGCACATTCTGATGTAGGTGTTACTGTAAATAGATTACCGTTCTGAGCAACAGTAGCTGTTCCACTCAGTATAGTATAAGCCGGTGTAGAATAAGTATATCCAGCTGCTGGTGAAGCTGTTATTATATTGCCGGAAAGAGACACGGTACCATAGCTGTTATTATTCGAAGAAGGAGTAATGGTGAATGCGGGTGCCACTGGTGTTACATTGCCTGTAGCAGCTGTATTTGTTTCACAATACGTTGTTCCATCTCCAACAGCCATTATCGAATAGGAATAAGAGGAGCCATTGGTTAAACCGGTCTTTGTTACTGGTGATGTAACCGTTTCGGGTGAACCACCATTCCAGACTAAGGTATAGCTTGAAGCGTTTTCTACGGCATCCCAGGATAAGGTAGCTTCACTATTACCGGGCGTAGCTGTAACAGAGGGAGTACCGAGCGATGTACAGGAAGATGCTATTGCTTCATATGTTAAAGAATATGACTCACAATAAAGTGAGTTTACAGTAGCTGACAATTTCAATATGGTTGATGTATTGCCACACGTTATATCCACAGCTTTAGTAACAGGCACATATGATGAGGACCATGCTCCATACCAAGCGGCGTTATTAAAGCCATTTGTACTGATAATGGTTTGATCACTTCCTCCATCAATTTTATAAATTAGATTTCCAGCCCCACTACTACTGTTTGACCTCATGGATAAAGTTATCGAGGTAATTTTATAACCATTATACCCCGACAAAGTTAAAGTTTGTGAATTTCCACTTGTCATTTGTTTTGATGTACTATACGTCTCAACTATAGTTGCACTAGATCCAACAGGGGCCGTACCAGATGTGGTAAGCGTGTTTTTTGCTGAAATAGTGTATGTGACTGTCGCGCCCCACGTCACTCCGCTTCCCAGCAATATAACCATTGCCAGAAGCCATAATTTCAATTGTGTAAATCTTTTCATACTAACTTGTTATTTAAATGATTAATTTAGTGTTTTGCTTATTTGAGGAATGTTTCCGTCGGTTTTATAATCAATAGCTGCGCCGGAACCTTTATACGGATAAATCTTGATATAATAGCTACCAGCTGAAAGATTTTTTATCCACACCTGCTGCTTCCCGTAAGGAACATGATAATCTGCACCGGTCGAAGAATAGTTTACTCCATCAACAGGGGCTGTAATATCGTCAAAACCAGTGGTGCTTACACGGACAAGATAACCATCGGGGACTACTGGGCCTGTAGCGTCGATCCATTGCAAATGAATATTGCGTGGCGAGAAATTAGTTACATGTCCCTGCATATCCATCTCCCCTATTCCCCAAATCTGATAGACATATTCGGGATGATCGATGAAAGGATTGCGGTTACCCTGAATAGCATAAACGGCATCGTTACGGGCGATTTCTTTGGAAGAAACGGGATCCTGCACGTGCCAGTTGCCTAGCATGTTTAAAAACCAGGTCTCGTAAACGGGAAAGTTATTGTTTTGGAGTATGGCATTTGCTTCAGTACTGTTGGCATACCAGCCGGCAATGAGATTTTCGTAACGTGTGGCCATATAGAAATAAGCCCGGGCAAAATCGCCTTTATACTCGTCGATGGGCTCGAATACCGTACCTGTATAACCTGGGGTTACCGATGTGCCCAACTTTGAACCGTTGGTGCTTGTCCAGGTGGCTACACCTACTTCGCCAAAAGGAAAACTTCCTCGGCGATTATTCACGTATCCGTCGGTAGGTACCAGATGAAAAAGGTCGGTGTACATCGGTGCAGCGTCGTTGAACCAGCTGGCGGGAAAAGAATGCTCGCGGTTATAGCAATCCCCTTCTTCGTCGTACGTACCGCATTGATTGTCACTAAGTGTAAAAAGATAAGCTGGGGTCGCATCCGGCCGGTCGGAATACATATCCCACACTGTACCATCGTTACGAACGTCGGTCGTCGCAAAAGCCGTCCAGAGATAATCGTAGCTTTTGGCAGTATGGCCGCTGATAATGTTATGTAGCTGGGTTTTTAATATGGCACCTGCTCCTGTAGCAGCGGAATAATAGCCCGGAGGCACTGCTGCAGATACTGTAAGTGTCCGGTAAATACAAAGTAGTATAAGCAGGGTAAATACTTCCTTTGACAACAGTAAATGACTAGATTTCAGCTTCACTAATACTAGTTAAAAGAATATTTTATCTATTTCAGCTTTAATAACCAAGTCACAAATATAATTTAGAAGAATGATGTACGCAACAAATTTTTATGTTAAAATGCTGCAACCACGACAAATCGTCATAACATTAACAAATATTACCTGTTTAATGAATTTTGCGTTACAAAAAAAGAGGATATAATTCCAATTTCAGCAGTACTTAATGGCAAGGCGGATATTTCATAGAAGATTGTACAATCCGTAGGTATCTTTTCGTATCTCGCGCCCCAGACCATCGAACCAAATGATAAGATGAGCATTAAATAAACTTAGATAAGTAAAGCTGCCCCTTTCGGAACAGCTTCACCCAGATTTGCTACGTACTCACCGGATCGTTGGTGTGTAAGTCGCCACGGTCCATAACCCAGTCGGTTGGTTCTTCTTCCGGCAATGGGTCAGAATTCAATTGCAGACTGATTTGCGTGTCGAGCTTGACACATTCAATCGCCGGTTGCAGGTAATTAGCATTTTTCATAGCTTAAGGTTGTAATTATGAATAGAAATCTTCAGAAAACTCGAATTAAGTTGTACGATGCAGAGTCCGGCCCGGCCTGGTATGTCGACGAGGGTGACGGGCTCGTTGATGGTCTGCCGGTGCAGGAGCCGGCCGTCGATACTCCACACCTGTACGGTGGAACCCAACAGGGTTTCGCTTGTTTCAATCACCAGCTGGCCGTTGCTGTTGCGGTATACCTTCGGCTGGTCCGCCGGGATTTTCTCCAGGGCCGAAATGGCGCCGGAAGCCCTGAATTCCAGTTCAAAACGACCGGAACCGGAGGCGACATCGTGCTCGAAGTGGTAACTATCGCCTTCTTTTAACCACCGTTCTGCTGAAAGGTGCTTATCTTTTAGTACAATATCCACCGGTCCGAGATTAACAGCCCGGGTTACTTTCAGCTCGAACCGGCCCGATTGGAGCGAACGGAAACCAAGTTGTATTTGTTTTCCGGGTTCCAACCGGTACATTTTATTGATAACCAGCTCTTTGCCATCCACTACTGAGAAAAGTTCCGGTTCACCACCGGCAGTCATTTTTTCCGAATCGTAAACGTCGAATCCGTCGGTTGCCGACGCGTTGGTCGACAAAATGGCTTCGTCGCGCGAAGTAGCGGTGAGCAGCTCGAGGCATACGATCTGCCTGGCGACGGCAGGAGCTTTCAGCAGATTGGCCGCATCCGACTGATCCTGGTGCGAACGCATCGAATTGTTAAATTCCAGTGTGGGTAAAGCGCCATCTTCCTTCACCTTCACCCAAAATGCCTGCAGGGGTGCAATAAAGTTGTTCACCCGGCCGCGGATTCCCAGCGAGGTTCCGTCCTCACCGTCGAAGGTATCGAACACCATCGTACCCGAAGCATTGCGTGTACGTATCCAAATGGTCGGCCGTATATCGGTTCGCATATGCGGTGTGCCGAATCCCGTCACTGCATTCCAATCGAGATACGAAGGATAGGGATTTCCTACCAGGTTGAATCCGCGCTTAGCACCGGCTGCTTCGGTACGCGACAGTGGCGGAGATACCACCGGCCCCGAATTAAACGTTCCGTCGAAACAATATACTCCTGTTGTTGCAATACTGGCAAGATATCCTTTCCCGGGGACCAGCTCCTGCCCACCCGACTGAATCTGCGGATAACCGACCGAAGCTTCATCGTAATACCCTAACTTATTACCCGAAGCGCCGGTAAGAATGCACCCCGACAAAGCTCCGCTCACCGGACTCGAGATGTACCACCAGCCATCCGTCCCGTTGCCGGCGCTCAGGTATTGTTCTACCCTGCTCCGACCCGCTACCGTGAGGCTCCCGTCGTTCACCAGACTCGCGGTGCCCGATTCAGAACTTTGCAGGGTCATATCGCCCGTTACGGTCAACGATCCGGCAGATAGAATACTGAGCCTGGCAGCCGGCAAAAGATCGAGCGAGGCTACGGTAACCGGGATGTCGATTTCGGGAAACTCCGGAACTCCCCCGATTAGCACCGAACTCGCAGTACCAGGCACCCCGTTGCTCCAGTTGGCAGTCCGGTACCATTCCCGCGAGAGGGCTCCCGTCCAGCTGGTCGAAACCGGTATATGAGCGCATTTCCCAATCGTGAAATCATCGATATTCATGCGGTCGCCTCTCAATTGTACCACTCTGAACCGGATTATCCCCGGGTAATTCAATTCGAATACCGCCGGAGCCAGCACCGAACCACACTCCACTTCGGCGCCCAGGTCGTGCCAGCTGCCGCCCCCGTTGTACGAGGCCTGTAACTTCCAGCTTGCTCCCGTAAGCAAACCATAATTGGCATGATATACCGTCACTGTTCCGGCCCCATCGGTTTTATCAAAGTTCATGGCTACTATCCCGTTGGCTTTCAAACGTACACTTTTGGCGCCGTTCTTTTTGTCGTCGGTCGAATTACTCATCACCGCTTCGGTAAGCTTCCAGCTACCCGTCGGCAGCGATACATCGGCTTCGGCATACGTACCTTTCGCTCCTGTATCGAAATCCTCCAGCCATACCGATTGCTCGGTAATACTGATATCGTCGATTCCAGCCCCGATCGAATTGCTCTGACCTGCCACCGAAAAACGCACTTTCACCTGCGTACCCGTGTACGAACTGAGGTCGTACGATTCCATGGCTGTGAAGGTCGGCGATAAAGGCACACGCGTGCCGATCACCTCCCAACTGAGTCCATTATCGACCGAAACCGATACTGTTATAGTATTCTCGTCGATATTCACCCCTCCGTAGGTCCGGGCTTTAAAGTCGAGCCGGATAGAGGAATAAGCGGTAAAATCCATGGCCGGCGTACAGGTGGAAGCTCCCGTGACCAATAATTGCAGGTAAGTCGTTCCGGCTACATTCACATCCTGCCAGTCGGGAAAACCAGCCACATCGGTTCGCACAGGAATAAGGTTGGCGCCAACAACCAGAAAGCCTTTGGCAACGAACCACCCTAAAAAACAAATAAACAGAATTCTCTTTTTCATAGTAAACGGATTAGTTTGGTTACAACAATAGAAAGTGCGTCGTGCAACTTTCGCTGCAAAACTAACACAAAAAATAATTCAATTCGTAAAACGAAAAAGATTTATACGAACTGACGCATAATTGATAAAATGAAGGATTGAAATATTCCTAATCGCCTGAAATAGAGCGACTGATCAATTCGTAAATTTTCTGATATTCCGGATGATCGTTCAAAAGAGCAAGATGTTTTTTCATCACTGCGTCGTCGCGACGCACGGCCGGACCGGTTTGAGCTTCCTGCGGCGATAAAAAGTCGATTTTCGAAGCCGTTTCGGCGATAAGCGGACGCAACACCTCGAAAGACAAGTGCGACGATTGCACGAGGTTGCCGGCGATGGCATACAGATGATTTACAAAATTACAGGCAAAAACAGCAGCCAGGTGAAGTCGGCGACGTTGCTGCGAATCGGCCTCGTACACTTTGTCGGCCAGCAACGAAGCCAACCGGTTGACTTCTGCAAGCACATCGGGCGACGAAGCTTCGACAAACAAGGGAACCGTGCGGAAATTCAGTGGTTTTGATTTCGAAAAAGTCTGCAGCGGATACAGCACCCCATGCCTTGGTTTGTGCCGAGGAAATAACTCAAGCCCCATGCTCCCGGCCGTGTGCAGGTGAATAGCTTGCGGAGCGATCGTATGGGCCAGTACTTCAGCAAGGGCATTATCGCTTACTGCATAAAGGTAGAAATGGGCACCGGATGGAAGCTTTTTCCAGTCGGTAGTGCTACTCACTCCCAGTAAGCGGGCCGCCTCATCGGCATGCTCCCTGTTACGGCCGTAGAGCATCAGCACCCGCACGTCCGACTGTTGCAAAGCCCGGACAAGGTGTGTGGCTACATTTCCGGTCCCGACGACGACTGCTGTTGTTTCCATTCTTTGATATGCTTATCGCGTTTTTCGTATGCCTCCACGATACGTTGCACCAGCTTATGACGCACAATGTCGCTGGTATCGAAATCGATACGGGCAATGCCTTTCACATCCTTCAGCACCCCCAGCGCATCGATAAGTCCCGATTTCTGCGAAACAGGAAGATCGATCTGCGTAATATCGCCGGTAATGATCATTTTGGCATTCAGTCCCATACGCGTAAGGAACATCTTGATTTGCTGCGTGGTTGTATTCTGTGCTTCGTCGAGAATGACCACTGCATCGCTCAACGTACGGCCGCGCATAAAAGCCAGCGGAGCAATCTGAATGGTACCGTTTTCGAGGTATTCTTTCAGTTTAAGCGGCGTGATCATATCCTGGAGGGCATCGTAGAGCGGCTGCAGGTAAGGATCGATTTTTTCCTTCATATCGCCGGGAAGAAAACCGAGCTTTTCGCCCGCCTCCACAGCCGGACGGCTCAGAATTATTTTTTTAACCGACTTGTTTTTCAGGGACTTGACAGCCAATGCAATAGCCGTGTACGTTTTACCCGAGCCAGCTGGTCCGATGGCAAAAAGCAGGTCGTTGGTTTCAAACTCTTTGACCAGCCGTTGCTGATTCTGGGTGCGTGCCGTAACCGGTTTACCGCTTACCCCGTGCACAATCAGGTTATCGAACCGTACTTCCGCCGGTTCGTTTCCCTTCACAAGCTCAATAATATCTCCTTCCGACAGCTTATTGTTTTCGACACAAAAACGCTCCAGCTGCCGAAGATGATCCATCAGCACGGCTACCTTTTCAGGATCCCCCTCCAGCTTAATGGCATGTCCCCTGGCCATGATCCGCAGGTGTGGAAACAAATTTTTAAGCAAGTGCAGGTTCGCATTATTGATTCCGAAAAACACAACCACATCGGTATGTTCGGATAATTCGTAAATAAAAGGATCTGTCAATGGAAGAAAAAATTAGTAGGTGTACGGAAGCGCCGGGCGTTTCCTGAATGATACGGATTTGCGTTGCAAATCCGGTCCGGGCCAGATTTGCAACGCAAATTCCAATTAATAATTAAACAAAGGATAGTGTTCCATCGTCGCATTTACACGTTTGCGCACCGACGAAATAACCTCCTCATTGTCGACATTCGAAAGCACAGTTTCAATCATCTCGGCGATTTCGAGCATCAGATCTTCCTTCGCACCACGGGTAGTGATGGCCGGAGTACCCAACCGGATTCCCGAAGTCTGGAAAGCCGACCGGCTATCAAACGGAACCATGTTCTTATTGCAGGTGATATCGGCCTCGACCAGGGCTTTTTCGGCCGTTTTTCCCGTCAGATCGGGATATTTCGAACGCAAATCAACCAACATCGAGTGGTTGTCGGTTCCTCCCGAAATAATCGTAAAACCGCGATCGATAAGCGCCTGAGCCAATACTTTCGCATTCTTCTGCACCTGCACCTGATACTCCTTGTATTCGGGTTGAAGGCACTCGCCGAAAGCCACTGCCTTCGCCGCAATAATATGTTCGAGCGGCCCCCCCTGTGTGCCTGGGAAAACTGCCGAATCGAGCAAGGCCGACATCATCTTCACTTCCCCCTTCGGAGTGGTCTTACCCCATGGATTCGGGAAATCCTTACCCAGCAAAATAATACCACCGCGCGGACCACGAAGCGTTTTATGTGTGGTCGATGTCACGATATGCGCATATTTCACCGGATTTTTCAGCAAACCGGCCGCAATGAGCCCGGCCGGATGAGCCATATCGATCATCAGCAATGCTCCAACCTTATCGGCAATAGCCCGCATGCGTTCGTAATCCCACTCACGCGAATAAGCCGAACCACCGCCGATAATCAACTTCGGCTGTTCGCGCAGCGCCACTTCCTCCATCTGGTCGTAATCCACCAAACCGGTATCCTGGCGGACATTGTACTCGGTGGGACGGTACAAAATACCCGAACTATTCACCAGCGAACCGTGCGAGAGATGACCGCCATGAGCCAGGTTCAATCCCAAAAAGGTATCGCCCGGATTAAGGCATGCCAGGAAAACAGCCGCATTGGCCTGCGCCCCCGAGTGCGGCTGCACATTAGCCCATTCGGCATCAAAAATCGCTTTCAAACGATCGATAGCAATCTGTTCCGACTGGTCGACTACCTCGCAACCACCATAATAGCGCTTGCCCGGGTACCCTTCGGCATATTTGTTGGTAAGCACCGAGCCTGCGGCTTCCATCACCTGGTCGCTCACAAAATTCTCGGATGCAATCAGTTCAATCCCCTTTAACTGCCGCTGTTTTTCGCGGTTGATAATGTCAAAAATTACTGTGTCCCTTTTCATTATTTATAACTTGTTAAGTATTTCATTTAAATCAGGATCCGCAACGCGAATCCGTCCCGTTAGGATTTGTACAGCAAATCCGTACAATCTATTTCTTCACACTCCACCCGAACTTGCCTATCGCCTCTCCCATCTTGTAATAATGCCCGTGCGAATACGCAAGCAGTTTTGCCATCGCCAGGTCGAACTTATCGGTAGCAGGATCGATATAGCGTTTGTCGGCCAGCACATTTACCACCTCGGCGATGAACATATCGTGCGAACCCAGCGGAATTATCTCTTTTACCCGACACTCGATACACAAGGGCGATTCTTGCACCATCGGCGCATTCACCTTTTCGGCCTTCACCGGGGTAAGCTTCATCTTTTTAAACTTATTATAGTTCTTACCGCTACGCACCCCGCACCAATCGGTGGCAAAGGCCATGTCCTCGTTGGTAAGATTAATCACAAACTCGCCGCTCTCCTTCAACAACTTATACGAATGCCGCTCCGGTCTTACCGAAATATAGCACATCGGCGGATTGGAACATATTGTACCTACCCAGCTGATGGTGATAAGATTATACGCATCGGGGCTTTGTCCGCACGACACCAGCACCGCCGGAAGCGGATAAATCATCGTTCCGGGCTTCCACGATTGATGCGTATCCGATGCCTGCAGCTGATCATCTGCCGCGTACTTTGCACGTTCCTTCACTTTTTCTTCAATTTAATTTCTTCCCGTAAAAATTCCCGCTCGCAATACCGGCATTTCAGCTTCACCTGTCCGTCTTCCTTCAATACATAAAAATTGGTAGGAACAGGCTGATGATTGGTGATGCACACCGGATTGGCACAATACACCAGATCGTGTACCTCGTCGGCCGGTACCAGCGGCCGCTTTTCAACCACCTTATATTCTTTGATGATGTTGATGGTAGCATTGGGAGCGATAAGCGCTATTTTACCGGTTTCATCATCGGATAAAATACGATCGGCAATCTTTATAATTCCCTTTGTACCAATATGTTTACTTTCGAGATTATTGCCTATGGTAATCGGATAATGCGAATTCTTCAGCTGGAGTATCGATACCACCTGAAACAGTTTAACAGCCGGGATATGATCGATCACCGTTCCGTTGCGGAGAGCTGCTACCTTTAGTTCTTTTTCCATACTATTCAATTAAGCCTAATACCTTGGATACTATCGCCTGACGGACATACAGCCCGTTTTGTGCCTGTTGAAAATAATACGCTTTTTCGTTCTTGTCCACGTCCATGCTTATTTCGTTCACGCGCGGAAGCGGATGCAGGATCTTCAAATTGGATTTCGAAGCGGCCAGCATATCGTTGCATAAGGTATAAACATTTTTCACACGCTCGTATTCAATCTGATCCAGAAAGCGTTCTTTTTGAACACGGGTCATATACAGGATGTCGGCATCGTTAAAATTATCGTTCAATTCCCTCGACTCGGTAAACGGGATTCCTTTTTGCCGGCAAAACACCCGGTATTCTTCGGGCAACCGGAGCTCGTCGGGGGCAATAAATTTAAACGTGGGATTGAAGTGCGACATGGCCTGAATGAGCGAATGCACGGTACGTCCGTATTTCAGATCGCCTACCATGCAGATGGTAAGGTTTTCGAGTGTTCCCTGCGTCTTGAGTATCGAATACAGATCGAGCAGGGTTTGCGATGGATGTTGATTGGCTCCGTCGCCCGCATTGACGATGGGCACAGGCGACACCTCGGCAGCATAACGCGCCGCACCTTCGAGCGGATGCCGCATGACGATGGCATCGGCATAACAGCTTACCATGTGAATCGTGTCGTTCAGGGTCTCTCCCTTCACCGAGCTCGATGTAGCAGCATCCGAGAAACCTATGATCGACCCTCCCAAACGTACTACCGCCGTCTCGAAACTCAGACGGGTACGTGTCGACGGCTCAAAAAACAAGGTAGCGATTACTTTACCGTCGAGTGTCTTGCGGTTGGGATTGGCTTCAAAATCGCGCGCGGATTCGAGTATGGACAAAATTTCCTGTTTGCTGTAATCTGTAATGGAAACAAGGCTCTTGTGCATCGGTTGTTACATTTATTAAGTTTAACCGGCCACAAAGGTATTAAATTTTCAGTAATCTACCGTCACTCCTTCCGTTTTTTCAAGCTGATTGATCATAATTTCCGAAGCTTCCAGCCCCACCAATACCTGTAAAGTACACTCCATTTTTATTTCCTGTGCAATTATCCTCGCCTGGTGGTCGCGTATACGCTTCATGACCTCGTTCATTTGCGCGTAACCAAAGCAGATGGTAAGTGCCAGTTCCACCTGCCGCTCCACCATTCCGGCCGCATCGAGCGCTTCGGCAGCCGCCTCCTTGTAGGCGACAATCAATCCGCCGGTACCCAGCAGCACCCCGCCAAAATAACGCACCACGATCACCAGTACATCGGTAAGATGACGCGAATTGATCTGCCCCAGTATAGGCCTTCCGGCCGTACCCGATGGTTCGCCGTCGTCGTTGGCCCTGAATTCGGTACGCTCCGCACCCAGCATGTAGGCATAACACACATGGCGCGCATCGTAGTATTTTTTCCGTACCGAAACCAGTACGTCGCGCACTTCCTCCACCGAGCCCACCGGACAGGCCATAGCGATAAACTTACTGCCCTTTTCGCGGTATAATCCTTCACCCGGCCGCGACAGGGTCCTGTAAAATCCGATCCGTTCAGCCATCTCTTTCCATTGAAACTAAAAAATTACTGATTGCAAAATTACAATTTTTAAAAGAAATAATTTACCTTTGTGTCATCAGAACAACGGGAATTAAACAAACAACACATGTACGAAGCATTGAAAGAACTTGATCCGGTGCGGATCAATTTTAATGAAGGCGGACTTCATATTCTGAATATTATTCTGGGTTTTATTATGTTCGGAGTAGCTTTGGGGATCAGGCCATCGCAATTCAAACTACTTATTACCAAGCCAAAATCCACGGTGCTCGGCCTGTTTTCACAACTCATCGTGCTGCCGGCAGTTACCTTTCTGCTGGTGGTTCTGTTCAGCAACCACATCACTCCCATGGTGGCCATGGGGATGATTCTGGTAGCAGCCTGTCCCGGAGGGAATATCTCCAACTTTATTTCGTCCTTTTCGCGTGCCAATACCGAATTATCGGTCGGGCTCACGGCCACCACCACCCTGTTGGCAACCCTTACTACGCCTGCCAACTTTGCCCTGTGGGGCGGCTTATACGTACGTTATATCAACAAACACGCTACGCATGCCCTTCAACCTTTGCAAATCGACCAGGGACAAATGTTTGAAACCGTGTTTATTCTGCTGGGCATCCCTTTGATTGCCGGGATGCTTTTTGCTCATTACTTCCCTAAAATCACAGCCCGGCTCCATAAGCCCATCCAGTATGTATCCATCGTTTTCTTTTTGGCCATCGTGGTGATTTCATTTTCCAATAATTTCGATTTATTTTTGAAGTATATAGGGTATGTATTTCTCATTGTTCTGATTCATAACGGACTCGCCCTTTCGTCGGGTTACGGGGTTGCATCGCTATTCGGATTACCCGATGCCGACCGGCGTACGCTCACCATCGAAACAGGCATTCAGAATTCGGGATTGGGATTGGTACTGTTGTTCAATCCCAAGATATTTCCGCCCGAACTGCAACTCGGAGGCATGCTGTTTATCACCGCCTGGTGGGGAATCTGGCACATCATCTCCGGTTTAACCATTGCTTCAAGATGGCACCGTAAACCCTTAAAAAACTGAACAATATGCCAACTATATGGGAAAACACACCTGCTTATCTGCTAAGCAAGCGCTATGTGGTCTGGGCATTTCGTGAGTACTTCAGTTCGGTAACCATTGTCAACGAGGAAAACCTGCCTGCCGAAGGTCCGGTTATATTCGCCCCCAATCACCTGAACGCATTGATGGACGCTCTGGCCGTACTGGCGCTGCCGCCCCGCCGGCTACCGAAAGTGTTTCTGGCAAGGGCCGATTTGTTCCGGCTTCCCAAAGTCGTAGTCCGGTTCATCCGTTTCACCAAAATACTGCCGGCCTATCGCATCCGTGATGGCTACGATCAGCTCGACCGGAACAAAGAAACGTTCGAAGAAGCCGAACAAACCCTACTTAACCGTTCGTCGGTGACGGTGATGCCCGAAGGCAACCAGGGCGAAGAACGGAATATACGTCCGCTGGTGAAGGGAATTTTCCGCATCGCCTTCAGCGCCCAACAGAAAATGCCGGCCGGGATGTCGGTCAAAATTATCCCCATCGGCCTGGAATACGGCGATCTGATCGAATATCAACGCTCCCTGATCATTAAAATCGGCACTCCCATCGATGTTGCGGACTATATGGAGCAGTATGCCGAAAATCAGGTCAAAGCCACCAATGAACTGAAAAACACCCTGCGTGAAGCACTCGAATCGCTCACGGTACATCTTCCTGCCGGCAGCAATTACCCTCTTTACGATACGCTCGTGGAGTGGCTGGCTCCCGAAATGGCCGGCAATGCAGCCCTACCGCTTCCCCTCCGGCTTTTCAACGCTCGCTGTGCGGTGGCCGCAAAGCTTCGAGATCTTGAAAAAAACGAACCGGATACAATCGAGAACATACGAAGATTACACGAGAAATATAAATTGCTGGCCGACCGCCTGAAACTTCCCGCAGGCGAAGCCTCGCGTCCCTTCGTACCAGGCTCCGGTATGCTGCAGATCCAACTGAAAATCGTGTTAGCCTGGATAGGTATGCTCCCGGGTGCCCTCATCAATTACCTTCCCTACAAACTCATCACCTCGGTACCCGCGATGGCCGGCATCCGCTACAGCGGCTTTTTCAGCTCGGTGTTTTACGGTTCCGCCCTTATCGTCCTGCCACTGTACTACCTGGCAGCAAGCTCGTTGCTGGCCGCTACCACTCCCCTTGCCTGGTGGAGCCTCTTCGTCTCCATCCCCCTGTTTTACCTGAGCGGTAAACTTTCGTTCCGGCTGTACCGTTGTATTCGAGACTTGCGCCGCGACCGGCGTATGCTGAAGCTGCAGAAAAAGGTCGGCCGGAGCTTCGACGAGCTGATAGCGATCCGCTTGAAGATTATTGCTTTAATTCGATAACTATCAATTTTATAGCGCTT
>Ga0334889_1003053_pt1 | contig 17356 bp, 16 predicted proteins | sample GraSluR1_MG_2_FD_207222 | JGI IMG/M metagenome (GOLD analysis project Ga0334889, IMG submission 207222) | Sludge microbial communities from methane-producing bioreactor in Wageningen University, Netherlands - Granular Sludge_8_08-R1 | ecosystem: Engineered > Bioreactor > Anaerobic > Unclassified... | reverse complement strand
GCTAAGGATCATGGGGCAATATTTTTGAAAATTGATCCGGACATCAAAAAAGAAAGCCCGGATTTTGAGGAGATAATAAAAAGGTGTGGTTTCAGGAAAAATGAAACTGGCATTAATTTTGAAGGTGTGCAGCCAAATTTTGTTTTTCGTCTCGATATCAATCCTTCGGAAATCAAACTTTTGGAAAACATGCATTCCAAAACCCGATATAATATAAGGCTGGCTAAAAGAAAAGGGGTCAGCATCAGAGAGGCCCGGGGCAAAGAAGATTTAAAAATATTTTATGATATTCTCAAGGAAACTGCGGAAAGGGACAGGTTTCTAATCCGCTCTTACGAATATTTTGAATGGATATGGGATCAGCTGGTAGAAAACAATTATGCACAGATATTTTTAGCTGAATACCAGGGAAAAGTAATATCAGCTGCTCTGGCCCCTATCCTGGGAGAAAAAGCCTGGTATCTGTATGGAGCATCCAGCAATGAGTTCCGCAATGTAATGCCTAATTACCTTATACAATGGGCTATGATACAATGGGCGCGCAAAAATAATTGCGTTCTTTACGATTTCAGAGGAGTATCAGGAGATATGGACGAGAGCAACCCCCTGTATGGGCTGTTCAGGTTCAAAAAAGGTTTCAACGGGGAATTGACTGAATTTGTCGGAGAATGGGATATGGTTTATTCTCCTTTTTTCTATTTTCTTTGGACCAGGGTTTTACCTGTATATAGAAAAATAGGCAGGTAATATATTAGAATCCGGAGAGGTCAGGAGGTTTTTGTGCAGCACTTACTGGATGAAAAATGGATTGAAATCGATGTGGATGCGATAAAACAGAATTTAGAAAGTATTAATGCTCTTGTGGATGAGCGGGTCAGGCTTATTGCAGTTGTCAAGGCTGATGCTTATGGGCATGGGGCGGCAAATATAGCCCGGATTCTCTACCAGAACGGGGTTGACTTTTTTGCCGTTACTTTTTTGCATGAGGCTATGGTTCTTCGAAAAGCCGGGATACGTTCCAGTGTAATGGTCTTTAGTCCCCTGATCGAACAGGAACAGGTGAAACAGGCGATCGATAATCATTTTACATTGACAGTAAGTTCTCTTTACGATAGTCAATTGATTGACGAAGTAAGCCGGCACCTTAAACAGGCGGTCACCGTTCATCTAAAGCTGGATACAGGTTTGGGCAGGTTTGGTTTAAAGCCTGAAGAGCTTTCCGAAATATGCCAATCATTAAAGGAAAATCCTCACATATACATAGAAGGAATATATACACATATGGCTGAAGCGGCATCATCTGATGCCAGCTTCACTGAAAAACAGTTTGATTTATTTATGACCACAGTGAGTAATCTGGAGAAAAATGGCTATAAAATACCGGTTAGCATTGTGCCAACAGCGCTGTTTTCTTAAAGTATCCTCATATGCACCTGGATGCAGTGAGGATAGGAACTCTTCTTTCCGGTCAATTTCCGGCAGGGGAGTTTTCGCAGAGGCTGGATTTGCTGGATCCTTTTAAATTCAAAAGCCGAATTATTTCTTTGAAAACCCTGGAAGCCGGTAGCTCACTGGGATATTACCGTACTTACCGGCTGAAGGAAAAAGCGCAAATCGCAGTTATCCCGGTGGGCTTTAATGATGGTCTGGCTCTCGAAGTGAATAATAAGGCAACAGGCTTGCTGGATCTATTGAAGATATTGGCCAAAAAGATACTGGCTTACTGGAATTCTCCGAGATTCAACATCTATGTAAACATAAAGGGGTCTTCCTGTTGTCCCATAAGAGGCAAGGTTTTCATGCAAATGTCCATGGCGGAAATACCCCCTGACCTGGATGTTGAAATTGGTGATGAAGTTGAATTGCCGGTAAGAAAGACCCTGGCATCAAAGAATTTGCTGCGTCTATATATGAAAGAAGGCGAAGCAGTAAAAGTGGAAAGTGAAGACCTTACTGCCTATATGGTTGAGAAGGAGGATTAGAAGGTGGGTAAAAAACTGGTCGTTGCTTTGATAGTAATATTTCTTCTGGTAATGGGAGCACTATCTATAAAGGTTTCCAGTGCTCCTCAATACGGCCTGGCAGGGAAAGGATTATCCGGTATAGGAGTGATTGAGGTAAATGGACTTATTGGTGCCTCTGGAAGCTACCTGGGAACCGATACTTCATCTGCCGGTCAAATCATGAAAGCTGTTCGGGAGGCGCGGGAGCGGGAGGATATCAAGGCTGTAGTGCTGAGAGTGAATAGTCCGGGAGGAGCCGCCGGGGCATCTCAGGAAATAGCCATCGAACTGGATAAGTTGCGGGACAGCGGCAAGCCGGTGGTTACTTCCATGGGTGACAGCTGTGCTTCCGGGGGTTATTGGATAGCCTGCAGCACTGATTATATAATAGCCAATGGAACTTCAATAACTGGAAGTATCGGGGTAATAATGGAATTGACCAATCTGCAGGAGCTTTTTGACAAGCTGGGAATTCGCCAGGAAACAATAAAAAGTGGAGTTCACAAGGATATGGGTTCAGCGGGCAGGGAGATGACCGAACAGGAGAGAGCCATATTCCAGGATATGATAGATGATTCCTATCAGCAGTTTCTGGATCAGGTCAGGCAAGGCCGGAAAGGTAAAATAACTGAAGAAAAATTGCTGGAGATAGCAGATGGCAGGATGTTTACCGGGAGACAGGCTATGGAACTGGGCATTGTAGACGGTCTGGGCAATTATTATGATGCCATTGAAAAAGCCAGGGATTTGGGCGGCTTAAGTAGTGAAAGCAAGGTGGAAGTATTGAACGCCAATAAATTCTGGGAGGAAATATTCTTGAGCTACGATGCCGGAAATGTATTGGGGGAATTGATATCACCAGATTCACAGCTATTGTTTGACTAGTCTTCCTGAGGCAAAGCTGAAAGACCTTAAGATTCACTCTCCGGGCACTACTGATGCTCGCTTTGCTCACGAATAAGGCTGCTTCGCTAACGCCCAAAATGACATTGAATTATGCAAAAATGCTCAAATATCGTAAAACAGGGGGGAGAGACGTGACACCAACAGAAATAATATATGGGATATTTTTTCAACCGGTATCTACCCTGAGGTATCTGAAAAAGGGAAAACCATTGCTGGGCGGGTTGTTACTGTTTTTCTGTGTTATTCTCTTGAACATGATAATAAATAGGGGTTTAGGGATACTGGAATCGCAAAAGATGGCATTAGCCATTAATGCTGACTTGTTCTGGATATGGGTTCTGCTGGGGCCGATCTTTTCCCTGATTATCCTGTTTATTATGGCGGGACTGTCTTCATTATTGAGTGAAGTGGTTTATGGAAAAGCTAATGCCGTTGGTTTGCTGGTATGTCTGAGTTTTGCTTCTGTACCAGGAGTATTAGGACCTCCACTGCAATATGCGGCTGTACTCCTGGGGCTGAGCGGGCTGGCCAGCTTTGTTGCTCTGGGGGTTTTTGTGTGGGTTATGGTTTTGCAGGTATTGTCTTTGCGAGAAGCTCTGGCATTGCAAACAGGGCAGGCAATATTTATTTATCTTTTACCTTTAATAACAATGTCGCTCATCTTTATGGCAGTATTTTTTATACTGTTTTCCATACTCCCGTTTTCAGCTTAATTTATGCAGAAAATAAAGGATATTTTATGTAAGTGAAGAAATAATTGGTTAAAAACATTTGGGGGTTGGGGATTAATGAAACGGCGTATCTTAATAGTAGATGATCAAAAAGGAGTCAGGCGTTTATTGGAGGAGCTTTTCAAGAAAGATGGCTGGGAAGTCCACCTTGCCTGTGACGGTAAAGAAGCTATTGCCAGGGTTGATGAAACATTGCCTGATATAATCCTGATGGACATGAAAATGCCCAGCATGAATGGTCTGGAAGCCTCCCAAAAAATATTGGCCCGGAATAATAATCAGGCTATTCTTATGATGACTGCTTATGGGGAAATGGATGTAGTGCAGAAGGCTTTGGAGGCGGGCGTCAGAAAATGCATAAGCAAACCGTTTGATATATTGGATTTGCGTGAAACCGTAAAGCGAATGCTGGATTAATTCAAGAATAGCAGTTGCTGTGAATAAAGGCGTAATTTTCTGTCCGTGGTTTTTTGTATATAAGCTAATAGAAAATAATATAATTAGGGGTGATATAACTATGGCACTTGTTTCAGTAGACGAATTGTTGTCCAGGGCTCAAGAACGTACTTATGCTGTAGGAGCTTTTAATGCCAATAACATGGAAATAATCCAGGCCATCGCCAAAGCGGCTGAGCTGGAGAATTCCCCGGTTATTATGCAGGCCAGCCAGGGAGCTATTTCTTATGCAGGATTGGATTATATTACCGGTATGGTAGAAATAGCAGCGGAGTCTGTTAAGGTTCCGATAGCATTGCACCTGGACCATGGAACAGATTTTGACCAGGTGGTAAGGTGTATCCGCAGTGGTTTTTCATCGGTTATGTATGATGGTTCCAAACTGCCGCTGGAGGAGAACATTGCTATGACCAACAAGGTTTTGGATATAGCCAGGCCTATCGGTGTATCAGTGGAGGCCGAATTGGGGAAAATAGGTGGTACAGAGGACAATGTTCATGTAGATGAAAAGGAAGCTATGTATACTGATCCCGAAGAAGCCCGGTATTTTGTGGAGAAAACAGGAATCAAGAGCCTGGCGATAGCGATCGGGACAGCTCATGGACAGTACAAAGGGGAACCCAAACTGGATTATGGGCGTTTGGAAAAAATAAAATCCATGATCAATATACCCATTGTATTGCATGGCTCATCAGGGGTACCGGATGAAGCTGTGCAAAAGGCTGTAAAATTAGGTATATGCAAAGTGAACATCGATACCAATATTAGAGAGGCCTTTGTTGGAGAAATGAGGCGGGTTATAGCAGAAAAGCCTGCTGAAATTGATCCCCGGAAAATATTGGGGCCTGCCAGGGAAGTTACTGTTGAATTGATTCGCCAGAAAATGAGGGTCTTCGGCAGCTCAGGCCAGGCCTGATTGCCTGCTTGCGAGATTATGCGTACTAAGGGGAATTTTTGACACGGGCTCGCTACGCTCGCACACGGATTTAACAGATTTACACTGATTTTTTTCGTTAATGTTTTATATTTATGGGATTTCTACGAAGCTGAACTGATGGTTAATAAATTCCTTTTATTTCGATTTTCAGGATAACGGAAGCTATAGCTTCAATATTAATGGAAGCTGAGTATTTCATTAAACTATTAACTATAATTTTTTACGTCCACCAAACTAAAAATACTAAAAAGAATCTGTGTTAATCTGCGTCCGCAGGATCTGTGTGCGAGCGTAGCAAGCCTGTGTCAAAAAAATTTCCTTGCTGCGTAGTAGTCTCTGTCTACTTGCAATTTGAATTAATAGTTTAAAATTAGACTGCGTGAAGCACTTTAGGAGGTTGTTTTTTTTGCGTATTTTTATTGATTCTGCTAATATTGAAGAAATCAGGGAAATCAACAGCATGGGTTTCCTGGATGGAGTAACAACTAATCCCAGCCTGGTTGCGAAAGAAAAAAGGAATTACCGTCAAGTGATTCAAGAGATATGTGCTATAGTCAATGGCCCTATAAGTGCTGAGGTAATTGGAACAGACTACGAATCCATGGTCAGGGAAGCTGAAGAACTGGCTAAAATTCACCCTAATGTAGTCATAAAAATTCCCCTGACCGAAGACGGTTTAAAGGCTATTTCTACTTTGAGGGACATGGACATTTCTACCAATGCAACTCTGGTTTTTTCTGCCAATCAGGCTTTGCTGGCAGCCAGAGCAGGAGCCAGCTTCGTCAGTCCGTTTATTGGAAGAGTTGATGATATTGGAAATGATGGACTGTTTTTGCTCCAGGACATGCTCAGTATTTTTGACCAGTATATGATTGATACAGAAGTTATTGCTGCCAGTATAAGACATCCCATGCATGTGGTCGAAGCTGCCAAAATGGGTTCGCATATAGCTACCATTCCTTATAATATCATCAAGCAGATGGTAAAACACCCGCTTACTGATGCAGGTATAGAAAAATTTCTTGCCGATTGGAAACAAAATTCACAGAAATAGAAGATTAAGAATTTTGCATAATTAGTTTTTTAATATGATTCGTGGGGTACTTTAGTACTGTCATCCTGAGGCAACGCCGAAGGATCTTAAGATTCACCCTCCGGGCACTACTGATGTTCGCTTTGCTCACGATTAAGGTGGCTTCGCTAACGCTCAGAATTATGCAAAACTCTCGATTAAGAAACAATTTTGAGAAGGGAGGTTTGTAAGTGGAGAGGGAATTGGCTCTTGAATTTGCCAGAGTAACCGAAGCAGCGGCTCTGGCTGCTGCCTGTTGGGTAGGCAAAGGTGACAAAGAAGCTGCAGATGATGCTGCTGTGACTGCCATGAGGGTAATGTTTGATACGGTTTCGGTTGACGGCCTGGTAGTCATTGGCGAAGGAGAAATGGATGAAGCCCCCATGCTCTATATTGGTGAACGGGTTGGTATGGGAGTCTTGCCTCAGGTGGATATTGCCGTTGACCCGTTGGAAGGAACCAATATTGTTGCTAAAGGCTTAACCGGTGCAATTGCTGTACTGGCTGTTGCGCCCAGGGGTTCCTTACTGCATGCTCCTGATATGTACATGGATAAGATAGCGGTAGGTCCGGAATGTAAGGGAAGGGTTTTTCTGGAAGCACCGGTAAAAGACAATTTGCGCGAAGTTGCCAGAGCCCTGGATAAACTGATATCCGAGGTTACCCTGGTAACCCTGGATCGTCCAAGGCATGAAGGCATTATAGAAGAAGCGCGGAGAGCAGGTGCCAGAATAAAATTAATCAGTGACGGGGATGTCTCTCCGGGGGTTGCTGCAGCCTATCAGAATTCGGGTGTTGATATCCTGATGGGGATAGGCGGTGCGCCAGAGGGAGTTATTACTGCTGCAGCCTTGAAGTGTCTGGGAGGAGATTTTCAGGCACGTTTGTATCCGGAAGGCCCGGAGGCCGCGGATGAAATCAAGAGATGCCGGGAAATGGGGATCGATGATGTGAACAAAGTGTTCACTATTGATGAATTGGCCCAATCTGATGATGTTATTTTTGTCGCAACGGGTATTACGGATTCCTTTTTGTTAAAAGGGGTCAGGTATTTTAAACGTCGTGCAGTGACCCAAACCCTGGTTATGCGAAGTACATCAGGCACCATCCGGCATATAGAAGCTGATCATAATCTGGACAAAAAGCCCCTTTTCAAGGATCAGCGAATAAAGTTGAACAATTTTTGATTAATGCAGTTGATTAATTCTGCCTGGATAATGGTATAATATCTATAGGAAATCTGCGTACTCATGTACAGTTTTTTCCTCACCAGGGAGCCTATCGTGGATAGTATTGTCAATCGAGACCCCGCATTTAGATTCATACACTCCATAGTGAAGCTTTTTTATTTTGATTTGGATAGACAAAGCCTGGTTCTCGCCAGGGATAGCGGTGTGTCCAATGTTTTAGGAGGATAATAATTGAATATCTCAGAACTGGAAAATAAAACCATGTTGGAACTCTATCAAATTGCCCGAAATGTTAACCTGACCGGTTATTCTAAACTACGGAAAAAAGAACTGGTTTTTGAAATAACCAAAGCGGTAACTCATTCAGATCAGTTGCTTCAGGCACAGGGTGTTTTGGAAATAATGCCGGATGGATATGGCTTTTTAAGACCCTTTGCCTACTTGCCCAGCCAGGAAGACATCTACGTATCTCCGTCCCAGATTAGAAAGTTTGAACTCCGTACAGGAGATCGTGTTGGGGGACAGGTAAGATCACCCAAAGATAGTGAAAGATTTTTTGCGCTGTTAAAAGTGGAGGATGTTAATGGCTTTCCTCCCGAAGATTCAGTAAAAAGGATTCATTTTGATGCTCTTACTCCTCTATATCCCCGGGAAAGATTGAAACTGGAAACTCAATCACAGGAATTGTCCACTCGTATCATTGATTTGGTTTCGCCTATTGGCAAAGGGCAGAGAGGGCTTATTGTTTCGCCTCCGAAGGCAGGGAAGACGATTCTTTTACAAAAAATTGCCCAGGGAATAAGCAATAATCACCCTGAAATAGAACTGATTATTCTTCTGGTTGATGAGAGGCCGGAAGAGGTTACCGATATGCAGCGTTCTACAAAAGCTGAAGTAGTAGCCTCAACCTTCGACGAACCGCCGGAAAACCATGTAAAAGTTGCCGATATGGTTCTGGAGAGAGCCAAGCGGCTGGTGGAGCACAAAAAAGATGTAGTGATATTGATGGACAGTATTACACGACTGGCACGGGCTCATAATCTCGTGGTGCCCCCCAGCGGTCGTACACTGTCCGGCGGTATAGATCCAGCTTCTCTGGATAAACCTAAGAGATTCTTTGGTGCTGCTCGTAATATTGAAGAGGGGGGCAGTATGACAATAATAGCTACTGCCCTGGTAGAAACAGGTTCCCGGATGGATGAAGTGATATTTGAAGAATTTAAAGGCCGTGGAAATATGGATCTGGTATTAGACCGAAAACTTGCAGAAAAAAGGGTATTCCCGGCGATTGATCTCAAACGCTCCAGCACCAGGAGAGAAGAGCTGCTTTTGACTGAAGAAGAAATGGGCCTGATCTGGAATCTTCGCCGAACCTTCAGTGACCACAATCAAGTCGAAACCATGCAGATGATGATTGATACTATGAAAAAGACCAAATCCAATCAGGATCTTTTAAGAGCAGCCCCTGTTGTTTTTGGAAACAATAACAGAAGAGCATATTAAGCTTATAATATAAATTAAAATATAGATGATATATATTTCTTTTGTAAAATACAAATGGAAGCTCAGAGAAAAGCATAGAAAATATCTCAGAAATTGAATAAATACCATAAATAATGTGAAAAATAAGGGTCATAAGCCCCTTATTTTTTTTCTGCCTGTACAAGCGAGGTGAAAATATAGTGTTAAAGAAATGGGCAGCCTTACTGGTATTATGTTGCTTAATCCTGGGGGTAAGCGCAGAAACGGGTTTGGCGGTTTTAACCAAGGGGGATTTTGTACCCTGTTGCCAGAGGCAAAGCCTGCTGACAGACAGCCAGGTAAAATTATATCAGGTTGCCAAAGGGGATACTCTCTGGGATATAGCCCGAAGGTTCAACGTAGATCTCAAAACCATCACCATGATAAATAAACTGGATGATAATAGTAATTTAAGCATCGGCCAAACTCTGGAATTGCCTTACAGGAGCTCCAGTATTCATGTAATCAGCAGGGGGGAGACTATGTGGGATATTGCCAGCAGATATGATATCAGTGTAGGGCAACTGCAGAAGATGAATCCCGATAAGAACCCCAGGAGGCTGAAAATTGGGGATAAATTAACTATCCCTTCCAGCGTACGCCAGGATATTGCGGGTGAAGTGAAGCCTTCCCGAGGTATTTCATTTAGCGGAGCTGTTTTAGCCTGGCCCATTATAGGTGTGATAACATCGAATTATGGATGGAGAAAATCAGGTTTTCACCATGGTTTGGATATTGCCGGTGATATTGGCGATTCAATCAAGGCAGCTGATGATGGTATAGTATCATTTGCAGACTATAAATCAGTATATGGACGCACGGTGATAATAGACCATGCCAATAAGCAACAGACCTTATATGCCCACCTGCAAAATATATATGTTAAAAAAGGGCAGGAAGTCAGAAAAGGACAGAAAATTGCTACATGTGGAATCAGTGGTCGAACTACAGGACCTCACCTTCATTTTGAGGTTAGAGAAGATAGTGATACTTATGACCCGTTGAAGTATTTGAGACAGTAAAATAAAGAAAAAGCCTTTCTTGCGTCGTGAAAAACAGTTTTTTCAATCCTGCTCAAGGGAGGCTTTTTTTATGTTCTGATTTAGGATAGTCTATTAATATGATTAATCCTTAATTTTAAATTGTGGATTTTTAATTAGGGTAGAGAAGCTTGCGCTTCTCATGTATTATTTTATGTATGCTTCTGTCCTTGTAGGGACTGCTTAATAATCAGACATCTAGTGTTTCAGCCAATGGCTTTAATATTTTTGCAGGAAAGAGGTTTAATATGTATCTAACTTTATATGCCAATGAACGGGGCGAAGTCCTGGAACATCCTGCTTTGAGTATGCTGGGACGTACAGGCCTGGATTGGGTGGGCCCGGAAAAAGAGGAAATGATCCCCCTGCCTAAAGGCTCATCTCTGGTCAGTATCCCTGATCATATACCGGTTGGTTTGGACAGGGATGAGAACCTCAGCTATTTTGAATTGGATCCGATGGCCCCCCAAAGGAAAGTATATGCCGTTGCTGCGCTCTTGCCCCAGGGTTTTACCCGCACGCTATTGCCTGCCTGTGTAAGCAGCAGCAGGGAGGCGGTTTTGCCTCTGATGGGTTATACAGCTGTGGGATTGAAAAATGATAAGATATATGTTGCTGCAGTGCAAAGCGATGAACACCGCAAGTGGCATCCGGTGAATTACAATACTGAAGGCCTGGAAAGCAAAATACATGCAATACTGAAAAAAATGCCAGAGAACCGGATTGCCAGGCAGCTGGCCCGCTGTTCACTGGAATATGGTTGTTTTACGGCACAAAATATCTTTTACCAGAGATGGGAAGGGGGGATTCCCACAAGCAGGGCTTGTAATGCCAATTGTATTGCTTGTATTTCCGAAAGCCATGGTGGAGTCGATTCTCCCCAAAATCGAATAGACTTTAATCCCACTGTAGAAGAGATATGTCAATTGGGAACAGAGCATTTAGAGAGGGCTCAGGATGCCATTATCAGTTTTGGTCAGGGGTGTGAAGGAGAACCATCTCTTAATGCCCGAAACTTGTCCAGAGCTATTCAAATTATTCGTGACAGGACTGAGCAGGGTACCATAAATATTAATACCAATGCAGGTTATAGCGAAGGGATCAAAGCAATCTGCGATGCCGGTCTTGATTCCATGAGGGTTACGATTTTTTCCTGTAAGGAAGAAAATTATAATAAATATCACCGCCCCAATACTTATTGTTTTAAAGATGTGGAAAGTTCCATTCGCTATGCCAAGGAAAAAGGGAAATATGTAGCCATTAATCTCCTGGTTTTTCCTGGTTTTTCCGATCGTGAAGAAGAGATAGAACATTTGTTGGATTTTGTTAAAAGAAATGATATAGATATGATACAATTGCGCAACCTGAATATTGATCCAGAGCTGTTATGGCAGAGTTTTGAGAGTGAAATGGGGGGAATAGGGATAAACAAGTTCCTTGCTTTATTAAAGCAGGAAATGCCTCAACTCAAGCTGGGTTCATATACCCATCCCATCCGTTAGACAGGTAAAATGTGGGCAGCAGGTTTAGCTGACAAGGTATTAAAGGAGTGAGAGGAAGAATTGGATAAGAAAGGGCCTTTTACGGTAAAGGAACTCAAGCATCTACCGGCAGGCAAACAGGTATGGGGAAAGTATCTGATCATAGAAAAAAGAGAAAGAAAAACCAGGGATGACCGAATAATAATAGATTTGAAACTGGGAGATTCATCAGGGGAGATTGATGCCATAGTCTGGGATAATTGCTCAGTTACCGGCGAGATGAAAGCTGCTTGCGTGATAGGTTTATTGGGGGAAATCCGAACCTACAATAAGCGGCTGCAGTTGAATGCCAAAAGAATCAAGATATTGGAGGAAGATCCATCAGAATACCTGAAGACTCCAGATATTGATATCCACACGCTGATAGATAAATTTGATACATTACTGGATGCTATTGTAAATACTCATTTGAAAGAAGTTCTGCACAGAATTTTTTCTTCGGAAATACGGGAAAAGTTTTTCAAATCTCCTGCAGCCAAAAGCATTCACCATAATTATATCGGCGGCTTGCTGGAGCATACCCTTTCGGTGGCTGAGTTATGCAGCAGAGCTGCAGATTCATATCCATTTTTAAACAAGGATCTTCTGCTGGCTGGAGCCATTTTACATGATTTAGGCAAGATAATGGAAATTGAGCTTGAAGTGGTCCCCAGTTATTCAGTGGAAGGTCGCTTAATGGGACACATTGTACTGGGGAGCGAATTACTCAGTACTTATATAAAGCAAATGCGAAAGGATAACATTGCTTTCCCTGAAAAACTGGAGTGGATGTTAAAACATATGATATTAAGCCATCATGGGAACCTGGAGTACGGTTCTCCGGTGATACCTCTTTTCCCGGAGGCATTTGTTCTGTATATGATGGATAATCTGGATGCCAAACTATTTGTCTATAAAAACAAGATTGAAGAAGATGATTCAGACGATGAGTTTTTTTCTGCTTATGACAAATTCTTTGGACAGTATTTTTTTAAATATCGTTACCAGGAATAATAAGGGACTGTTTTCAGAGAGAAGGACAGGTTATTTTGCCATGTCTTTTAAAACATGACAAAAAAACCCATTATGATTATACCCGTCCGCCGTTTGATTTGACTATTTCTACAGCTCTGGCTATATTTCCCTCGGAAGTTACCAGGGTAAGCACAAAGGCGCTGCCTCCTGCCGTATCAGCGTCAGGATTGCCCAGCCCACTGGCAGAATCGCTGGCTGCCAGCAATGGGTCAGATCCTCCTTCTATACCCGAAGGACTGCTCTCGGTGGCTCTGCTGGCACTGCTGGAATATATGGTCGGGCCGCTCAAGGTAGTAGCATTATTAATAGGGCTGTTGTATTCACTGTCATTGTTTACACCGTAGCGCGATATTCTATCTACCTGCACCGAACCGGAGTCAGGAACCAGCCCAGCCCTGCACATTTCTTCAGCAGCATTCTGAGCCTGCTTACTATAAGGAAAGTATGCCAGAATACTCTTCTCACCTTTTTCCAACTGCAATCAAATCACCTCATATGTTTTTAATTAATTTGCGTGATCGGCGAAGGATTTATACATTCGCAGTACGCAGTAGACAGAGAAAGCGCAGCAGTGGTTCTCTTTTACCGGGCTAGTGTGGCTTTTTGTAAGGCTTTCGAAAAAGCCGCCTGAAGACCAGACTCCGCTACCGGGAACACTAATGCTTGTCTCGCGTGTCCGGGGGTACAGCGCTAATTCCCTTCCATGGTCAATATCGCTCTCGCGCCATTCATGGCGCTCGCCTTCGCCAAGTTGTTCCTCGGTAGCTGCATCAACGGTCGTTACGTCGGCGTTTTCAAAATCCTTACAAAAAGCGCGCTATACTTGTTTTTCTATAAGTAATCGTTATCGGCCGTACCAGACACAGGGGGACGGATGACACAGGGGGACGTTTTTGTTGTGTCATCTTTGATGACACAACAAAAACGTCCCCCTGTGTCATCCCCCTGTGTCATCAAAATACTAAAAAGAATCTGTGTTAATCTGCGTCCGCAGGATCTGTGTGTGAGCATAGCGAGCCTGTGACAAAAAAAATTTCCTTGCTGCGCAGTCTCTGTCTCATGTGCAGATTGGATAATAATTGGCTTCTTTTGTTCATATTTGCTTCCTCTTGTATTTTCTATTTTTTCTTGATATAATTTTCTCTGCAGTCTGTAGAGAGAACTGTTTATGATTCTATACAAATGGCCTGAAGAGAGGTGAAAACTGTGAAAAAAGAAATACATCCTGAATATTATCGTGCCAAAGCCAGGTGCGCCTGTGGAAATGAGTTTGAAGTGGGTTCTACCAAGGAGAATATAAAGGTTGAGATTTGCTCCAAATGTCACCCTTTCTACACAGGGAATAAAAACAGATTAGTAGATACAACAGGTAGAGTAGATAAGTTCAAGAAGAAATATGGTTTACAGTAATACAAGGCAGGGGCGATAGTCTCTGCTATTTACTTGTATACATTATAAATTCATATTGTTTTATGATATCACCCTGAGGCAAAGCCGAAGGGCTTGAGATTCCCTTTTCGGGCACAACTGATGCCAGCTTAGCTCACAATCAAGGAGAGCTGGCCTTCAGAATGAAAAATGGAGATTTTTGAATGATGCAAAAATCTCCATATCCATAAGGTGGTAATTATGAGTAAAAATTTTCAGTATGGGGGTATGGCGGTTATTGAGGGCGTAATGATGCGCGGGCCGAAGCGTACTTCACTTGCTGTAAGAAAACCGGATGGCAGTATAGAAGTCGAAGAAGAGGCCAACAGTGATCTGGCTTCACGCTATCCGTTTTTGAAATGGCCTTTTATCCGGGGAACTCATGTTCTCATAGATTCCATGGTAATGGGTATTCGTATGTTAAACAAGTCTGCCAATATGTCTCTGGAAGAAGAAGAGGAAGAACTCAGCACCACGGAAATATTTCTTACCGGTTTATTTGCTTTTGCTCTGGCAGTACTTCTTTTTGTGGTTCTTCCGACAGCAATAGTACACTTCAGCAGTAATTATCTGGGTAATGCTTTAAGCCAGAATATCATTGAAGGTATTATAAGGATTGCTTTCTTTCTTTTATATGTTTATGCCATATCCAAAATGGAAGATATCCAAAGAGTGTTTTCTTATCACGGTGCTGAACACAAATCCATTTTTGCTTATGAGGCAGGAGAAGAACTTAAAGTAGAGAACGTACGCAAGTACAGTACCCTCCATCCCCGCTGCGGGACCAGTTTTTTATTGATAGTAATGGTAATTTCCATACTGGTTTTCGCCCTGTTGGGAGAAGGGGACCTCTTTTATCGCATATGGTCCAGACTGGCAGTATTGCCTGTAATCGCTGGCCTGGGTTATGAATTTCTGAAATTCAGCGGGAAATATTATGCAAATGACTGGGCCAGGTTTCTGATAGCTCCCGGTCTGTACTTGCAAAAACTGACTACCAGTGAACCTGATGACAGTATGCTGGAAGTAGCTATAACAGCTTTGCAGGCAGTTCTGGAGCTGGAAGCGCAGAATGGACTCTGCCAGGAATCCCCGACCTAGATGGAGCAAACAGAAAATGAGTTATTATACTAGGATACTTATTATTTGCAGTCTGGGAGGGAAACATTAAGAATGCTGAAAAAATTGGAAAAATTAGAGGAAAAATATAATGAAATAAATGAGCTTTTGAGCAAGACAGAGATAATCAATGATCAGAGCCAGTATCAGAAGTATGCTAAAACCCATGCGGAATTGAGCGAAATAATTGGCAAATATCGTGATTATAAATCTGTTCTGCAAGAGCTCAAGGACACTCTGGAAATGCTGGAGGAAGACAATGAAGAGGAATTCAAACAAATGCTGCTGGAGGAAAAAAGCAAGTTGCAGCAGCAGCAGGATATTCTGGAAGAAGAACTGAAGGTATTGCTTCTGCCCAGGGATCCTAATGATGAAAAAAGTGTTATTATGGAAATACGTGCTGGTACTGGCGGGGAAGAGGCAGCTCTTTTTGCCGCAGACCTTTTTCGCATGTATACCCGCTACGCGGAATACCAGGGCTGGAAAATTGATATTATGGATTCCCACTATACCGATATTGGAGGTATTAAGGAACTGGTTTTTGTTGTTGATGGTCATGGAGCATACAGCAAACTCAAATATGAATCCGGGGTTCACAGGGTTCAGCGTATACCTGCAACAGAGTCAGGCGGCCGCATTCATACGTCAGCAGCTACGGTAGCAGTACTGCCTGAAGCAGAGGAAGTGGAAGTCGAAATCGATCCCAATGAAATTCGGGTGGATGTTTATTGTTCCAGTGGACCTGGGGGGCAGTCGGTTAATACCACTCAGTCAGCGGTCAGATTGACCCATATCCCCAGCGGTCTGGTGGTGACCTGCCAGGACGAAAAGTCTCAACATAAAAACAAGGCCAAGGCATTGCGGGTATTGAGGGCGAGACTCAAGGAAATAGCAGAAGAAGAAAAAAATGCTGAAATGGCTGGAACCAGGAAAAACCAGGTGGGCAGCGGCGACCGCAGTGAACGGATCCGTACTTATAATTTTCCCCAGGGAAGAGTCAGCGACCACCGTATAAATCTTACTTTACACAAATTGGATATCATTCTCGCAGGACAACTGAAAGAAGTAATTGAGCCCCTTATAGCTCATGACCAGGCGGAAAGATTGAAACAGGTGGAATAAGTGCAGCAACAATGGAGGATAAAAGAAATACTTGAATGGACTACCCGGTTTTTTATGGAAAAGGGTATTGAAGAGCCTCGCCTGGAAGCAGAGGTTTTACTGGCCCGGGTTCTACAAAAAGACCGGGTTTATTTATATGCAAATTATGAAGCCCCGGTTAATCAGGAAGAACGTGTTTCTTACCGGGGCTTTATCAGCAGACGGGTTAATGGTGAACCACTGGCTTATATTGTTGGATACAAGGAATTTATGTCACTGGAATTCAAGATCAGTCCAGATGTACTTATTCCCCGCCCGGATACTGAATTATTGGTAGAAACGGTTATAGATCTGGCAAGGGACAAAGGAGATTTGAGAATATGTGATGTGGGTACCGGCTCGGGAGCCATTGCTGTAAGTCTGGCTTATTACCTGCCTGATTCCTGTGTTTATGCCAGTGATATTTGCAGCAGAGCCCTGGAAATAGCCAGGAAGAATGCCCAAAGGCATAAAGTGGATGTTCATTTTTCCCTGGGGGATCTTTTGTATCCGCTGTTAAACGAGAAAAAATTTGATGTAATAACCGCTAATTTACCCTATATTTCTCCTGCTGAGTATGCAGAACTGGAACAAGGGGTCAGGATTTACGAGCCCAGGGAAGCATTGCTGGCTTCAGGGGACGGTTTGGATATATACCGCCGTTTTCTTCCCCAGGCATTTACTATGTTGAAGTCTGGTGCTTATCTTTTTATTGAAATAGGCTCTGGGCAGGGGGAACAAGCGCTTAATATGGGACAGGAATTTGAATTTTCCCGCAGGCAAATTCTTAAGGATACGGCAGGGCGGGATCGCCTTTTAGTATTGAGAAAGGAGTGATTGATTCTGAATACGCTTTGTTTAAAAGTAAATCCCGTAAAACCTGAAGCAGATAAAATCACTCTGGCTGCTGCTTATCTAAGAAAGTCGGAATTGGTAGCTTTCCCTACGGAAACGGTTTATGGTCTGGGTGCTCTGGCCTTCGATCCTGCAGCAGTAAAAAAAATTTTTCTGGCCAAGGAAAGACCGGCTGACAAGCCGCTGCTTGTCCATATAAGCAAGCTTGAACAACTGGCAGGGCTGGTTAAGAGTATTCCGGCAGATGCACGCCTTCTGATGGACAGGTTCTGGCCAGGGCCTCTTTCCATAATATTGCCGGCCAGGGAAGAAGTACCGGCAATTGTCAGGGGAGGGAAAAACACGGTCGGCTTGCGAATGCCTTCTCATCCGGTAGCACTTGCACTCATCGAAGCAGCAGGCC
>Ga0334889_1003052_pt1 | contig 17360 bp, 9 predicted proteins | sample GraSluR1_MG_2_FD_207222 | JGI IMG/M metagenome (GOLD analysis project Ga0334889, IMG submission 207222) | Sludge microbial communities from methane-producing bioreactor in Wageningen University, Netherlands - Granular Sludge_8_08-R1 | ecosystem: Engineered > Bioreactor > Anaerobic > Unclassified ... | reverse complement strand
GAGACCCGAGGCCGCGAACTGGAAGCCCAGGCCCGTCAGGGCACCCGCCAGAACCGCGCTCGGGAACGCCGTGGGATGGAGCGGGTCCAGGAGGGCGGCCGCCTGGCCGATGCCGGGGAAGCCCTGACGCGGGAAGGCCTGGAGACCCTCCGCGTGGGACTGGACCTGCAAGACCTGGGCGAAGCCCAGAAGGACCGCGGAGCCGCTCGCGTCGCCGAAGGGCTGACCCGCGAGGGCCGGGCCGAGGCCGCCCAGGCCCGCCAGGTGGACCGCCTGGAGGGTCTCTTCGATCGCGAAGAGTGCGCCGAGGCCCACAAGGACCAGGGCCGCGCCGAGGTGGGCCAGGGCTTGAGGCGCGAGGCCGTCGGCGAGCACCGCCAGCAGCGAGGGATGGACCGCATTTCTGAAGGTCTGGGCCGAGAAGAGCAGGCCAGCTACCTCAAGGCCGAAGGCCGCCGGAAGATGGACGAGGGCCTGCAGAAGTCCGCCCAGGGCAAGGCGGAACTGGACCAGGCCGCCGCGTTCTCCCACCAGGCGGATCTGCTGGAAGCCTCCGTCGAGGTCCGCCTGGGCAAGGCCGAACGTCTGGAGGGTTCGGCCCTGGCTCGCGAAGGCCGCGCCGCCCAGACCGAGACCCGGGCCCAGGCCCTGCTGGCGAAGGCTGCCGCCCTGGAGGCGGAGGCCGCCCGGGAATCCGAGGAGCTGTCCAAGGCCCTCATGATGCGCGACCAGCTCGGCCAGCAGGCCGCGGCGTGGCGCCAGAAGGGCATGTATGACCAGTCCTGGGGCCGCTGGATGCAGTGTTGCCCCTTCTACTATTGGGCCGGAGTGAACCTGGAGAGGATGGGCCTGCAAGAGCTGCAGTGGGCCTCCCAGATGCAGGGTCAGGCCAACGAGTGGGCTCAGTACGCGGCCCGCCTTCAGGCCGAATCCCAGGCCAAGGCGGCCCAGGCTGCGGCTTTGAAGACCCAGGCCAACGAGCTGGTGGCCACGGCTGCCGGCGAGCGGACCCTGGCCGTCGGCGAGGCCCAGCAGGCCACCTCCGAGAGAGCCCAGGCCGCCTCCGAAGCGCTGCAGGCCGGCGACCTGAAGAGCGCCGCCCGAACTCATCGCGAGGAGGGCCGTCGCCTGTCGGGTGAGGGCAATCGCCTGGTGGGCGAAGGCCGCGCCGACGTGGATCGGGGCTTCGCCATCGAGCAGGCGGGCAAGGACCTGCAGGAAGAGGGCATGCTGCTCTTCGATCAGGGCCGCGAGGTGGAAGAGGAGGCCCGCCTCCAGGAGCGCCAGGGCATCGACCAGATCCGCCACGGTCTGGACTGCGAGGCCGACGCGCGCGTCGAAGAGCGCGATGCCCTGAAGAAGTTCCGTCAGGCCCGCCAGCGCGAAGAGACGGGACGGCGCCACGAGAACCAGGGAATCGACCAGATCCAGGCGGGCTTCGTGGTGGAGTCGGCCGGGCGCGAACTCGCCCAGGAGGGTGTGGAAGAGTTCCAGGACGGCCGTTCTCTGGAGATCCAGGGCCGCCGCAAGGAGAATCGGGGCCGGGCCATGCTCCTGGAGGCCCGCCGCCTGCTTGAAGAGGCGCGCGGCGACGCCGAGCAGGGCTTCCGGCTGCGCGAGAAGGCCCGCAACCTCGAGCACGAGGGCCTGCGCCTGGTGGCCGAGGGCGAGCAGATGATGCGCGCAGGCGGCATCGTGACCGAGAAGGGCCAGGCCTACGTCCAGGCTGCAGACGAGATCCTCCAGGCCGAACCCGAGCCCTGAGCCCCCTGACCCCAGGGCCCCCCTTCCTGCCCCCCGGTGGACCTCCTCCGGGGGTTCATCTTGAGATCGGATGATGAACCCACCCCCTGAGCAGACCCGAGTGCCCCGGACCTGCGCGGGTCCTGGCCGCTCGGTGGCCCGAATTCCAGAGGTCTTCCTGGCGGGCGCGATGATCGTCCTGATCCTGGGCAGCATCCACTTCCGCTGGTGTGCCGACGGTCTGCTGAGCAGGGAAGAATACGCCAAGCACCTGATCTCCGCCACGCTCCAGAACCGCATGCTGGCGCAGGCCTCCAGCCCCTCCGAGTGGCTGGTCAGCGCACTGACGGGGGAGAGCCAGTACCCCCCGCTGGCCTCCTGGTGGACCGGAGTCTGCTTCCGAGCACTGGGAGTCAGCGAACACGCCGCCTTCCTCAGCAATCTGTGCTGGATCTTCCTCCTGCTGGTCGCGGTGTACCTGTCCACGCGCAGGCACGCCGGCCCCGCGCTCGCGACCCTGGCCACGCTGCTGACCGGGACCTCCAGCGTCCTGGTCTCGACCACGGTCGCCTATACCCCCGACGTGTCGCTGAGCGCACTGGCCTTCCTCGGACTGGCGCTGCTGGCCGACGACCCCTCCCTGTCGCGTCGCGGACGTGCGCTGGCCTTTGGAGTGGTGCTCGGCGCCAGCCTGCTCTCCCGCTACCTGGCAGTCTGGTATTTCGTCCTCCCGATCGCCTGGCTGGCCGGAGTCGGATTGTGGCAGGCAGGCTGGCCGGATCGCCTTCGATTCCTGGGGGGGCTGACACTTCTGGCGGGGTACACCGTCGGATTCCTGCACAGGATGTACGGGGGGAGGCACCACCCCATGCTGGAGGGCGGCGAGGTGCTGGTGGTGCTGGGCTCCGCCGTGGCCCTGGCCGTGCCGCTCTGGTTCCTGTCCCGAAAATGTCTGGATGCCGGAAAGGACAACCGCCTGGGAAACCTCCTGGGCAGCCTGGTCGTGGCCTGGGCCATGTCGGTCACCACCTACGTGCACATCTTTCCCGCCTTGCTGCCACTGCTGGGTCCGGACCCCATGATGCCTCCGGACTGGTCCTGGCATCACAACTGGGAGGGGCATGTGGACATGGCGCGCCGGTTCATGCCTGGCTTTTCGGGCCTGCTCATGATCGGGACGCTCTTCTGTTGGCGCCTGCGCGACACCCGCCTCTTCGCGCTGTCCTTCCTGGCCGGTGCCTATGGGGTCGTGACCTCGCCCCATCCTTGCCTGGACTACTACGCCGGTCCCCTGGTCCCCCTGGGAATCGTCCTGGCGACGCGCTGGATGGGACTCATGCCCTCCCTGCTCCGCGTGCCCGTGGTGGGGGTCCTGCTTGCCGTGGGCCTGGCTCAGGGCGTGGCCGTGACGGGAAGGTTTCCCGTCTCCGACCGGGCCGGCCTCCAGGCCTACCACCGGGTGGCTCCCTACCCTCTGAGCCTGGAGGAATACCGGTTGGCGGATGCCCATCTTCGTGCCCTCAACGAGGACCTGGCCCGCTCGCTTCCAACTCCCAGCGGCGTGGCGCTGGCTGTCGAGACCGAGGGGAGCCACTCCAGCGCCTTTGACCGCAATGCCCTTCAGTTGATGGCCTTGTTCCAGGGACATCCACTGGTCTGGCATGCCATGTTCTTTCGGCAGGGCCGCTTGATGGTGCTTCAGCCGCGCAGCGAGGTGCGGGCCTGGGCCATCGAAGAGGCCGGAGGCAAGGTGATCGGCCCCAGGAGTTCCACACCGGAGATACCCCTCCGGGCCGTCGTCCTGGTTGCGCTGCCCCAGAATCTTTCCGCCAGGAAGGCCTCGATCGAGGCCTCGACCCGGCAGGAGTGGCGCGTGGACCGCGTCCTCCCCATGCCCTTCGGACATGAGGCATGGATCATGGGGGCGGAGCGAACACGCGTGGTCGAAGACCGTCCCGGGAGCCCGGCGGAGGGTTCCTCGGCGTCTGAGCCAGGGGTCGAGGCACCTCGGCAGGTGCTGGAAGTCCTCGGGCTTCCAGAATCCCTCCTGCCCCGGTAGCACGCCCCCAGAGCCGTCCGCCACGGCCATCCGGGCCCACGGATCGACGTGCGGCGAGTCGGACGCCCCGTGATGCCCGGCCGCGCATCCGGTTCAAGACATGCCCCACCGCCCCTTCGAAAGAGCCGTTGCCCCCGAGAAGACGACCGGTGAGCCTTGCCCCCGGGGCCGACATCATGGGATTCCTGCAGGCGACCCGCAGGGGCCATCCCCAAAGCCCGGGGTCATCGGCTGGCCCGAGATCAAGAACCCGGAATGCAGAACGCCCCCGGTTGCGAGAGCCGAGGGCGTTGGTAAAGAGGCCGCGGGGTCGACACAGTTCCGTTGTGTCGATGGGTGGCCGCCGGAGGTTTCACGCCCCGGACGGGCCGCCAAGTTGGCTTTGTTTGTTCGCCCACGCGTCCTCTTTGACCTGATTGTAGCGTTCCTCCCGTCTCAGGAGGATGATCCAGATCAGGTCCGCACCATCCCGCTCCCCGGCAGGGAGCCTCGCCTCCTCCGGCGTATTCAGCCCCAGGTGGGGAAGAGGCGCCGGCTGGCATCCAGGGAGGGGAGACCTGAACGAGGCCTGCACGCCGTCCCCTTGCCCCGAGATCTCGGGAACCCGAGTTGGTCTGCGGAGGATGGGAACTTGAACTCCGACCCCGGCCGGATCCTGGTAGTGGACGATCAGGGCGTCAACCGATTGCTGATGGTCCACTACCTGGAGGACAACGGATTCCTTCCAACCTCCGTCCCCTCGTGCGAAGAAGCCCTGGAGAGGATCTCCAACGAGGAGTTCGACCTGGTCCTGCTGGACATCATCATGCCCGGGATGGGTGGCCTGGAGCTTCTTCGCCTGCTGCGCGAGAGGTACACCCTGACCGAGCTGCCGGTCATCATGGCCACGGCCAAGAACGAGAGCTCGGACGTGGTCGAGGCCATGGAGCTGGGGGCCAACGACTACATCACCAAGCCGGTCGACGTCCCGGTGGCCATCGCCCGCCTGCGCACCCACATGCACCTGCGCCGGATGGACCGCCAGTTGCGCGAGAGCGAGGAACGCTACGCCCTGGCCGTTCGCGGCGCAAACGAAGGGCTGTGGGACTGGGACCTGCGCAATGGCCGGGTCTATTACTCTCCTCGCTTCAAACACATCCTGGGAGCCGAGGAGGACGCCGTCGGCGCCTCCCCTCGCGAGTGGCTGGACCGCATCCACGTCGAGGATCGCGAGCGGGTGATGGGCGACATCCAGGAGCACCTTCGGGGTCTTCTCCCCCACTTCGAGTCGCAACACCGGGTCGTCCACGAGGACGGCACCTATCGCTGGGTCCTGGCCCGGGGGCTGGCCGTCCGCGACGAGACAGGCCAGGCCTATCGGATGGCGGGTTCCCTGGCGGACATCACCACCTCCCAGATGTATGACAACGCCACGGGGCTTCCCGGGCGCCAGCTCCTGCACGATGTCCTGGAACGTTCGCTGGCCCGGGTGAACCGCAAGATGGACAGCCAGTTTGCGGTCCTGGTGGTGGCCATCGACCAGTTCGACCTGCTGGCGGCCAGCCTGGGGCAGTCCGAGGGCAACCGTCTACTGGCCCACGTGGGCCGCCGCCTGCAACTGGCCAGTCGGGCCTCGGACACCGTGGCCCGACTGGAGGGAGCCCGCTTCGGGGTCCTGCTGGACGACATCCGCCATATCAGCGACGCCATCCGGGTGGCCAACCGCATCGCCATGACCCTGCGCGACCCGATCCGGGTGGCCGACCAGCACTGCCGGATCACCGCCAGCATCGGCATCGCCGTTTCCAAGACCGGATACGACCGGCCCGAGCACCTGCTGCGCGACGCCAACACGGCCCTGGCCCAGGCCCGCAGCCAGGGTGGCGACCGCCCCGAGATGTTCGATCGCAAGATGCAGTTGCAGGCCGAAGAGAGGCTGCGGCTGGAGTCCGACCTGCGCCAGGCGGTGGATCGTCAGGAGTTCGCGGCCTTCTATCAATCCATCGTCTCGGCTGCCGACGAAAGCCTGGAGGGCTTCGAGGCCCTGATCCGCTGGCGCCACCCCCACCGCGGGATGGTCCACCCGGCCCAGTTCCTGCCCATCTGCGAGCAGACCGGCCTGATCGTCCCGGTGGGAGCCTGGGTGTTGCGCGCGGCAGCCGAACAGGCCCATCGCTGGCACGAGATGCACCCCGCCCTGGGCCGGCTCACCCTCAACGTCAACCTCTCCGCGCGTCAGCTCGCCGAACCGGATCTGGTCGCTTCGGTGACCCGGATCCTCAAGGAGACCCACCTGGATCCCACCCTCTTGCGGCTCGACATCACCGAAGACCTGCTGGTCCAGAATCTGGAATCGACCCTGGAGACCTTGCGGGCTCTGCGCGACATGGGCCTTCGCCTGGGCCTGGACGGCTTCGGCACAGGCTACTCGTCACTGAGCCACCTTCACCGGCTTCCCATCGAGTATCTGCAGATCGACCGATCCTTCGTCCAGCAACTGGAAACAGACGAAGAGGCCTGGGAGACCGCGCGTCTGATGGTCACGATGGCCCGGCATCTGGGGCTGAGGACCATCGCCACCGGCGTCGAGACCCGCGAGCAGGCCAACCTGCTGCGGACCCTGGAGGTGGACTCGATGCAGGGCTACCTCTTCTCGCGCCCCGTCGACGCCGACCGGGCCACGGCGCTCCTGGAGGAGAACCTGACCGCTTCGCGCTCGTCCTGATCCCGGCTCAGGCCTTCTCGGCGAAGTGCTCGACGACCCGGTCCCAACCGGTCTGCTGGACGAACTCCAGCGCCCGGTAGGTCTCTTCATACGTCCGTGGGTCCGTGTGGTTGGGGAAGTGCAGACCCCGAGCGCTGTAGTCGAAGCCGGTCAGCGGCAGGTAGATGCTCATCCCGCTCAACTCGCCATCCCGACGGGAGGTGTAGGCGTTGGAGCGGACCATGCCCCCCTCCAGGACCCCCAGGACCTCCTCGGCGGCCTCTTTCAGGCCCGCGTCCTGCACCTTGGGACTCGTGGCCAGCAGCCGGGCGAAGGCCCCCAGGTCGCGATAATCCGAGTAGGGCTTGACCTTCTGGTTGCCCTCGGCGAAGCCCGGCGTCTTGGCGATCAGCTTGCGGATCACCTGGCGGTCGGTCGGGGTGGCCAGCAGGGCGTCAGCCAGCTTCTTGACCGCTCCGGTGCACTCCGGCATCCGGCGCAGATCCAACAGGGAGGCCGTCGGGAAGGTGTTGCCCAACTGGCTGCACTCCGAGACCAGGAAGTCGCCCATGTCCTCCGGTGAGACGGGTTTTCCCTGATCCCAGTTCTTGGAGGCCCTCTCCAGGGTCCGCTGCATGGGATAGGAGTCGAAGTTGTACTCCTGGGAGGCCACGTACCAGGTGGCGCCCTGCCCGACCTGACCGGCCACCTCGGCCTGCGCCATCAGGCAGGCGTCCATGACCAGCAGGTCCGGCTTCACGCCCGTCTGCTCCTGGACGCGTTCCATCACCCGGTCCACCTCGGCCACAGTCATGGTCTTGCGGCTGCGGTCATCCGAGAGGATCCCCAGGAAACCTCCCCCGTGATTGCTCAAGACCACCATGTAGTGTTCCGAGGGATAGTTCCGGATACCCCAGACCAGGAAATCCTCCAGCCGAGCCGGGTTGCTCATGTCCTGGGGGCCGTGATCCGCCACCAGCCGGGAGTCGATCTTGCCGTCATGCTGGACCACCGAGGTGGAGACCCGCCGAGGCCAGGACGAGGGCGCTCCCTTGGCCACCTCGTAGCGGCGCACGCTCTCCCAGCGCTCGCGGTAGTCGTTGGGGGGCACCGGCTCGTCGGAGGCGCCCGAGCGCGGCGGCTCGGGGATGCGTCCCAACTCGGCCACCATTGCGATCTCGGGGCGGTCGGCGACCTCCTCCAGGCTCAGGAAGCCGTGGAAGACGTCCCGCTCGATGTCCGAAGCGTTGCCGTCCAGGTAGAACAGAGCCGTCCATTCCCGGGTGGGGGCGATGGGGGGCTTGTGCAGGCTGGGTCCGATGGGCGAAGTCATCCACATCCTCCAGGTCCATCCTGCCCCATCCCCCCCTCTGAAGAGTTGACCGGCTTGTTAGAATCCGGTCGAAAGGCCCCGGGAGCCCTGGGGCAGAATTGCCCGCCCCATGGGCATGCTGGCCAACCGCCTCGGCAAGAACCTCCGGCACCTGCGCAAGTGGGCTCGCCGCGAGGGGATCACCTGTTTTCGGGTCTACGACGGGGACATCCCCGAGCACCCCCTCACCGTCGACCTGTACGAGGGCAACGCCGTGGCCTGGGCGGCCATGCGCCGCCGCGACGAGACCCCCCTGGCCCGCCAGGAGTGGCTGGCCCAGGTCCGCCTGGAGGTGCTGGAGGGTCTGGGTCTGCGGCCGGAACAGCTCTTCCTCAAGGATCGACGTCCCGGAGGTCAGTACCGCAAGGCAGCCGAGGAGCGGGCCGAGATCACGGTCCAGGAGCAGGGGCTGAAGTTCCTGGTCAACCTCTCGGACTACCACGACACCGGGCTCTTCCTGGACCACCGGCAGACTCGGGCCCGGGTCGGCTCTCTGGCGCGAGGCAGGCGCTTCCTGAACCTCTTCTGCTACACGGGCAGTTTCACGGTGCACGCGGGCGCGGGAGGAGCCTTGGAGACCACCTCGGTGGACCTCTCGGCCCCCTACCTGGACTGGACCGAGCGCAACCTCCGCCTCAACGGCCTGACCGGCTCCGCCCACCGCCTGGTGCAGGCCGACATCCTGTCCTGGCTTCCCCGGGCAGCCCGTGAAGGGCTCTGCTACGACCTGGTGGTCTGCGACCCGCCGACCTTCAGCAACTCCAAGCGGATGGACGAGACGCTGGACCTGGGCCGCGACCACCCCCTCCTGCTGGCCCGGGTCCTGGACCTCCTGGCCCGCGGAGGCGAACTCTTCTTCAGCACCAACCACCGGCGCTTCGAGCTGGACTGGACCCCGCCGCGCGGAGTCCACCTCGAGGAGATCACCGACCAGACGATCCCTGTGGACTATTCAGGGCACCGCCCCCACCGCTGCTGGCACCTTCTCAAGGACTGACCCCCGGCAATCGGGCCACCTCCTGGCAATCCGCCCGCCCCTGCCGGCTGCCGGCGGTTCCCGAGCGGGGCCGATCGTGGAGCCTGGCTGGGGGAAGCACGGTCAACTCCAAGGTGTGCCCGCGAGGGTCCAGCACCAGGACGTGCAGGAATTCCACCTCCTCGCCGCGCTTGCGAGCGCGAGCCGTCTCGACCTCGAAGACCAGATCGGCCTGATCCAGGGCGTCGAAGACCCCCAACGGATCGTCGGTGTAGAGGTGGATGTCGATGTCGGAGCCTTGCCGGATGCTGCCCGTCAGGACCGAGCCGACCAGGCGGGGCTCATGCGCCTCCAGTCGCCGCATGTGTTCCAGGGCGATCCGGCGCATGGCCTGCAGGCGAGCCAGGCGGTCGTTTCCCCCCAGGGACTCGGACAGACGGATCAGCTCCTCGTGGATCTCCCGGTTGGTGGGCAGTTCCCGGGTTCCCAGCCGCCGAGCCGCCTCCCGCTTGGCGTGGAAGTATTCCTTGTGCTCGCGGGCGTACAGCAGGCGGGCCGCCTCCAGGGCCACCTCGCCGCGCCGGGATCGGCTCATCGGGGGCGGATCAGCACCTTGAGGGCGCCTCGCCGACCGGCCTCCGAGAAGGCCTCCAGGGCCTGGGAGAGGGGGAAGATCGACTGAATCAGCGGCTCCACGTGAACCCGACCCGCTGCCAGGGCACGCAGGGCCGGCGGGAAGGGCCCACAACGCGAACCGGTCAGGGTCAGCTCACGCACCACCAAGCCGGACAAATCCACGCTGACCGCCCCCGCCACGGTCGACTTCAGCACCACCCGTCCCCTCGGTCGTACGGCCTGCAGGGCCTGCTCCATCCCGCGCGCGCTGCCGGTGGCCTCCACCACGACATCCAAATCTCCGGGAAGGCCGTCCTGTTCCAGAAGCGTCCGGATGCCCAGGGACTGCAGGAGGGCCAGCTTCTGGGGATGTCTTCCGACCGCGACCAGGTCACACCCCGACCAGGCCAGCACCTGGGCCATGAGGAGCCCGAGCTTGCCGTCTCCCAGGACCGCCACCCGGTCGGAAGGGGCCAGATGCAACTGCTCCAGCACCTCGACGGCAGCAGCCAACGGCTCGGTGAAGACCGCCGCCTCGTCGGGCACGCCGTCCGGGACCGGATGGAGGTTGGCGACCGGCAGGGCCAGGAGCTCCGCGAAGGCCCCGTCCAGGCCGGAGATTCCCAAGGTCCGACGCCCCGGACAATGCCGCGGGTCCCCCATCAGGCACCCGGGGCAGGCCCCGCAGCCACAGTTGATCTCCCCCACCACCCGACGGCCGATCCAGGAGGCCTCCTCACAGGCCTCGACCACCCCGACGAACTCGTGCCCCGGGATGCCTCGAAAGCCCTTGTACCCCCGCAGCAGCTCCAGGTCGGTGTTGCAGATACCCGCCAGGCGCACCCGGAGGAGGGCCTCCCCGGGGGCTGGAACCGGTTCGGGCCGCTCCTCCAGAGAGAGCCCGTGATCAAGAAGAAGGGCGAGCATCCGGCAGGCTTCGCTGCCGCATGCCGCCCTCCCTGGCCGGAGAGGCCGGGTTCAGCGTCTACTCGGACAGGAGGAAGGGAATCTCCTCCGCCAGCTTGACGTATTCCTCGCCCTTCTGCCCGACGATCTGGCCCGCCTGCTGCTTCTGCATGCCCTGGGAGACTTCGCGCTCTCCCGAGCGGACCTCGTGGGTGCCCCTGGCGACCAGGTTCGAGCCCTCCTCGATCGCCTGACGGCCCTGATGCTCGAGCTGGTCCCCTTCGACGAAGGCGGCCCGCCCCTGGTCCTGGACCTGACGGCCCTGCTGCTCGGTGGCATCGCCCTCCCGAACCTCGTTGAGGGCCACCAGCCGATCGGCAAGCGACGCCTGCTGGGCCTGTGAACCAGATGCCACCTGCTCCAGACCGGCGGCCTGGCGAGACACGGCCTCGGCCTCGCGGGTTGCGGCGGCCTCCATGCCGGTCACGGCCTCCTGGCGGGCCTGACGGGAGACCTCGCGGACCGATTCGCCCACCATGCCTTCGATCAGGCCCTTCTCCTGCTGGGCCACGGCGGCAGTCTCGGCCGAGGCACCCGCGCGGACCTCCGAAAGCCCCTCGCTCTTGAGGGCCTTGCCGGCTTCCCGGCGCTCGCGCCCCTCGGACACCAGGCGGGTCCCTTCCTCTTCCAGACGCGCCGACTCGGCCGCCTTCTCAGCCGCCGTGCGGGTCTGCTCGGCGGCCTTGCGCTGGTCGGCTTCGGCCTTCTCCAGCAGACGGGAGGCCTGACTGTCCAGGCGGGAAGCCTGACGGGTCTGGGCCCGGGCCTCGCGCATCGAGATGCCGGCCTCCGCCTGCAGGCCCTCCGCGCGGGCCTGCCAGGTCAGCGACTCCTGGACCCGCGCCTGGCTGACCTGGTTGGTCAACAACCCTTCGGTCAAGGTGCGGGAGCCTTCCTCAAAGAAGAGCGGGACGTCCAGCAGGGCCTCGCCGGCCGCGGCGTCGATGGCCGCCTTGCGGGCCAACAGGTCCGCCAGGGTGCGGGAGTCGCCCGCCTGGGCCTTGGCCACCACCGCCTCAGCGCCCGCCAGGGTGCCCTGGGTCCGGTTCTCTTCAGCCTCGGTGCGCAACTCGCCGGCTTCGGACTGCTTGACCTGGGCCGTCCCCTTGCGCGATTCAGCGCGGGCCGCGTGGTCCTGGGCCCGGTGTTCCGCCTCTCGGGCCTGGTTTCCCAGATGGGAGGCGGTGCGCTTGTGGGTGGCCCCCTCACGGATCGTCTCGCGACCGGCGTCGGCTTCCTGCATGCCCTGGCCCACCTTCTCCAGCCCGGCGTCCACCTGGGCACTCCCAGCCGCCTCGGACTTCAAAGCCTTGCCGATCCGTTCGGAGCCCCGTGCCTGCAGCTCGGAAGCCACCGCGGCGGTCCCCAACCCGGTCTTGAAGTCGGCGCGAGCCGCCTCGTGGCGTTCCATGCCCTCCTGCTCCTGGAGCAGGCCCTGCCGGATCTCCTCCAAGCCCGCGTCCTTGCCGGCCTGGGCGGTTCGGCTGGCCTCCAGGCCCTGGCCGAACTGCTCGAGACCCTCGCTCTCGCGGGCGTGCCCGGCGGATTCGGAGGCGATGCCGGCCGCCATGCGGGTCATGGCCTCCTTCTGTTGGAAGGCACCTTGGGTCTGCTGATCGGTTCCCAGGTGGACCTGGTCCTGGCCCTGCTCGATGTGCGCCGTGCCCTGCTCCAGGGTCGTCCTGCCGCGGGTGGCCTGGGCCGTTCCCTCTTCAACCAGGCCGCGTCCCCGGGCAATCTCCTGCTCGCCTTGCTGACGAAGCTCGCGTGCGGCCTCGGCAGGAGAGTCCTGGTCCAGGACCCGACGCGTCGCGGGAGCGCCCGCAGCCAGATGATGGGAACCGGAAATCGTCGACATGGTGCCTCCACCCGAGAAGAATGTTCCAGAAATGCCAGTGAACTGATGTTCCCAGTATGACACCTCCGGCCGCGAACCCTCGTTGCAGGGATGTTAACTCCGAGTAGGACGGATGGCCCAGGTCGCTCGTCGAAGACCCGGGGCCTCCCGACCCACCAGCGTCCGCGTGGTCAGAAGCGGAAGAGCCCCAGACCGCCTCCGTGACGCAGGAAGCTCAGCACGTCGGCCAGTTCCAGCGGTTCCAGCCGGCTCTCCAGCGAGCTGCCCACGGCTCGGACCTCGCGCATGCGCTCCAGGCCCAGGTCCCGGCACATGATGGCCAGTCTCCCGGCCTCGGCGGCATCCTCGCAGGGCAGGCGATATCGCTCCCAGCGGGAGGGGAGAAGTGGAACCCGACGAGCCGCCAGGCTCCCATTGGGTTCCACCGCGCTGCCGCCGCCTGGTCCGGCCCGGCGCGAAACCTCGGCGAAACTGCGGTCCCAGGCCTCCAGCCCTCCCAGAAGGTCGCCAGACACCTCGCGGTTCTGCTCGGTCCGATAACAAGAATGGAACAGGCGCTGAATCTGCAGGCCCTCGTCGCTGAGGACCCCGATCAGGAAGAGCTCGGTCAGCCGGCCCGCCGACACAAGCCACATCCAGCCGTCCTCGCGCGAGAAGTCCTCGCGGAATTCGCGGTCTTCGGGGGCCAGAAGGAGTTGGACCTGGACCTTGACCGCCCTCAACCCCGAGGTGCCCTCGGGGAAGGTCAGAACCCGATCCAGGCGAGGATAGGCCACAACCGTCTGGAGAGGCGCCTTCCACAGGAGGTTCTCGGAGGTACCGCTCCAACCGCCCGTCCCGGGCAACCCTGCCAGCGGGCGGGCCTCGAGAGGCGTGGCGGGCTGAAGGGCCAGCTCCAGGCTCCAGATCGAGCGAGGAGCCGCCAGCGAGCGGTCGTGCCCGATGCGATACCAGGACAGGTAGGTGCGATACAATCGGCGGAGGGTCTCGGAGGGGATCATCGGACTTCAGTTTCACCCGAAAGGCCGGCAAGTCCTGTCGCGCCCATGAGGGCACTGCGGGCGCCCGGCCCCGGCCCCGACCCGTGCGGCCATTGAAAGGCTTGACCCTTCTTGTCAATCCGCCTATCATTCCGAAAAGGCGGCGCGGGTCCAGCGGCGCGAGCCTCGGCATGCCCGGCCCGAAGCACCCCCCCGGAATTGGCGGGTCCTCATCGCCGGCCGGGAGCGCGGGGGCCCCACGCACATCGGGGAACCGGAGCATCCAGACACCCATGACGACAGGCCAGACATTGAACCCTCGACTTGCCCCCCCGGCAAGCGCCGGTTGGTGGTTGCCCGACGGCGAGCCCCCCCTGCCCGGCGCCGGCCCCCTGACCGAGGCTTTGCAGAACCTGAGCCGTCCCGTCTTCGTGGTGGACGGTCCGGCCGGCCCGGCCGTGGCCGGGAGCGGACGTGCCGTGCTGGGCGGAGTCGCCCCCGGCCCCGAGGCCTGGCCTCTGCGCGCCTGGGCCCCGCCTCTGGCAGCAGATCTCCTGGGAGACGCCGCCTTCCGCCAGGCCCACGGTCTGCGCTACGCCTGCGTGGCGGGCTCCATGGCCAACGCCATCGCTTCGGAAGAGCTGGTCGAGGCCATGGCCGGCGAGGGCATGCTGGGATTCTTCGGGGCCGCAGGACTGCCCTTGGAGCGCGTGGAGGCGGCCATCGACCGGCTGCAACGGAACCTGGGGGAGCGGGCCTTTGGCCTGAACCTGATCCACAGCCCCAACGAACCGGCTCTTGAGGCCGCCCTGGTGGACCTGTACCTGCGCCGCGGGATCCACCGCATCGAGGCCTCGGCCTTCCTGGGCCTGACCCTGCCGCTGCTGCGCTACCGCTACGCCGGGTTGAAGCAGACCCGCGACGGAACGATCCTGGCTCCCAACCAGGTGATGGCCAAGGTCTCGCGCCTGGAGGTGGCCGGCAAGTTCCTGGCTCCTCCCCCGCCGAAGATGCTGGCGGCGCTGGTCGAAGAAGGAACCCTCGACGCCCGGCAGGCCGAATGGGCCTCGACGCTGCCGGTGGCCAGCGACCTGACGGCAGAGGCCGACTCGGGGGGACACACCGACAACCAGCCGGCCTTCACGCTGCTGCCCACCATGCTGGCGCTGCGTGACGAGATGCAGGCCCGGCATGGTCACTCCGTCCGGGTCGGCGCAGCGGGAGGGATCGCCACCCCGATCTCGGCTGCGGCGGCCTTCGCCATGGGGGCGGCCTACGTGGTGACCGGCTCGGTGAACCAGGCCTGCGTCGAGTCCGGTTCCTCGCAGTTCGTCCGCGAGACCCTGGCCAAGGCGGGGCCCGCGGACGTGACCATGGCTCCGGCCGCCGACATGTTCGAGATGGGGGTCCAGGTCCAGGTCCTGAAGTGGGGGACCATGTTCCCCGTCAAGGCCCGCAAGCTGTATGACCTGTACCGCGCCTACGACAGCCTGGAGTCCCTGCCCCCCGAGGTCCGCAACACCCTGGAGAAGGACTACCTGCGCTGCACCCTGGAAGAAGCCTGGGCCTCGACCCGCGCCTTCTTCGAACGCCGGGATCCCAGCCAGGTCGCGCGCGGCGAGGCCGACCCCAAGCATCGGATGGCCCTGGTCTTCCGCTCGTACCTGGGGCAGTCGTCGCGCTGGGCCAACGCCGGGGAGCCCACCCGTCGGGTGGACTACCAGATCTGGTGCGGCCCGGCCATGGGAGCCTTCAACCAGTGGGTCCAGGGAACGTTCCTGGAGGCCCCGGCCCAGCGTCAAGCGGCCGTGGTGGCCCTGAACCTGATGCTGGGAGCCGCCGTCCTCACCAGAGCTTCCTGGCTTCGCACCCAGGGGGTCGAGCTGCCGCCCGAGGCGGCCCGCTTCGCTCCCCGAACCCCAGACCAACTCGCTCGCCTGCGATAGGAGACCCGGACTTGCACCCTGAAATCGCCTCAAACCCCTCCACCCCGCTGGCCCTGGTCGGCATGGGCTGCATGTTCCCGCGCGCCGGGAACCGCCAGGAATTCTGGCGCGTCCTGCGCCGTGGCGAAGACTGCATCACCGAGGTGCCTCCCACCCACTGGTCGGCGACGGACTGGTTTGACGGAGATCCCGCCAGCCCCGACCGCACCTATTCCCGGGTCGGTGGTTTCCTGGAGCCCTACCCCTTCGACCCCACCGAGTTCAACCTGCCCCCCAACTCGCTGGAGGCCACCGACACCTCGCAGTTGCTGGCCCTGGTGGGGGCCAAGGCCGCCCTGGAAGACGCCGGTTACGGCCCCAAGGACCGCCCCGTCCCCAAGGAACGGACCAGTGTGATCCTGGGGGTGACGGGAACCCTGGAACTGGTGGTGCCCCTGGGGGCGCGCCTGGGTCACCCCCACTGGCGCCGGGCCCTGCGAGAGGCGGGAGTGGACCCCGAAACCAGCGAGCGGGTGGTCCGCCGGATCTCGGAATCCTATGTGCCCTGGCAGGAGGCCTCCTTCCCCGGGTTGCTGGGCAACGTGGTGGCCGGGCGCATCGCCAACCGGCTGGATCTGCACGGGACCAACTGCGTGGTGGATGCGGCCTGCGCCAGTTCCCTGGCGGCCATCCACCTGGCGGCGGCTGAGCTCATCTCGGGCCGCTCCGACCTGGTGCTGACCGGCGGCGTGGACACCTTCAACGACGTGTTCATGTTCATGTGCTTCAGCAAGACCCCGGCCCTGTCCACCGAGGGCACCATCCGACCGTTCTCGGACGACTCGGATGGCACGCTGCTGGGCGAGGGGGTGGGCATCGTGGTGCTCAAGCGCCTGGCTGACGCCGAGCGCGACGGAGACCGGATCTACGCCGTGCTGACCGGCATGGGGACCTCCTCGGATGGCGGCGGCGGCGCCATCTACGCTCCGGACGCCTCCGGCCAGCGGCGGGCCCTGGTGCGCGCCTACGAGCAGGCTGGGGCCCCGCCCCGCAGCATCGATCTGGTCGAGGCCCACGGAACCGGAACCAAGGTCGGCGACGCCGTCGAATTCGAGTCCCTGCGCTCGGTGTACGCCGAGGACTCCAGCGACCTTCAGTGGTGCGCCCTGGGCACGGTGAAGTCCCAGATCGGCCACGCCAAGGCAGCCGCCGGAGCCGCCAGCCTGTGCAAGGCGGCCCTGGCCCTCCACCACAAGGTCCTGCCTCCGACCCTGAAGGTCCGCCGTCCCCACCCCAAGCTCGGAATCGACCAGAGCCCGTTCTACCTGAACACCGAGACCCGCCCCTGGCTCAGCCCCGTCGGGCACCCCCGCAGGGCGGCCTTGTCCTCCTTTGGGTTCGGGGGCAGCAACTTCCACATGATCCTGGAGGAGCACGGTTCGCACCGCCAGGCTCCTGCCTGGGATGGCTCGGTGCAGATCCTGGCGGCCTCCGGAGCCACCCGGGAGGCCGTGGCGGACCGGCTGGAGGAGCTTTCGGCAGGTCGGCCCGACACCCTGAGCTGGCGGGCGGACCAGTCACGCCGGAGCTTCCGGGCTGAAGACCCCTGGCGCGCCCTGGTGGTGGCCTCGCCCTCCGAAGTCCCGGCCCGCCTGATCGGCGCCGCAGAGGCCTTGCGGGCCGGGCGGGAGCTTCCCCCGGACTGTTTCGCCGGGGGGCCGGAGGCCACTCCAGGCCAGACCGCCTTCCTCTTCCCCGGTCAGGGCAGCCAGTATGTGGGAATGGGCCGGGTCCTGGCCACGGTCTTCCCCGAGGTGCTGGAGTCCCTGGAACACACCGAGGCCCTCCTTCCTCCCGAACAGGCTCCGGCCAGGCGCATCTTCCCCCGGCCCGCCTTCGACGAAGAGACCCTGGCCGAACAGAAGCAGGACCTGACCCGAACCGAGGTGGCCCAGCCCGCGCTGGGGGCGGTCGAGGTCGGCATGCTGGGCGTGCTCGGACGCTTCGGGCTGCGCCCGGATGCGGTGGCCGGCCACTCCTTCGGCGAGCTGGTCGCCCTGCACGCGGCCGGCCGACTGGAAGCCGACGCCCTGATCCGCCTCTCGGGTCTGCGCGGGCGGTTGATGGCCCAGGCCAACCAGGGGCAAGGCTCGATGCTGGCCGTCCAGGCTCCCCTGGAGGAG